>Ga0182740_1001888_pt1 | contig 13505 bp, 13 predicted proteins | sample eDN5th37CKraftBY_FD_128872 | JGI IMG/M metagenome (GOLD analysis project Ga0182740, IMG submission 128872) | Enriched backyard soil microbial communities from Emeryville, California, USA - eDNA 5th pass 37_C Kraft BY (version 2) (version 2) | ecosystem: Environmental > Terrestrial > Soil >...
CGCCGGTTTCACGTGAAACAGGTGCCATTAACCTTTCATTTACCAACGCAGAAGTTTTTGAAGATTTCGCCCAGCACGTCCTCGATGCCGATCTTGCCGGTGATTCGGCCGAGCGCATCGGCCGCACATCGCAGTTCTTCCGCGAACAATTCCTCGCGGCCCGATATCGCAGGGTTTGAGAGCGCGACAAGATGCGTAACCGCTGCCTCGAGCGCCTGACGCTGCCGCGCATGCGTGACGAGCGCGGGCTCGCCTGCGAGCTTGCCTGCAACTTCCGCGAGTCTAGCGATCAATGCACTCATCCCCGCCCCGGTCTTAGCCGAAATCGCGAATTCGCCCGGCGGCACCGAACGCAGATCGCTTTTGGTGCGTATCACCCATTCGCGGGCCGGGTCCTTCACCCGGATCTCCCGATCATCGTCGGCGAGCCAAAGCACGAGATCGGCAGCTTCCGCACGGGCGCGGGCGCGCTTCACGCCTTCGAGCTCCACGGGATCCGATGTTTCCCGGATGCCCGCGGTATCAGTCAGCACCACCGGCACGCCATTGAGATCGAGCGCCACCTCGATGACATCGCGCGTCGTGCCGGGAATATCGGAAACGATGGCGACTTCGCGCTCGGCGAGGCAGTTGATGAGCGTCGATTTGCCGACGTTCGGGGCGCCCGCGATCGCCACCATGAAACCTTCGCGCAGCCGCTCGCCGCGCTTGGCATCCCGAAGCGCGATGCGGATCTCCGCGACCAGGGATGCCGCAGCATTGCGGGCCGAATGCAGAAGATCCTTCGGCACATCGCCCTCGTCCGAAAAGTCGATCGCCGCCGTCACCTCGGCCTGGATCGACAGGAGCTTCTCCCGCCACGCCTCGACCTTCTTGGAAAGCCCGCCGCGGAACTGCAGCACCGCCTGGCGGCGCTGCGTCTCGGTTTCGGCTGCGATGAGATCGCCAAGGCCCTCGACACGCGCGACGTCGATCTTGCCGTTCAGGAGCGCCCGTTTGGTGAACTCGCCGGGGCCGGCGGGCCGAAAGCCTGCAATCTTGCCGAATACGGAAAAGATCGAGCTGACGATGGCGCGGCCGCCATGGATATGCAGTTCCGCCATGTCCTCGCCGGTTTCGCTTTTGGGCCCCGGCACCCAGACCGCAAGACCGTCATCGAGTGTTTCACGTGAATCCGGATTCCTGAACACCGCGTAAGCCGCTTTGCGTGGTTCGGGCACCTTGCCGGTGAGGGCCATCAGCCCTTCGCTCGCCTTCGGCCCCGAAATCCGGATAACGGCGATCGCCGCCGGCAGCCGCCCGCTCGAAAGGGCGTAGATCGTATCGTTCATGCTGATTTCCGCATGCTAGTTTCCATGTCATGTCACAGAACAGATTAGCCCAGGAAACCAGCCCGTATCTCATTCAACACAAGGATAATCCGGTTGCCTGGCGGCCATGGGGGCCAGAGGCGCTCGCTGAGGCCAAGCGCACGGGCAAGCCGATCCTGCTCTCGATCGGTTACGCCGCCTGCCACTGGTGCCACGTCATGGCGCACGAAAGCTTCGAAGATGAAGCGACGGCGGCGGTGATGAACGAGCTTTACGTCAACATCAAAGTCGACCGCGAGGAGCGCCCCGACATCGACGAGATCTACATGCGCGCACTCCAGCTCATGGGCGAGCAGGGCGGCTGGCCGCTGACGATGTTTCTCACACCCGATGCCGAGCCGTTCTGGGGCGGCACGTATTTTCCCAAACAGGCGAGCTACGGCCGGCCCGGTTTTCAGGACGTGCTGAAGACCGTATCGCGCGTTTTCCATAACGAGCCGGGCAAGGTCGAGGAGAACCGCAAGCAGCTCGCCAAGGCGCTGCAGGAGCGGGCCCGCGTGAGCGGCGCGGTCAAGCTCGGCATCCCCGAACTCAATCGCGCAGCCGAGCAGATCGGCGGCCTGTTCGATCCCGTCCACGGCGGCCTGCGCGGCGCACCGAAATTCCCGCAATGCGCGATGCTCGAATTTCTCTGGCGCGCGGGCGAGCGCACCGGCGAGGAGCGCTACTACGCCGTTGCCGAGCGCACACTCGACCGCATGAGCCAGGGCGGCATCTACGACCATCTTGGCGGCGGCTATGCGCGCTATTCGGTCGACGAGCGCTGGCTCGCGCCGCACTTCGAAAAGATGCTCTACGACAACGCGCAGATTCTCGAGCTGCTCGCGCTCGCCTTCGCGCGCACCGGCGACATTCTGTTTCGCGACCGCGCCCGCGAGACAGTCGAATGGCTCGCCCGCGAGATGACGACGCCCGAAGGCGCCTTCGCCTCGTCACTCGATGCCGACTCCGAAGGCGAGGAGGGAAAATTCTACCTCTGGTCTGTGCAGCAAATCCGCGACGCGCTCGGCGACAAAGACGGCGAATTTTTCGCCGTACATTACGACGTCAGCGAAGACGGCAATTTCGAGCACGCCAATATTCTGAATCGTCTGAATCGCTTACCGCGCAGCAAGGAAAATCCTTCGCGCAGCAATGACGACGAAACGCGTCTCGCGAACCTGCGCGCGAAATTGCTTGAGGTGCGCGCCAGGCGAGTCCGGCCCGGTCTGGACGACAAGGTGCTCGCCGACTGGAACGGGCTGATGATCGCCGCGCTCGCCAACGCCGGCGCGCTGATGAACGAACCTGAGTGGATCGCACGCGGCGAGAAGGCTTTCGCTTTCATCGCGGCGAACATGACGAAGGGCGATCGTCTCGGCCATTCGTGGCGTGCGGGCCGCTCGCTGTTCCCCGGTTTGTCGTCGGACTTCGCCGCGATGATTCGCGCCGCGATCACGCTCCACCAGGTCACCGGCAAGCAGGACTATCTCGATCACGCGCGGCGCTGGTCGGCCGCGCTCGAAGAGCATCACTACGATTCCGAAACGCACGGCTACTTCCTCACCGCCGACGACGCCGAGGGGCTGATCGTGCGGCCCGCACTCACCCGCGACGATGCATTACCGAACCCGAACGGCGTGCAGGCGCAGAACCTGATCCGCCTCGCACTGCTCGCCGGCGACGACAGCTATCGCGCGCGCGCCGACAAATTGCTCGAAGGTCTTTTACCGCTCGCAGCCGAGAGCGTGTTCAACCACATGACGCTCCTGTCCGCGCTCGACCTTCGCCTGCGGCATCTCGAAATCGTCGCCGCCGGAAACCGCGCGGAGGAATTCGCGAAGGCCGCGCTGAAAATTTCATTCCTCGATCGCACACTCCTTCGCGTCACGAATGCGGATGCGCTGCCGACTTCGCATCCCGCGCGCACCAAGCTCGACGCGTTGAAAGGCGAGGCTGCCGCCTTCGTCTGTCAGGGCGAACGCTGCTCGCTGCCGGTAACCGAGCCGGACAAACTCGCGGCGGCGGCCGCAAATTTCGCCGCTTCACGATAAAGGATTATATTCTTATCCGCTCACGGCTACAAAAAGGGCCGGATCAAAAGCTGCACGCCGAGCAAAAACAGGCAGATCAGGAACCAGCGCCGGAACACCGCGGCGCTCACCCGCGCCCGAATGACCTGCCCCAAGCCCATCCCGGCGAGCGCCGGCACGATGGCCAGCAGCGAAGCCGCGGCATTCTCCAATCGGAACGCACCGCCGCCGGTGAGTCCGATGGCAAGCGCGATCGTCGAGACCGTGAACGAGAGGCCAAGCGCCTGGATGAGATCGTCCTTATCGAGCCCGAGCGCCTGCAGATACGGCACCGCCGGAATGACGAAGACACCCGTTCCGCCGGTCACGAGCCCGGTCGAAAGACCGATCCACGGCGAGAGCCTGCCCTCAAGGCGCTTTGGCACCGAGAGCTGGCGCGCGAACAGCGTGAAGGCCGAATAGACCATCAGCGCGAGGCCAAGCCCCATCGTCGTCCAGCCCGAGGTATCGCTGGTGAGCATCCATGAGCCCGCGACGGTACCGACGGTGACACCGGCCATCATCAGCCACAGCCGTACAGCCAGCGCGCCGAAATTCGGCCCCGTCACGAGCTGCCAGACATTGGTGACGAAGGAAGGGATGATCAGAAGCCCGGCTGCCGTTACCGGCGGCATGATCGCGCCCAGGAGCGCCATCGACACCGTCGGCAGCCCCATCCCGGTGATGCCCTTCACGGTGCCCGCGAAGAAAAACACCAGCCCGACGAGGAGAGCGTAGGAGAGCGAGACATTGGAAAAATGGAGCGGCATAATCGGCTATCGCCCGATTCCGCCGCACCCGCCATGCGGAAGATTTTGACCCTGCCTTCGTTTCCTCCGAAGGCTGAAGAACAAAAAAGCCGGGCACAAGGCCCGGCTTTCCATTTTGCTCCGCAAATCGCGGCTCTACGTATTCATGCTCTCGAAGAATTCGCCGTTGTTCTTGGTCTGGCGCAATTTGTCGAGCAGGAACTCGATCGCATCGACCGTGCCCATCGGATTGAGGATGCGCCGCAGCACATACATCTTCTTGAGCGTGACCGGATCGACCAGCAGCTCTTCCTTGCGGGTGCCCGAGCGCGTGATGTCCATCGCCGGGAAGACGCGCTTGTCGGAAACTTTCCGGTCGAGGATGAGCTCGGAGTTACCCGTGCCCTTGAACTCTTCGAAGATCACTTCGTCCATGCGCGAGCCGGTATCGATCAGCGCCGTCGCGATGATGGTGAGCGAGCCGCCTTCCTCGATGTTGCGCGCGGCACCGAAGAAGCGTTTCGGACGCTGCAGCGCATTGGCATCGACACCGCCCGTCAGCACCTTGCCCGATGAGGGAACAACGGTGTTGTAGGCGCGGCCGAGACGGGTGATGGAATCGAGCAGGATCACCACATCGCGCTTGTGCTCGACGAGGCGTTTGGCCTTCTCGATCACCATCTCGGAAACCTGCACATGGCGCGAGGCCGGCTCGTCGAAGGTCGAGGAAATGACCTCGCCCTTCACCGAGCGCTGCATGTCCGTGACTTCTTCCGGGCGCTCGTCGATCAGGAGCACGATCAGATAGCACTCCGGATGATTGGCAGTGATCGAGTGCGCGATGTTCTGCAACAGCACCGTCTTGCCGGTGCGCGGCGGCGCGACGATCAAGGCGCGCTGGCCTTTGCCCAAGGGGGCGACGATATCGATGATGCGGTTGGAGAAATCCTTGCGGGTCGGGTCTTCGATTTCCATCTTGATCCGCTCGTCGGGATAGAGCGGCGTCAGGTTGTCGAAGTGAACCTTGTGCTTGATCTTCTCGGGATCTTCGAAGTTGATTGCGCTGACTTTCAGAAGCGCGAAATAACGCTCGCCGTCTTTCGGTCCGCGGATGTGGCCTTCGACGGTGTCGCCGGTGCGCAATGAAAAGCGCCGGATCTGCGAGGGCGAAATATAGATGTCGTCGGGACCCGCGAGGTAATTCGCGTCCGGCGAGCGCAGGAAGCCGAAGCCATCCTGCAGCACTTCGACGACGCCCTGGCCGATAATATCGACCTCTTTCGACGCGAGCTGCTTGAGGATGGCGAACATCAGTTCCTGCTTGCGCATGGTCGAGGCGCTCTCGACCTGATGTTCTTCGGCGAACGCCAAAAGCTCCGCCGGCGATTTCTTTTTCAATTCCTGTAGCGAGATTTCCGCCATTGTATTTCAAACCTTCGGACGGATGAATTGCGTCCGCATTCTGGAGGGGGAGGGTTCGCAGGTCGTGAAGGGCGAAGGTTGCTTGCCTTGCTCCACGCGCTGAGCGACCGGGAGGCCGCCGACATTGGCGCGAGCGCCTGCGTTGGGAGGAAGTGGAATCACAATAGGTAAAACCGTAGCCCCGCGCAAGCCGGTAGCTTTTGTGGCCTAGAACGGCTTCAACACCACCAGAAGCACGATCAGGATCATCAACACCGCCGGGACTTCGTTGACGATTCGGTAGAACCGGGCAGGGCGCGTATTCCGGTCGGCCTCGAAATCGCGATACCAGCGCACCATCGAACCATGCAGGGCCGAGAGTATGATCACCAGCACGAATTTCGCCTGCAGCCAGTGCTCGCGATAAAATCCGCTGTCCCAGGCAAGCCACAGGCCGAGAATCCAGGTCAGGGTCATGGCCGGATTGATGATGACGGTGAGGAGCTTGCGCTCCATGACCTTGAAGGTCTCCGACTGTTTTGATCCCTTCGGCGCGTCGCAGTGATAGACGAAAAGCCGCGGCAGATAGAGCATCCCGGCCATCCACGAGATCACGGCGATGATGTGAAAAGCCTTGAGCCAGAGGTAGAGCTCCTGCGGCAGCCACAGGATCAGCGCGATGGCGCCGGCGGCCACGACGGCAAGCGCGATCGCCCACAGCCACTTCTTCGCAAAAGATTTTTGCTCGCCTGCAGTCATCAGCCTTTGACCCGCGCAATCATCCGCTCGACGTTTTCAATCGGCGTTTGCGGCTTGATGCCATGACCTAGATTAAAAATATGGCGGATGCCGCCGAAATCTTCGAGAATCGCATCGATAGCGCGGTCGAGCGCCGGCCCGCCTTCGATCAGAATATCCGGATCGAGATTGCCCTGAACGGCGCAGCGATCGGAAAGCCTTGCCCGGACGGCTTTCCGATCAGCCTGCATGTCTATGCTGATTGCATCGCCCCCACAGGCCGCGACGATCTTTTCCATATTGGCAACGGAAATCCCCTTCGGGAACAGGATGATCTTGGCATCGGGCTTTTTTGCCCGCACCCGCCGGACAATTTCTGCCGATGGTTTCACGCACCATTGTTCAAACGCCTGATCGTCGAGAACCCCTGCCCAGGTATCGAATAACTGCAGAAAATCAGCCCCCGCATCCAGCTGTCCGATCAGATGTTCAGCCGTCGCATCGACGAGCCGCTCAATAATCGCCTGGAACAGTTCCGGATCGGATCCGGCAAGCTTTCGCGCCGGCCCCTGATCGGGCGTGCCACGTCCTGCCACCATGTAGCTCGCGACCGTCCACGGCGCACCGCAAAAGCCGATCAAAGCGGTTTCCTTCGGCAGATCAGCGCGCACCCTGCCGATCGCCTCGTAAACGCGGGTCACGACATTGCGGTCGAGATCCCGGCGCATTGCTTGCGCTGCGGCTTCCGTCGCAACGGGCTCGAGGCGCGGGCCCTCACCTTCCTCAAACCACAGCTTTATGCCCAGCGCGTAAGGAACAATTAGGATGTCGGAGAAAATAATCGCTGCATCGAAGGGAAACCTTCTGATCGGTTGCAACGTTACCTCGGCGGCGAGCTCAGGAGTAAGACAAAGCGTGACGAAATCGCCTGCTTTTGCTCGCACCGCGCGGTATTCGGGAAGATAACGGCCCGCTTGCCGCATCATCCAGATCGGAGGTCTTGCCTGGCTTTCTCCTCCGAGTACGCCGAGGATGGGGTTACGCATTTTCTCTCCCCCGCATCTCTTCGATCCGATCCTTGTTAGAATCTTTGTTTGAGTCTGTTTGACCGTGGATTGTGGTGTTCACAATCATCCACCGCTTGTACACACTTCATCCAAGGGCGGCATCCACTTCAACGTGGTCAATGAACCTGTAATATATGGCGAAGTTCATTCTTCCCGCTTTTCATAATCTACCGCGACCGACTTATTCCTCATCCAAGCCTTGTGGAGAGCGCTGCCGTTTCTCCCCAGCCTTCCGGCTTCGAAGCATGGTAGGGTGAATCCGAAGCAATTTATCCACAAAGTCGCGGGACAACGTGGCGCCCAAAGCCCGGAATACCGAGAGCTACTTTCACTTGCATCTCGTGTCGGACTCGACCGGCGAGACGCTGCTCGCCGTTGGCCGGGCTGCCGCCGCGCAGTTTCCGACCGTCGTGCCGCTCGAGCATGTCTTCCCGCTGATCCGAAACCCGAAGCAGCTCGAACACGCGCTTGCCGAAATCGAGGATAATCCCGGCATCGTCCTTTATACGCTGGTCGATGAAGCGCTCGGCAATCGCCTGCTGACCCGTTGCCGCGAACTCGGCGTTCCCTGTTTGTCGGTGCTGGGGCCGCTTTTGGCGCTGTTTCACAGCTACCTCGGCACTGAAACGACGCCGATCATCGGCGGCCAGCATATGCTGAACGCCGGCTATTTCCGGCGCATCGACGCGCTCAATTTTACGATGATGCATGACGACGGCCAGCATATCGAGGATATCGAGCAGGCCGATGTCGTGCTCGTGGGCGTATCGCGCACGTCGAAAACGCCGACCAGCATCTATCTTGCCAATCGCGGCATCAAGACGTTGAACATCCCGCTTGTCCCCGAAGTTGATCCGCCCGCCGAACTCGAGACTGCCGCCAAGCCTCTCGTCGTCGGCCTGTTTGCGACACCCGAGCGCATCGTTCAGATTCGCCAGAACCGCCTATTATCGTTGAACGCCACCAACGCCGATTCCGCCTATATCGATCGTGAACACGTGACCCGCGAAATCGCCGCCGCCCGGAAACTCTGTGCCAAACATGGCTGGCCGAGTATTGATGTGTCGCGCCGCTCGATCGAGGAAACAGCGGCCGCTGTCATTGCCCTTCTGCAGGAGCGCCGTCGCGGCGCGGAGTTATCATGAATTTGTGGACCGGCGAGCCGCTTGTGCTCGCATCAAAAAGCGCCTCGCGCCGCGCGCTTCTCGAAGCGGCCGACATCCCGCTCGTGCTCGATCCGGCTGAGGTCGATGAGCGCGCCATCGAGCAATCGAAAGCGGCGCAGGCCGGCCCAAAGGAAGTCGCGCTTCTTCTCGCGCGCGAAAAGGCGCTCGCGACCGCCGCTCGCCATCCCGGCCGGCCGGTGCTCGGCGCCGACCAGACGTTAGCCTTGGGAGATCGCCGTTTCTCGAAGCCGCGCTCGTTAGATGCCGCGCGCGATCAGCTCGCCTTCATGGCGGGAAAAACGCACGAATTGCACTCGGGCGCCGCCGTCGCGAAGGACGGCAAGATCATTTTTGAAGCGGTGACGACGGCGCGGCTCACCATGTGGGCGTTAACCCCTGCATTCATCGACGTTTATCTCGCGGCCGCGGGCGATCGCGTGCTGGCGAGCGTCGGCGCCTATCAGCTGGAAGGGCTCGGCATACATCTCTTCGAGAAGATCGAAGGCGACCACTTCACGATTCTGGGTATGCCGCTGCTCCCGCTGCTTGCCTATTTTCGTGCGGCGGGGATGATCGCCTCATGAGCGAGCTCAAAGTCTGCGTCATCGGACACCCGGTCGCACATTCGCGCTCGCCGCTGATTCACAAATACTGGCTCGCGGTTCATCACATCAAGGCCGATTACACGCGCGTCGATATTCCGCCCGGGGAAATCGAAAGCTTTCTCGATAATTTCCCGCGCGGCCCCTATATCGGCGCGAACGTCACGGTGCCGCACAAGGAAATCGCCTTTCGCAAGGTGTTCGAAGCCGATCCTGTGGCCAAAGCGCTCGGTGCGGTGAATACGCTGTGGCTCCAGGACGGCAAGCTTCATGGCGGAAGCACCGACGTGCACGGCTTCATCGCCAATCTCAATCGCTCGCAGCCCAAATGGGACAGCCAGCTCAAAACCGCGCTCGTGATCGGTGCCGGCGGCGCTGCGCGCGCGGTGATTTACGGCCTGCTCGAGCGCAAGGTGCAGAACATCGTCGTCGCCAACCGGACAATCGCGCGCGCCCGCGAGCTTGCGGCGCATTTTCAGAACCGGATCACGACAAGCACGTTCGGCAATTTGCGCATTCACATGCGCGAAGCCGATCTTCTCGTGAATACGACTTCGCTCGGCATGAAAGGCCAGCCGCCGCTTGAGATCGATCTCGACCCGCTCAAGAAGTCGGCGATCGTATATGACATCGTTTACGCGCCGCTCGAAACAGAACTTCTGAAAGCGGCGCGGGAGCGCGGCAATCCGGTGGTCGATGGCCTTGGCATGTTGCTGCATCAGGCGGCGCCCGCGTTCGAACGCTGGTTCGGCGTTCGCCCGGAAGTCACGCCCGAACTGCGCGCGCTCGTCGCCGCCGATCTTGTGCGCGATGCGGGGTAGCCCATGATCGTTCTCGGTCTCACCGGATCGGTCGGCATGGGCAAATCGGCGACCGCGAAAATGTTCGCCGAAGAAGGCGTGCCGGTGTTCGATGCCGACGCCGCCGTTCATCGGCTTTATGAAGGCGAAGCAGCGCCGCTGGTCGAGGCCGCCTTTCCCGGCAGCACCGTTGACGGCCGGGTCGATCGGGAAAGACTATCGGCGCAGGTCGTCGGCCGCCCCGATGCTCTCGAACGGCTCGAATCGATCGTCCACCCGCTGGTGCGCAAGGCGCGTCAGGATTTTCTCGACAAGGCCCGTGCCGGCGGCGCGAAGATCGCCGTCGTCGACATTCCGCTACTGTTCGAAACCGGCAGCCATAACGAGGTCGATCGCATCGTCGTCGTCAGCGCGCCGCATGACGTTCAGAAAAGCCGGGTGCTGGAACGCCCCGGCATGACCGAAGAGAAATTCGCAGCCATTCATGCCCGCCAGGTACCTGACGCCGAAAAGCGCCGTCGCGCGGATTTCGTTGTCGACACCTCGCAAGGCTTCGACGCCGCGCGTGAAAACGTGCGCGCAATCTTGCGCGAGCTTCTGGCGGCGGAGTAAAAAAGAATCATGCGCGAAATCGTTCTCGACACCGAAACCACCGGCCTTGATCCCGCGCTTGGGCATCGTGTCGTCGAGATCGGCTGCGTCGAGCTGATGAACTACATCCCGACCGGCAACGTCTATCATGTGCTCATCAATCCCGAGCGCGACATGCCGCCGGAAGCCGAAGCGATTCACGGCCACTCGGCCGCCTCGCTCGCCGACAAGCCGAAATTCGCCGAAATCGCCGATGCCTTCCTCGAATTCGTCGGCGACGCCAAGCTCGTCATTCACAACGCCGGTTTCGACTTCGGCTTTCTCAATTTCGAACTCGAGCGTTGCGCGCGCGCGCTGCTGCTGCGTGAGCGCATCGTCGATACGCTGGCGCTCGCGCGCCGCCGCCATCCGGGCGGGCCGAATAAGCTCGATGATCTGTGCATTCGTTACGGCATCGACAATTCGCGCCGCACCAAGCACGGCGCGCTGCTCGACGCGGAACTCCTCGCGGAAGTCTATGCTGAACTCGTCGGCGGCCGGCAGGCGCGGCTTGGCCTCGATCGCATCAAATCCGCTTCGCGGCTCGAGAAATCCGGCAAGACACGCGCTCGTCCCGTGCCGCTTGCGCCGCGCCTGAGCGACGCCGAAGCGTCAGCCCATGCCGCGCTCGTCGAGCGGCTCGGCGAAACGGCGATCTGGCTGCGCTACGCCAAAGAGGCGTAACGCAAAAGCGCAACAACAAAACGCAGGCGTAATCAGGCCTGGCCTTGCGGCGCCGGTGACTGATTCAGCATCCGTTCCTGATAGAGCCGCGCGAAATCGACCGGATCGATCATCAGCGGCGGGTAGCCGCCGTTTCGTGTCGCGTCGGAAATGATCTGCCGCGCGAACGGAAACAACATGCGCGGGCACTCGATCAGCACGAGGGCCTGCAGCGCGTCCTGCGGAATGTTCTGGATGCGAAAGACGCCGGCATAGCTGAGCTCGACGTTGAACAGCACCTTGCTTTCCTGCTCGGCGCGCGCCTGGATGCGCAGCTCCACCTCGATGTCGTTACCGGGGAGCGATTTCGCGCCGACATTGAATTCCACCTGGATCGTAGGCTGCGGACCGCCGCCGCGCAGGGATTCAGGCGCGTTCGGATTTTCGAACGAAAAATCCTTGGTGTACTGCGAAAGCACGTTGATGGCGGGCAAAAACGCGGCTTGGGGGTTCGGCCCACCATTCGTGGTCGCCATGGCAATCTCCGATTCTTGCTGGATTCCGGGCGTGACCAAGGTCACAGCGCGAGGGGTGGCTACCATGCCTCGAAAAAGCGCACAAGAAAGGCCTTGAATGCGCCGCTCTTACGTCTTTAGTTGGCGGAACCGTGCGGATCGACTAGCTTTAAGCTCTCTAGAGGCTGCATTTTTTCGCGCGAGCCCCATATAAACGGCGGCAACGGCCGGAAAGAAGAATCGTAACGTGCTCGATATCTACACCATCATTTTCCTTGCGCTTGCGGTGTTCATTTTCGCGCGGCTGCGTAGCGTTTTGGGACAGCGGACCGGCAACGAGCGCCCGCCTTACGACCCTTTCAAACGCGAAGCGAGCAAGCCTGCGACCGCCGACAATGTCGTGCAGCTGCCCGGCAGCAAGGCGGTCGGTGAGGATGCCAGGGCCGCAGACAAGTCCGCAACGATCGACGCGGCGGCCGAAAAGCCCGACCGCTGGGCCGGCATCGCCGCCGCCGGCACTCCCGTCGCCGCCGGGCTCGATGCCATTCAGCGCGCGCAGCGCGATTTCAACGTCCAGCACTTCGTCACCGGCGCCAAGGCCGCTTATGAAATGATCGTCACGGCTTTCGCCGAGGGCGATCGCAAGACGCTGAAGAATTTGCTGGCGCGCGACGTCTTCGACAATTTCGCCAAGGCGATCAGCGAGCGCGAAAGCCGCGGCGAAACCACCGAGACCCGTTTCGTCGCGATCGAAAAGGCCGAGATCACCGAGGCCGAGGTCAAGGCGAACATGATGCAGATCACCGTTCGCTTCCTCTCGCAGATCGTCACCACGACCAAGAACAAGGCAGGCGAGCCGGTCGAAGGCGCGCCGAGCGGCATGACCGATATCACCGACGTCTGGACCTTCGCGCGGCCGATCGGCGCCCACGATCCGAACTGGAAACTGGTCGCGACCGAATCCGGCTGACAAGCCGCGAACCGGAGAGACGATGGCGGCAAAGCAGCGGCTGCAACTGCGAACCGGTTTTCTGCTGCTCCTGCTCTCGCCGGCTCTGTTGCTGACGGCCGCCGCCGCGCCGTTGAAAATCCCCAATACCGAACTCGAGCCCGCCGAATTCGGCAAACTCGACCAGTGGGCGGGCGACGATCACGCCGCGGCTTTCGCGACCTTCCGCAAGAGCTGCGATGCACTGTTGAGGCGCAAGGGAAAGATCGCGCCGTTCGCCGAAGATCTGCGCGGCGCCTGCAAGGCAGCAAAAGACATCAAGCTGCCCGCCGACAAGGCGGCGGCGCGAAAGTTCTTCGAAGACAATTTTCGGCCGGTCCGCATTTCCAGGCTCGGCGAGCGCGACGGTTTTCTCACCGGCTATTACGAGCCGATCGTCGAGGGCAGCCGCACCAGGCACGGCGAATATGTCTATCCGATCTACCGCACGCCGCCCGATTTGCGCGCGCGCGTCAAGCAATCGATCCGCGCGCTGCGCCACCGCATCGGCCGCAGGGTGGCGGGCTATTTCGATCGCGGCGCCATCGAAGCGGGCGCGCTCGAAGGGAAGGATCTCGAAATCTGCTGGCTCAAGGACCCGATCGAGGCCTTCTTCATCCATATCCAGGGCTCGGCGCGCGTGCGGCTCGAAGACGGCAAGATGCTGCGCGTCAACTTCGACGCCCATAACGGCTATCCCTATGTTTCGGTCGGCAAGATTCTGATCGATCGCGGCATCATCCCGCGCGAGATGATGTCGATGGA
>Ga0182740_1001889_pt1 | contig 13503 bp, 16 predicted proteins | sample eDN5th37CKraftBY_FD_128872 | JGI IMG/M metagenome (GOLD analysis project Ga0182740, IMG submission 128872) | Enriched backyard soil microbial communities from Emeryville, California, USA - eDNA 5th pass 37_C Kraft BY (version 2) (version 2) | ecosystem: Environmental > Terrestrial > Soil >...
GAGCGTGAGTGCGGCGCGCGCCGCCTCGCCGCCCTTGTCGCCTTCGGTGCCGCGGGCGCGCGCGAAAGCCTGTGCTTCGGTGTCCACGGTCAGAATACCATGGCCGATGGGAATGTTGCGCGCGAGCGAAACGTCCATGACCCCGCGCGCCGACTGTTCCGACACGATCTCGAAATGCAGCGTCTCGCCGCGGATCACGCAGCCGAGTGCGACGGCTCCGTCATAGGGCTTCTTGCGCGCGGCGGCGGCATCGAGTGCGATCGCCAGCGCAGTCGGAATTTCCAGCGCGCCCGGCACCGTGATGCGATCATAGGTAGCGCCCTGGTCGTCCAGCGCGCTGATGACACCGGACAGAAGCGCATCGGCGATCTCTTCGTAATAGCGCGCTTCAACCACGAGGATCCGCGCGCCTTTCAGGCTGCCCGCCCCTGTCTGGTCCTTGCTTTGCCGCGGCCCGGCCATGCCCTTCGCTCCGTTGCGATGCCACTAACTACAGGCCGCGCGCTGCTGCAAGCTAGAACGCTAGTTCGATTTTTCCAGCAGCCGCGCCGCATAGCGCGCCATCAGATCGACCTCGAGATGGGCGGCTGTCCCCGGCTGCCAGTCCTTCAGTGTGGTGACCTCGAGCGTATGCGGGATGATCAGCACGGAAAAATCGTCGCCTTCCACCGTGTTGACCGTCAGCGAAGCCCCGTCGAGCGCGACCGATCCCTTTTTGGCGATGAATCGGGACAGCGATTGCGGGGCGGTGAGCACGAACCGCACCTGGTCGGCGAGGTCCTCACGCGACTTCACTGTCGCGATGCCGTCGACATGGCCGGTGACGATGTGGCCACCGAGTTCGTCGCCGATCTTCAGCGAGCGCTCCAGGTTGATCCGCGTGCCGGGACGCCAATGCCGCACGTTAGTCAAGGCAACCGTTTCGGAGGCGGCATCGACGGCGAATGTCGTCCGTCCGTTGGCGATCGCGGTGTCGACCACCGTGAGACAGATGCCGGCGCAGGCGATGGAGGCGCCGATGTCGATCGACGCGCGGTCGTAATTGCAGCCGATCACAATCCGGCGCAGTCCATCGGCGCGGTCCTCGACGCTGTCGATCTGGCCGATATCGGTGACAATGCCTGTGAACATCTAGCGCCGCTCATATCGCTCGAGTTTGTCGCCGCCGATCGTCTCGGTCTGCACCAATGCCAGCTTCGGCGAAGCCGTTAGAGCCCTGAGCGCAAGCCCGTCAAGCGCATCGATGCCGTCCGGGCCGATGGTGCGCAGACCGTGCAGCAGAACCGCCTCGTCCACGAGATCGGCACGCAACAGCGCTGCGGCGACTTTAGGTCCGCCCTCCACCATCAGCCGCGTGATGCCGCGTTCTGCGAGCGCCTGCAACACCGTTGCGAGAGGAAGCCCCTCCTTGCCCGCGTCTATGCGGATCACCGTAACGCCGCGAAGCGCCAGAAGGCGCTCCTTGTCGCCCGAGGCAGCAGGCGTGCAGAAGACCCAGACGGGAATATCCGGGGCGCTGGCCACAAGCTGCGAGTCGAGCGGCAGGCGCAGCATGGAGTCCAAGACCACCCGCACCGGCGACTGCGCCAGCATACCCGGCAGCCTGCATGTCAGCGCCGGATCGTCGGCCAGCACCGTCCCGATGCCGACCAGTATTGCGTCATTCATCGCCCGGAGCAGATGGACGCGTGCGCGTGCCTCTTCACCTGTGATCGGCACTGGCTTCCGGCCGGGCAGCGCCGCCTTGCCGTCCGCCGAGACGGCGAGCTTCAACATCACGCGCGGCCGGCCGTCCAGAATGCGGCGGATGTGCCCCGCGTGATCGCGTAGCGCTTCATCCGCGCACAGCCCGTCGGCGACAGCAATTCCCGCCGCACGCAACCGCGCATAACCCTCGCCCGCGACTTTTGGGTTGGGATCGCGTAGCGCGGAGACAACGCGCGCGATGCCGGCCCTGATGATCGCATCGGCACACGGGGGCGTGCGCCCGTGATGCGAGCAGGGTTCGAGTGTCACGTAGAGAGTCGCGCCCTTCGCCCGTTCTCCGGCGCGTCGCAGCGCCTCCGTTTCGGCATGAGGCCGGCCGCCGGGCTGCGTCCATCCCCGCCCGACCACGACGCCATCCTTCACCACGACCGCGCCAACGGCAGGGTTGGGCCACGCATTGCCGAGGCCACGCCGTCCCAGCGTGAGCGCCAGCTGCATGAAGCGGAGGTCGTCTGGATGCGCGGTCACTGCCCCGATGGCGGAACCTTGCCGTCCTCCTCGCCTGCCAGTTCGGCGATCGCGGTCTCGAAGTCCTTGCGCTCACGGAAATTGCGATACACCGAGGCAAAGCGCACATAGGCGACATCGTCGATCTCGCGCAGATGCGCCATCACCGTCTCGCCAATCGTGTCGGTCGAGATTTCGCTCTCGCCGAGACTTTCGAGTTCGCGGACGATCTTCGACACCATCTGCTCCAGCCGCTCCGGATCGACGTTACGCTTGCGCAGCGCGATCTGCAGCGAGCGCATCAGCTTGTCGCGGTCGAAGGGTACTCGGCGGCCGTTGCGCTTGATCACCACGAGTTCGCGCAGTTGCACGCGCTCGAAGGTCGTGAACCGGAACTGACAGGTCAGGCAGACCCGCCGCCGGCGAATCGCGTTTGAATCCTCGGTCGGTCGCGAGTCCTTGACCTGAGTATCGAGACTACCACAGCTCGGACAGCGCATGACGTGTCGGTTCTCCCCGTCCTAGTGCTCGACCATCGCAGTCACCGGTAGATCGGGAACCGGTCGACAAGTACCTTCACCTTGTCGCGCACCGCGGCCTCGACGAGCGAATCCTCTTCGGCCTGCTTCTGGGACAGCACGTCGAGAACCTCGGCGATCATCGCGCCGACCTGCTTGAATTCCGCGACCCCGAAGCCGCGGGTCGTGCCGGCCGGCGTACCGAGGCGGATACCGGACGTAATCGTCGGCTTCTCCGGGTCGAACGGGATGCCGTTCTTGTTGCAGGTGATGTGCGCGCGGCCCAGCGCGGCTTCGGACACCTTGCCGGTCAGACGCTTGGGCCGCAGATCGACAAGCATCAGGTGCGTGTCGGTCCCGCCCGAAGTGATGTCGTAGCCCGCAGACTTCAGGGTTTCGGCCAGCGCCTTCGCGTTGTCCACGACGTTCTTTGCGTAAATCTTGAAGTCCGGCCGCAAGGCTTCTCCGAACGCGACCGCCTTGGCCGCGATCACGTGCATCAGCGGCCCGCCCTGCAGGCCGGGAAACACCGCCGCGTTGATCTTCTTGGCGATCTCCTCGTCGTTGGTCAGAACCACCCCGCCGCGCGGGCCGCGCAACGTCTTGTGCGTGGTCGTCGACACCACATGGGCATGCGGGAATGGCGAGGGATGCACGCCGCCGGCGACAAGCCCGGCGAAATGCGCCATGTCCACGAACAGGTAGGCGCCGACTTCGTCCGCGATCTCGCGAAAGGTCTTGAAGTCGATGATGCGCGGATAAGCCGAACCGCCGGCAATGATGACCTTCGGCTTGTGCTCTTGCGCGAGTTTGCGCACCTCGTCCATGTCGATGCGGTGATCGTCGGGCCGCACATTGTAGGCGACCGCGTTGAACCACTTGCCCGAATAATTGATCTTCATGCCGTGGGTCAGATGCCCTCCGGCCGCGAGATTAAGGCCAAGGAAGGTGTCGCCCGGATTCATCAAAGCGAAGAAGACGGAGGCGTTGGCCGAGGCGCCGGAATGCGGCTGCACATTCGCGAAGCGGCAGCCAAACAGCTTTGTCACACGGTCGATCGCGAGTTGCTCGGCAACATCCACGAACTGACAGCCGCCGTAATAGCGCCGGCCCGGATAGCCTTCCGCATATTTGTTGGTCAGCACCGAGCCCTGTGCCTCGAGAACCGCGCGGCTGACGATATTCTCCGAGGCGATCAGCTCGATCTCGTCGCGCTGGCGGCCGAGTTCGCTGGCAATCGCGGCGGCGATCTCGGGGTCGCTCTCGCGCAGCGATGCTGTGAACATATTGTTGCGATCAACGCCGGCCGCGGACCGGTCGGTTGCCGACATGGCATGTCTCCTGGATGGGCTCGATCCGCGCCGATACCACGCGGCGGCACCCCGCGCCAAGCAATAGAATCCGGCTGCTCGGAAACCGCAATATCTAGCGGGAATCCGTGATTTCAAGCCGCCGGCGCAGCTTGGCCAAGGCGAGTTTCTGCAGGTCCACCCGGGAGGCATGGGCGGGCCCCATGACCGTCACCTCGATTCCCGTGGCGGCGTCGATGGCGGCGATCTTCATCACCGCGCCGATTGCAGTGAACTCGAACAGGACCTCGCGGGGCTCTGACATGGGTGAATTGCAGCTAGCCGCGACTGATCGTTGCCGCGCCGATGCCGTCGCGCCCATAGATGTCATCGCGGAACTGCACGACGCCGTCCTGGGTCGCCCAGGCCGTGACGTAAACCCAGTACAACGGCACCGGGGTCTTCAACCGCGCGTCCTTGCGCTCGCCCGAGCGGATCACCTGATCGATCTGCTGGCGCGACCAGCCTGGCGTCCCCGCCAGGAGCCAGGTGACCAATTCGCGGACATTCTGTACCCGCACGCAGCCCGACGAATGAAAACGAAAATCCTCGCCGAACAGGTTTCGCGACGGCGTGTCGTGCATGTAGACGCCATGCGCCGAGGGGAAGTTGATGCGGATTGCGCCGAGCGAATTGAAGTCGCCGGGGTCCTGCTTGAACATGTAATTGACGGCTTCTTCCGAGTACCAGTTGATCTGGGTCGGCTGCAATTCCCTGCCCCGGCCGTCGAGGATGCGGATCCGCTGCTTCGTCAGGTAATCCGGCTCCTCCTGCATCCGCGGGATGAGATCGCGTTTGACGATCGAGACCGGCACCGTCCAGTACGGATTGAAATTCACTTCCACGATACGGCTGTTGATTTCGGGCGAGGCGCGATCCGGCTTGCCGACCACCGCGGTGTGCCGGGTCACCGCGACGCCGTTTTCGATCGCCTCGATCTGGGCCGCCGGGATGTTGCACATCACGAATTTCGGTCCGAGATTTCCCGAGAAGCTTTTCAGCCGCGTCAGATTGGTCCGGAGCTGCGCCACCCGCACTTCGGCGGGTACATTCATTGCGCTGAGGGTCGCTTCTCGGACCAGCCCGTCGACCGTCAGGCCATGGCGAGCCTGGAAGCGCTTGACCCCGGCTTCGACGTAGGAATCGAAGACATCGCTGACACCGGCGCTGGTTGCGAGGTCGCCTCCGGCAATCAGGCGCTGCCGCAAGGCGATCACCGCCTTGTCCCGGTTTCCGAGCCGCATCCGGTCGGAATTCGGAACGGCCGGCCAGCCACCCTGCGCCGCCAATTGCTCGTAACGCGGGATCGCGGCCTCGGTGGTCTGGACGGTCTGGGGCGCGAGCGTCGGCAGCGACGATTTCGGCATTTTCACCGACCGGATGCCGGCATCATAGGTCTGGCCGAAATCGGACCGGCGGGTCTGCTCCATGAGCATCTGCAGGACCTTGTCCTGGGCTTCCGCCCGGCCAGCCGCAAGCGCCGCGCCCGCACCGAGCGCGCCCTGCCCGAGATGGCGCAAGACCGCGCGGCGATCCCAGATCGATGAGCTTCGCGGGCGATCGGTCATGGCGGTCCGTGACACGCTGATGAGTTGAGTTAAAGCCGGAACCGGCGCATTGGCAATGGGTCGGAAACAAGAACGGCTTGGCGGCCGTCTCGACGCCGGTGCGATCAGCGCGCCGGCTGCTCTTTCGCTTCGCAGCCGAGGCAGATCAGCCCATTCGGCTTCGTGCGTTCGAATTTCTTGCAGTTCGGACAATAGCGCCGTCGCAGCATCGAACCCCCTCCGCTCGCATTCGCGTCCCGTCTCACGCAGCGAGAATCGACGCTGACGATACCAAGCAATGCGGCAGGAGCATGTCGCCCCGACGCTGGTTCCGCGCTGTCGGGGAAGTACAGGCTCGTGGGTGAGATCAGTCCTGACGGCGGCCTTGCGAGGGACCAAGCGGACCCTTTCGCGGCCGGGTCATTCCTTCCGGAGGCGGCTGCGTTTTGCGATCCGGCTGCTCACGAACGTCAGCACCGCCTTGCGCTGCACGGTGAGCCGAGCGCGTTGCTTTGACTTCAACGCAGCGCGGAGCACCCGGATCGGTGTCATAGGTCCCGCCTTTTTTGTCCCGCGCGTCATCCATGGAAGCCAAACCGCTGATGCAGCGGTTGGTTCCGGGATTTCGGGAAAGGCTCTCAGCCTTCGCTCACGGAGCGAATGCCGAGAGGACGACGCAGTCGCACTGCGGCCACTCCAGCAACGCGGACCCATAATATGGAGCGAGGTGATCGAAATCGCGTGCGCGACGATGCGCGCACGGTTTCGATGGCGGTCGACTACAAGCGGTACAGGATCTGGTCGGTCCAGAAGCGCTCAAGCCGGTGCAGCGACTTGTTCAGCGTACCGAACTCGTCGGCGGAAATGCCACCCACCTGTTCGACGGTGCGCACATGCTTCTGGTACAGATTCTCGACGATGTCGCGGACATCGCGGCCCTTGTCGGTCAGCTTGATCCGGACCGAACGACGATCGACGCGCGAACGCTGGTGATCAAGGAAGCCCATCTCGACCAGCTTCTTCAGATTGTAGGAGACGTTCGAGCCGAGATAATACCCGCGCGTGCGCAGTTCGCCGGCCGTCAGCTCCTTGTCGCCGATATTGTAGAGGAGAAGCGCCTGGACCGAGTTGATGTCCGCGCGGCCGCGGCGATCGAACTCGTCCTTGATCACATCAAGGAGGCGCCGATGAAGACGCTCCACCAGCGTCAGGGCTTCGAGATAGAGAGGCCGGATGTGTTCGAAGCGCTGCGCATTTTGCGCAGGTTGCTCGGCCGGCTTCATAACCGCTTTCATGTGACGCCTTCCTGTAATCGTTTTTTTCAGTTTTGTGCGAGGCCCTGTTTTCCCTCGCTTAAGATCGGAAATTACCGACGATGATCTAAAATCGGCTTAAACAACAGAATAAAGAGAAGGTTTATTTGGCGCGCCCACACCTCGCACTTAAGCTACAAATGCGGGGCTTTTTCGAAACGGATGATTCACCCTCGCCCTGTGCAGCGGCAAATTTGTCGATCTGAAGTTGTGGGCAGGCATCGTTTTACCGAACCGCTGCACCGGTTGTCCGATTTTGTGACGAACGATGTTCGTCTTACATGCTGCCGCGAGTCAGGATTGAACCGCTGGCGACGAGCTCCATCAGCAGCGCCATCGTCGCCTGTCCCGAGGATGAGAACGGGTCGAGAACCGGCCGCTCGGAATATTTCAGCAGCACGGCGCGGTTGATCGTCTCGACGTTCACCTGCCCCATGCTCCAGCCGGGAAAGCGCCGCTCTGTAATTTCCTCGTACGACAACAACCGCACCTGCGAATGGCGCTGATCGCAGACGATGACATTGAAAAGATCGCAGACTTCGTTGCGCCCGCCTTCGATCACCTGCACGAACACATCGCTTGTGTGACACAACAGACCGGTAATTCCGCGGGGCGAATTGTTTCGCCGCGACTGTTCGAGGATCCTGTCCAGCAGGTCTGCCGGTGCCGGCTTCACCGGGCGGCTGGCATAAAGGCATCGAACGAGCATCGCAGCCTCAACTTTGCATGGCGATCAGCGACAGGAATTCACGGCGTAGTGCAGAGTCCTTCAGGAACGAGCCTCGCATGACACTATTGGTCATCTTTGACGCCGTGTCCTTGACACCGCGCCAATGCATGCAGAAGTGATCGGCTTCCATCACGACGGCGAGACCATCGGGCCGCACGATATCCATCAGGTAATCCGCCGTCTGGGTGATCGCCTCTTCCTGGATTTGCGGGCGCGTCATGATCCACTCGGCGACGCGTGCATATTTCGACAGTCCAATCAAATTCGAATGCTGGTTGGGCATCAGGCCGATCCACAGCCGGCCCATGATCGGACAGAGGTGATGACTGCACGCGCTGCGGATCGTGACCGGCCCGACAATCATCAGCTCGTTGAGGCTTTCGACATTCGGGAATTCCGTCACCCGCGGCGCCGGTTGATAGCGTCCACGAAACACTTCGGTCAGGTACATTTTCGCGACGCGATGCGCGGTGTCGTGCGTGTTGTGATCCTTGTCGATGTCGATGACGAGGCTTCTCAACACGCCTTTCATCTTTTCGGCGACTTCCGAAAGAAGTTCGTCGAGTTCGCCGGGTTCAAGGAAGGACGCGATGTTGTCGTTGGCGTTGAATCGCCGCCCCGCACGCTGCAACCGGTTGCGGATCCTTTCGGACACCGGCAGTTCGGTCTGGCCCGTGATGCTCACGTCGTCAGCCATGATGGTCCGTACAATTGAGTGCCATAAGCGACCGATCCTTCCATCGGTCACCGGTCATGTGAGGGTGATCGCTGCCTGCAGGCAAGACGGCGACCGACGAGGCGGAATGGCTCGCGTTATTCTCCGCGCAGGAAGCGCACGATGCCGGAGAAGTCCCGTCCCCCCTCCCCGGTTCCGACATAATGCTCATAGATCGCGGTCGCACCGGCCCCGAGCGGCGTTCGCGCTCCCGCGGCCTTTGCCGCTTCCTGCGACAGCTTGAGGTCCTTCAGCATCATGTGTGCGGTGAATCCGGCCTGATAGTCACGGTTCGCCGGAGAGGTCGGAACTGGTCCTGGCACGGGACAATAGCTCGTCATCGACCAGCACTGGCCGGACGACTTCGATGAGATGTCGAACAGCTTCTGCGCGTCGAGGCCGAGCTTCTCGGCCAGAACGAAAGATTCCGATACCGCGATCATCGAAATCCCGAGGATCATGTTGTTGCAGATCTTCGCAGCCTGGCCGTTGCCGGGCCCGCCGGCATGAACGATGGTCTTGCCCATGGCTTCGAGAACAGGCCTTGCTTTCACGAAGGCTTCGTCGGAGCCGCCGACCATAAAAGTGAGGGTGCCGCCTTGCGCACCGCCGACGCCGCCCGAGACCGGCGCATCCACCATCGGCAGGCCCTTGGCTTCAGCCGCGGCAGCAACCTCGCGCGCGGTCTCGACGTCGATCGTGGAGGAGTCGATCAGGAGCGCGCCGGGTGTCGCGTTTTCGATGATGCCGTCCGGCCCGAGATAGGTCTCGCGGACTTCATTCCCGGACGGAAGCATGGTGATCACGATCTCGGCTTCTGCCGCCGCCGCCCCCGGTTTGCCGGAGGAGGTGCCGCCCGCGGAGACCAATTTGCTGACCGCATCGAGGCTGATGTCGTAGCCCAGCACGTCGTGACCGGCCTTGAGCAGGTTCTGGGCCATCGGGCCACCCATATTCCCGAGCCCGATGAAGGCTATGCGCGCCATGGTCTCACGATCCTCCCGGTCAAGCCTCGCCGTTTCCGCGAGGTTACGTCAATGCGGGTGCTCGCGCGCGGATTGCAGGGCCAGCACCAGATAGGTGCACAATAGCACCAGCTCGATGACCACGACGAGCCATGAACCGCCATAGATCTGCGGGAAAAACACCTGCACCGCAGCCATCGAGACGGCCGCGGTCAGCCACACGACGGCGCCCCAGACCGCGGCGAGCCACAGGCCGACGGCGGCGACGAGGTCGATGATCGCAAAATAGACCGTCGCCGTCTGCCAGGGGATCGACTCCGTCGAAAAGCGCGAATCCGGACCCTCGCCGATGCCGAGCACCACCGACCAATGGTAGAGCCCCTTCAGCATCGACACCACCGCCATCGCGCGCAAAAACCAGATCAGCCAGCGCGTCCAGCGCCCCTGCTCCTGCTTCTCGTCATCGGCACGAACCGGGGCGAGCGCCGGCGCCAGGTCCAGCACCCTGGCGACCGCCGACCGGGCAGGCGCAGGCGTGACGTCGACGTCCGTCGTTACGGGCCCTTCCGACGGGGCGGCCGTTTCGGCGGGCACGGCATCCGTCGCCGGTGCATCCGAAGGCGCATCCGGCTCGCTCATGTCAGCTCCAATTCGTTACCAGGCAGGGCTGCAAAATGTCGTGCAACCACATCGTTTTCGACCAACGCCAATGCAGGCGGCGTCCAGCGCGGCGCATTGTCCTTGTCGATGATGACCGCTCGCACGCCTTCCCTCATGTCGGGACCATAGACGATCCGGGACACGATGCGAAATTCGGCCGCCATGCAGGCCTCGAAGGAATGGGCCCGCCCGTAACGCATCTGTGCGAGGGCGAGCACGAGACTCGTCGGCGATTTGCTGTGAATGGTCTGCAATGCGCTTGCAGACCATCTGGATTGGTCTGTGCTCTTCTGCGCCTCGCCTTCGAGCGCCTTGATAATCGCGTCGACACTGTCCCAGGAAAATGTCCGGTCGATGGTCCGCCGGCGCGGCATCACCTCGCCCGGCCCGACGCTTTCCATGAAATCGGCGAGGACCGCATTGACCGGGTCGCTACCGCAGAGCGCATCCTTCAACTCGCCGAAGCGATGCGACTTCACATGATGGGTCGCAGCGCCGGAGAGAACCGCGTCGGCCGCCTTGATCCGTTCGCCGGTGAGGGCAAGATAAGTCCCGATCTCGCCGGCGAGCCGCGGCAAAGCGTAGGTCGCGCCGACATCCGGGAAGAAGCCGATGCCGACCTCCGGCATTGCGAAGGCATAGCGCTCCCCTGCGACCCGATGCGACCCGTGGATGGAGATGCCGACGCCGCCGCCCATCACGATGCCGTCGATCAGGGAGATATAAGGCTTCGGATAACGCTTGATCGCAGTGTTGAGCGCGTATTCCTCGCGGAAGAACGACAAGGCGTCCTGATGCCTGCCTTCGGCAATCAGTTCGTAGAGCGCGCGGATGTCGCCGCCCGCCGAGAAGGCGCGCTCGCCATTCGCGGTAACGAGCACCCGCGTGACCGCCTCGTCCTGCCGCCATGCATCGAGCTGCGCTGCGAGTGCGCGCACCATGCCATGGGTGATGGCATTCAATGCCCTGGGGCGGTTGAGCGTGACGATGCCGGCACTGCCGCGCCGCTCGAACAGGATCTCGTCTGCCGTGCCCTGGTCTGTCACGTCAGTTATCCAGCAAGTCCCGGCTCACGATCAGCCGCATGATCTCGTTGGTCCCTTCCAGAATTTGATGCACGCGCACGTCGCGCAACACGCGCTCGATCGGATGATCGCGCAAATAGCCGTAACCGCCATGCAGTTGCAGGCAGCCATTGACGACCTCGAAGCCGGCGTCGGTCGCGATGCGCTTTGCCATCGCGGCAAGCCGTGTCTTGCCCGGCTCGCCGCAGGTCACCGCATGCGCTGCGCGATGCACCATCAGCCGTGCCGCTTCCAGCTCGGTCGCGTAATCGGCGATCCTGAACCGCAGTGCCTGGAAATCCGAAAGCCGGGAGCCGAACTGCTTGCGATCGCGCATATGCGCGATGGTGCGGTCGAGACAGAATTGCGCCCCGCCCAGCGAGCAGGCCGCGATGTTGAGACGGCCGCCATCGAGCCCCATCATCGCGATCTTGAAGCCATCGCCTTCCCGGCCGATCAGGTTGTCGGCCGGCACGCGGCAATTTTCGAAATTGACCATCGCTGTCGGCTGAGATTTCCAGCCGAGTTTCTTTTCTCGCGCCCCGAACGTGAGCCCCGGGGTCCCCTTCTCCACCGCGATGCAGGAGATGCCTTTCGGTCCCGGACCGCCGGTGCGCACCATGCAGACATAGATATCGGACGTCCCGCCGCCCGAGATGAAAGCCTTGGAGCCGTTGAGGATGTAATGGTCGCCATCCCGCTGCGCGCGGGTGGACAGGCTCGCGGCATCCGAGCCCGCGCCCGGCTCGGTCAGGCAATAGCTCGCAAAATGCTCCATGGTGCAGAGCTTCGGAAGAAAGCGCTGTCGCTGCGCCTCGCTTCCGAAGGCGTCGATCATCCAGGCCGCCATGTTGTGGATCGAGATATAGGCGGCCGTCGATGTGCAGCCCTGCGCCAGCTCCTCGAAAATGATCGCGGCGTCGAGCCGCGTCAGTTCCGAGCCTCCGACATCGCCTTTCACGTAGATGCCGCCGAAGCCGAGCGCCGCCGCCTCGCGCAAGGTCTCCACCGGGAAGATCTCATGCTCGTCCCATTCCGCCGCGCGCGGCATCATCGCGTCCCGCGCGAATTGCCGGGCGGTGGCCTGAAAGGCGCGCTGGTCCTCGGACAGGGCGAAATCCATGAACCGAACGCATAGGTTTGGCTGTGTCGTCCGTCAATTGTGGCGGCGGTGGGCGTATGGGGGTAAAGTGCCGCCGATCCCCGCTCATTCCCGCGAAACCGGGAATCCAGCACCGACAGCTCCGCGTCCCCGCCATCGCGGGACCGGGGCATATTGGCAATGAAGGTGACGATCATGGCGATCAAGTACGGCCGCCCGCTCGAACGCAAGACCAAGGTGGTGCCGCTTGAGACGCCCCCTCACCTCCCGCTCGATCTGGCGCACCGGCCGCGGCGGCTGCGGCGCACCGACTGGCTGCGCCGCATGGTGCGCGAGAACGAGCTGTCGACCGCCGACCTGATCTGGCCGATCTTCGTGGTGGACGGCAAGACGAAGCGCACGCCGGTGCCGTCGATGCCGGGTGTGGACCGGCTCTCGATCGAAGAAGCGGTCCGCGATGTCGAACGCGCGGCGAAGCTGGCGATCCCCTGCGTTGCGATTTTCCCCTACACCGATCCGGCCTTGCGGGATGAAGCCGGCAGCGAGGCGACCAATCCCGACAATCTCGTGTGCCGCGCGGTGCGCGCGATCAAGAAGGCGGTGCCGGAGATCGGCATCCTGTGCGACGTCGCGCTCGATCCCTTCACCAGCCACGGCCATGACGGGCTGATGCACGATGGCGTGATCCTCAACGACGAGACCGTGGACGTTCTGACACGGCAGGCCCTGGTGCAGGCCGATGCCGGTTGCGACATCATCGCCCCCTCCGACATGATGGACGGCCGCGTCGGCGCGATCAGGATGGCGCTCGACGATGCCGGGCATCAGGATACGGCGATCATGGCCTATGCGGCGAAATATGCCTCGGCCTTCTACGGGCCGTTCCGCGACGCCGTCGGCTCCTCGAAGACGCTGACCGGCGACAAGCGCACCTATCAGATGGATTACGGCAATTCCGACGAGGCGATCCGCGAGGTCGCGCTCGACCTCGACGAAGGCGCCGACATGGTGATGGTGAAGCCCGGCCTGCCCTATCTCGACATCGTGCGGCGCGTGAAGACCGAGTTCGGGGTGCCGACCTTCGCCTATCAGGTGTCTGGCGAATATTCGATGATTTCGGCGGCGGTGCAGAACGGCTGGCTGGATGGCGACAAGGCGATGATGGAAAGCCTCATCGCATTCAAGCGCGCCGGCGCGGACGGCATCCTCACCTATTTCGCGCCAAAGGCCGCGGAGTTGTTGCGGTAACGCGGCGAGCGCTGCACGCACGAGCGCGGCGCACCTCCGAGCGAGGCGCTTGTATTTGCGCCCTCTCCCCTTGAGGGA
>Ga0182740_1001890_pt1 | contig 13498 bp, 7 predicted proteins | sample eDN5th37CKraftBY_FD_128872 | JGI IMG/M metagenome (GOLD analysis project Ga0182740, IMG submission 128872) | Enriched backyard soil microbial communities from Emeryville, California, USA - eDNA 5th pass 37_C Kraft BY (version 2) (version 2) | ecosystem: Environmental > Terrestrial > Soil >...
CAGACGCCGTGCCAGCCATCGGCGGCGCGGTGTAGGTCAAGGCCGTCGAGATGCGCCAGCGTCAATGTCGGTTCGGTGTCGCCGTCCTTGTAGGTGACCGGCGACAGCATTACCGCTTGCGGTTGAAAGCGCGGACTCCAGATCGGCTTGAAGCGGGGCTCCGCCACTTGGCCGGACGGCAGCAGCGTGTCCTCGTCGCCATAGAGAACGATCGCCTCCGGTGCGCGATGGGCCACATCGGCCACGACGGCAAGGGCATAGGGCGCGAGGCGGGTGCCGGGCCGGACGCGGCTGACGAGATCGTTTGCAGCCATCTCCTGCAAGCCGCCATCCACCGTGATCTGGCCGTCATCGCCTGTGAGACCGGGCAGGGCAGGAGGCAGGGGACCTTCATGGCTTCCGGTTATCGTCAGCCGCCAGCGCGGGTAGACCTGTGCCTGAAGGCTGGCGATGGTGGCCGCGACGGCCTGCGGCGTAGCTCCTCCTGCCGGCATCACCAGATGAAAAGTGGGGCCCGCGGCCCAGTCGAAACGGGGGCGGTCGAGCCCGTCCGGCTCCCATGCGCGCAGCATGGCCTCGCGCCATGCGGCATAGCCACTGAGCGGCGTCGCCGTGGCGGCGAAGCGCAGCGTCTGCCAGGCTTCGCGGTGGGAGCCGATCAGCTTGGCCCCGAAGGCCCAGGGCAGCCAGGCGGGATCGAAGGCTAAGCCGCGCCGGATCATCCCGACCCGAGAGACGGGGGCGACCTCGTCGATCCTGAACCCGAAACGGCCAAGGTCGGTGACCGGGCTGATGGCGATGCGCTGCGTCTTGTCCGGAATGCGGCCGATCCACGCGCCACGGCCGAACACCGGCCCGTTCATCGGTTCGGTGACAGCGGTGCCGTCGTCCAGCTCGAACCGGATCAGCGGCCGCACCGGATCGTCGAAGAAACTCGTGCTGTAGACGATGCGGACCCACCGCCCGCCCGGAGCCCATGCCGCCTCCGGCACGTCGAGCCAGCAGGGCGTGGCGGTGGCGAGCCAGCCCTCGGCCTCGCGGGAAGCGCCGGTCCGGGCCGTCAGGTCGATGGCGGTTCCGCGCGCGGGCAACGGTTTCATCATGCGGGGTCCGGGGAGAAGGCTTGAAGGCCGATGGGCTTCGCTGCACGGGCTTTTAGAAGGGACGAAGGCGCCGGTGCAACGGCCGGACGAATCTCATATTGCAGGCATGGCGGGGCATGGAGGCGTTTTTGCGCCATCTTTGCCCCTTATGTCACGCCGCTTCTGATGTTTAACCTTCTGTCACAAGTGACTTTTTTCGGTTGAAGAGCTAGAAGACGCGGATGCGCCCGATCCTCAGGATTCCGGATTTGCGGGAGAAGTCGGCGGCCTTCACGGCGACGCTGCCGGACCGGCTGTTGCGGGGCTGGCGGCCGGGCCTGCGCCGCCCGCCGGCGCTGCCCCGCGGGGGCATCAACCTGTTCCGGCTCAGCTTTCTGGTGCTGGGAATCGCGTCCGGATGTGCAGCAGGTGTTTCCGGAGCCTGCTGGCAAGAATCGCGTCGGCTTTGCCAACTGGTTCGCGAACCATGCGCCCGCCGAACACAGCCTCGGCCCGTCCGGGACGCTGCCGGTTTCGGGCAAGGCCGATGCAGACGTTTCGCTTCGGCTTCTCGAAGCGCTCGTCATGGCGCGTCCTCGTGCAATGATGGATGGGGACGGTATCCGCGCTCATGAAGACTGGCTGCGCGAGGGCGAGGCCATCGACGTGCTGGTGGTGGGGAGCGATCACCCGTCCAACGTGCAGTCCATCCGCTGGTTCGTGGAGCAGGTCGTTCCGGAACTGCCGCGCACGGCGAAGATCTGCATTGCCGGCCGCGTGGCGCATGCCCTTGATGTCGCGACGCCGGCCAATGTCGCGCTGCTTGGCGAGGTGCTCTCGCTCGATCCGCTTTACGCGGTGACACGGGTCGTGGCCGCGCCGGTGATCTACGGCACGGGCGTGCCGATCAAGGTGCTCGATGCGATCATGCAGGATCTGCCGCTCAGCACGACAGAGCTTGTCGACCGCGGCACGCGCCTTGCGTCGGCGGGCTTCCCGCTGGCCGTGACGGCGCAGGACATGGTGGCCGATATCACCGCCTTGCTGGGTTCGGAAAAGGCATGGGCCGCGCGGCGCGACCTCGGCCGCAAGTACAAGCGCAAGTTCCTGACCCGCGATGTCTATTTTGCGGCATGGGCCGGAATGCTGGACGGCAAGGGCGTGAGGACCGGCCGATCGACGGGCTGGAACTGGCTGCGCGGCCGCGGATCGCGGGCGGCCCAGTGAACACGGTTCATATCAGCGGATATTCTCCATGACGGACAAGATCATCCCGGTGGTGATGTGCGGCGGAGCCGGGACACGGCTCTGGCCTTCGTCGCGCGAAAGCCGGCCCAAGCAGTTCCTGCCCCTGATGGGGGACCTGTCCACATTCCAGCAGACGCTGATGCGCGTGAAGGACCCGGAGACTTTCGGCCGGCCCGTGGTCGTCACCAATGCGACCTACCGGTTTCTCGTTGCCGAGCAACTGTCCAAGATCGGGATCGAGGCCGATATCGTGCTGGAACCCAGCCGCAGGGACTCCGGCCCCGCCGTGGCGGCGGCGGCTGCCTTCGTGACGCAACGCCATGGCGACGCTGTGATATGCGTGCTGGCGGCCGACCATGTGATCCATGACGTGAGCGGCTTCAGGGCCAACTGCAAGGCGGCTGCATCGGCGGCCGAGCGGGGCTATCTCGTCACCTTCGGCATCCGGCCGGATCGCGCCGCCGTCGAATATGGTTACATCAAGCCGGCGCAGGACATCGGCAACGGGGTGAACGAGGTTGCCTAGTTCGTCGAGAAGCCAGACCTTGCGACGGCGCAAAGCTACGTCGAACAGGGCTTCCTCTGGAATTCGGGCAATTTCGTCTTCCGCGCCGATGTCGTTCTGGACCAGTATCGCGCGGCCGATCCCGACAGCGTCAACGCGGTGTCCCATGCCGTTGAGCATGCCGAACACGCGCTTGGCTTCACCAGCCTTGACGAAGAGGCGTTCAACAGGGCCCGTGCCATTTCCTTTGACTATGCGGTGATGGAGCGCACGCAGAAGGCTGCCGTGGTGCCGGCTTCGTTCGGCTGGTCGGATGTCGGATCGTGGGATGCGGTCTGGTCGCTGAGCGACAAGGACGATGCCGGCAATGCTGGCGGGGCCGACGATCTGTTCATGTCCAGCGAGAATTCCTATGTCTCGTCCAACGGCGCCAAGGTCGTTCTGCTCGGCATGAAGAATGCGGTCGTCGTGTCCGAGGGGGACTCGATCCTCGTGGCGGACCGGGAGTGTCTTGCGGATATGAGGGGCGTTGTCGCGGCGGTGCGGGAATCCGCGCCCGCGCTGGTGCAGGATCATGCCAAGGTGCTGCGCCCCTGGGGCTCCTACCAGACGCTCGACCGCGGTTCGCGCTTCCTCGTGAAGCGCATCGTCGTCAAGCCGGGCGGGCGGCTTTCGTTGCAGATGCATCATCATCGCGCCGAACACTGGGTGGTGGTGCGCGGAACGGCGAAGGTGACGGTCGACGACAGCGTCGTGATGCTGCGCGAGAACGAGTCGACCTATATCCCCATGGGCTCGGTCCATCGGCTGGAGAATCCCGGCAAGATCGACCTTGAGTTGATCGAGATTCAGTCCGGCAGCTATCTGGAAGAGGACGACATCGTCCGCATCGAGGACGAATACCGCCGGACATGAGTGCGGGTGTCGTGCACCCCGGCGCGCGGCCTGCCGGGTGGATGCGGCGCGCGAGCCGCGATAGTCTTGCGCCATGACGCAATCCGATCAGCAGGCGGAGCCTGAGTTCGACGAAGCCGGCTATCTCGCCGCCAACGCGGATGTGGCCTCCGCGGTGGCGCGGGGTGATATCGCGTCGGGCCACGCGCATTGGGCTGCTTTCGGCCAGTCCGAGGGGCGGGCGCTGCATCTGCCGCCGCTGCCCGAGGGCTTCAATGAGGCCGATTACCTTGCGCTCAATCCGGATGTGGAGGCGGCCGTTGCGACCGGGGAGATGCCGTCCGGTGCGTATCACTGGCAGCATTTCGGCTTCCGGGAGGATCGCGACTGGCGCCTTGAGAAAGCCGAAGAGATCGAGCATCCGGATTTCGACGAGATCGCCTATCTGACGGCGAATATCGATGCCGCCTGCGATGTCGCGGACGGCGTTTTCTCAACCGGCTATGCGCATTGGATCGCGAAAGGGCGGCGGGAGGGCCGCGCCTTGCGCCCCGATATGCCCGCGGCCGATCCGGAGCGGCCGGTGCCACGGAGCCGGCGGGATTGGCTGGCCATTCTGGGCCGGTCGCTGCCGCAGGGGTATCCGCTGACGGCGGACAAGATTCAGGCGTTGTGGCGCGCCTTCGATGCGGCCGGCTATCTCGCGCTTTACCGTGATGTCGGGCGTCTTCGTGATGTCGGCGCGAAGAAGGCATTCTGTCATTGGGTGCGTCATGGTTTCGGCGAAGGCCGCGCGCTGCCGGGCACGGAGGTCTTTCGCCGCAATCGGCATGCGACCACGACCACCGCGCTCACCCATGTGAACTATGTCGGCTTTCTGACGGAAACCTCCGGCCTTGCGGCGGCCGCTCGGGCGAATATCGCCGCGCTGCGCGCTTGCGGCGTCGATGTCCGCACCATCGGCATCCGCCATGTCGAGAGCGGTTTCCGGCCGGATGATCCGGCCATGCTGGAAGCCGCAGGAGACGGCATCAATATCTTCCACATCAACGCCGATCACTGCCTGCGCTTCTTTCTCGGATGCGGAGAGCGGTTCCTGCCGGGCGCGGTCAATATCGGCATCTGGGCCTGGGAGCTGGAGACGTTCCCGTCGAGCTGGAACAATTGCTTCGCCGCGCTTGACGAGATCTGGGTGCCGAGCCGCTTCTGCGAACGGGCCATCGCGTCGCGTTCGCCCATTCCCGTCCGCGTGATGCCTCATGTGGTGGCTGTCGCCCCGCAGGATGCCGCACCGGGACGAAACCAATTCGGCATTGCGGACGACGCGTTCCTGTTCTCGACCATCTTCGATATCGGCAGCATTCCGGAGCGCAAGAATCCGCTTGCGACGATCCAGGCTTTCAAGGCCGCATTCGGTGCGCGGCGCGATGTGATGCTGGCCGTGAAGTGCCACGGCAGCCGCCATGCGCCGGACTATGCCGCGCGGCTGATGGCCGAATGCGACGCTCCCAACATCGTTGTATTCGACCGGATTTTCGACGATGCGGAGCTGGCCGCATTCAAGGCCATCACGGATTGCTTCGTCTCCGCCCATCGCAGCGAGGGGTTCGGCCTCAATATCGCGGAAGCGATGCTGCTGGGCACGCCGGTGATCGCGACGGGCTATTCCGGCAACATGGACTTCATGACGCCGGCGAACAGCTTTCCGCTTAGGCACAGGATGGTGAATCTCCGGCATACCCAAGGTCCTTATCCCGCCGGCTATTGCTGGGCCGAGCCCGATGTCGCGCATCTGCGCCAGTTAATGCTGCAAGTGGAAGGCAACCGTGCCGGGGCCGTTGAAAAGGGCCGCCGCGCAGCCGAGGAGATGATCAAGCGGTACTCCGGCGGGGTCGTGGGAAAGGCCATGCTGCGGCAGATCGTGAAGCTGGGATTCTCTCGTTAAAATCCGATCAACCATGATGGAACCCGAGGGGTGGCCATCGGGCCACACCCGGCGTTCAAACCGCATGGAATATGACGATGTTGAGGCCGAATCCTTGTTGTTGACGCATTCTTCAGGCATGAAAATTGGTTCGGCGATGTGAGTAACGGGGGCGTTCGCGGATGAAGGGGAGGGAAGACTCGTTCGGTCGCCGCATCGTCCCACTTCTGTTCGTAGCCACTCTCGCCACGCCTGTTCCCGCACAGGCATTTGATTTCTCCAGCCTGGATATCTTCGGTCTTTTCACAGAGAAGCCGCCGGAGCCTTCGCGCGAGGCGCTGCCCTATACCATCGAGTTCGATGTGGGAGATGCTTCCGGTGACGCGAAGCAGGCATTGCAGGATGCCTCAACGACATACCGCTTGCGTCAGGACCCGCCGGCCGACGGGGGAACACTGGTGCGCCGTGCCCAGGCGGACCTTGACCCCATGCTCGATGCACTGTGGGGCGCGGGTTATTACGACGCCTCTGTGCGTCTTCTTGTCGCCGATGTTCCGGTGAGCGACCGTGGCGGAGAGAATGCCGCCCGCGCGGCCGAGAGTTATCGGGCGCGCGAGCGCGTGCCGGTCCGGGTCGTAGTCGATGCGGGTCAGCGCTTCACGATCCGTAGCGTGACGGTGCATGACGCCCGGACAGCGCGGCCCTTCGCGCCGGACCTGCTGCCGCCCCGCGTGGTCAAGCTGGGTGAAGGCGATGCCGCGCGGGCGAGCGACATTCGCGCGACCGAGGCGGCGGTGATCGATCACTTCCGCGGCCAGTCCTATCCGCTGGTGAAGGCGACGCGCATCCAGCCGACCGTCTATCACCGCGATGGCGTGGTCGATGTGCTCTACACGGTGAATCCGGGTCCGAAGGCGCCCATCGGGACGGTCACAGTCACCGGCAAGTCGGATGTCGATCCGGCGGTGGTGCGCTCGTTCATCTACATCCGCCATGGCGATCCCTATTCGCCGAAGGTGCTGGACGACACCCGCAAGTCCGTCCTGCAATTGCCCGCGATCAGCTCCATCCGCATCCGCGAGGGCGAGGAGCTCGACCCGGACGGCACGCTGCCGCTGACGGCCGAGATCACGGACCGCAAGCCGCGGGTCGTCGGCTTTTCGGCGCGCTATGGCACGCTGGATGGCCCGGCGGTGCATGGCTACTGGCAGCATCGCAACCTGTTCGGCGGAGCGGAGAGCCTGCGGCTTGAAGGCGATGTCTTCGTGCCGCCGCGCACCAATGCCTCGCTGGCCGAGACCATCCGCCGCTTCCGCAAGGAGGATCTCGGCGGCCGCTTCAAGGCGAGCTTCGTCAAGCCGGCGTTGCAGGGCACCCGCAACGACCTGCTGGTGGATGCCATGGTCGAGCGCGACCGCACCGGCGGCGACCGCTTTGGCGGCTATGACGCTCGCCGTTTCGAGGCGACGGCCGCGATCCGCCATCGTTTCTCGCGGACCTTCTCGGTGCAGGCCGGCCTTGCCGCCGAAATCGGGCGCACGCAGGACAGCCTCGGCGTGGTGGATTACCGCCTGTTCGGCATTCCGCTGGGGCTGACCTACGATTCCACCGATCGGCCATTGGACCCCACCGAAGGCTTCCGCGTCACCGCGACCGCAACGCCTTACCCGAGCTTCATGGGTTCGACCGTCGGCCTGTTTGAAACGAAAATCCGCGCCTCGACCTATTACGCGTTAGACGAGGACGCGCGCATCGTGCTGGCCGGCCGGCTTGGCTTCGGCTCGGTGCAGGGCGCGGCGCTCGACCTCATTCCCGCGACCCATCGGTTCTATGCTGGCGGTGGTGGCTCGGTGCGCGGATTCCGCTATCGCAGTCTCAGTCCGCTGGGGCCGACCGGGGAGGTGATCGGCGGCCGCAGCCTGCTGGAAGGCTCGCTGGAAGCGCGCATCAAGATCACGGACACCATCGGCATCGTGCCCTTCATCGATGCCGGCGGAGCGTTCGATTCCGCTTATCCGGATTTCAAGGAGAACATCCGCTACGCCGTGGGCCTTGGCCTGCGTTATTACACCGGCATCGGCCCCATCCGGCTGGATGTCGCCGTGCCCATGAACAAGCGGCCCGGCGACCAGTCCGTCGGGGTCTATATCGGCATCGGGCAGGCATTCTGATGATGCAGCGATGGTCCCTCCGCAGGAAAGTGGCGGTCTCGGCTTTCGCGGCCGTGGCGATGGCCGGCGCGGTGTTCGGCACCAGCGTCGCCACCCGCAGCCAGGAGAGCGACAAGGGCGTGCTGGCCAGCCTGATCTCGCGGGCACTCTCCACGCCGGCGACACGGGTCTCCATCGGCTCCGTCGAGGGCGCGCTGTCCTCCAGCGCGACGATCCGCGACATCACCATCGCGGACCGGGACGGTGTCTGGCTCCAACTCGATTCCGCCCGGCTGGTGTGGCGGCGCACGGCGCTGCTGCTCGGCCGTCTGGAGGTGGATCAGCTTGAGGTCGGGACGCTGCGCATCGCACGACCGCCGCTGCCGACCGAAAATCCCGAGGCGGTGAGCGACCAGCCGCTGCTGCCTGAACTGCCGGTCAAGGTCGAGATCAAGGATTTCCAGCTTCGCACGCTGGCGCTCGGCGCGCCGGTGATCGGGGTCGATGCGCAGGTGTCGGCCAGTGGCCGAGCGACATTGGGCAAGCCGTCCGAGGGGCTCGACCTCGCGCTCGACCTGAAGCGGCTGGATGCGCGAGGCTCGCTCGCGGCGCGGCTGCAACTCGTGCCGGAGACGACGAAGCTCGATCTTGCGTTGAAGGTGGACGAGCCGGAGAACGGCATCTTCGCCAATGCCGTGAACCTGCCGGGCCGTCCGCCGATGCGGCTCGACCTAACCGGCGCGGGCAATCTCGACGACTTCGCCGCCAGGCTCGATTTCGCCGCGGGGCCGGATATCGGCGCGAACGGCACTGCGCAGGTCCGCCGCGCGGGCGCGGCGCGGCAGATGGCGCTCAATCTTGGCGCGCGGATCGAGGGCCTGCTGCCGGAACTGGCCGCGCCTGTTTTCGCCGGCACGACGCAGCTCACGGGCAATGTCGCCTTCGGGGACGATTCCAGCATCGCCATCCCCTCGGTCAGCGTCGTGTCGCAGACCGCGCGGCTGGATGTGCAGGGCAATATCTCCGCGGACCAGAATGCCGATCTCAAGGTCGCGGTCCGTGCGGTGCCGAATAACGGCCAGCGCACCGCGGCCGGCGGGGCGGAAATCCGCCGGCTGGATTTCGATGCGGCCATCACCGGGCCGCTCACCGGCCCCGGTCTCACGGCGACGCTGGCGGTGGAGGATGCACGCACGCCGGCGCTGCGGCTTGACGCTTTGAACGCGCGCATCTCCGCGACGCCGAGCGGCGCGGTGACGGACGCTGCCACCGCCATTCCGTTCTCGGCGACGGCGCAGGGGCGAGGCATCGTGATGACCGACCCGGGACTGGCCCGCGCGGTCGGCCGGACGCTCGATCTCGAAGCCGAGGGCACGGTGCGCAACGGCATTGCCGATGTGCGCACCGCCCGCCTGCGGCTCGACAGTGCGGATGCGCGCTTTGCTGGCCGCGTCGGCGCTGAGACCATTCAGGGCCGCGCAACGGTGCAGGCTCCGGACCTGAGCCGCTTCGCGCGGCTCGCCGGCACGGCATTGCGCGGGGACCTCTCGCTTGCCGCGGACCTGTCCGGCACGCCGGGCAAGAGCCGCATCGACGCGCTGCTCGACGGCCGCATCGCCCGTTTCGGCAGCGGCGTCGCGGCGGTGGACGGCCTTGCGGGCGGCGAGGTGCGCCTGACCGGCACGCTGCGCCAGTTGCCGGCCGGCTATGGCGTCAGCGCGCTGCGGCTTGCAGGCGCGCATATCACGGCGGTGGCGGATGGCGACGCCGCGGCCACGGGTGCGGACGTCACGCTGCGCATCGATGTGCCGGATCTGGCCCGCGCCGACCGGCAACTCGGCGGGCGGGTCGTGGCGCGGGCGAAAGTGACCGGCACGCTCCAGCGGCCGGACCTCTCCGCCAATATCGCGCTGACCGAAGGCCGCGCCATGGGCCGGCCGATCCAGAACCTGAACCTGCGGCTGGACGCGACCGATGTGGTCGAGCGGCTCAACGCCCGCGCGACCATGAATGGCTCGGTGGACGGCAAGCCGGCCGTCGGCCTCGTCCGCGCGGCGCGGCTCGATGATGGCGGCTGGCTCCTGGACGCGCTCGACCTGCGCGTCGGCTCCGCCACGGCCGCCGGACGGCTGACGCTGGATGGCAACTGGCTGGCCGATGGGCGGCTGTCCATCGCTGCGAAGGACCTGAACGATCTCTCGCCGCTGGCGATGACCGCGCTCGCGGGCGAACTGGCAGGCGACGTGTCGCTCTCCGTCGCGAATGGCGCGCAGAACGGCGCGCTCCAGTTGCGCGGAGTGGGTCTCAAGGTGGCGGGCGCGAGCGTCAACCGCATCGATGCACGCGCCAATGTGACCGATGCCTATCGCCGCCCGGTGATCGACGCCGATGTGACCGTGGATCGCGCCAGCATCGCCGGCGAGGACTTCTCGCAGATCCGCCTGACCTCACGCGGCACGGCGCAGGCCAGCGACATCACGCTGGCGGCGCAGGCGCGGGGCTTCGCGCTCAACGCGCGCGGCAACCTCGTGCCGGCCGAGCCGATCCGCCTGGACCTCGCGAGCTTCGAGGCGCGCCGCGGCAGCAACCGCATCGCGCTCGCCAATCCCGCGTCCTTCTCCTTCGCGGATGGCGGCATCGGCATCCGCAATCTTGCCGTCGCGCTCGGCAACGGCCGCCTCACCGTGAACGGCCGCACGGGACCGACGCTGGACCTGACGGTGGGTGCGCGGGCCGTGCCGCTGTCCGTGGCCGATATCGCCATGCCGGGGCTCGGCCTTGCCGGCACGCTCGAAGGCAATGCGAAGGTGACGGGCTCGACGACAGCGCCGGTCGGGGACTGGTCGTTCCGCATCGCCGGGCTCAGCGCTCCGCAGACCCGCTCCATGGGGCTGCCGCCGGTGAGCATCAACGGCTCAGGCCGCATGGCCGATGGCGCCACCACGCTGGATGCGACGCTGGAAGCGCGCGGCGCGGGCACCTTGCGCGCCAACGGCCGCGTGCCGTTCGACGGTGGCAATCTCGACCTCGGCGTGAAGGGCCAGATCGATGCCGGCATCGCCAATGCCGTGATCGGCGCCGGCGGCCGGCGCGTGAGCGGCCGGGCGCGGGTGGATGTGCGGGTCGGCGGCAGTCTCAGTCAGCCCGAGGTGAGCGGCGGGGTGAATCTCACCGGCGGCACCTTCGAGGACGCCGCCGCCGGCGTGCGCCTCACCGGCATCAACGGCCGCGTTACGGCGCGGGGCGAGACGGTCGTGATCGAGCGGCTGACGGCGCAGACCGAAGGCGGCGGGCCCCTGAACGTGACCGGCAATGTCCGGATCGATCCCGGCGCGGGTTTCCCCGGCGATATCCGCCTGCGCGGCCAGCGCGCCACGCTCGCCAAGAGCGACCTTGCGGAGGCTATCGCCGATCTCGACATCGCCCTGTCCGGGCCGCTGGCGCAGGCGCCGCGGGTGAGCGGACGCATCGACTTCGTGCGGCTCGACATTTCGATTCCCGAGCGCCTTCCGGCGACGCTTCAGCCGATCCCCGGCACGCGCCATGTGAACCCGCCGCCGCAGGTGGCGCGCCGCCTCGCCGCACAGGCCAAGGCGAACCAGCGCGGCCGGCGAGCCCCGGCCTTCGATGCGGCACTGGACCTGACCATCAATGCGCCGAGCCGCATCTTCGTGCGGGGGCGGGGCATCGAGGCGGAACTGGGCGGCAGCCTGCGCCTGACCGGGCGGCTCGCCGAGCCGGTGACGGTGGGCGCGTTCGACCTGCGCCGCGGCCAGCTTCAGATTGCCGGGACGCGGCTCAACTTTACCCGAGGCCGGCTCGACTTTACCGGTGATATGCTGCCTCAGCTTGATTTCTTGGCCCAGACCCAGGCTGCGGACGTCACCGTGCAGGTCGGCGTGACCGGGCCAGCCTCGCAGCCGGAATTCGCCTTCACCTCGACGCCGGATCTGCCGCAGGACGAGGTGCTGTCGCGCCTGCTGTTCTCCAAGGCGTCCGGCAGCCTGTCCGGCTTGCAGGCGCTGCAACTGGCGCAGGCGGCCGCGCAATTCTCCGGTGCTGGCGGACCCGATGTATTCGACAAGCTGCGCCGCTCGCTGGGTGTCGACAGCCTCGATGTCTCGCAGGGGCAGGCCGGTGGCCCGACCGTGGGCGTCCGCCGTTCCATCAACGAGCGCCTCAGCATCGGCGTGAAAGGTGGCGCGAGCCCGCAGGACAGCGGCGTGACGCTGGACTTCGACGTGACGCGGCGCATCCGCCTTCAGGGCGAAGCGACCGGTGACGGCAACACGGCTGTCGGCGTCGGCGCGGAGTGGGAATACTGAACGGAGGCCGGCGCGCTCAGCGGCGTGATGGCTTCGCCTGGTTGGGGATCGCCTGAAGCCATGGCCGGGACGTGACCGTCCGCTGCTCCCAACCGATGATGTCGCTCATGTGCTTCATCGTCAGGCCGATGTCGTCCAGCCCTTCCAGCAGCATCATGCGCTCCGCCGGGTCCATGGTGAAGGAGAAGCGTTCGTCATCGGGTGAGATGACGACCTGTCCTTCAAGATCGACGGTGACGGGGCGGGTCCCGTTGGCTTCGGTGACGACACGTTCCAGTGTCGCCATATCCACCTGGTCCAGCGTCACCGGCAGGATGCCGTTCTGGATGCAGTTGGCGCGATAGAAATCCGAGAAGCTGCGCGCAACGATGCAGCGGATGCCGCGCGCTATCATGGCCCAGGCGGCACCCTCCCGCGCCGAGCCGCAGCCGAAATTCCGGCCCGTGACCAATATCGGGGCGTCGCGATATTGCGGGGCGTTCAACACGCAATCCGCGATCTCGTTGCCGGCCTCGTCCAGCCGCCAGCGCGAGAACCATGCGGCGTGATAGTCCGGATGCAGGCTGCGTTTCGGCTGCGCCGGCGTGATCTGGTCGGTGTTGATATCGTCGATCAGCAGCGGGATCGCGATGCCGGTGAGCGTGGTGAAGGGTTGCATCATGCTTCCCCCGCGACGAGGCGGCGCACGTCCACGATGCGGCCGGCGACGGCCGCCGCTGCGACCATGGCGGGGCTGGCGAGATGGGTCCGCACGTCTCGGCCCTGCCGGCCCTCGAAGTTGCGGTTGGTCGTGGACATGATGCGCTCGCCCGGATCGGCGCGCGCGCCGCTGCCGCCGGCGCACATCGCGCAGCCGGACTCGTGCCATTCGAAACCGGCGGCCTTGAAGGTCCGGTCGAGGCCCAGTGCCTCGGCTTCCCGGCGCACGGTCATGGAGCCCGGCACGACGACGGCCTGCACGCCTTCTGCAACTTTGCGGCCGCGGATGACGGCTGCGGCGTCCTGAAGGTCGGACAGCCGGGCATTGGTGCAGGAGCCGATGAAGGCCCGCGTGATCGGCGTGCCGGCCAGCGGCTTTCCGGAGGGCAGGGCGGCATAGGCCAGTGCCCGCCGCCACGCCGCCTCCCGGCCGGGCGGCGCGCCGGCGAGGTCCGGCACGGCTTCGGAAATGCCGATGGTCTGGCTGGGGTCGGTGCCCCATGTCACCTGCGGCTCCAGCCCCGTGCAGTCGATGTCGATTTCGGCATCGAAGCGAGCTTCATCGTCGCTGCGCAGGCCGCGCCATCCGGCGAGGGCAGTGTCCCAGGCCGCGCCGGCTGGGGCCATGGAGCGGCCATGCAGCCATTCGAACACGGCGTCGTCCGGCGCGG
>Ga0182740_1001891_pt1 | contig 13478 bp, 10 predicted proteins | sample eDN5th37CKraftBY_FD_128872 | JGI IMG/M metagenome (GOLD analysis project Ga0182740, IMG submission 128872) | Enriched backyard soil microbial communities from Emeryville, California, USA - eDNA 5th pass 37_C Kraft BY (version 2) (version 2) | ecosystem: Environmental > Terrestrial > Soil >...
CCCGCCAGGCGTTTCCGCCTCCCGGGCCTCAACCCCGCCCCCGCCGGGCTTCCCCCGCGACGGCTCACGCAGTGTACTCCCCCGCCCCCTCCCGTGCAAGGAACATCGCCAGGGAGTTTCACGATCGCCTCACGCATCCTCCCAACCGCACCAGTTGGCCGATATACTCGCCCCAATCGAACCGTCCCTCCGCCTCATGGTCAGGATCTTCCATGCCCCGAAAGCCCCTCATCGGCATCACCGCGACGCCCTCCGACGATGTCTTCGATCACGGCACCTTCCGCCGGTATGCTCTCTCGGACACCTACATCAACGCCGTCCGCGCCGCCGGTGGCATCCCCGTCATCCTCCCCGCCGGTGAGACAGACCTCCAGGCCATCGTCGATATGGTCGATGGCCTGATCTTCAGCGGTGGCAGCGACCTCGATCCCTCCCTTTACGGCGACACGGAGGTCCATGAGAAGACCTATGGGATCGACCCCGAGCGCGACAGCTTCGAGCTCGGCCTGATGGAACTGGCCTACGCGCAGGACAAGCCGTTCCTTGGCATCTGTCGCGGCATCCAGACCATGAACGTCGCGCTCGGCGGCACCCTCATCCAGGATGTCCCCACAGCGATCAAGTCCGATGTCGAGCATCGCCAGCAGGCCATCGGCAAGTCCACAACGGATACCAGCCACAGCGTCCAGGTCGCCGATGGCTCCGTCCTCGCAGGAATCCTCAGCGCGACAACGGTCGAAACCAACTCCTATCACCATCAGGCTGTCGGCATTCCTGCCCCAGGTGTCGAGGTCATCGCGACCTCCGCCGATGGCGTGATCGAGTCGATCGTCGCCCCGGACAGGCAGTTCGCCCTGGGCGTGCAGTGGCACCCCGAGATGCTCGCCGCCGGGCATGACGAGCAGCTCGCCCTCTTCCGCGCGCTCGTCGCGGCCTGCCAGCCCGCCGCCGTCACCGCCCGTTGATCGATATCCATCCACGCAACGCAGAACGCCGGTATCCGCGATGGATACCGGCGTTCCTCATTGTGGTTTCACCTGGAAGCGAATCGCCTAGCTGGCGAGCGACACCGGCTCCCGGATCGCTTCCGGCTTCTGCGCCGCCGACCGTCGCCGGGCCTCGTGGAAGGTCTCCGGCATCGACGCCGCCAGGGCCTCGTCGATGGTGTTCGCCAGGACGAAGGTCATCTCGTCCTTCAGCTCCTGCGGCAGGTCATCGAGATCGACCTCGTTGCGCTTCGGCAGGATGAAAGTCGTCACCCCCGCCCGCCGCGCCCCGAGCGCCTTCTCCTTGATCCCGCCGACCGGCAGCACCTGCCCGCGCAGCGTCACCTCACCCGTCATCGCCACGTCCTCGCGGACCGGCACGCCCGACAGGAGCGAGATCAGCGCCGTCGTCATCGCCACGCCGGCGGACGGACCGTCCTTCGGGATCGCCCCGGCCGGCGCGTGGACGTGGATGTCGGAGTCCTTGTAGAAGCTCTCATCGAGCCCCAGGTCCTTCGCCCGCGACCGCACGAAGGAGAACGCGGCCGATGCCGACTCCTTCATCACGTCGCCGAGCTGGCCCGTGACGGTCAATCCCCCCTTGCCCGGCATCTTCGTCGCCTCGATGAACATGATGTCGCCACCCGCTCCCGAGACCGCGACGCCGATCACCACACCCGGCTGGCTTGTGCGATCCGCCAGTTCCTCGTAGAAGAATCGCGGCCGCCCGAGGTATTCCCGGATCTCGCCGGTCCCGACCTCGGCGGGAAGCTCGCGCCCCTCCGCCAGCGCCGTCGCCAGCTTCCGGCACGCCGACCCGATCTCCCGCTCGAGATTGCGGACACCCGCCTCCCGCGTGTAGTGCTGGATGATCGCCATCAGCGCGTCATCGCTCCAGGTCACCTGGTCCGGCTTCAGGCCGTTCGCCTTCATCTGCTTCGGCACCAGATAGCGCTTCGCGATGTTCAGCTTGTCCTCGTCCGTGTAGCCGCTCAGTTGCAGGATTTCCATCCGGTCGCGCAGCGGCGCCGGAATCGTGTCCAGCAGGTTCGCGGTCGCGATGAACATAACCTTCGACAGGTCGAACGCCACGTCGAGGTAATGGTCGCGGAACGTGCTGTTCTGCTCCGGGTCCAGCACCTCCAGCAACGCGGAGGACGGATCGCCACGCCAGTCGTTGCCGAGCTTGTCGACCTCGTCCAGCACGAAGACCGGATCGTTCGAACCCGCCCGCCGGATCGCCTGGATGATGCGGCCCGGCATCGCGCCGACGTAGGTCCGCCGGTGCCCGCGAATCTCGGACTCGTCCCGCACACCGCCGAGCGACATCCGGGTCATCTCCCGGCCCATCGCCCGCGCGATCGATTGCGCCAGGCTCGTCTTGCCGACGCCCGGAGGGCCAACGAGGCAGAGGATCGGCTCGCGGTTGAGCTGCTCCTCGCCCTCGACCGCGTTCTCCTGCTTCAGCTTCCGCACCGCCAGGTACTCGAGAATCCGGTCCTTGATCTTGTCCAGGGCGTAGTGGTCCTCATCGAGGATCTCCCGCGCCCGCTGGATGTCAATCGCATCCTCGGTGCTCGTCGTCCACGGCAGGCTGGTCAGCCAGTCGAGGTATGTCTTGATGACGCCATACTCGGCAGCGGCCGGCGGCAGCTTGCTCAGGCGATCGAGTTCCCGGTTCGCCTCCTTCGCCGCCTCCTCGGGCATGCCGGACGATTCGATCTTCTCGCGAAGCTCGGTCACCTCGGCTTCTGTCTCGCTGCTCTCGCCCAGTTCCTTCTGGATCGCCTTCATCTGCTCGCGCAGGAAGTACTCGCGCTGCGACTTGCTCAGTTCCTCCTGGACATCTGTCTGGATCTTGCGCCCGAGTTCGAGCACGTCCAGCTCCTTGGTCAGGAAGGCGTTCAGCGTCTGCAGCTTCTCCTTCACGGAGTCGATCTCGAGCAACTCCTGTCGCTCGGTCGGCTCCATCCGGAGGTTGGAGGCCACGAGGTAGACGAGGTGCCGCGCGTCGTCATCGACGTTCAGCGCCGCCGTCACCAGTTCGTCCGGAAGGTGGGGCACCAGCGACACCAGCCGCTGGAAGAGGTCGAGCGTGTTGCGCATGAGCGCCTGCACCTCGACGGTGGATTCCACCGTCTCCGGGATGCGCTGCACGCGCGCCACCAGGTACGGTTCCTCCTGCGTCACCTCGAGGATCTTCATCCGGTCGACGCCCTGCACCGCCAGCCGCACCGTACCATCCGGCACGCGCATCATCTGGTGAATCGTGGCGATCGTGCCGATCTCGAGGATGTCATCCGGCCCGGCGCCTTCGGCAAGGTCCGGGTCCTTCTGCATCACCATCGCGACCGTCCGCTCGCCCGCCATCACGTCGTCGATCAGGCGAAGCGATCGCGCCTGCGCCGCCGCCAGCGGCACCAGCGTCAGCGGCAGGACGACCGTTCCGCGCAGCGGCAGGAGCGGCAACTCCTCGATCCCGTCATCGCTGGGCAGCGCATCGGCGGCCGGGAGATCCATCGCTTCCAGCGGCAGGTCGGCGACCTCAGCCTGGGACTGCTCCGGCTCACCGGAAACAACGTCATCGGTGTCAGCCGTCTCGGCTACCACATCGGTCTCCGGGGCGGTTTCGTTCACGGCGTCACCCTGCGGGTTCTGCTCGTTCGCCAAGTCATCGTGCTGATTCTGATCTTCTTCGTTAGTGTGGTCGTGGTCGTGGTTGTTGGTTGTCATGCGTCTCCCTCCGCAGGTTGCGCGTGATCGCGGTCGATCCGCCGAGCGACGATGGTTCTTCCCTGCGTTCGCGGAATGCGGACATGCAGGAATCCGTTCTGGTAGGTCGCCTCGGCGAGGTCGACATCGACCGGAAAGGGAATCAGCGCATCGGCGGAGAAAGCGCCGTAGGGGATTCGGGCTTCGTGGTAGGAACGGTTCAGGCAGGTGCTCGGATCGGGGCGGCTACCGCGAATCGACAACACATCGCCTTCAATGATGATGTCGATCTCATCGGGATTCATCCCCGCGAGTTCGGCAACGACCTCGAAGCTGTCCGTCGTCTCGAACACCTCCAGGGCCGGCCGCCACCCCCCGCGCTGGGCGCCCCGCATCTGCGCCCGGGTCATCGCCGGGCGAAGCAGGTCCTCCAGGTCCGTCGGCCGTTTGGTTTCGAGGCCGGACCGGCCTCGGCGTACGACGATCATCAGGTCTCCTTTGCAATAGGACGGGGATCGAAGCCATTGGAGCGCATTGCGAAGATGCTATAGTGCCTCGATCCAGGATCATTATACACAACGATCCCGTATCTTGCTACACCTCGTATCAACTACCCAATCGGAAGTTTCACATCTGGTTCACGAGGATCGCCAGGACGGTGATCCCCCAGCCGAAGATGGACAGAAACAGGGGCCGGTCCTTCAGCAGCACCGATTCCGGCGATCCACCCAGGTTCCGCCCGTACACCAGGAAGAGGTAGCGAGCCACGGCAAAGGCCACGAACGGGATCGTCAGCATCATGCTGTCGTCCTGCGGCACGAACGCCGACACGAAGGTGTACATCGAGTACGCCATCAGTGTGGATGCCGCCGTCAGCGCAATGAACTGGTCCAGCACCGGGATGCTGTACCCGCGCAATGAGGGCCGGTGCGCCTCCGCATCGCCCACCAGGGTTGAGATCTCGTTGCGCCGCTTGCAGAATCCGAGAAAGAGGGAGAGGAAGAACGTGCACAGCAACAGCCACGACGACACCGCGACGCCAACCGCTGCCGCCCCCGCCACTGCTCGCAGGATGAAGCCGCCCGCGATGATGAACACATCGAGGATCACGATGTGTTTCCACGAGACCGAGTACATCACCATCATCGCCAGGTAGGCGAGGCAGACCGCTAGGAGCTTCCAGGACACGAACGCGGCGATGGCGCAGCCCCCAACCGCAAGGACCGCCGCCACGACCAGTGCCGCCTGCGGCGCGATCACGCCGGAGGCAAGGGGTCGCGCCCGCTTCGTGGGATGGTGGCGATCGCGTTCGATGTCCCGCCAGTCGTTGAAGATGTAGATCGTCGAGCTGATGGCGCAGAATGCGATGAACGCCAACACGGAGTCGACAACCGCCTCCGGCTTGTCGAACAGCCGCGCGAACACCAGCGCCGCAAAGACGATCGCATTCTTGGTCCATTGGATCGGCCGCAGCAGCCGAACCCACGCTTTCAGTCCGCCACCCGCCCGGACGTGGACCTCCGTCGTCCCGCCGGACTCATCTTGAGACGATCGCGCCTCCGAAGGGAGTACCAACCTCGATTCCTCCGCCCTCGCACGCGATCGGCCTTGGGGCAGGCGCGCCGTCGTGCGTACAATACGTATGGAACAGTCCCGCGTGTGGGAAGGTCGTGTTCCGTCCTTCGGAGTCCGGTCGGGCGTCTGCGGCAGGCGCTCCGCTCGCGTGGCCGACGCGGCCCTGGCCCCAAGTGTGACACAGACCCGGCAGGCGCCTTCCCCCAATCGTACCCCCCGCGGTGATGCTGGTGCGCCATCCATCATCACACCCAGAGGAGCATCCGTGAGAGTTTCGACGGCTGATGTGTTCGAGGCCACCCAGAACGACCTCGATCTCGTCGAGCAACGACTGCTGCAAGCGGCCAGGATCGACTACCCCGTCGTCTCGAGCCTCGTCAACGGACTGGTGGCAACCGGCGGCAAACGCCTGCGTCCGCTCCTCCTGCTGCTTGCATCCAAGGCCTTCACCTACGACCGCGATCGTGCGATCACGGCCGCCGCCGGGGTCGAACTGCTGCACACGGCCTCGCTCGTCCACGATGACAACATCGACCGGGCGGCGCTCCGGCGTGGCCAGCCGACGCTCAATACGCAACTGAGTTCCGGTGCCGTCATTCTCATCGGCGACTACCTCTTTGCCCAGAGCGCGATCCTCGCCGCCGCGACCGAGAGCGTCCGCGTGGTCGCCATCTTCGCGTCGACCCTCGGCGCCATCTGCGACGGCCAGCTCCTCGAGACGCTCCAGGCGCACGACCTCGGCCAGGACCGGGCATCGTACGAGAAGCGCATCTACGGCAAGACGGCCTCCCTCTTTGCCGGCGCCGCCGAGATGGGCGCCGTGATCGGCCAGGCGACCGAAACCGAGATCGCCGAGATGCGCGACTTCGGCGGCGACATCGGCATGGCCTTCCAGATCGTCGATGACATCCTCGATCTCCGCGAGGGAACGCAGGTCCTCGGCAAGCCCGCCGGCAACGACCTCCGGCAGGGCGTCGTCACGCTGCCGACGATGCTCTACGCCGCGACGCTCGCCCAGGACAGCCCGCAGCGGGAAGTCCTGGAACGGATCGTGGCCGGCGAGGAGACCGATGATGCCGTGATCGGCTCGGTGATCGATGCCGTTCGCGCATCGGGCGCCATCGACCAGGCGGAGCGGATCGCCGGGGAATACTCCGCCAGCGCCCGCAACCGCCTCCGGATCGTGCGGGACGAATCGGTTCGCCGCCAGCTGGACGAGATCGTCGACCTCACCGTGATCCGCTCCTACTGACCGGATCTCCTGCCCGCAGCAAGCACGAGGAAGCGCCCGGCGGATCGATCCGCCGGGCGCTTCGTCGTGAGGCGATCGTTCCCGATCAGGACGCTGCCACCGCTGCCAGTCGCTGCCGGGCCACCTTCGCCTCCCAGCCCGACACCGGCGGCGTCTCCACCGTCTGCGGGATGGTCGGCACGTTCACGAACGCCGGACCGCCATGTGCCAGCGCCGCGCGGATCGTCCCTTCCAGGTCCTCCGCAGCCGTCACGTCCCACGCCTTCAGCCCGAACCCACGGGCGATCCCCGCGTAATCGACCGTCGAGAAATCGACCGAGAAGTAGCGCTGGTGGTGGTCGAGATGCTGCAGCTCCTTGATCCAGCCGAACGACCCGTTGCTGCAATGGACCAGCACGATCGGCAGATTCAGGCGGCTGATCGTCTCCAGCGCGCCCACCGACATCCCGAAGCTGCCGTCCGTCGTCACCGAGACCACCCGCTTCCCCGGCGCCGCATAATGCGCCCCGACGACTCCGGGAATGGAATAGCCGAGTCCACCGTAGGCACGCGGAATTACCATCGAGCGGCCCGCCCGGTTAAGCACGTATTGCGCGGAGAGATACGGCGTCGGGGTTCCCGGATCGGCCACGATGATGGTGTCGTCGTCCAGCGCCGCGCGCAGCGCCGCGATCAACCGCTGGGGCCGGATCGGGAAGGCATCGCTCGCCGCTTCCCCGGCGACCCGGGCGAAGTACGCATCCTTCTGGTCTGCCAGCCTGGCGATCCGGTCCCGGTTTCGCGCCGCGACCGCCGGGACGTTCACCGCCGCCAGCAGGTCCTCCAGCGACGCCCGCGCGTCGCCCAGCAGGACGGCGGAGGCCGCGTAGGTGTTGCCGATCTCGCGGCTCGCCAGGTCCAGGTGGATCGACGCCGGTGGCGTCGCCCGCTTCGGCAGCGTCCAGTGCGAGGTCGTGGTCGAATCGGTGCGCGTACCGATGAAGATCACCAGATCGCTCTCCGCGATCCACGCATTCGCATACGACCGCGCGCCATTGCCGCCGACCACGCCCAGCGATACCGGGCTCGTCTCGGCAATCGCACCCTTGCCGTTGATGCTCGTCCCGACCGGGATGTTCGTCGCCTCGGCGAAGGCCGTCAGCGCGTCCCACGCGCCGGAAGTCATCACGCCGCCCCCGGCAACGATCACCGGCCGCTCCGCCCCCTCGATCAGGCGGGCTGCCCGCTCGATCTCGGAAACATCCGCGCGAGGCCGGCTGCTCGGGACCGCATCCGATTCCCGGCCGGACGTGTATCGGGCCGTGCCGTCGCTCTCGTCCTCCAGCACATCGGCGGGCAGCGAGAGATGGACGGCGCCCGGGCGATCGCTCGTCGCGAGGCGTACCGCCCGATGGACCGCATCTTCCATCCCGCTCGCCCGGTGGACCCGCTCGCTCCACTTGGTGATCGGCCGGAAGAGGCCGACCTGGTCCAGCTCCGTCAGGACGTTCCGGTAGTCCTCGCTTACCGGCGTGTCCGAGGTCATGCAGAGCACCGGAATCGCCGATCCCTGCGCCTCGGCGACACCCGGGATGATGTAGGTGGCGCCACCGCCACTCGGCCCCTCGCAGACACCGAGACGCCGGGACACCCGCGCATAGACATCGGCCATGAACGAGGCGGACCGCTCGTCCCGCGTCATGATGTGGGTGATTGCCGGTTCGTGGTACAGCGCGTCGTAGAAGGCCATGCCGGTGTCGCCCGGCAGCCCGAAGATCGTGTCGACGCCATTCGCCCGCAGCGCCTGGACGAGAAGTTGTGCTCCGTTCATCGCGTTCGTGCCTCGTGGTGTGCGTGGAGAAGGGACGGTTCAGGATCGGCGGCGCACGCGCACGCCGATATAGGCATCGTTCACGTTCGTGCCAGTGGGGTCGCAACGAAACAGGTCGCCAGTCGCGGCGAGCAAGGTGCCGCTGTCGTTTGCGGCAAGCGCGGCCTCCGCATCGAGGCCAAGCGCACGACTCCGCTCGATCGTTCCGGCATCGACCACGGCACCGGCGGCTCCCCGGTTTCCGCCATCGTCGCCGTCCGAGGCGAGGCTCGCGATCGACCAGTCGTTGTCGCCGGTCGCATCGAGCGCGATCGCCGCGGCCAGCGCGAACTCCGTGTTCCGGCCACCGACGCCTTCGCCACGGACCGTGACCGTCGTCTCGCCGCCGCCGAGCACGACATCGACATCTTCCGGCATCCCCGCGCAAAGCTCAACAAAGGCGGCGCCGCGCTCCCGCGCCTCGCCCTCGATGGCTCGCCAGACGATCTCGGTCCGATGCCCACGAGCTTGCGCGACATCCGCCATCGCCTGGACGAACGAGGCGTTGTCCGCCATCACGGCCCAGACGTCATCCGGGTTCGCCACGCCCGAAGCCGCCGACCCAGAGCCGCGGCCCAACCATGCCCGGATCGCCGCTGGCGCCGAATCCAGCGCCCCGTAGCGCTCCAGCAACGCCACAGCGCGTGCGGGATCGACCCGCCGTTCCACCGTCGGCCCACTGGCAATCACCGTGGGATCGTTGCCGAGCACATCCGAGAGGATCAACGACAGGCACCGGGCCGGCCCGATCGCGCGACGCAGGCCGCCGCCCTTGACGAGACTCAGCTCGCTCCGGACGGCATTCAGGTCCTGGATCGGCGCACCCGCCCGCAGCATGGCCGAGGTCACCGCCTGGATATCCGCCACCGAAAGATCATCCGCCGGAGCCTCCAGCAGGGCCGATCCCCCGCCGGAGATCAGCGCGATCGCCGTATCCTCCGGGCCGAGGTCGCTCACGAGGTCGAGGACCTCGCGGGTAGCGCGCACGCCACGCTCGTCCGGCACCGGATGCGAGGCCTCCCGGACGATGAACCCCGGCAATGCGACGCCAGGCGGCACATGCCCATCCTTCGTCAGCACGATCCCGGCATCGATCCGGTCGCCGAGCACATCGCGCAGGCCCAGCGCCATCGGCACCGCCGCCTTCCCGACCGCGAGCGCGACGACACGCCCGTCACCCAGGATGATTCGCTTGCCGCCAACCGTGATCGCGCCATCGTGAAACGCCAGATGGCTCCGGACCGCTACCCGTGGATCGGCGAAGGCGATGCCCGCCGCGAACATCTCGGCGATCAGGTCGCGGGCGCCGGAGAGATCGAGCGCATCGCTCATGCGGGATCGTCCAGCGGCGCCTGGCTCTCCTCCAGCCGGATGAGCGCCTTGCTCAGGTCGTCCGGCAACGGCGCCTTGAAGAGTTTCCGCTCGCCGTTGGGGAGGGTCAGTCCGAGTTCCGCCGCGTGCAGGAACTGCCGGCGCAGCCCGATCTCCTCGGCTACCCGCATCGCCAGCTCGACGCCGTACACGTCGTCACCGACCACCGCGTGGCGGATGAACTGGAGGTGGACGCGGATCTGGTGCGTTCGCCCCGTCTCGATCTGTGCGTCGAGCAACGTCGCGTTCAGGAAACGTCTCGCGACCCGGAAATGACTGACCGCGTGCCGTCCGCTCCGGACCACCGCCATCTGCTGCCGGTTCGCCGGATTCCGGCCGATCGGCGCATCGACCGTCGCTTCGTCCTCCTCGAACGGGCGCACGGCGAGCGTGATGTACCGCTTCTCGACCGACCGCTCCTGCCACTGCTCCATGAGCAGGTTCTGGGCGCGGTCCGTCTTCGCGACCACGATCAGCCCGGACGTGTCCTTGTCGAGCCGGTGCACGATCCCTGGCCGCGTGCTGCCAACGATCGAGATGTCCTTCGCGTGCCCGAGGATCGCGTTCACCAGCGTCCCGGTCGCGTGTCCCGGCGCCGGATGCACCACCATCCCGGCGCGTTTATTGACGACGATCACGTCGCTGTCCTCATACACGATGTCCAGCGGAATCCGCTCGGGAAGGACATCGATCTCCTCGGTCTCGGGGATAGTCACGGTGATGACTTCACCGTGCGTGACCTTGAAGGACCGTCGCCGCGCCTGGCCATCGACCAGGATGTTGCCGCTCTCGATCAGCGACTGCAGATAGGTCCGGCTCAGGTCCGGAAGCTGCTCCGAGATGAAGCGGTCCAGTCGCATGTCGCGGTCGTCCGGCGTGGGATGAAGGGTGATGATGTCCAGCCCGGCGTCGTCTTCAGGCCGGTCGGAAGTGCGGTCGGTCATGCGTGGGAGCCGTTCCTCATTGATTGCGGATTGGTCGATGGTGGATTACTGGCGGCGGCTTCGGTGTCGGCGGGGCCGTTCTCGGGCTCGGGAGCCATCGCCGCATCCTCGCGGAGCGCGGCCCAGGCCATCAGGAGCAGGCCGATCGTGATCGCCGAATCCGCGACGTTGAAGCGCGGAAACCTCCCGACCGCCACGAAATCGACAACGTAGCCCATGCGGATGCGATCGAGCAGGTTTCCGATCGCCCCGCCCAGCACGAGACCCACCGCGATCGGCACCAGCATATGGGTGCGCAGCGCCGTGCGCATCATCCCCAGGAACAGCCCCGTCGCCAGCACCGCGAAGATTGCCAGCAGCAGCGGTTGGCCCGCCAGGATGCCGAAGGCGGCGCCAGTGTTCTGGACATACTCGAACCCGACAATGCCGCCGACGAGGTCGATGCGATGGCGAGCCGCATCGGGACCGATCCAGGCCGCCATCCCCCACTTCACCACCTGATCGACGAGCAGCACCCCGCCAGCGATCGCGGAGATCGCCGACCATCGGGGGCCTTCGCGTCGTGAGGTGGCGGTGGCGGCAGGTCCAGGTGCGTTCAGGGGTCGATCTCCCGAAGGTTCAGGCGATACGTCGCGCGGCAGCTGCCGGTCGGTCGATGGTAGCACGGACTCCGGGCAGGATCGCGTGGCGAGCGGACTATACTCAGCGCAGCACACTCGGACGCAACATCGCGTCGTTTCAGACTGTATGACCCTGGACCTGGGAGCAATCGTGACGACAACCACGACCACGAAGGACGCACCGTTCCGGCTGCTGATCGCCGGGGGGGGAACCGGCGGCCATGTCTTCCCCGCCATCGCCGTCGTCGAGGAGATCCGCGCTCGCCACCCCGAGACCACGTTCTTCTGGATCGGTGGGCACAACGGCGTGGAGCGGCGCGTCGCGCAGGAACACGGCATCCCCTTCCGCGCGATCCAGATGGGGAAGCTCCGGCGCTACTTCGACCTGGAGAATGTGAAGGATGCCTTCCGCTTCCCGGTCGGCGTCGTGCAGGCGTGGCCGGCCATCGGCTCGTTCCACCCGGATGTCATCTTCAGCACGGGTGGCCATGCCAGCGTCCCGTCTGTGATCGCGGGCTGGACCCGCCGCGTGCCGATCCTCACGCACGAGCAGACGGCGCAGATCGGCATGGCCAACCGCATCTCGGCAAGGTTCGCCTCGTCGTTCGCGGTCAGCTTCGCCGAGAGCGTTCCCCTCGCGGAGGGCGTGCACAAGCGCGTCGTCCTCACCGGCAATCCGGTCCGGAAGTCCTTGCTCGACGGCGACGCCGAACGCGGACGGCAGCAGTTCGGCTTCACCGCGGACCTGCCGATCCTCTACGTCACCGGCGGCGCGCTGGGCGCGACCCGCCTGAACGCCGGTATCGAGCCGAATCTCCCCGCCTTCCTCGAACGGATGCAGATCGTGCACCAGGCCGGTCGTCCAACCAGGGAGAACGATGACGCCGCTCGCCTCTCCGCCTTCCGGGAGACGCTGCCGGACGACCTGAAGCGACGTTATGTCGTCAAGGAGTTCGTGGGAGACGAGCTTCCCGATGTGTTCGCGATGGCCGATCTCATCGTCTCCCGATCTGGGGCGGGCACCGTGGCGGAACTGGAGGTGGTCGGCAAGCCGTCCATCCTCGTGCCCCTCCCGAACACGGGCGGGGACGAGGCCACGAAGAACGCTCGCGTGCTGGAGAAGGCCGGGGCGGCCGTCATGGTCGAGCAGAAGGATGCCACCCCGGAACGCCTCGCCGCCGAGATCGACGCCCTCCTCGCGGACCGCGACCGCCTGGCTGCGATGGCATCAGCCGCCAGGTCGATGGGGCGCCCGGATGCCGCGGCGCGTCTCGCCGACGAGCTGCTGGCCCTTCGCCGGTCCTGAATCAGCCCTGGTCGAGCGCCGCCGCGATGGCCTCGGCGGCGCTCTTCGCACGCACGACCTCGATTGTCGACGGGAGGTCATGGGTGAGGTGCGCGTGCGACGGAATCACCATGCGCCGGAATCCCAACCGCGAGACCTCATTGATCCGCCGGTCCAGCTGGTTGACCGACCGCAGTTCCCCGGACAGCCCGATCTCGCCCACGACGACGGTCGCAGGATCGACCGGCACATCGCGCAGGCTGGAGGCAATCGCCGTCGCAATCGCCAGATCGACCGCCGGTTCCATCACGCGCAGGCCACCCACCACGTTGGCGTAGACATCCTGAGTCCCGAGTTCCAGGCCGACGCGCTTCTGCAGCACGGCGACGAGCAACTGCAACCGGCTCGTGTCGAGTCCGTTTGCACTCCGCCGTGGCAGCCCGAAGGCCGTGGGCGTCGAGAGGGCCTGCACCTCCACCAGGATCGGCCGCGTCCCCTCCATCGTCACCGCCACGGTCGAACCGGAAGTCGCCGCCGATCGCTCCTCCAGGAACGCCTCGGACGGGTTCAGCACCTCACGTAAACCGATGTCGGCCATCTCGAAGACACCGACCTCATCCGTCGAACCGAACCGGTTCTTCACCGCCCGCAGGATGCGGTACTGGTGGAAACGATCGCCCTCCAGATAGAGCACGGCATCGACCATGTGCTCCAGCACACGCGGCCCGGCGATCGTTCCCTCCTTGGTGACGTGCCCGATCACGAACACGGGCACATTCCTCGGCTTGGCCCACTGCATCAGGCGCGACGTGCATTCCCGCACCTGAGACACGCTGCCGGCAGCCGAGGTGATGTCGTTCAGCATCACGGTCTGGATCGAGTCG
>Ga0182740_1001894_pt1 | contig 13442 bp, 14 predicted proteins | sample eDN5th37CKraftBY_FD_128872 | JGI IMG/M metagenome (GOLD analysis project Ga0182740, IMG submission 128872) | Enriched backyard soil microbial communities from Emeryville, California, USA - eDNA 5th pass 37_C Kraft BY (version 2) (version 2) | ecosystem: Environmental > Terrestrial > Soil >...
CGCCGCCGACGAAATTGCCCGAGAATGCTCCAGTTGCCTGATTGAACGCACCGCTGACGAAATTGCCTGTTGCGACGCCGCTCGCGGTATTTCCGAAGCCGGTGATGAAGTTGCCGGAGCCGGTCCCCGACGCCGTATTGCTGTCACCCATCACGACGTTACCGGAGCCCACTCCGCTCGCTTGGTTGGCGGAGCCGATCACGATGTTGCCCGTCGCAGTACCACTGGCCTGATTGTCGTCGCCGCTGACGAGATTGCCGGAGCCGGCGCCCGACGCCGAATTGCGACTGCCGCCGACGAGATTGCCCGTGAATGTGCCGGAGGCCTGATTATCCGAACCTTGAATAAAATTGCCCGACCCGAAGCCGGAAGCGGAGTTTCGATCGCCGGTGATGAAGTTGCCCGACAGCGTGCCGGTAACGTTGTTATCGCTGCCATTGACGATGTTGCCGCTCAGGAACGCATCGGCGCTGTTGCGGCTGCCCGTAACCGCATTGCCCGACAAATCGCCGAGAACCTGATTGTTGCTGCCGGTGACGAAGTTTCCGGACCCATTCCCGATCGCCGAGTTGCTATCGCCGGTGACGCCATTGCCGGAAAGACTGCCAAGCACGTTGTTGAAGCTGCCTTGGACGCCGTTGCCCGACAGGAAGCCCGAGGCGTTGTTGAACGAGCCGGCAACGAAGTTTCCGGAAACGAGCCCCGTTGCGACATTGCCGGAGCCGGTGACTGAGTTGCCGGAGAGATCGCCGAAGGCGCTGTTGCCCGACCCGTCGACGCCATTTCCGGATCCGCTGCCGAAAACGTTGTTGTAGCTGGCGTTGTCTTTGTACCCGTTGCCCGACGCGTTGCCGATCACCGTATTGTTGGCAACATTTGCACCACCGAGATTGCCGGAACCATCACCGATAATCGTATTGTCAGAGAAGTTGGGACCGTTGCCATTTCCCGAAAGATTTCCCGATATTTTGTTGTTCTGGAAACCGGCACCATTAAGCGTGCCTGAACCGTTGCCGATGACGGTATTATTGGTAAATCCGTCGCCATTGAGGATGCCGGATACATCGCCAAAAATCGTGTTCCCCGTAACCGAGCCGAAGTTTCCGCTGCCCGAACCGTTGCCGATGATGGTGTTATTAGTGACAGGGCCGAAGAGGTTGAGGCTTCCGGAGCCATCGCCGAATATCGTATTTCCGGTGACATTGCCGCCATTGCCAGATCCGGATTTGTTACCCAGAATTGTGTTGTTGGAAACGGTGACTCCGCCCGCTCCGAAATTTAAGCTTCCGGAACCGTTGCCGATAATAACGTTGCTATCCATCGTGGCGCTTCCGCTCGTAAGCCCGGCGCCATTGTTGCTGCCCGAATTATTTCCGAGCACGACGTTGTTGGTCAGGGTAGCTTTGCCGGGGCCCGTGAGAGTTGTGCCGTTGCCGCTCAAAGAACCGTTGCCGCCGACGAAATTGTTCTCGATGTCGGCCGATGCGGCCCCGGCCCCGCTGCTGCCATTCTTAGCTCCGGAACCGACGCCAACGATACTGTTGTTCAGGATCGTCGCTTTGCCGGACCCGCCAGCGGCGCTCGAACCGTTCTCGCGCAGCGACTGATCGCCGAGAACCTGATTGTTCTGGATGTTCGCGCTACCCGCACCGAATCCCACCGAGGTCGTACCATTGTATCGGATCGACTCATCGCCTTGCACGTTGTTTTGATTGCAAGTCAGGCCGGATGAAAGACCAGCATTCGTTTGACCCGAATTGGTGCCAGTTATGTTGTTGGTTCCGCCGCAATTTGCAGCCACCGCTGCGCTTGGAAGCGCGAGGTTCGTCGCCGTCATCAGCGCCGCCGCGCTCACACTCATCAGCAATGACTTTGACGCGATCCGACGCGATACATAAAACATAACGCTACTCCCCGCTACGCATCCTTACCCGAGGCAACGCACTTGAATTTTTGTGAAATACTTTGCTTGCGCGCCCTACCTTTTTATTTCCGACAGCCTTCCAAAAATTTCGCTCTGCTTACGCCGTAGTTGTGGAGCGTCCGGCGGTGAGGCTCTAGCCCCACATCTTTCCACAGGTCGTCCACATGTTGTTCCGTTGTCTGAGCATCTCGTTTGAAAAGCAAGGCACGGAGAATAATTCCGCCAGTGCGTTGCGCCGACGCCACGCAAAAAGCGCCATCGTCGAACTCCTTGCTTGTCCGAATGACAAGAAACGGGCTCTAATTTGAAGGCAGATCGACATCTGAAGCAATGCACCATTAGCGGACGTGGGCGGCGACGCCTCCGCCTCGCCGATCATGTGGTAAGTAATTTCCGCTTCTGGGATATTTCGCCAAATGCGAGCGGCGAACTGTATTCCGGCACATCAGATAATCCATTGATAGCGCGTGGTAGGTATTTGGCTACAAAAGTCGGAAATGACCACCCTTGATCTACAACATAAGTGCGCTGACTCTTAATCACCGGATCCACGGTTCGAGCCCGTGATTACCCACCAAGGTTTTCAGTTGGTTACCTAAAGCGCTCTCAGTCATTCCGACTCCGCGGTTGGCGTGCCATTCCGACTTTTGGCCGTCAATTGTTCTCGATTTTGGTTGCTTTTGATCCACGCACGCCGCCGACGAGCAGCGGTGGCGCTCTGCGTCTCAGTGCGCTTCAAATAGAGCCTGGCAGCCTCTGGCGTTTGTGGCAGGCCGTGGCTCCTGCGCCCCGGCCATGATGGTAATGACGAGTTCGCTGTCCTCAGGCGACGTCGACATGTTTCTCCTGCTGAAGCTTGTCGCGCACGCCCCAGGGTCACCTGTGGCAGTATTCGCTCGCTGGGCTGGCAAGATCAGCGCGGCGTGACGGAGTTGAAGCACAGCCTGCCGTTCGTGGCCGCGGGCTAACTGAGCTCCCAGTGCGGGAAGCGTGGCAACGCGCCAGCATCGACAACCACCGTTTCTCGCATATTAAATCGGGTCACGGGCTACTCTATTGACTTGCGCCCAATGCCAACTGCTCATCCGACGCAGAACTCGACGCGCAAATCCGATCGCGCTCCGTAGGGGCTCGCGGTTCTGCTTTGCTGCTTGGGCTAGTAGCTGCGGTTTTGTTATTTTTCTCTTCACGCGCTTGCTGTGGTGACAGGCAAGTTAAGCTAGCTCAGGCCTTTCCGCCGGCTTTCGCAATAGCTCCGTTGAAACAGCCCCGGGCAGAGCTTCAGCCCACATGAACCGCTGTCTGCCATAATATCCGGTCCAGTCGGAGTACGGAACTAATTGAAATGGGACCGGTATATAATTTGGGAATTTTGAACCGTACTCCGCCGGTGCCGACCAGTCTGTCGCGGCCACTGTTTTGCCCGCCAAAAGAGCTTCATAGATGGCTAGGCCAAAGCCCTCAGATCTATGGAGAGATAAATACAGGTCGGCAGATCGATGAAGTGCGCTAATTTCTTCGTTCGACAATTCGGTTGTTAATAGGATTATGTTTGGCGCGCCGTCGATAAGCTCATTCAATTCGCGGAGTACGACTGCAGTTCGTTTGGTAGTTCGCACCTTCATGACAAGAACGGCCTGTTGGTCAGTGCCGAACCAGTTCTTCCATGCCGCGACGTGTGCCCAAGGGTTCTTGCGCTGAGGACAAGAACTAAGATCCATTATCGCCAAACCCAAAAAAGCGTGGTCCGGCACACCAAGGCGCTCACGAATATTTATTCTATTGTCGGAAGGCACGGCAACCGCGTGAGCAATCGTCCTGACGGATATTGCAAGCTTTGTCCTGAAGACTGATGAGCAGAACTCCGAGGGCGTCCACAGTTCATGAATTAGCGCTTCTGCGAATTTCCAATCTTCAGGAAACAAAGGCGTTTCCCACGCCCATCGGCCGACGCGCCAAGCCTTCGCAACTTGCTCTACTTTAAGCACGCTGAAGATTTTCCCGTACGTATCAGGAAGTGAAAAAAGATAAATATTCTCGACGCCTGGAAGATCTAAAAAGTCCGTGAAATCAAGATCCGCCAAGTCAACGAGCACTAACTTCGAGTGGTGAGCGCGCAAGAGTGAAAGGTCATATGCTGCAGCGCGCGCCAGTCCATGCGACCCAGAGAACTCGCCAAATACGACTGCAGGCCCGGTACTCCGGCGCGCAGTTAAGTCCTTGGCAAACGGGGCCGTCGCTATTCGAACTTGCCGCCAGCGGCGACGCCTCCTGATGGGTTGCCGCATCCGATAGACGAGATGTTTGAGGCTCCATCGCCGAAGGTTCCACCGGACATATGGGCGGTTGCCATATTGGTCAGTGGCCAGGGTACGCGTATCCATCGACCTCGCTCAATCCGATTGTCTTACACACTAGGGATCTGGATAAACTCAGTTCTAAGGCAACCTGAGGATTTGGGAGCGCTGATTATATGTCGGCTGATGATTTGTATTCGGCTGTTGCAACGCGGGTCAACTGTGGCAATACTCAAACACTGAATATCAGTGGGCGAACAACTGCCGGTTGCAAGTGAGATATGAACTCATGAGGCTTGTGTTCATTGGTTGGTATGGAAGACGCAACTGCGGCGACGAAGCGTTTCAGGCGGTGCACCAGCATCTCTTCCCGAACATCGAGAAGGTCTGGCTTGAAAAGTGCCATGGGTTTGAATTTCACGATAACGACGTAGTGATCCTAGGAGGGGGTGATGTCCTCATGCCCTACTATGTCGATACGATTCCGGCCGACCGTAAGTTCTTTGTATATGGATGCGGATTAGCTGATAGCCGTTCGATTGATTACGTTGCGAGCCTCAGCCCTCGCATTCACGGGATCTGGCTCCGAAACGAAGCGGACGTTGCCGCACTACGGAAACGGGGCGTCGCTGCGTCTTTCACGCCTGACATTTTTTTTCAGCTAGCCCCGTCCTTGCGAGAGACCGGGGACCCTTTCCCAACTGAAAAACGCTTGGTGTTTGCTCCGTCAAACAATCACTTCCGTCACTTCCAGCGCACCGGCAACATCAAAGATTTCTCGTACATGAATTACTTCATGTACGAGATGGCAGGCATCCTCGATTACCTCGCAGAATTCTACCATATCGACTTCGTTTCAATGTCGATGGACAACAACGATGACGACCCTGCTTTTGCCAACACCGTCTACGGCCTTATGACAAGACGGCATCGGGTAACGCTCCACGAATATTCAGGAAATCCGATCAAAATTTTTAGAACAATACAGAATGCGAAGCTTTGCATATCGATGAAGTACCACGGACTCGTATTCGCGCTGACAGCCGGCACTCCATTCATCAATGTCGGGCTGGCACGCAAGACACAACTGTTCTGTTCTGAAAATGGATTTGATGACGTCTCCGTGCCCGTTCGATCGTTGGAATATTCGAGGTTCCTCGACGTTGTTAAGACAGCAGAACAACCATCGTTTTTGGAGCGTATGCATCAAACTCAACGCAAATTCTGGGAACTCGCAACTCAAGAGGGGAGGAGGTTCAAAAATGAGTTGTTGCAGCAGGCCCAGACTCCTCAGCCCACGATCAAAGTCGAATAATTGCTCGGTATGTTAGAGAAATGACACGAATTATCCTAGCCTCTCCGATTCCACCCATGAAGACGGGGACGGCTCGATATTTGGGCCTGTTCATCGGAGAAGGTGGCGCTACGCTGAAGTCTCGTGAAGCTTTCATAGTAACGCCCTCGGGGTTTGCCGAAGTCGACAAAACATACATGGGATTGCCGGTAATTACTGACAAACAGTATTCGCCGCAGGCGGATGATGTCGTGGTCGCGTTCTTTGCAAACAATCGATTTCACCAATTCGCATATCCATTGATCAACAAAAGAAAAAAGTGGAAAAAACTTATAAGCGTCCTTCATGACCCTCAATGCTTCATGAACGTTGAGAGCATGCATTGGAGCCCGTCGACCGGCTGCGATACTGAAGCTTTATACGAACACATTCGGCACGAGATGCCCACGCTTCATCGCTGGACCCTCGAAAAATGGTCTCAATACAAACTACCGTCAATCATGAAATACAACTTGATCGCCCAGTCTAAGGTTTTGCCGATATCGGACTCGATAGTCGTACACAGCTACTATGCGGGCCTCAAATTAAGCTTGGAGAGTGCTCACGGCGTTTCGCTTCCAGAGATAGTCGTCATGCAGCACCCCCGCGATACTGAGGTCATTTCAACAAATGTCAAAGCAGAGAAGTTTTCAGTTGGCTGCTTTGGCTGGATCTCGCAGGCAAAACGTCCGCTCTCGGTAATAGAGGGATTTGGGCGTTTCTTTTCCGGCTTGCCGGAGGATGCCCGCAAATCAGTCCAGTTGAAGTTTGTCGGGGAACTTTCAGAGAAGTCTCTTGATCCGCTCTTTTGGTCAAAGGCCTATGGGTTCCCTTCCAACTGCGTGCATCTCGGTCATGTTTCGGATCAAGTTTTTTCGCAAGAAATGGCTTCGACAAATCTGGTTTTCAATCTGCGCTTTCCTTCGTGTGGGGAAAGTAGCGGCGCCCTTAACTTAGCATCTGATTTGGGTGTGAAGATCGCTCTGTCGTCTTATCAAGCCTTTCGTGAGGAGACTGCAGATTATCTCATCAAGTTGGACCCGAAGCAGGAAGTGAACGACATCGTCGCGGCAATAACCAAAGAATACAAAAATTGGTTGAACAAAAATGACGGTCTGCCTAATCGGCGAAAAGCTCAATATCCTACGCCGAGGAAGTTCGACGTTCCCGATGCAATTTCATATCTTCTGGAAGATGTTTGATTATGGCTCGCGTGCGCAGGCAATATCTAAAGTTCTGGATTCCAATATTCGGAACTCGCCAGCTCCTAAAAAGGATTGAACGACTTGAGCGTGAGCTTAATGAGCTGAGGGCGAGTGAAGATAAGCAGGCACTGCTAATTTATTATGAGGCGCGCATCGAGGCCATATACGACTCAATTTGTCAGCGCATTAATCTGGAGACACCGGTCATCAAGTCCGACAGGATAAACATAAAGCACCACCGATGATCGTATCTGAGAGGGAGGTGCTTTTTCGGGAGTGTTTGAACGTCATGGATGCCGCCACACAACCGCTCGGGACCGAAGCGCGGATCGATGCAGTCAACGGCAAGATCGGCGAGGTATTGTCTTGAGGGCGGTCAACCATCCCTATTTGGCGACAGTTACAAAGGCACTTGAGGCGACAGGGGAGAGCTTAAACCCCTGGTTGACCGGGCATAGGCTGAGATACGCGGAAACACTCGCCCAACTGCACAAATATACCGGGCCGCGCAACGCGGTTCTTGAATTGGGATTTACGCGCATATTTCAGTTTCTTCTAGCGACCGGCCTCGAGTTCAAATCGTGTTTCGGTTCCGAGTTCAAGGCTAAAGACACGGACGCCAAGAGCCGAGAGTTGACGGTAACCGTTGGCGAGCGCCGCTCGGTCAGCAAGATCATTCCAGTCAATCTCGAAGACGAGCCGATACCGCTCCCGGACGAAAGCCTGGACCTTGTGGTTTGTTGCGAGGTCATCGAGCACATGGACGTGGACCCGATGTATTTGATGGCCGAGATCAACCGAGTTTTGCGCCCCGGCGGTCAACTCCTAATGACGACCCCGAATAGCGCGTCGGCTCGCATCGTTTGGAAAATTCTCCACGGGCATCGACCGCATTTTTACATGTTGTACTCAAAGAACCGCGACCCTTACCGGCATAACTTTGAATACGATGTGCACGCCTTGAAAATCTTAACCACCGCGTCGGGCCTAGAATGCCTGTCGATGGAAACGATAGACACTTTTGAAGATCCTGTTCCCGATGCGCTTCAGCTACTCAAGCGGTCTGGATTTCCGACGACCCATCGCGGCGATAATATATTTTATTGGGGCAAGAAGATCAGCGGAGTTATCGACCGTTGGCCGAGCGGAATCTATGGCTGAGCTGGCCAGAAACCAACGGGCCACGGCAGGATTGTTCGACTGATGGAGCCGCCTTGCCTTCAAATTTGGATCAGTGTTCGCCGAAGTCAGCAGAAGACATGTCATCATTTCTCACAGGCTGAGAAACTTAACACCCGCAGCGTCCGCCTCGAATTCGGGTCGTTACATCGGTGCCAGCCGGCAAGCAAGCTATTCCGCCCTGATCCGACAGCTTCCGCGCAAGCAGCGTTGCTGCCGTGTTTGCCGATGCCTGAAACATATGCTCGGATTTTGGTTAGGTCTTCATATTGTCTCCAATTGCCCTAAACTGATGGGCAGGGGACGGTGGGGGATATATGCAGCGCTCAGAATCTTTGCAGGCTCTCAGAGGGCTTGCCGCATTGCTCGTTACTGTCGGCCATGCGTTCTACTTTCCCTTCCACCTCGCCCGTATTGATCTCTATGACGGCAGAACGCTAGACCAAATAACGGGCGGGTTCGTTGAGCCGTTTGCTCTTTTCCAATATGTGCCAGGCGGGATGTTCCCCGTTGCCGTCTTCTTTCTTCTGAGCGGCTACGTAATTGAAATATCTCTTCGCCGCCTTTCCCCTACGGCGTTCTTGATCTCTCGGGCTTTCCGACTCTATCCGACATTCTTTGTAGTCTTTACGCTATATGTCGTCGTTTATGCCGCGCTCGGGCGTGAACTGCCTTCCTTGAGCGAGGGAATATCCGAGTTATTCCTCGTCAAGTCGTACACGGTCGTTGTCGTTGCGTGGACGCTTCTTTTCGAGGTTCGCTATTACTTAGCCATGGGCCTATTGGCGCTCATTGGCATCAGCGGCCCATGGCGCCCCCTGGCCCTCATCGCCGCATACTTGGCGTTGGATCGGGTACCGGCTTCTGGCTCGGCTATATGTCCATAGGAGCTCTGATCTATCACGCCCGGTCGGGTGATGAGAGAAGCGGACTTGCCTCAGTTGCCCTTATTGTTGGAGTGATTGCTTGGTATGTTGGTGCCAACTCGCTTCACGGTTGGATCACGAAAGACAGCACCAGCGAACTTGGAGCTGGGCTCGCGACCTTTGTAATCTTTCTGACGATGGTGCCGGACAAAATAATCCCGAGGGTTTTTACCTTCCTCGGAGATATCTCCTATCCTCTTTATTGCGTGCATTTGATCATCATCCCCGTCTGCTTCTATTTCTTGACCGGGCACGTTCCCCAGCTTCTGGTCACCCTGCTTCCGGTAGCGATCTCACTCGGGGTCGCGACCCTCATTCATTACACGATAGAAGCGCCAACGAATGCGATGGGCAAACGCTTGGCTTATCGCTGGATGGCTCGGAGGGCCGTACGGCACATCAACGCCTCAGAGCAGGCGGCTCCCTTGCCTTCTAATGAGGCGCGCGCACGCTATGGGTGAGCAAGCACGTACTCGAGTGGGAAGCACTACCCCGTATTATGTATTGAAGAACCTTGAATGCCGACGGCGTTCGAGCCTGCCGGGCAAGCAAGTACATGCCACCATCCGTTGCCACGCGCCGCTCCGGTGTTTGCCGATGCTGTGCCATTCCCCCTGTGCCTAAGGGTTGCTGGTCTAGCAATTTTGAACTGTCGTGGTACTCAGCGTACTGGTTGTCAGGTGTGCAAATCCGCAAACGGGGGGACTTATGGCATCGTATAGTTTCGATTACCTGCTTGACAAACTCAGTGCGGCTCCGTTCTCCGAAAATCCCTTTCGACACATTGAAATCAAAGACTTCTTTTCTCCCGAACATTTCGCAGCAATTGTTTCAGACCAGCGCATTGTTCTGCCGGTTGTGGCCGGTGATCGCGAATTGCTGGCGGCCATGGACGTGGCCGGTTACCGCGTAATTTACTTCCCTGGCACAACAAAAGATCTCGCACGATATTTGGACTGGCACGCCAATCGTTCCGGCGCGGTCGAGAATGCCGACACCTGCGAGAGTTTCGGCGTCGTCATGCGACTCGAGAAATTCGGTGAGAATGGTGTCCTTTCGGAACTGAATTCATTCTTCCACTCAAGCAACTTCCTTGAATGCGTCGCCGGGAAGTTCGGCATTTCGACGGACGATGTTACGCTCGATGCCGGAATACAGAAGTATCTGGACGGATATGAAATCAGTCCGCACCCGGATATCCGGCGCAAGGCACTCACATGGATGTCCAACATCAACCCGGCGCCAAATTCCGAAGCATTGAACATCCACACCCATTACATGTCGTTCCGTGACGAATTCGATTTTGTCCGCAAACTCTGGGCGGAACGCACCGATATCGATAGGGCTTGGGTGCCCTGGGATTGGTGCGAGACTGTCAAACAGCAGCCTGCGAACAACTCCATCGTTCTATTCTCGCCGAGCGACGACACCCTGCACGCCGTCAAGGCCAACTACGATCACCTGCAAACGCAGCGAACGCAGCTCTACGGAAACCTTTGGTACAAAGATGTCGCTCAGATCTCAAAATGGGAGTGGCGGCAACTTCTGGATCAAAAGCCCGTCGTAAGTGAGCCAGCATAGTCCTGGGTGCAGTAGACCGAGATGCGATGGCACTGCGATAAATTATGCTCCACAAGGTTTGTATCTCTCCGCAGCAGGAACTACGTGCCGGGTGCTGATGGCTAATATCGAAGCAGCAAAACAGCACTAGCAGAGGGAAAACAGCGCCCGTATTTTCAGCGCCTCAAGGCCGTAGATAGGCGGCAACCCACACAAATGAACGTTGTACGCGACCTTAGCTGAGCCCACGTCGTGTCACCTGCGATAATCCAAAGCCACGACTTTGGGTCATACATTTCCATCGGACGTGCCCGTTCTTTGTCTCGTCATGCTGGAGCGTAAACTTCTTTCGGAAATCTCTCGATGACGTCCGATACTTTCCTGCCGAGATAGAATAGGCAATCACCCCTGAACGCCTTCGTGAACCCAGACTGCTCGCAAATTTTCAGACCTTCAGCATGAGGTCCACCGAAGACGTCAACGGTTTTGATGTTCACCGTCTCGAAACCAGACGCCCTTCCGAGCGCCTCCAAGCTATGGCGGTCGTGCTCGTAATTGTGGCGGTAAGGACTCCGGTTCCTCTGGTACTGCATATAAAAATGCGGCCGATACCCGTTCACCACTTTTGCCAGCATCGCATACGACGTGCTGTTCGGCGTGGTGATGAAGAGAAGGCCACCAGGCGCCAGAAGGCGGCTGAATTCGACCATCGGAAACATGGGATCAACGTCCATGTGTTCGATGACTTCCGCGCAAAGAATGAAATCGAACTTGCCGTCAGGCAATGGAAACTTGTCCACCTCCAGATTGAGCTTCACGATATTGGCTGAGACACCGCCGATGTCTTCGTAACGCGTCTGGACGTTGCCGCCGATCATATCGCGGTCCGTCCCCCAGACTTCCGAGAAGCCAAATCGACGAGCGAGTGCGTATTGAAAAACGTCTGTGTAGCCGATCTCGAGAGCCGCCCCTCTGTGCGATAGCGGTAATACCTCTATTGCCTGGAGGGTTTTTGCGTACCTAACTGAATGGACGGTTGCATATGTGACGGGTTCCTCGTCCAGATTGGATACAACTTGATTAAGCGATTCACCGGCCATTTGCGCTGCCCCCAAATATTATCATACTCACCATATTATATGTATTGCCCTCCTGTCGCGCTCGATCCTGCAGAATTGCCCGGTAAATAGTTTGCACCACCGCCGCCTGTATCAATCACTGCGTTTGACGACACCGAGTAGCGCGCCCCAGTCGCAGATCCTGTGAACGTCATTCCTGCTGCGACGGCGACGCCTGTCCTCAAAGCCGAAATGAAAGCACTGCTAAACGCGGGTGCTTCGGTGATTGTCAGTGCTCTTCCAGAGGCTGTGTACTTGCCCCCCGTATCCAGAGTTACATGAGCCTGGGCTCCACCACTGATTGTGTAATTCGCGCCGACATTAAAGACGGCGTTATTCTGAAGGAGGATATGAGAGGCAGCCGCCGATCCGAATTCGATAGGAGCGGTAACGCGAACGACGCAGTTGATGGACGCCTCAACGCATGCCGAGCCAGAAGATGTCATCTTTAGCCCAGCTAGCGATATATCAGCGCCAGCTCTGACCGAGAAGCAGGGTCCGGACGCACTGATCAGCACATTGCTTGGCGTCGTTACATTGCCCAGGAAAACGACGTTACCGTTGCCAATACCCACGCCAGGCGTACCAGTTGAAAGCCCCGCAGTGTAAGTGCCGTCAGCGATTTGTATCGTGACGACGAACCCGTTGAGGTCAAGCGCGCGAAGGTTGTTCCACGCTTTCTGCAGCGTGAGAAACGCGCCGCCGGATGAATTCGCAAGGCCCGAGTTGGTATCGGTGCCATCGGGCCGGACATAGTACGTGCGGTTGGCGGTCAGCACTTCGCGCGGGCCGCCGCTCTGCGGAAACGAAACTTTCCCGGTGCTGCGATCAATTTTGATCGCTTCTTTCCATGACGAGCCGTCAGGGCTCACCTTGAAATGGAAATCATCGTCTCCCGTCAGGCCAATTTCGGCGCGGCCGGAATAGTTCGTTTGATAGAGCTGGCTCGCGGTGTCGCCTGCGGCGGCCTTGTTGATCTTCTGCTGATGGCCGTTGCCGGCGTTGTCGAAGAGCGTCGCGGCGCTCTTGACCGCAAACTTGTTCGTCGCGTCCGCGGTCGTGTTCACGCCGGCGAGCGGAACGTTCGAAAGGTCGGCCCACGATCCGTCTTCGCGCAAATATCTGGCCGTTCCGGCCGTCGAGCCCGGCGCCGGCACGAGACCCTTCTTGTGGCTTGCGCCCGAACCCGTGAAGGCATCGAGCAGCGCCGTCGCCTGCGCTCCGGTCAGGTCTTCGGGCGCGCCGCTTCCGGAGGAGGTGCGTCCCTTGATCGTGCCGTTCGCCATGTTGGCGAGACTGGCGTTCCCGACGGGTGCTGAGAGGCCTCCGCCGCCCCCTAAACCCGCGTACAGCGACCACGCTCCCGCGGCATGGATGACGAGCGCGCTTTCGGCAGCGACCCAGGCGGCCCAGCCTTCCTTCGGTGCGTAGAACGCCCATGCGCCGTCCTGGAGGGCTGCGATCTTTCCGGCGTTTCCGGACCATGCGCCGGTCGGGGAAGCGGCGACGATATATCTCGCGCCTTCCGCCGGGGACGGAGGCGGCGCCGACAGCGCCCGGCTTTCGACGGAAAGCTGCACAAGGCAATCGAGGGCGCGGATCGCCTCGTTATGCGTGACATGCTTCTGCGCCTGAGCGGCCAAGATGTAGGGCAGTGCAAGGTTCGGCGTATCGTTCATGAACATGCTAATTCCACAACAAGGCTCCCACGCGTGAAGATACGGGCGGCGGAAAGGGCGGGGATAAGTTTTTGGGAAGTTTTTTGAGCGCGCCGGCGACGCAACTGCGCAAAGCTGCGCGCCGCTCTACTTTTCATATGTTGGCTGCTCTGGCCGAATTCGAACGCTCGCTGATTAGCGAACGCACCAAAGCCGGCTTGGCTGCTGAGCGAGCGTACGCC
>Ga0182740_1001895_pt1 | contig 13439 bp, 15 predicted proteins | sample eDN5th37CKraftBY_FD_128872 | JGI IMG/M metagenome (GOLD analysis project Ga0182740, IMG submission 128872) | Enriched backyard soil microbial communities from Emeryville, California, USA - eDNA 5th pass 37_C Kraft BY (version 2) (version 2) | ecosystem: Environmental > Terrestrial > Soil >...
ACAAGGGACAATTCCGCACCGCCAGCCATCACGGCTTTCCGCTCATGTCACGCAGACCCGTATCACGCGGTATCATGTCACGCAGAATCATGCCGCGCAGACCGGGTGATCGAGGTGATGTGATCCGGATAGCCTCGCGCAGGCAACCCCGCGCCGGTCCCCAAGCAAACCGCATACGGCCACCGCTCTTCCCGAACAGCGGAACAGCTGCCTCGCGCGGAGATGCGGATGCGCCGGATCGTGGCGCTAGAGCAGCGCGAGCTGGCTCTCTCTTGCCACCCGCTCGAACGGTTCCCCGGTGGCCTTGATGCGATACTGGCGGTCGCTTCCGTCGAAGGGAAGCTGGCGGACGACCTCATAGGTGCGGTCCACCGCCATCTGCCCGACCGGGCGGGCAGTGAAGATGACATTCTGGCCAATGGCGAATTTGTGCCCTGAATTCACTCCGCACTCCTCACATGATTGGCACGCGCGCCAGTATGAACCGGCTTTCATCTTTCTTAATAGCAGCAAACGGCCGCTGGAGACCACAGTAAAATCCACCCCACTGCTGCGGATTTTCTGGGGATCTGAATTATAATCTATTTAAATCAATAACTTGCGAGACCATCTGTCATGCTCCGCTTTCACTGCATGGCAGAGTCGCGAAGGCCCCGGCGCGACCTGGCGCTTTAGCCCCTCACATTTTACCACCAGTCATCTGTGGAACAGATGCGGTGACACCCTGTTGTCGGGGCACTGCCGCGAACGCGGCCTGAATTCCAGGAGAAACGCATGAAGACCGTGACCGCTCTCGCGACCGCGACAGCCCTCCTTGCCGGCGTCTCGATCGCATCCGCCCAGGCGACCAAACCCTCCGAACGCGCCCCCGGCGCGGACAGCACCCAGAACACCCAAGGCGCCCCGCAGCCCAACATGGCTCCCGCCCAGCCCCGCTCCGGCATGGACAACGCCACCCGCCCGTCTGACCGTTCACCGGTCGGCGCGGACAGCACTCAGCAGACCCAGGGCGCGCCGCAGCCGGGTGCCGGCACCGTGGGCGCCGGCGGCCCGAAGGCCGCGACGCCGTCCCGCCCCTCCGAGCGCAGCCCGGCCGGCGCGGACTCCACGACACGCACTCAGGGCGCGCCGCAGCCGACGCCGATGAATCCCGGCACGACGCGCTAACTCCAACACAACACGCGAAGGGTTTCCCCTTCAACGCAAGAGCGGCCTTCGGGCCGCTCCTTTTGTTTCGCTAACCGTGCGTGAACGCCGCCGCGTCAGGCGCGCACTTCCTGCCGCTGGAACACGACATAGCCGATCACGAACAGCACGATGGCGCCCGCCACCAGACCGACGATCTGCGGCCAGGCGATCATCAGGCTTTCGACCACCGGCAACGGCGAGCCGGGAATCGCACCCTGCATCTGGCTCAGGAAGATCGGCCCCAGCGACCGGGTCGCGGGATTGAGCACCGCGGCGATCACTTCGCCATACAGCGTGCCGGGCGACAGCCGCGCCAGCGCCTGCGCCACCGTGATCTGGGTCGCCTGATCCGCCCCCGCCGTGACCGCGCTGGCGATGAAGGTCGCCAGCGCCGGCCAGATCGCCGTCAGGAACAGCCACAGCCCGAGCGAGAACAGCGCCGCCGTGGCTGCCGACTTAAAGACGATCGAGAACAGCATCGCCAGCGCCAGCCAGACGCCGACATAAGCGATGGTGACGAGCAGGAAGATGAAGGCCCGCAGCATCTCCTCCGCATTGGGCGGTATGCCGAGCAGCAGGAGGCCGAGGCCGATCACCAGCAGCCACATGGCGACGAGGCTGATCGACAGCGTCACCACCCCGGCGATGAACTTGCCGAACAGCAGCGCGTCCCGATAGATCGGCTGCGACAGGATGCGCGACATGGTGCGGCGGTTGTATTCGCCGTTGACCGCATCGAAGCCGAGGCCGATGGCCATCAGCGGCACCAGAAAGGCGAGGAACGAGACGAAGGACGGCAGCGGCTCCCGCGCCGTGGTGAACAGTCGTAGATAAAGGAACAGGTCCTCCGCCGTGGTGTCGCGCACCTGCTGGATCGCGCCATAGAGCGCCGCGATGGCGGTGAGCACGACCAGCCATTCCAGCACGCGCATGCGCGCGCTGGTCAGATGGTCCGACAGTTCCTTGAGGACGACGACGCCGAGCCCCTGGAGGGCCGAACCTTCACGCCGCATTGCGCTCTCCCCCGCCACCGGCGGTCTCGAAATATCTGGTGTAGATCGCTTCGAGGCTCGGCGCCTCGACCGACAGCGTGTAGAGCTTCGCGCCGGCATCCACGACAGCCGCCGCCGCCTCGGGCCGCACGTCCCGGTCCGCCCGCAGACGGAAACGTCCCGGTCCGGTCTGCTCGATGCCGCTGACGCCGGGGATCAGCGCCAGCCGCTCCTGCAACTGGCCGCCCTCCGCCTCGATATCGACGTTGAAACCGCCGCCGAGGATCTGCCGGCCGAGTTCGGGCACCGTGCCCATCAGCGCGATATTGCCGGAGTGGAACAGCGCCACCCGGTCGCAGATGACCTGCACCCGGTCCAGCAGATGGGACGACAGCATGACGGCCACGCCCTCCCGCTTCAGCGTCTTGATCATCTCAAGCAGCTCCACGGTCGCCTGCGGATCGAGGCCGGAGGTCGGCTCGTCGAGAATGGCGAGCCGGACCTTCTTCATCAGGATTTCCGCAAGGCCGAGCCGCTGGCGCATGCCGCGCGAGAAAGCGGACACGCGCTTGGTGCCGACCTCGCCCAGCCCGACACGCTCCAGCGCGGCGGCGATGCGCGCCTCACGCTCCGCCGGCGGCAGGCCGATCAGCCGCGCGGTGTAGCGCAGATTTTCCGCCGCGCTGAGGTGGTCGTAGAAACCCACCGTGTCCGGCAGATAACCGACGAGGCGCTTGACGGAGAGCGGTTCGCGCACGGGATCGAAACCGACCACACGCGCCTCGCCGTCCGAAATGTCGGTCAGGCCGAGGAGCATCAGGATCGTCGTGGTCTTGCCGGCCCCGTTGGGGCCGAGCAGGCCGAAGATCTCGCCCGGCTGCACCGAGAAGGTGATGCCCTTGACGACCGTGACGCCGCCATAGCGTTTCGTCAGGTCGCGGACATCGATGACCGGGGATGCCGCCGTCATCGGCGGCCGAACCGGGCAACGGCCCCGAGCATCACCAGCAGCGCGATGCCGATGATGGCCGCACCCACGATGCCCCACATCGTGGAGGTGGTCACGGTGATGCGGAAATTGGCCGAAGCATTCTCGCCGCGGGAGGCGGCGCGAAGCGACGTGACATAGTCTCCCGCGATGGCCTTGCTGGTAGGCGTGACGAGCGCCTGCACCTCGCGGGACTCGCCCGGCGCGATGGCGTCGATGGTCTTGGGCTCGAAGGTCACGGTCCAGCCGCCGGGGCCGGAGCCGGTCAGCTCGATCTGCTCGGCCGGCGCTGTGCCGGTGTTCAGCACGACGACCGGAATGGAGGTCTGCTCGCCGGCGGTGGCCCGCGCGCTGACGAGGCCCTCGCGGCCCGACACGGTCAGGCTCGGCTGGCCGGTGATGTCGAGGCCCAGCTTGGTCTCTGCCTTGGCATCCTCGGCCGACACCCGGGCGACGATCTCATACTTGCCGGCGCTGACGCTGTTCGGCGGCCGGATCTTGAGCTTCACATCCTTGGACTGGCCGGGGTCGAGCGGCAGGGCGTTGAGCTCCTGCGTGCCGTACATCTCCGTGAAGCTGGCGTCGAAATTCTGCGGCGCCTGCGCGGCGAGGCCGACCAGCACCTTGCGGCCGCTGTCGTTCTTGACGGCGAGCTGATACTCGAAGGTCGCGCGGGAATTGCCGCGCAGCTCCGGCAACGTCGGCTGCACCGTGAGCTTGGCCGGCAGTTCCTTGGCCAGCGACACCGCCAGCGGCAGCGTCGCGGTGGTGGTGTCGCCCTTGGCGGTGACGGTCAGGTTGCTGGTCGCGATCGCCGCATCCTTCGGCACGTCGATGCGCAGGTCGAGCGACACGCTGGCGTTGGCGGCCGGCAGCGCCGCGGCCACCGGCTGGCCGTTGCCCAGCAATGTCGCGGTCCAGCCCTGCGGCAGGCCCTGAATCGTCAGGGCGAGGCGCTCCGGCGGCAGGCCGTAATTCTGGATGCGCAGCGGCACGGTGGCCGTGGTGCCCGGCTGCACGGTGACCGCGGGGTAATCGGTCAGCAGGTAGAGCCCTTTCACGCCGCCGGCAGCGCTGCCGCTGGCCACGCTGCCGTTAGCGGCGTCCTGCGCGACGGCAGGTGGCGCGATCCCAGGTGCTGCGAAAGCGAGTGCGGCCGCCATGGCCAAAAACCTGAAGCGCATAGTTACTCCCGTCCAGAACGTGAATTCGTTGTTTTGATCCCGAGACGCCGCTGTCCGGCGGCAGAACCCATCAGCCGCCGCGAAGCGGAGCAAAATCGTTGTCGGAATATGGCATTTTTGTGCCGGAGGATGCGGCACGCATTCGCATCGGCGCGCCGGTCCCGATCCCCCTCATGTTTCCCCCCAAGGAACTTCCGCCGTCATCGCGACGTTGACGATTCACCAGAATGGAGAACCATATAATGGATAAGGACCGTATCAAAGGCTCGTTGGAACAGGCCAAGGGCAAGGTCAAGGAAGTCGCGGGCAAGGCGACCGGCGATTCCAAGCTCGAAGCCGAAGGCAAGGCCGATCAGGTGGCGGGCAAAGTGCAGAACGCCGTCGGCGGCATCAAGGACTCCCTGCGTGGCGACTGATAGTCGCATGGCGACCTGATCTGGCCTGAACCTCCAGACGAGACGCCCGGCGGAAACGCCGGGTGTTTTCGTTCGAGGGCTTGCTCCGGTTTGAAGAACTGCGCGCGCCCTTCCCGTCAGGACGGCAGCCGCGGCACCTGCGGCCAGTCCGGCTCGTTGTTCGGCATCACCCAGCTTTCCGTCAGCGCGGCCGCGCGCCAGCGCCGCCACGCCACGGTGGCGCGGATGGCGTCCATATAGGCGCGCGCGTCCGGACTCACGGCGACGCCATAAGTCTCGAACCGCGAAACGATGGGTGCGAACATCGCATCCGCATTGGTGAAGGCCCCGAACAGGAACGGCCCGCCTTCACCGAAACGGCGGCGGCAATCGGACCATATCTCCTGAATGCGGCTCGCATTGGCCTGCGCTTCGGCCGACAGAGCCGCCGCATACGGCGGATGCCACATATTCATCGGGCATTCCCGGCGAAGCGGCAGAAAGCCCGCGTGCATCTCGTTGGCCACGACGCGCGCCACGGCCCGGACGGCGGGATCGCGCGGCCATAACCCGGCTTCGGGATGGCGCTCGGCCAGATATTCCAGGATGGCCAGAGACTCCCACACAGACACCGGACCGTCGATCAGGATCGGCACCTTGCCGGCCGGCGAATGCGCCCGGATGCGCTCGGCGCTGCCGGGCTCATAGAGCGGGATCACGATGTCCTCGAACGGAATGCCCGCCATGGTCAGCGCGAACCATGGCCGCATCGACCAGGACGAATAGTTCTTGTTTCCGATTACAAGGATCAGGGGGTGGGTCAAAGTCATCGCATTCCGCTCCGCGCCGACAATGTCATTCCACAGCGCAGCGTCAAGCCGATTGCGTTGCCGGGACAAGCGGTGGCAGCTTGCAGGCCTTGGGAGAGTCGACGATGTTTTTCCTGTCCTCGCTGGACCTGCTGGCGCTGCTGGTTTTCATCACGACCTGGTGCGCCTATGCCGCCGCGCTGGAGCTGTCCGGGGCCGGCCGGCAGAGCCTGAATGCGCGCATGGATCGATATCGCGGCGTCTGGATGGAGCGCATGCTCGCGCGCGACATGCGGATGACCGACATGCAGATCATGACGTCGCTTCAGAACGGCACGGCATTCTTCGCCTCCACCTCGCTGATCGCCATCGGCGGCGCGATCAGCATGATCCGCGCCACGGACGAGGTGGTTTCGCTGTTGTCCTCCCTGCCCTTTGTCGCACCGGCATCCCGTATCGTGTGGGAGATCAAGGTGATCGGGCTGGTCGTGATCTTCGTCTATGCTTTCTTCAAATTCGCCTGGGCCTACCGGCTTTATAACTATGTCGCCATCATGCTGGGCGCGACGCCTTTCGCGTCCGAGAAAGACGGCGAAGAGGCCCAGGCCCATATCCGCCGCACCACCGGGCTTTTCGCGAGCGCGGGCCGGCATTTCAACCGCGGCCAGCGCGCCTTTTTCTTCGCGCTCGGCTATCTCGGCTGGTTCATCGGGCCGGTCGTCCTGATCATTTCCACGATCGCGGTGCTTATCGTGATGTGGCGGCGGCAGTTCGTCTCCGATTCCCTGCGGGCGGTCGCCGATCATGAGCCGTCCTCGCCGTCCCAGGCCGGAGGCGCGTCATGACCGCCGACCCCGCCGCCATCGAGGAAGCGCTGCTGCGCCTCGTCCGGGCCCGCGGCGCGGACAAGACCATCTCTCCATCCGACGTGGCGCGGGACCTCGGCGGCCCGCATCCCGATGGATGGGGACCGTTGATGCAGCCGATTCGGCGCGTCGCCATCGCCCTGGCGATGGACGGGCGCATCGTCATCCTGCGCAAGGGCCGGCCGGCCGACCCCCGGGATTTCAAGGGCGTCTATCGGATCGGTCTGCCCGGCCAGGACTGAACTGCCGGCCGCCCCCCGCAGGGCCATGTCTCATTCCGGCGCGGGGAACAGCGCGCCTGTGCGCCCGGAAAGCCGATACGCCAGCAGGCCGCGCCATTCGTGAGATGCGAGATCGACCCGCGTGAGACCGCCGGCCACCGACCATGACGGTTCGAAATTCATGCGGCCGCCGTCCGTGCGCCAGTCCACCGGACACGGCAGCACCGCAAAGCCGGCCTGATGGAAAGCGCCGACCGCGCGCGGCATATGTGCCGCGGAGGTGACCAGCAGCCAGGTCTCGCCGGCTTTCGGTTCGACAAGACGCCGGGCGAAAACCGCATTCTCGGCCGTTGTCCGCGAGGCGCTTTCCAGTAGGATTCGCTCGCGGGGAATGCCGAAGCTGAGCAGCACCGGCAGCGCCGCCTCAGCCTCGGGCAAGCCGCCCGCCAACCCGCCGCTGCCGCCCGTGAAAACGATGGCGGCATCGGGATAGCGCCGATGCAGGGCCGCGAGATAGGTCAGCCGCTCGGCTGCTTCGTTCAGGATCGGCTGACCGCGCCGCTCGCTGCGTTCTGGGTCGATCATGCCGCCCAGCACGACCATACCGGTGACGCGCTCCGGCAACTCACAGGCCGGAAACCGGCTCTCCAGATGGCCGAGAAGCAGCGTGCCCAGCGGCGAAAATCCGCAGACCGCCAGCAGCCCGAGACTGCCTGCCATCAGGCCTCGCCCGAGGCGCGCATGGCGCGTCACGGCCAGCACCGCACCCGCCAGCCCGGCAAGCAGGATGAGGTTCGAGGGGACCGTGAGGATGCCCAGTATTTTGGATGCGTAGAAGAACATCGCAGGCCCGCCGGGCGGCTGTCACGCTCCGCGAAAGTCCGGCGCAGCCAGCCGCCGCCGCGTCATTTCCCGCTGCCCGCCGCTCCCTGCTTCGCGCCAAGAATGGAGAAAGCGATGTCCGGGGCGGTCTCGATCAGCTTGAGCAGCGCCCGCGCCGGCCCGCGCGGAGCCCGCTTGCCCTGCTCCCAGTTCCGCACGGTTTCCAGCGGCACGCCGATACTGTCCGCGAATTCGGACTGGGTCAGCCGCGCGGCGGCGCGGATGCGTTTCGCATACGCCGCATCGCCCTGCGTGTCGCGCCCCGGCCGCGCGGGAAGGCGCGCTGCGGCGGTGATGTCGCGCTCGCGCCCGTCGGCCGTCAGTTCCACGACCCGCCCATCGGCCTTCAGACGCACGCGCATCAACGGCCGGTCAGCTTTCACGGATGCTGTTGTCATTCATCTTTCTCCTGAACAAATCCGCGCAGCCGGCACGGGATGAGCCGCAAGATCCAGCATGGCGTCGATGGCGGCGGCCGGCGCCGGCCGCGCAAACAGAAAGCCCTGCATTTCGTCACAGCCCGCGAGGCGCAGCAGGACGCGCTGCTGCTCCGTCTCCACGCCCTCCACCAGAACGGTCATGTTGAGAGCATGACCCAGGGCGACGATGGCCTGAATGATGACGCCCGCGCTGGACGCGCCGAAGGATGGAACGAAGCTGCGGTCGATCTTCAGCTTGTCGATCGGCAAGCTGCGCAGATAGCTGAGATTGGAATAGCCCGAGCCGAAATCGTCCAGCGCCAGCCGCACGCCCAGCGCGCGCAGCGCATCGAGACGCTCGCGGGTCTGTTCCGGCTCGTCGATCAGCACCCCTTCCGTGATTTCCAGCACCAAACGGGAGGCATCGAATTCCATGTCCTCCAGCAGCTTTGCGACATAGTCGACAAAGCCTTCGTCCCGCACCTGGAGAGGTGAAAGATTGACCGCGATGAACACGCCCGGCCAGCGCGCGGCGTCCGCCAGCGCGCGGCGCAGGACGAATTGCCCAAGCTGCGTCATCAGCCCCGCCTGTTCGGCGATGCGCACAAAGTCCGACGGCTGGATGTCTCCCCGTTCCGGATGCCGCCAGCGCAATAGCGCCTCGACACCGACGACTTCGCGATCGCTGGCGGACACGATCGGCTGATAGTGGAGGTCGAGAAGATTATCGGCGAGGGCCGTGACCAGTTCACGCCGGATGAAGCGCGTCTCCGCAAGCTCCCGAGCCATTTCATTCGAGAAGGATGCAATGGCGCCGCCGCGCCGGTCCCGCGCGGATTGCAGGGCCAGCCCCGCGCATTGCGCCAGCTCTTCCCGATTTTTGGCATGGTCGGGAACCGACGCAAACCCGGCCGAGACCGTCAGGTTGGCCACCGGCGCGATCCGGTAGGGTCGCGAGACCTCACGAACGGCCGCGGCGATCATGGCGGCGGCGGTGTCGCGGGAGTTCGTGGTGAGCACGAAGCCGAAGCAGTCTCCCCCCACCCTGCCGATGGCGCTTCCGGGCGGGAGCATCTTGATCAACCGTTCGGCTACGATGCCCAGCAGGCGGTCGGCGGCACGGGTGCCGATGACCTGATTGACCTCTCCGAACCTGTCGATGTCCATATAACCGAGGGTCACCACCTCGTCGTCGCGCCGCCGCGCAATGGTGTCATTGACCAGTTGCCGGAAACCGGTCTGGTTCGGCGCGCCGGTGATGATGTCGAAACCGACGGCGTCCCTCGCCGAACGCACCGCCGCCTCCTTCTCTTGCAGGCGGCAATGCATGCGCCTGAGCGCCCGCAGGCAGATCATGCACAGTCCGAGCACCCCGATCACGGCCAGCGCCAGCGGCGGCCAGAGATGCCAGACCATATCGTGCGCCGGGCGCTCCACGTCCCAGCTCAGCCAGCCCGCAATGCGCCCCAGGCGATCATGCGCTGGCATCTCCTGCCGCAGGTCGCGATCCGCCGAGCTGCTTTCCTGTGTGGAGAGGCGCAACCCTTTCAGGTTGGCGCTTTCCGCGATCAGCGCCATTTGCTCCTGCGTCAGCAGCGGAGCGTCCGGATTCTGGCGCTGGACCTCAGCCATCGCATTGCGCAGGGACTGGCGCTGCTGGGCGGCGAGATTCTCGTCGGACTGCCAGGCGAGAAGAAAGCCCAGCGCCCCGCAAATGGCGGCAAGCGCCACGACGATGACTGTCAGCCGCGCGACGCTGCGCAGCACCGCGGCATCGTCCGCCGCAAGCACCGACATCTCGTCGGCCACGGCACCATCATAGGCGTCGGGGGGCAGGTTCCGCATTCGGCGACGAAACATGAGCCGCTCCACGTTGCTCATGCAACTCGGCAGAAGCCTAGAGCGGGACCGTTAAACGGCTCTGATCAAAGATGGTGAACAGCTCTTAAGCAGTGCGGCGGAAGCAGCGCGCCAGACCGCTATCGCAGGCCGAACCAGAGCGTCGCGATGCCGAGAAACAGGAAAAACCCGATGACGTCGGTCGTCGTCGTCACGAAGGGGCCGGACGACACCGCCGGATCGACACCGAGGCGGCTCAGAAGAAGGGGGATGCCAAGGCCGCCAAGGGCGGCGATTGCAAACACCGTTACCAGCGCCATCGCGATCACGACACCGAGGTCGGCGATGTTGAACCAGGTCGCCGCGATGATGCCGAGAATGGTCGCCAGGGCGCAACCGTTCAACAGCCCGACCATCAGTTCGCGGCGGGCGACGCGCCAGGCATTGGCGCGGCCGAGATCGCGCGTGGCGATCGCCCGGACGGTGACGGTCATGGTCTGGGTTCCGGCGTTGCCTCCCATGCTGGCGACAATCGGCATCAGCACCGCGAGGGCCACCATCTTTTCCAGCGAGTCGGAGAACCGGCTGATGACATAGCCCGACATCAGCGCCGCCAGCAGGTTGATGAACAACCAGGGAAACCGGCTCCGCACCGTATACAGGACAGTGTCCGACAGCTCCTCCTCGCCTCGGATACCGCCCAGCGCCTTCATATCCTCGTCCGCCTCGGCCTCGATGATGTCCACCACGTCGTCGAAAGTGATGATGCCGACCAGCCGGTCATCCTCGGTCACGACCGGCGCGGAGGCGAGATTGTAGCGCTCGAACAGGCGCGCGACCTCCTCCTGATCGTCATTGCCATGGACCCGGTAAATCTCGTCATGCACCAGGTCCGCGATGCCGACGGGACGCTTGGAGCGCAGCAACTGATCCAGCGGCACGCTGCCCCGCAGCCGGTCGTCGTGGTCCACCACATAGAGATCGTAGAACCGCTCCGGCAGTTCGGCATTCTCGCGCAGATAGTCGATGGTCTGGCCGACATTCCATGTCGGCGGCACCGCGACGAAATCCATCTGCATGCGCCGGCCGGCGGAATTCTCCGGAAACAGCAGGCTGCGGGCGAGCTTGACGCGCTCCTGCAACGGCAGCGCCTGAAGGATCTCGTCCTGATCCTCCTTCGGCATGTCCTCCAGAATGTAGACCGCGTCGTCGGACTCGAGGTTCCGCATGCCCTCGGCGACTGCCTCGTTCGGCAGTTCTTCGAGGATTTCCTCGCGGATGGTGTCGTCCACCTCCGTCAGGGCGGAGAAGTCGAAATCCCGGCCCAGTTGCTGAACCAGCGGGGCCCGGCTCTCCGGCGACAGGGCCTCGATCAGATCGCCGAGGTCGGATTCGTGGAGGTCGCCGACGAGGGCGCGCAGATCGTCCGCCTGGCCCGCCGCAACGGCCTGCTCGGCCCGTTCCACGAATTCCGCGCGCACCGTACCGTCCTCGTCGCGGAACGGCGGCGTTTCGACAACGGATTCGTCGGTCATGTCTTTGTCTTCGAGCATGCCGGCCTGCGGGATTGGGAGGGGGGAGGACAACTCCGGCTTGTACGCCGGGCTTCTGGCATTTGGCAATTCCTGAACGGCAAAGCAGGAGCCGGCCGACATCGCGTGAGGCGCGACCGCTTACCGCCGATTTATGACACAATGATGCTGCGCCGCCCGGGCCGGCTTTTTCCGGGAAATCTCCCCCTCTCCCCGCCCCGGCATTTTCCCGTCCGGCGCGCCTCGTGGCCCTTGTGGCGCGGATTCCGATTTGTTACACCCTGCCCGCCGGCGCCGGGGGGTCTTCTCCCCCGGCGCTCGTTCTGCGGCCATGGCGGAACTGGTAGACGCGCTAGCTTGAGGTGCTAGTCCTGCAAGGGGTGGAGGTTCGAGTCCTCTTGGCCGCACCATCTAATTTTCAAGCATCTGAAATCGTTATCGATCTCGATGTTGATTCCCGCACCTTCTGACATGGTGCGGGAATAGATGTTCGCGGTCTGGTCTACGCGGTAGCTATCCGGCGTCATGTCACGCCGTCGCACCACCCCTCCGACATACACTTGGACTGGCGAGCCGACGCCGCATCACGCGACGCCCCGCTCCCGCACCGAGCCATGGCCGCACTATCCCCGAAATTACAGCCGCCAAGACATCGAGCGGATCGCGAACCGGCTGGCGATGAACTGGGATCAGCGGCGGGGCGTCCGTCTCGGACCGGAGGTCGCCAAGCTATGCGAGACGGGCCTCCGGATGCTGCTGTCGGAGCCGAGCCGGGATCGATTGATGACGGTGCTTTGCGGACGTCTGAATTGTCCTGACAAGGACAATTGCGACCCCTGCGCCGATAAGGCCCGGGAGATCGTCCGGATGTATCAGGATGAGCGGCGGACCGACTGGAGTCTATAGGCCACTCAGATCGCCCGGCACGTCGCCATAACTGCCAAGCACCTCGGCATCACCGAACTCGCCCAAGGCCGGATCGCCAGTCCGGCCGAACGCGACCGCCCCGACATACTTCGGATCACGCGCCATGGCTTCGGCGCGGCGGATCGCCTGCGTGGCGCTCTGGCATTCCGTGGCCTCGGCCGGGGCCGGGCCATCCTCGGAATCCACGAATGGGAGCGCGACGTAATAGGTGACCGACACGAGGGGCCTCCTGACCGGAGCGCAGTCTACTCTGCCGCCAGTTCGCGCGCCAAATCTATCAGTATCCTCCGGCGATTGGGACTCTGGATACGGCGCCAGAGCGCAATCAAATCCACCGCCTCATCGAATTCGCCTGGATCTTCGCCAAGTTCGCGCCGAAAACTATTTGTCGGCGCCTGTATACCCTTAACAGACCGGCTCATTGCTCTCCCCCCTTGGCCCTTTACATGGCCTTGCCGCGCACAAAGCATAAACGACACGTTAAAACAACGAACAATTGAGGCGGTGAAAAGTTGCAATCGTGTCAGAATTGAATTTGATTTGATTCAATTTGCGATCACCGAATCGCAGGGCGACTAAGGGGCAAAATGCTCCGAATGGGGGGTAACAATGAGAAGAGCGCAAATCGCCCGGAAAATCGAGACCAGCCTCACGAAGGCTCTGCTGTTGGCGCAGCAGCACCATCTCGGAGACATTGCGTATTTGATCCAAATGTCACTAACCGCGACGGGCCGCGAAATCGAAGCGACCGAGGATCGGGCCTGCCTCCCCACCGATCATCCACCCTCAAGGGCGCAATGATCCCTGCCGACGGGCTGCCTCCCTCGCCTCCTCAATCGCCAGTCGCAACAGCATCGCCAGCATGGGCAGATCAGCACGATCAGCCTTTGCTGCCATGCCTTCGAGGCGTTCGATGATCTGGGCGAGGTCCTCAGTCATTGCGGCATGTATGCACAGGCGCACGAAAATTAACCAATCCGATCATAGCGCGGTGACGATCGGACTGCATCCCGATAGACAGGCTGTGGCTGGAGAGGTGACCGAGTGGCTTAAGGTGCCGCGCCTCCAGGCGCGGTGTGCGGGAAACCGTACCGGGGGTTCGAATCCCTTCCCTCTCCGCCATCGCCTCAGCACATCTCGCCGCCAGCGCAGCATCTCCATTATTGACATAAGAGAGCAAAATAAGAATGCGGATAT
>Ga0182740_1001896_pt1 | contig 13435 bp, 12 predicted proteins | sample eDN5th37CKraftBY_FD_128872 | JGI IMG/M metagenome (GOLD analysis project Ga0182740, IMG submission 128872) | Enriched backyard soil microbial communities from Emeryville, California, USA - eDNA 5th pass 37_C Kraft BY (version 2) (version 2) | ecosystem: Environmental > Terrestrial > Soil >...
GAGCAGGCGGATTTGCAAGCGCGTTTCCAGTCCGCTGATGGCTTGGCTGAGCGCCGACTGTGTCACGTTGAGCAATGATGCGGCCCGCGTGAAACTGCCTTCGCGCGCCACGGTGACAAAGTAAAAGAGATCGTTGAGGTTGCGCCGGCCCATTGCTGGTATTCCGTACTTGTTGATTAGTCTAGCTTATAGACCAATTAAGCATTCATTAGCTAGTCAACAAGACCTTGGCTGGCAAAAATAGGGGCTATGAAAAAGCTCGAACAAACCACTTCGGCCCATTCCAGGGCGTGCAGCGTGGATGCCTGCAACGGGGCTGCCGAGCCGAAAGAATTGGTCCGGGTGCTCGGCGCGGGCCATGTGGATCTGTACGACCGCGTGAAGCGGCCGTCCTGGGGAGCGGTCTATGCCCTGGCGGTGTGCGCTTTCGCGCTGATCGCATCGGAGTTCATGCCTGTCAGCCTGCTGACACCCATTGCCAGCGACCTGCGCATCACCGAAGGCATGGCGGGGCAGGGGATCGCCATCTCGGGCGTGTTCGCCGTGCTGACCAGCTTGTTTATTTCCGGGTTGGCAGGCGGCCTGGACCGCAAGCCGCTGCTTCTCGGCCTGACGATGGCGATGGGCGCGTCCGGCGCTATCGTCGCGCTGGCGCCAAACTACGTCACCTACATGCTGGGGCGGGCGCTCATCGGCGTGGTCGTAGGCGGCTTTTGGTCACTGTCTGCGGCTACGGCCATCCAGCTTGTGCCGTCGCGTCAGGTGCCACGGGCGCTGGCGGTCGTCAACGGCGGCAATGCGCTGGCGACCGTGGTGGCGGCGCCCTTGGGCGCCTATCTTGGCGCGGTCGTCGGCTGGCGCGGCGCCTTTCTGGGCTTGGTGCCGATCGCGCTGATCGCGTTGATCTGGCAGTGGATCACCTTGCCGTCCTTGCCTGCCGCGGGGCGCTCCCCCGGAGGCGGCCATGCGTTCAAGCCATTCCTGCTGCTAAAGCGTCGGGGAGTCGCCGCGGGCATGCTGGCCAGCAGCCTGTTGTTCATGGGGCAATTTTCGCTGTTCACCTATGTGCGTCCGTTCCTGGAGACGGTCACCGGCGTGCATGGCGGCACGATTTCGTTCATTCTGCTGGTCATAGGCGCGGCGGGATTCATCGGCACCGTGTTCATCGGCCGGGTATTGCAATGGCGCTTCTACCAGACGCTGATCGGCATTCCGCTGCTGATGGCCGCCACGGCCTTGGCTCTGGTGTCCCTGGGAGGCTGGAGCGCCGCCGTCGTCGCATTGCTGGCGCTGTGGGGATTGGCCGGGACCGCCGCGCCAGTCGGCTGGTGGGCCTGGATCGCCAGGGCTTTTCCCCACGACGCCGAGGCAGGAGGCGGCCTGTTCGTTGCGGCGGTGCAGACGTCGATCGCGCTGGGGTCCACCTTGGGTGGCCTGGTGTTCGATCGCTACGGCTATCGGAGCACTTTCTTGATGAGCGCCGCGCTGCTGGCGGCTTCTGCCGTATTGGCCGCGAGAACGCCGCGTGTCCCTGGATCTGCTGTGTGAGGGCACAGGGTCGCACTATTGCCTACGGAGCCCTAGCGGCCGAGCGTCCTCTCGAATCCATGGATATCGCGCGCCGCGCCCCTGGCGCGCATGACGTGCAGATCGAAATCGCCTATTGCGGTGTATGCCATTCCGACTTGCATCAAGTGCGCTCGGAATGGGCTGGCACGCTGTCTCCCTGCGTGCCGGGCCACGAGATCGTGGGCCGCGTGTCCGAGGTGGGCGCCAACGTATTGGGGTTCAGGCTGGGAGAGCTGGTCGGCGTAGGCTGCATCGTCGACAGTTGCCAGCACTGCGCCGATTGCGCAGCGCTTCGCGCTGCTCAAGCGCGACGGCACAATGACGCTGGTGGGCGCTCCGGCTACGCCGCATGACACGCCCGACGTGTTCGCCTTGATCATGAAGCGGCGCAGCCTGGCGGGTTCGATGATAGGGGGCATACCCGAAACTCAGGAGATGCTGGATTTCTGCGCGGAGTACGGCGTTGTCGCGGACATCGAGATGATCCGCGCGGACGAGATCAACGAGGCTTACGAACGCATGCTCAAAGGCGATGTGAAGTACCGATTCGTGATCGATACCGCCAGCCTTGCGGGTGCCGTGGCTGGGCAGGTTTCAGCCGCGCCGCCTCAGGCTCTCGCTGGGGCTTACGCCATAGCGTTCCTTGTAGCCGGCGCTGAAGCGCCCCATGTGCGCAAAGCCCCAGCGCAGTGCCACGCCGGCGATGTTGCGGCTTTCGCCGGACACCAGCTCGGCGTGCGCGCGCTCCATGCGCAGGTCGCGCAGGTAGTGCATGGGACTCACGCCCAGGAATTCCTTGAACCCCGCGTACAGGCTGCGCACGCTGACGCCGGCGATGCGCGCCAGCTGCTCGGCGCTGACGGGCTCATGCGCATGCGCCTGCAGATAGTCCTGGACACTGCGTACGTGGCGCGGCAGCACCGCGCCGCGGCGGCCGGGCAGGGCGCCGGTGTAGTTATGCGGCTGGGCCGATAGCAAGGTGGCGGCGACCAGCTGTTCCATCTGATGCACGATGAGTTTGTGCTCGGCCAGGTTCGCGTGCTGCGTGGAGCAGTCCAGCAGATAGCTCATCAGGCAGCGCCAGGCCGGGCATTCGCGCCAGCGAAATCCCAGCTGGAAGCGCAGCGGCCGGTCCAGCGCACAGCCCAGGTGGCCCACCAGGGTGCGTTCCAGCAGCGAGCGGCCCACGCGCAGCATGAACTGATCGTTGTCGTCGGCCCAGCGCATGGCCAAGTCGTCGTCCGGGCTGACGACCGAAGCGACCTCCGGCGTCGAATCCAGCTGCTGGGGGCCGCTGCTGATGCGGGCACAGCCCGATAGCGGCATCTGCACCAGGAAGAAGTCCTCCAGCGGACCAGGGCGGATCTCGACGTTCGCGCCATAGCGCAGGCGATTCAGAGAGACCTCGCCCAGGGGCTGGTGGTGCATGCGGGCATCCAGGCGCTGCACGGCGCCGACCACGCCCAGATGGTGCGGTCGCATCACCCGGCCGACCATGGATCGAGCTTCGTCCAGGTCGCCGGAGGCGAACAGCTGTTGCGCCGGCTGGCCCAGGACCGACTCGATCCGCGGCCCGGCCGGCGGCCAAGAAGTGCTGAGGGCGGATTGCGTCATGTCGAGCATGGGGGGACTCCACTGCCGGGGCCTTGAAGGCTCTGATAGTAAAGCTGCGCCGGACTGGGCGGACTGGTGGAAAACCCGTCCAGGCGCAGGGGGTTCTATCCGCTTATTGCGGCGGCTATCCATACAGCGCAGAAAAACATCTCCAGCGCATATTGACAACCGGTTTCCATTAATGGAAACTGGTTGTCAATTTAACAAAAGCCATGGAGTCCGCCTATGCAACCGACCAAGGAAGAACGGCTCACCAGGGTCATCCTGACCTTGTTTCAGTTGAACGGCGCGCTGCTGGACTGGGGCGATGCCTTCGTCGCGCCCGAGGCGCTGACCAGCGCGCGCTGGCAGATGCTGGGCGCTCTGGCGCTGGCCGGCCAGCCGCTTAGCGCGCCACAGGTCGCCGCCGCCATGGGCGTGACGCGCCAGGGTGCGCAGAAGCAGCTCAACCTGCTGTCCGAGGCGCGGCTTGTCGAAGTTCGTCCCAACCCGCAGCACAAGCGCTCGCCGTTGTACCGGCTGACCGATGAGGGGCAGCGCGTGTATGGCGCCATCGACGCGCGCTGGAAGGCGCGTGCGCGGCAGCTGGCTGGCGGCTTCAGCGCGACGGAGCTGGAAACGGCAGGGAAGGTGCTGTCGGGCTTGCTGGCCGCGCACATCGCGGCGCCATCGGAGCAAGATCATGAAACATAGAATCCACGCGGCCGCGGCCATTCTGACGCTGCTGTTTCTGGCAGCATTCTGGATATCGACGGCGGTGTCCGAACTGTTCCTGGCGGCTGGCGCAGTGGCACAGGTCAAGCTTGCCATTGCGTACGCGTTGCTGGGCTTTGTGCCCGTCATGATGCTTACCGCCGCGAGTGGCTTCATGATGGGCGGCAAGGGCAAACATCCGCTCTTGCAGGCCAAGCGCGGGCGCATGCCCTTCATCGCGGCCAACGGCCTGTTGGTACTCGTGCCGGCGGCGGTGTTCCTGGCGATGCGCGCGCAGGCGGGGCGGTTTGACGGAGTGTTCTATGCGGTGCAGGCGCTGGAGCTGGCGGCGGGCGCCGCCAACCTCGCGCTGATCGGGCTGAACATCCGCGACGGCCTGCGCCTGGGACGCCTGCGGCGGCGTCCGCAGGAGCAGGGGCCGGGCCTAGCTTCCCGCCACCCGTAGCGGGACGGGAAACCAGGCGGTCCGGTTGCGTCAGTGCATCTTGCCGTAGCGTCCGGCGTTGAAGTCCTGGATGGCTTCGACGATTTCCGCCTGCGAGTTCATCACAAAGGGGCCGTAGCCGACCACCGGTTCGTTGATGGGCTCGCCGCTGAGCACCAGGAACATCGCGTCGTTGTTGGCTTCGACGGTGATGTCCTCGCCTTCCAGGGAAAACAGCGCCAGCTGTGCGTCGCGGGCCACGGTTTCGCCGTTGACCAGCACGGTGCCGCGCAGCACCACCAACATGCTATTGCGCCCTTCGGCGACGGGGAAGGTCGCCGACTTGCCGGCGGCCAGCTTCACGTCCCACACGTCCATCGGCGTGAAGGTGCGCGCCGGCCCCGCATGGCCCGCGTAGTTGCCCGCGATGACGCGCAGCGTGCCCGCGCCGTCCGGCAAATCCACCGCCGGGATGTCCGCGTTGAGGATGCCCTGGTAGCCGGCCGGCGCCATCTTGTCCTTGGCAGGCAGGTTGACCCAGAGCTGCACCATTTCCAGCTCTCCGCCCTTGCGGGTGAATTCGTGGGAATGGAATTCCTCATGCAGGATGCCCGAGGCCGCCGTCATCCATTGCACGTCGCCGGGACCGATGACGCCGCCGTTGCCGGTGGAATCGCGGTGCTCGACTTCGCCGCTGTAGACGATGGTCACGGTTTCAAAGCCGCGGTGCGGATGCTGCCCGACGCCGCGCGGATGTTCGGCCGGCTCGAACTGTGCAGGGCCTGCGTAGTCCAGCAGCAGGAACGGGCTGGTGTTCTTGCCTTTGTCGTTATAGGAGAACATGGAGCGCACCGGGAAGCCGTCGCCCACCCAGTGGGGACGGGGGCTGGCATGCAATCCGAGGATCTTCTTCATGGTCGTATTTCCTGTTGCGCGGCCCCAGCGGGGCCGTTCGTCATAACTAAGAAGATAAGGGCGCAACCCCTTCGGCGGTAGTCCCTGGCATTGATAAGCACTGTTCCATGCATCGGACAGTGGGGGCGGAACTTGCGGCTGGCGTATCCTTCGGACATGGAAGACGGTATGCATACAGCCCAGGCGGGCGGCAACAACGATCAGGTACAGGGGTTCGCCCCGGTGGCGGGGGCTGGCGCGCGCGTGCTGGTGCTGGGCTCGATGCCCGGCGTGGCATCGCTCAGGCAGGGCCGTTATTACGCGCATCCGCGCAACGCCTTCTGGCCTATCGCGGCGAGCGTCTTCGGCTTCGATCCCGGCCTGGATTACGAGCAGCGTCTGCAGGCCTTGCAGGCTGCCCGCATTGCCTTGTGGGACGTGCTGCAGGCCTGCGAACGTCCCGGCAGCCTGGATGCCGACATCCGTGGCGACACCCTGGTCGCCAACGATTTCGCCGCGTTCCTGGAACGCCACCCGGCCATTGTGCGAGTCTGCTTCAATGGCGCCAAGGCCGCGGCGCTGTACCGCCGCCACGTGCTGCCCGGGCTCGCCGTGCCGCTGGAATACGTGGACCTGCCGTCGACCAGCCCGGCGCATGCGGCGGCGTCGTTCGAACGCAAGCTGGCGGCCTGGAGCAGGGCGCTGACGCTCACCGATTGAGCCGCCGCGGACGTTGGCGGCGATTATTGAAGGCAATCCGTCCCCGGTTTGATACTTATCAAGCCTCTATATAACTCCAAGTGATAAGTTAATTCCCGTAACAGAATTAACGCTTGGAGAAGCACTATGAGCACCCCCGCCAGCCCCCCGGAACCGCCGCTACCGGGTAAACGAGGCTTTTTGAAGGGCTTATTGGGGTTGGGGGCCGCGGCCACCGTGATTCCCATCCGCGCGGAGGCCACCGGCATGAACGGCCAGCCGCCGCGCCGTCCTGGAATGGCAGGCAAGCGCTACGGCATGGTCGTGGATATGCGCAAATGCATAGGCTGCCAGTCCTGTACGGTCAGCTGTTCCATGGAGAACCTGCCGCCCATCGGACAGTTCCGCACCACAGTCCTGCAATACGAAGTCGTGCCCGACGCCGGAGGACCGGCGTCCATGGTGATGCTGCCGCGCCTGTGCAATCACTGCGACAACCCGCCTTGCGTGCCGGTCTGCCCGGTGCAGGCGACCTTCCAGCGGGAAGACGGCATCGTGCTGGTCGACAACGAACGCTGCGTGGGCTGCGCCTATTGCGTGCAGGCCTGCCCCTACGACGCCCGCTTCATCAACCACGAAACGCAGACGGCCGACAAATGCACGTTCTGCGAGCACCGCCTGGAAGCGGGGTTGCTGCCCGCCTGCGTGGAAAGCTGCGTGGGCGGCGCGCGCGTCATCGGCGACCTGAACGATCCGGACAGCGCCATCTCCCGGTTGCTGGTCGAGCACAAGGAAGACATCAAGGTGCTCAAGCCCGAGATGAAGACCGATCCCCACGTCTATTACATCGGCCTGCCCGATGCGTTCGTCCATCAGGTCGACGGCCAGGCCGGCGTGCGGCTGGCTGGCTGCCATTGAGCCATCGAAGGGGATGAGCATGCAGATCTCTGAATTGTTGACGCCGGTCTACGACGCCGCCTGGCTGCCGTGGGCCGTGCAGTATTTCTTCCTCATTGGCATCAGCGCCACCACCGCGCTGACCGCCGCCTTCGCGGCCTTCGGCAGCGCGGGTTCCCCCGCGCGCCGCCTGTTGCCCGCGGCGGTGACGGTACTGCTGGTCAGCGCCATTGCCGCGCCCGTGTCTTTGCTGGCGGACCTGCACCAGCCGGGCCGCTTCTGGCATTTCTACGCGCATTTCACACCCTGGTCCTGGATGTGGCTGGGCGCTTTGCTGCTCCCGGTCTTCGTGACCCTGGCGTTGCTGTTCTGCGCCGCCTGGTGGTGGGGCCGCATCGGCTGGGTGCGTGTGCTGGGAATGGCGCTGGCGGTGTCGGCGCTGTCCATCCTGGTCTACACCGGCGCCGAAGTCATGGTGCTGCGCTCGCGGCCCTTGTGGCACACCGTGTTCCTGCCCGTGAACTTCGCGCTGACCGCCTGGCTGGGCGCGCTTGGCGCCATGTTCCTGGTGGGCCGCTGGCTGCGTGGCGGCACGCAGGCCATGCCTGTGGAATTGTTGCGCAGTCTCAGCGTGACCGCGGTGGTGATGATGGTGCTCGGCGCCGGCGCGTGGGCGCTGTTGGGCATGCTGGGCTTGGATCCCTCGTTTGACGCCGCGCTGCGCCTGTTCGCGGAATTCCCGATCTGGCGCGTCAGCCTGGCGGGGGCCGTCGCGACGGGCTTTTGCATGATCGCGTTGTTACAGCGTCCTGCCCGCACGTTGTCTGCGCCGCTGCCTTCGGGCGCACTGGCGCTGACCATGCTGGCGGCCGCCTGGATTTTTCGTTGGGTCGTCTTCATGAGCGTGCAGGGCGTGCCCAAGTACGGCGCGGGCCTCTATCTGTATGACATGCCTTGGGGCAGCGACGGTCTGCTCGGCATGGTCGGGGTGCTGGGCTTGTGCGTGGCCTTGATGGCCGCCGTGACCTACGCCCTGGAGCGGTTCCCGGCTCGCACGCGGGGATTGGCGGCCTGAACGCCGCCGGCAGACCAAAGAACATGGAATAAAAGCAATGGACAAGCAACACGAAGACGATAAGCGCGGCGCCCCGCCGGACGGATCACCGGACCTGCCGCGCGACGAGGCGCGGCGCAAACTGATGGTGCGCGGCGGCGTGGTCGCCGGCGGCATGGCGGCCTTCGCGGCGGGCTACGGCGAAACCGTGGCGCGTGCGGTCAAGGGCCTGGCCCAAGGCACGGCCGGCGTGCCCACCGCGCATGCGGTGCGCGGCAACTCGCTGACGCCGGAGTTCCGCATCGACCCCGTGAGCGGGGTGCTTACCGCTCAGCCAGGCCAGGTCGTCAGCCCCTCCAGTTGCCTGGGCTGCTGGACCCAATGCGGCGTGCGCCTGCGCGTGGACACGAAGGAAAACCGCATTCTGCGCGTGGCGGGCAATCCCTATCATCCGCTGGCCACGACCCGGCCCGCCGCCATGGACACGCCGGTGCGCGACGTCTACGCACAATTGGGCGGCGACAATGGCCTGGAAGGGCGCGCCACCTCGTGCGCGCGCGGGTCCGCCATGCTGGAGCAGATGCACAGCCCCTTCCGCGTGTTGCAGCCGCTAAAGCGGGTGGGCAAGCGCGGCGAGGGCAAGTGGCAGACCATCTCGTTCGAACAGCTGGTGCAGGAAGTCTGCGAAGGCGGCGACCTGTTCGGCGAAGGCCATGTGGACGGCCTGCGCGCCATCTTCGACCGCGAGACGCCGCTGGATCCGCAGAATCCCGAGTACGGCGCCAAGGTCAACCAGTTTCTCTTCACGGACGCGTCCAACGAAGGGCGTACGCCGCTCATCCAGCGCTTTGCCGGCCAATCCTTTGGCACGGTCAACTTCAGCAACCACGGCTCCTATTGCGGCCAGAGTTTCCGCGTGGGCGCGGGCGCCGCGCTGGGCGATCTGAAGGGCATGCCCCACGGCAAACCCGATTGGGACAATGCGCGCTTCGGCCTGTTCATCGGGGCGGCGCCGGCGCAGGCCGGCAACCCGTTCCAGCGCCAGGCCCGGCAGTTGGCCGAGGCCCGCGTGCGGCCCGAAGAGACCGGCTTTACCTATGTGGTGGTGTCGCCCATGCTGCCGGCTTCGTCCAGCCTGTCGGCCGGATCGGGCAACGAGTGGGTGGCCGTCAACCCGGCTGGCGACCTGGGCCTGGCCATGGGGCTGATCCGCTGGATCCTGGACAACGAACGCTACGACGCCCGCGCGCTGGCGCAACCCGGCCCCAACGCCATGAAGGCGGCGGGCGAGGCCGCCTGGACCAACGCGACCCATCTGGTGGTGGCCGAGCCCGGCCATGCGCGCCTGGGCAGTTTCCTGCGCGGTTCGGACCTGGGTTGGCCGCGTCCGGCAGATGCCGGCGACAAGTGGGAAGACGTGTATGTAGTGCGTCTGGAAGATGGCACGCTGGCGCCGCACACCACCACCGCGCCCGCCGCGCTGTTCGTGGATGACGCGGTGGCCGCGCCGGGCATGGACGGCGCGCCCGAGGCGCTGCGCGTGCGCAGTTCGCTGTCGTTGTTGCACGAGGAGGCGCGCCGCAAGACGCTGGACGAGTACGCGGAACTGAGCGGCGTGCCCGCCGCCAAGATCGCGTCCCTGGCCGAGCGCTTCACCAGCTATGGCAAGCGCGCCGTGGCCGACGCGCATGGCGGCACGATGAGCGGCGCGGGGTTCTACACCGCTTACGCCATCGCCATGTTGAACACGCTGGTAGGCAACCTCAACGTCGAAGGCGGCCTGGTGCTGGATGCCGGCCCGTTCCCGCCTTACGGGCAGGGACCGCGCTACAACATCGCCGGCTTCGCCAACCGCGCCACGCCCAAGGGCGTGGGCTTGTCGCGCAACCGCTTTCCGTACGAGAAGTCCAGCGAGTTCAAGCGCAAAAAGGCCGCCGGACAGCCCGTCTACCCGGCCGCTGCGCCGTGGTATCCGGCCACCGGCGGGCTCAGCTCGGAAATGCTGGCGTCCGCGCTGGCAGGCTATCCGTACCGCGCCAAGGTCTGGTTCAACCACATGAGCAACCCGATCTACGGCATAGCCGGGCTGAAGAGCGTCATCATCGACAAGATGAAAGATCCGCGCCTGTTGCCGCTGTCGGTGTCGATCAACCCGTTCATCAACGAAACCAATGCGCTGGCCGACTACATCGTGCCGGATACGGTGACGTACGAAAGCTGGGGCATGTCGGCGCCCTGGGCGGACGTGATTGCCAAGGCCTCCACCGTGCGCTGGCCCGCCGTGCAACCGCGCGTGGCGCGCACCGCCACGGACGAGCCGGTCTGCCTGGAGACCTTCCTGATTGCCTGCGCCAAGCGGCTGGATATGCCGGGCTTTGGCGCTGGGGCCATCTCGGACAAGGACGGCGCCAAGTACGCGTTGGACACGCCGGAGGATTTCTTCCTGCGCGGCATGGCCAATATCGCCTTTGCGGCGGGCAAACCGGTGCCCGAGGCCAGCGACGACGACATGGCCCTGACTGGGGTGGACCGCTACAGCGCGCTGTTGCAGCAGAAGCTCAAGCCGGGCGAATGGCGTCAGGTCGCCATGCTGATGAGCCGCGGCGGGCGCTTCGACAAGATGGAGGACGCCTGGGTAGCCGAAGGCGGGGCGCGGCAGACGCGCGCCGCCTACGCCAAGCCGCTGCACATCTGGAGCGAAGAGCTGGCGGGTTTCCGCCATTCCATGACGGGCGAACGCTATAGCGGCTGTCCGACCTGGTATCCGACGCGACTGGCGGACGGCCGGGATATGCGGGCGCAATACACGCGGCAGGATTGGCCCTTCCTGCTCAGCTCCTTCAAGTCCAACCTGATGAGCTCGATGTCTATCGGCGTGAATCGCCTGCGCCAGGTGCACCCGCACAATCCGGTATCGATCAACCGGCAGGACGGCGAGCGCCTGGGCATCCGCAACGGGGATGCCGTGCGCATCGTGACACCGGGCGGCGCGGTGACCGGCCTGGCTTTGCTGCGCGACGGCATCCAGCCTGGCGCAGTGGGCATCGAGCACGGTTACGGCCACACCGAACTGGGCGCGCGCGCCCACGTCGTGGATGGCACGCCCATGCCGCACGATCCGGGGCTGGCAGCGGGCGTAAACCTGAACGACCTGGGATTCGGCGACGCCACGCGCGGCGAACACGCCAACGTCTGGATCGATTGGGTTTCCGGCGCGGCGGTGCGCCAAGGCTTGCCTGCGCGGATCGAGCGGGTCTGATTCCGCCCTTACGGCACGACGGTATCGGCCACCAGCTCCAGCCCGTCGGCAGGAATACCGACGGCCGGCAGCGTGCCGCCCAGGTCGCCCGGCCGGGCGGCGGCCGTGCCGGACCGGCTGACGCGGATTTCCACCAGCACCTTGCCGGCCCGTGACAAGGTTGCGTCGGGGGACATGGCGTTGCTGTCGTCCAGCACGAAGTCGCGCGGCAGGTCTGAGACTTGCAGGCGCAGAATGGCCAACGGCATCCGCGAACCTTGTTCGGGACGCGCCAGGATGAACACGGTATCGGAGGGCTGGACGCGGTCGCGCAGCGCGTCGGCGATGCGGGCGCGTCCGCTGAGGCGCGCGGCAGCCGCGGCTGCGGCTGGCGGGGGCGCTGTATGGGCGGTGGGCGTCTCGGCAGCAGCCTGGGCGGTGGTTGCCGCGGCAGTTCCGGCGGGCGCGGCCGCCATGGCGCGCGCCTGCGCGATGTTGGACTGGATCTGGCGCGCCGCTTCCGAGTCTGGCGGTAGTTGCGTGCGCAGGCGCTCCCAATGCGCCAGCGCCTCTGCTGCGTCGCCGCGACGCAGCGCCATCATGCCGGCCAAGGCCAGCGCTTTGGGCTGGTCCGGCTGCGCGGTCAGCGCCTGCGCCACCGCCGCGATGGAGGCGTCGTCGGGGTTGCCCTGGTTGGCCGAAAGCAGCGCGTCGGCCAGATCGGCCAGCACGGCCGGTTGCCCCGGCACGAGGCGCAGCACCTGTTGGTAGGCCGCTACCGCGTCCGCGTAGCGTCCCAGGGTTTCATACGAACGCGCCAACATATACCAGCCATCCGCGTCATCGGGCGCCGCGCGCAGCCGCTGCGCCAGCGCGTTAATGGCCAGCGTCATGTCATTGCCGGTTTCGGACGCATGCGGTTCGGCGGGCTGGCCCGCGCCGGCGACGGCCGCCGCGCGAGGATTGCCCAACTGGCCATACAGCAGCACGGCCGCGACGGGGATGAGCACGGTCAGCAGGCAGGCGGCCGCTACGCCTGCGCGCTGCCCGGCCCAGGGCGTGCTGCGGGTGCGCCGCCGTTCCAGGTCCTGCAGCAGGTCGCGCTGCAGTTCTTCCTCGGCGCGAGCTCGCGCTGCGGCGCTGAGGCTGCCATTGCTCATATCGCGTTGCAGCTGTTCGCGCTGCGCGAGATAGAAGGCGCGAACATTGGCGTCGGATGCGGGTTCCGCGGCGGGAGCGCGGCGCAGCAAGGGGGGAATCAGGCAGAGCAGGGTCGCCAGCAACAGGCACACCACGATGAGCCAGAGAGTGGTCATGAGCCGGTATCCAGGAAACGCGTCGCGCGTTCGCGTTCGTCGGCAGTCAGGGGCGCGCGGGCGCCGGCGCGGCGCTTCAAGGTGCGCACCAATATGACGAAGCCCAGCGCCAGCAGCGCGAACGGCCCCAGCCACAGCAGCCAGGTAATGGGTTTGAAGGGCGGGTCGTAGCGCACGAAGTCGCCGTAGCGGTCTTCGAAAAAGCGCATGATCTGCGCGTCGCTGCGGCCCGCTGCCAACTGGTCGCGGATCAATTTGCGCATGTCCTGGGCCAGCGGCGCGTTGGACTCAGCCAAAGTCTGGTTTTGGCACACCAGGCAGCGCAGTCCGTGGGCCAACTTGTCGACGCGCTGTTCAAGGACCGGCGGTAGCGCTTGGGGGGCGGACGCGTGTACCTGGGCGCGGGCGCCGCCGGGCAGGGCGAGCGCCAGCGCCAGCACCCACGCCGGCGCCAATGCCAGCAATGGGCCGCGGAACCCGGTCCGTAGCAGGCCGTCAAGCGGCGAGGGCAGGCGCCTCATTGCAGCGCCTCGATGGCGGGTTGGATCCGGTCGCGCCAGATCTCGGGCGTGATCAGGCCCAGTTGCTTGTAGCGGATGCGGCCGTCGCGGTCGATGACGAAGGTTTCGGGCACGCCGTACACGCCATATTCGATGCCGACGCGGCCGTCGAGGTCGCTGGCCGATGCGATATAGGGATTGCCGTTACGCGCAAGCCAGGCTTCCGCTTCCTCCGGCTTGTCCTTGTAGTTCAAGCCATACAGGGGGATGCCGTGGCGCTGCGCGGCTTCACGCAGCACGGGCAGCTCATCTTTGCATGGGCCGCACCAGGACGCCCAAACATTCAGCAGCCAGACCTGGCCGCGCAACGATTGCACGTCCAGTTTCTTGCCGGGCGCCAGCAGCACGGGCAGGCCGATGGCGGGGGCAGGCTTGTCTATCATGGCCGAGGGAACCGCGCGCGGGTCGCGCGACAGGCCCATCGCCAGGAACACGGCCATGGCCAGAAATGCGGCC
>Ga0182740_1001897_pt1 | contig 13427 bp, 9 predicted proteins | sample eDN5th37CKraftBY_FD_128872 | JGI IMG/M metagenome (GOLD analysis project Ga0182740, IMG submission 128872) | Enriched backyard soil microbial communities from Emeryville, California, USA - eDNA 5th pass 37_C Kraft BY (version 2) (version 2) | ecosystem: Environmental > Terrestrial > Soil >...
CTACCGATCACGGGGCGCCGGGGCAGATTGGCAACAAGACGTCCACCCGCCCATGGATTTCGAATAGAATAGTCCAACAGTACGGGGATAGACATCAGACCTCACGCACGCCGCTGTAACCGGTGGCCTTGACCACCTTTGTTACCTTGCAGTCGAAACTCGCCATGCTCTCGCAATATGCCGCGTTCCGCCAGATCGAGTGCGACCCCTACAACTGCGGCGTCTGTCGACAGAGCCGGGATCTGGCCCGACATCTGGCCGGTGATCTGGAAAGGCTCCGGATCATTGGCGTTGCGGGTATTTCGCAAAAGGGCTATCGGAAATCAGGCCGACCTCAATCGTGGCGTATCCGCAGCGGCGGTGGGCCACAGTTTCCTGTTCCGACATGACTACGACCCTTGCCGATATTTTCCTGAGCAATCGCAAATCCATCATGTGGAGCGTGTTGCGGATCGTGCGCGACCCGCAGACGGCGGAAGATGTCGCGCAGGAGACCTATGTCAAGGCCAGAAAGGCCGTCGAGCACGGTCCCATCGACCATATCGAAGCCTTCCTGTTCCAGACGGCCCGCAACATTGCGCTCAATCACCTGCGCCACCAAAGAACTCGCGGGGCTGTCGAATGCGACGACCTGCCGGCGGCCGATGTCGGCAACATCGCCTCGGATACGCCCTCGCAGGAGGCCGATCTCATCCATCGCCAGAGGTTGCGCCATCTGCACGAGGCCGTGGCGAAGCTACCGCAGCGGGCGAGGACGGTGTGGGTGCTCAGCCGCATCGAGAAATGGTCCTACCCCAGGATTGCCGAGCATCTTGGCGTTTCGCCGAATACCGTCTTCAATGATCTGAAGCTGGCGCATGCTCATTGCGTTGAGGCTCTGGCGAAGATCGACCGCAACTGAACAGCCACCTGCCGGGCGAGTGGCCGTCGCCGGTATCTGGAGTGCATTTTGTGAGATTACAGCCCGCGATGTGTCTCACCTACAGGGTCGCTCTCATGAAGACCTGCCAGACCGGATTGACCTGAGTGGAACGTGACAAGCCAGATCAGAGCGAGGAGGAGGGGTTCGTCCATCCCGACGCAGCGATGGATGCTGCGCTGAGCTGGCTCTTTACGCTTCAGGCCGAACCGAACGACAGGCAGCTGCGGACGGCATTCGAGGCATGGCGTCAGGCGGATGCTGCAAACGCCCGGGCATTTGCCACGGTCGCCGAGGCTTGGGAACTTCCGGAAATGGACATGGTTGCAGGCGAGGTGGCTTTACGTGCCGGCCACGTCGCTCTCGACCGAAAGCCGGTCGCCATCGACGGCGGGAGGCGGAAAAGGAAGGTGTGGAGCCGGGCGGTTCTCGCGGCTGCCGCGGCAATCTTGATTGCGGTCTGTGTCCAGCAATACCCCGCGCTGATGCTGCGATGGCAGGCGGATTACATCACCGCCACTGGCATGCGCGACGAAATCATGCTGCCCGACGGTTCGCGCATGATCCTCAACACGGCCTCGGCCGTCGCGCTCGATTTCGAAGGCGGCAGGCGCGCCGTTTCGCTGCTTGGGGGAGAGGCGTTTTTCGATGTCGTTCCGGACCCTGCGCGGCCCTTCACCGTTGCCGCGGCCTTTTCCTCGGTGGAGGTGAAGGGAACGGCGTTTTCCGTCCGCACAGAAACGGATCATGACGTCGTCGTGCTGGAACGCGGCCATGTCGATGTGACGCGACCCGCCGCACCGGGTGAAAAGGTGGCGCTGGAACCCGGCGAAAGCGTGACGGCCACAAACACCAGACTTTCCGCGGTGGAGAAAATGGATACGGCAACAGCGCTTGCCTGGCTGAACGGCCGGGTGATTTTCCGGGATCGTCCGTTCGGCGAGGTCTTGCAGGAAATCGGCCGATATTACAGCCCGCCGGTCATCTTTGCGAACACACGGCTCAGGCAGGTGAGGATCAATGGCAACTATCGGCTCGAAGATCCGGAGCGGGCAATCCGCTCTCTTGCCACCGCTGCAGGCGCTTCCGTTACCCGCCTTCCCGGCGGGATCCTAATCCTGCGATAAAAACTCAACTTTTTTTGTGAGATTTGCCCCGCCCGCGTGTCAGGTGTTTACAGGCCGGGTCGTCGCAGCAGCGGACCGGCCCTCATGACCAGTTTGCAGGGGATTGCCGATGGGGCGGATTGCGTATGGTGACGGCCGGGTTCGGGCGGATGGAGGGGCCCTGCTGCGCGGCGGACGGCGTCTCGCCTTTTTCCTCATCACCTCGACGATGCTCGGATCGGCAAGCCTCTTTTTCCCGGTGATCTCGCATGCCCAGCAGCGGGCGGCAGAACAGACGCGCTTCGACATTCCCGCGCAGCCCCTTTCGGCGGCGATCGCCTCCTTTATCCGAGCCACCGGATGGGACGTGGGCTTCACCTCCGCGACCGTCTCGGGCAAGCGCTCGGCCGCCGTGTCCGGCACGATGACGCCCGCACAGGCATTGCAGGCAATGCTTGCCGGCACAGGCGTGAGCGCCGACATTTCCGGTCCTTCCACCGCCGCGCTGGTTTCCGGTTCAGGCGGTGCTGCTCAGGGAGCCCCCGTCAATGCGGATGGCTCGCTCCTGCTCGACACCATAACGATCAGCGGCGGCGGCAATCCGGCGGACGCGCCCTACAGGAGTTCCGGTTCGGGTGCATACATATCTGCCGAACAGATCGAGCGGTTTCGGGGCACCTCCACCGGCGACATGCTGAAATCGACACCCGGTGTCATTGCCTCGGCGAACCGCAACGGTGCCTCGCTCGAGGTGAACATTCGCGGCGTTCAGGGCATGAACCGCGTCAAGGTCACGGTCGACGGCAGCGAGCAGACAATCGCGGAAGGGCAGGGCTATCCCGGCAGCCGCACGCGTTCCTATGTCGATCCCGATCTGATTGCGGGAGTTGAGATCGAGAAGGGCCCGCAGATGTCGGGCGCCGGTGCCGGCGCGATCGGCGGCGCGGTCAACATGCGCACGCTGGACGTGCAGGACATCCTGAAGGACGGCAAGCAGTTCGGCGTGCGGCTGAAGGGCGGGCTGATGTCCAACAACAGGCAGCCGCCACCGACCGGAACCACGACATTTCGCGACGACCCCACCAGCCTGTTCGACTTCGACAATCTCAACGGAAGCGTGGCCGCGGCGGCGACGCTTGGCGGCATAGACCTTGTCGCCGCCTATTCGCGGCGCAGGCACGGCAACTATTTTGCCGGCCGGCATGGCAAATCGACCTATGCCGACGACTGGGGCAACGAGCAGACCTATTCCCTCTACAGGCCGGGCAGCGAGGTCCTCAACACCGGGCTGGAGACGGAGTCCTTCCTGATCAAGTCCGGCTTTTCCTTCCTTGAGGACCACAAGGTCCAGCTTTCGTGGCTGCGCTCGGACTTCTCCTATGGCGAGACCTGGCCTTCCGATCTCCTCTATGGCGCGCTGAAGCAGAACGATCCGCGTAAGACCAGAACCAACCGGCTGACGGCGAAGTATGAGTGGGACCCCGCTGAAAACGACGCCATAAGGCTACGGGCCAATGTCTATTATGCGGACACCAACGACGAGGGGGCGGCCTATGCTTTCGCCAAGCCCTATACGTCTCAGAACTATGGCTTCGACGTCGAAAACGTATCGCAGTTCCACTTTGACGCACTGGGAAGCCTGGCACTGACCTATGGCGGCTCCTATGCGGTGGAGGATCTCAATTCAAGCCAGGGCAGGGTCAACGGCAGCAACTTCTTCTTTGAAGGCAGGCGGGACGTTGCCAGCCTCTACACCAAGGCGGACTGGAACCCGACGGACTGGCTCGCCCTCAATGCGGGCCTGCGCTACCTTTCCTACAAGACGCAGGACAACAGCCCGGTTTCCGGCAGTTACGGCGAGTTCAATGATCTGTCGGGCAGTTCCTTCTCGCCCGGTCTGGGGGCAAGGCTTGAGCCCTGGGACGGCGTCCAGTTCTTCGCCCAGTACAATGAAGGCTATCGCCCGCCGAGCCTGCGGGAGTCGGTTTCGAACTATGATACCAGCCTCGTGCCCAATCCGTTCCTGAAGGCCGAACATGCCCGCAATCTGGAGGCCGGGATCAACCTGCTGCGCGACGATGTGCTTGTCGGGGGTGACAAGCTGCGGGTGAAGGGCGTGTTCTTCAACAACGACATAGACGACTACATCATGAGGCTGTGGCCGAAGTCTTCCGCCTATTTCATGATGGACAACATCGACAGGGCCCGGTTCTCCGGCATAGAGCTTTCGGCGAAATACGACACTGGCACCTTCTTCGTGGATGGCAGCTTCACCTATTTCACGAAGGCGGATTATTGCTATGTGTGGACGCGGTGGGAGACCCAGCCGGACGGCACCAACCAGCAGGTGGAAAGCGACGTCTGCAGCTCCACTCCGCCCGATGTGGATTTCTCGGCCGGCTTCGTCCAGCCGCGCTTCACGGGCAGTGTGACGGCAGGTGCGCGTTTCATGGAGGAGAAGCTCACCGTCGGCGGACGCGTTTCCTATGTAGGGACCAACCCCGTCGCCAATTTCGCGCCGTGGCCCTCCTACACGCTGGTCGATCTCTTCGCCAGCTACAAGGTCAGCGACAGCTTCCGGGTGGATATGGCGGCCGACAACATCTTCGACCGCTACTATCTGGATGCGCTGAGCAACAACGCCGTCGTCGCCCCCGGCCGCACCTTCCGCCTCGACCTGACCGCGAAATTCTGACGTGCGGCTTTCGGATCCATGGTGGTGGCGATCCTGATATCGAACCGGTAAGGAGCTGTGAGCGTTCAGGGGTAAGGCGATGATCCGCTCATGGCATGTCCTGCGGCTCAATCGCTGATCTCCACGGAAGACGGACAGATCGGGAGTGTTCGTTCGCTGCCTGTTGCGAGCGCGCACGGTCATTGCCTTGGATAATCGCGGCGGCAATGGGCGCCTGCCTCGCGCCCATGGAAACAGTTAAGGAAGATTTCCATCCACCGTCAGGTGACTGAGCTTTTGAGCAGGGTTCGGATAGTGTCAACAAACGCCTGTGCGGCAATCGACAGGCTCCGGTTGGGCATACGGCAGCAGGCAAGCACATTGCTGCCCCATTGAGGTTCATCTATCGGGATATAGGCAATCCTGCCTTCGCTTGCCTTCCTGCCGCTGTGACCGGTCACGATGCTGATTCCGGCTCCCGATGCGACGAACCGCAGGATCAGATCAAACGAGTTGGTTTCGATCAGTATGTTCAATTGCAGTCTGGACTGCCGGATCGCATGATCGAAAGCCTGTCGGATAAGCAGCGAATTGTCGGGGAAGATCAGCTTGTGGCGTGCCAGATCGGCTAGAGTGATGCGTTCACGCGACTCCAGCGGGTGGCCAATCGGTACCACGGCATGGAGGCGCAACGGGATCGCCTCGTCAAAAACCAGCCCAACATTTGCGGGAAAATTGTATCCGACAGCGAAGTCGATTTCCCCTTGCCGGAGGCGTCCGACCAGAGCGCGGGTGTTGTCGACCTTGATGTCGAAGTCGATGCCCGGATGCTGCTCGTGAAACTGATTGAAGGCGGTGGGCATGATGTCGCCGGCCAGGCTCTCATTGACGCCAACGATAACATGTCCCCGCTGAAGGCCCTTTATCGCCGTAATCTCATCGTTTGCGATGCGCAGCTCATTGTAAGCAGAGCGAAGTCGTGCACGAAGAATGTGTCCCGCCTCTGTCAGCTGAAGCCCCATGCGACCACGCTGGCGATCAAAAAGCGGCGCGCCGAGGTCGATCTCCAGATTGGTTATCTGACGATTGATCGCCGATGCCGCAATGCCCAGTGATTCCGATGCGGCACGAAACGATCCATGTTCAGCGACTGCGGAAAAATAGCGCAGCGCAGCCAGTCGGGCAATGCGAGGGGCCGAGTTGAGGTCGTTGGCCATGAGAATTTATGCGCTAATTATCAGATCATAGCTATGCCAATTTTGTGTTTTACGAGTGAGTTCCTTTGCGTCAGGATCAGCATCGCGGGGATGGGAGGAGCCAATCCCGTCTTATACGGGCCGAGAGGGAGCCGGCCCCGTGTATCTGACAGGAGCAAGAATGCTGACCAACAACCTGCGTCAGGCCCCTGACGCGCGTCGTGCATGCACGTCCATGGAAAAGTTGCTTTATCCGAAGCGGATTGCCGTTCTCGGCGCGACAGAGCGCGTGGGCGCTCCCGCCGGAATTGCCTTCCGCAATCTTCTCGACGCAGGCTGGCGCGCGAACATTTTCCCGGTCCACCCTTCGGCCGAAACCGTGTTCGGCGTTCCTGCATTTCGCAAACTTGCCGATCTGCCTGTGCCTGTCGATTGTGTCGTCATCGGCCTTGCTGCGGACAAGGTGGTTCCGGCCATAGACGAAGCCGCCGATGCCGGGATCGGTGCCGCGGTCGTTCTGGCCAGCGGCTTTGCAGAGCTCGGTTCCGAAGGGCGTAAACGTCAGGCCGAACTGGTGGCGGCAGCGGAGCGGGCCGGCATGGCCGTGTGTGGGCCGAACTGCCTCGGCCTCATCAATGTCGGCGCCCGTATCCCCCTTTACGCTGCCGACAACTGGGCCAGTGCACCAAAAGGCCGGCTGGCGCTGCTGTCCCATTCAGGGTCTGGCGCGATTACGCTCTCCGCCACCGGCAGGCTTGGCTTCAGCCATGTTGTCTCGTCCGGGAACAGCGCGGTCTGCGATCTGGCGGAATATCTCGAGTTCCTCGCGGAGGATGAGCAGACAGGCGCTGCGGCGCTCTTTCTGGAGACCATTCGCGATCCTGCAGCCTTCGAGCGTGCGATGGAGGCGATGCATAAAGCAGGAAAGCCTGTAGTCTGCCTCCGCATTGGCCGGTCATCGGCAGGAGCGGCCGCCTCCGCCGCTCATACCGGGACACTGGTGGGATCAAACGATGCTTTTGACGCCTTCTTCCGCCGCACGGGCGTCATCGCGGTCGATGACATGGACGAGTTGATTGAAGCCTCCTGTCTCGTGACCGGACTGAAGGTGCGCGCGCCGGGGAATGGTGTCGGGCTGATCAATTGCAGTGGAGGCGAGGTTGCACATGCCTGCGACATAGCCGAGACAATCGGCCTGTCGTTTCCACCTCTGGCAGTAACCACGACCCGGGAACTGGCCGCCGTTCTGCCGGCCTTCGCGACTCCGGGCAATCCGCTGGATGTTACAGGTGCGGTGTTCGCGGATCGGACGATGTATCCGGCGGCGCTGAAGGCGTTTGCAGGGGACCCGTCCGTCGGGTTCCTCGCCGTGGTTCAGGATGCGCCGGCGGGTCTGAGCGAAGAGGGTGCGACCAGCTACCGCCGTATTGCAGAAGATGTCGCCGAGTTCGCCCGCAGCACTCCCGAATTGCCGGTCGCGTTCATCAGCAACCTGTCCGGAATTGTGCATCCGCATGTCCGGCAACCGCTGGACGAGGCGGGCGTTCCGGTCCTGACGGGAACGCGGGCAGCCTTGAAGGCCGTGCTTAACGTGGTGTCGGGCGGCCGACCTGTGGCCGCACCGGAGAGGCTCTCTGCGCGCCCACGGCTGTCGGCACAGCCGGAGTGGATTATGCGTCTTAAAACGGGGCGCCCGTTCAGCGAGCATGAGGCAAAGGCGTTCCTGCGCGATCACGGTATCCCGACCACGCGCGAGATCCTTGCCACGAGTGAAGATGAGTGCACCGCCGCGGCAGCGAAGCTTGGCTACCCCGTGGTTCTCAAGATCGCTTCGGAGGATCTGCCGCACAAGACGGAGGTTGGCGGTGTCGCCCTCCACCTCACCTCCGAAGCGGAGGTGCGTGATGCCTTTGGACGGATCATGGCCTCGGTCGGGAAGCATGCACCCAAGGCACGTATCGACGGGATCCTCGTTCAGGAGATGATTGGCGACAGCATAGAGGCGATCGTCGGACTGGCTCGGCATCACCCGTTTGGTCTGGCCGTCGTGGTGGGCAGCGGCGGCATCATGGTGGAACTGCTGCGCGACGCAGCGCTGGGCTTACCCCCATTGAGCGATCATGATGCCCGCGGGCTTGTCGACAGAACCCGGCTGGCCACGCTGCTCGATGGTTTCCGTGGTGCGGCACCTGCCGACCGCAAGGCTCTGGAAACGATCCTCACAGCGGTCTCCGACATCGCGCTGGCCTATGGCGAATGGATCGAGGCGCTGGACCTCAATCCGGTTGCCGTCCTGCAGAATGGGCAGGGCGCCTGTGTTCTGGACGCATTGATTGTGCCCGTGGGACAGCGCCGATGATCGAGATCAGGGGACTGAACAAGGTTTACGATACGCGCGATGGCGAACCGATCATTGCGCTTAAGGATATCAATTTCGACATCGAGCAGGGTGAGTTCGTCACCGTGGTTGGCCCCAGCGGCTGCGGCAAGACGACGATGCTGAAGATACTTGCCGGCATCATGCGTAAGACGTCCGGCGAGATTCTCGTGCGTGGCACGCCAATTGATGGCCCGAACAGGCAGATAGGCGTTGTGTTTCAGGAACCGCTTCTGCTGCCCTGGCGCAACATAATCCAGAACGTCATGGTTCCAATCGAGATACAGGGTCGAAGCAAGGCGGAGTATGGGCCTGTCGCAGCGGATCTTCTGCGTCTCGTGGGACTGACGGGCTTCGACAAAAAGTATCCGAACGAACTCTCGGGTGGCATGCAGCAGCGTGTCGGCATCGCGAGGGCCCTGGTGCATGATCCCGCTTTTTTGCTGATGGACGAGCCGTTCGGGGCGCTCGATGCCATGACGCGCGAGCAGATGAACCTGGAACTTCTGCGGATCTGGCACGAGCGGCAGAAGACGGTTCTGCTGGTAACGCACAGCATTGCCGAGGCGGTGTTTCTTGCCGACCGCATCGTGGTGATGAGCCCAAGGCCGGGACGCATCGCGGAGGTGATCGAGGTCGACCTGCCACGCCCGAGAACGCTGGCCATGATCAATTCGGACGCTTTCGGAACCTATGTGGCGCGCGTGCGCAAGCACTTTGGCGCGGAAGGATTGGACGGATGACCGCAAAAAAGAAAACGAGCCTGCCGGCGGGCCGCATCCGGGATCTGCTCTACCGGCGACCTGAGATCGTGTTTTCGGTCCTTCTGCTCATCCTCATCATCGGCGGCTGGGAGGCCATCATCGCGCTGTTCAACATCCCGCCGATACTGGTGCCGGCGCCAAGCGCGATAGCCCGGTCTCTATGGGCAAACCTGACGACGCCGCGATTTTACTCGCATGTGGGCGTTACGCTCTGGGAAATCCTCGCCGGCTTTGCGATCGGCTCGGTGGTCGGGCTCGTCATCGGGGTTTGCATCGGCCAGTGGAAGATGCTCGAAAAGACCGTCTATCCCTACATCGTGGCGTTCCAGACGGTACCGAAGGTGGCGATCGCGCCGCTTATCGTCATCTGGTTCGGTTACGGCATCATGTCCAAGGTGGTCATCACGGCCCTGATCGCGTTCTTTCCGGTCGTCGTGAACTGCATCGCCGGCATGAATGCCGCTTCCTATCAGCAGGTTGACATGCTGCGCTCGTTTACCGCGACCCGGTGGCAGGTGTTTCGCATGGTGAAGATACAGGCCGCGATGCCCTTCATTTTCGCAGGGCTCGACATTGCCATCGTTCTGGCCGTGATCGGCGCGATCGTTGGCGAGTTCATCGGCGCGCAGGCGGGCCTCGGCTTCCTGCTGCTGCAGCGCAATTTCTCGATGGATACCGCTGGCACCTTCGCAATCCTCATCGTGCTTTCCGCGATCGGAATGATCCTTCACCTCCTGATGAACATGATACGTCGCCGCATCGTGTTCTGGAACGAACGGGATGAAATTCTCGCGCAGGGGTCATCCTGAAGCAACTGCGACAATAACAACAAAGCAAAGGGGAAATGTCATGACTGCAAAAACGAATGGTATATTCCGTACATTCCTGCTGGCAGGTGCTGCGTCTGTGGCGGTGCTTGCCGGCGTGTGCAGCGCACAGGCGCAGGACCTTCAAAAGGTCAAGATCGGTGTGGGTGGATCAAATTTCCTCAATCTGACCTACTACTACGTGCTCCTGCCCGGTCCCCTCGGCTACTGGAAGGAGGAGGGCTATGACGTCGAAGTGTTTCCCGTCAGTGGCTCGGCCGAAGCTGCTCAGCAACTGGCGATAAACAACCTCGACTTTGCCGAAATGAATGCAAGCGCCATCATTCAGGCCAACACCGAGCAGAAGTTGCCGATACAGGCCATCATTACCAATGGCACTATCGGCTGGGGCCTGTCGGTTGCCAGGGATGGCCCGATCAAGACCGTTGCCGACCTCAAGGGCAAGTCAATCGGAGTGGTCAGCCTCTCAAGCGGCGGCATCCCGTTGCTCAATTCCTTTTTGAAGACGAACGGCCTGGACCCTGAGAACGATGTCACGCTGATCTCGACTGGTGTCGGCGCGCAGGCGATCTCGGCTTTCAACAGCGGCCAGGTGGATGCACTGATGTATTGGGGGACGGCTACCGTCGGCTTCCGGAACGCCGGTCTGGAGCTCGAGACCTTGAGCGACCCGGCCTGGAAGGGATTTCCGGACTTCACGTTCTCGACCGGCAAGAGCGTTGTAGAGAAAGATCCTGCGATGGTGGAGGGCATAGCGCGCGGCATGGCAAAAGCCATGGTGTTCGCAGCTGCCAACCCGGACTGCGCACGAAAACTTCAATGGAAGCATTATCCGGATACCAGGCCGACTGGGATGGACGAGGATCAGGCTGCGGCCAATGACCTTTCGCTGATTTCCGTCATTCTCAGTGAACAGGCTGCGGCTGCAGAGCTTAACGGGAACGGACAGGTGGCGGGCGCCAGTGTCCCGGCTTTCGGTACCTATCAGGACTTCCTCTTTGATGCAGGCGTCCTGACGTCAAAGGTTGAACCTGCGCAGCTCGTAGCCGGCGACGATGCATTCCGGGAGAGAATCAACAACTTCGACAAGGCGGCAATCGAAGCCCAGGCCAAAGCCTGCGACTTCCCCGGCTGAAAATACTTCCATCAGCGTGGCCCGGCTGAGGGCCTCTGTCGTTCGAAACGGTGTTCTGGACGGTGGCGCCCGTGCGCCGCCGAGCCCGAAATCATGCCCATGAAGTCAGGAAAGGACAAGAGATGGACTATCAAAATATCAAGCTGAAGAAGGAAGACTGGCTCGCCACGCTCACCCTCAGCCGGCCGCAGAAGATGAATGCATTGAGCAAGGAACTGCAGCTTGAGATGCAGCATGCCATGGATGATCTGGAGGCAGACGAAACCATTCGCGCGGTCATCATCAACGGTGAGGGCAAATGCTTTTCGGCCGGCTTCGACATCACCGGGACCGGCGGCGAGCCACCAACGGTTCAGGACTGGCGCGCAGGGGTGAAGCGTGAGAACGATACGTGGTTTCGCATCTGGCGTTCGCGGCTGCCTTATATAGCCGCCGTCCATGGCTATTGCCTGGGTGGCGCGTGCGAGCTGTCCATGGTGTGCGATATTACCATTGCATCCGAGGACGCGCAGTTCGGCGAGCCCGAAATCCAGTTCCAGTCGGCCCCTCCATTTCCGATCATGCCCTGGGTTCTCGGCATGAAGAAGACCAAGGAACTGCTGCTGACCGGTGACCGTATCGACGCGATGGAGGCCCACCGTATCGGTCTGGTCAATCGCGTGGTGCCGACGGATGAGCTGGCTGGAAGTGCGCGCGAGCTTGCCCGCAAGCTCAGCATGATCCCGCCGCCCGCGATGCATCTGAACAAGCAGAGCCTGAACCGTCAGTATGACATCCGGGGTTTCCAGTCGACCGTCGACTACGGTGCGGAAATCTTCACCCTGGTCCTCACTTCGGACTCCCAGGAAAAGCGCGACTTCGACAACATTGCCGCCGAGCATGGCCTCAAGGCCGCGTTCAAATGGCGTGACGAGAAGTTTGCGGCGCCGCGAAACTGAACCCGGACATATGATCATGAACATCGGGACATCGACATCCCTCCAGGTACATCGGGCACTTGCCCGATCCCTCGCCGATCATGGCATACGAACCCTGTTTGGCCTGATCGGAGATGCCAACCTGTTCATGGTCGACAGTTTCGTTCGAGAGCAGGGCGGTCGCTTCGTCGCGGCCGCCCACGAGGCGGGCGCGGTGCTGATGGCGCAAGGCTTCGCGCAGGTCTCGAACCAGGCCGCGGCCGCTACGATCACGCATGGCCCCGGCCTGACCAATGCTGTCACCGCACTCGTGGAAGCCGTCAGAAGCCGCGTGCCCATGGTCGTGCTGTGTGGCGATACCCCTGCCGATGCGCCCGAACACCTGCAAAAGATAGACCAGCGTGAAATAATCCTGGCGACCGGAGCGGGCTTCGAGCAGATGCGCACGGCTGAAACCACCCTCGACGATATTGCCAATGCTTTCCGGCGGGCCGCCATCGAGCAGCGCCCCATTGTCTTCAACATGCCGGTCGATCTTCAGTGGGAGACTACAGTTTACCGCAAACATATCCTGCGGATCCCGGATCGTCGCGCCCTTGTCCCCGACAGCAACGATCTCGACGATGCGCTGGGCATCATTGCAGCCGCAAAGCGTCCCGTGATACTGGCGGGCCGCGGCGCGGTTGATGCGCGCGATGCATTGTTACGGCTGGCCAGAAGGATTGAGGCGCCGCTATCCACGACGCTGCGGGCCAGCGGATTGTTTGGTGGAGAGCCCTTTGCGCTGGGCGTCTTCGGTACTCTGAGCACGCCGGTCGCGACAGACATCATTCTGGAGAGTGACTGCGTCGTGGCCTTCGGCGCGAGCCTCAACATGTTCACCGGCTCCCATGGCAGCTTCCTGCAGGGTAAGCGCGTCGTTCAGGTCGATCTGGATCCCAGAAACCTGGGAAGCAGATGCAAGCCGACCATCGGCATCGTTGGTGACGCCGCGTTGACGGCGGAGCGGATGATCGGGCTGCTCGATGAAGCCGGAATACCCGGGTCAGGCCATAGTTCGCCCGCCATGGCGCAGGCAATCGCCGGTTACAAACCAGAGCCCCGCTTTCCCGACTGGGCGGGCGAACCCAAAGCCGGCACCGTAGAGCTGCATGTGGCGCTGCGGCGCATCGATGCGGTTGTGCCAGCGCAGAGAACCATTGTCACCGACCTCGGGCGGTTTGTCGGCGAGGCTCTTCGGGTCCTTCGCATTCCCGATCCGCGTGCCTATGCGCATACGATGAGCTTCGGCGCCATCGGTGCCGGCCTCCCATGCGCTATCGGCGCTGCGGTTGCCGCACATGAGCGCCCGACAGTGCTCATCTCCGGCGATGGTGGGTTCATGATGGGAGGGCTGACGGAGCTCAACACCGTCGCCCGCAACCGGCTCGACATGATCATCGTGGTGTGCAGCGACGGGAGCTATGGGGCCGAACATGTTCAGTTTCGAAACCGGTCGCTCGATCCACGTCA
>Ga0182740_1001898_pt1 | contig 13425 bp, 12 predicted proteins | sample eDN5th37CKraftBY_FD_128872 | JGI IMG/M metagenome (GOLD analysis project Ga0182740, IMG submission 128872) | Enriched backyard soil microbial communities from Emeryville, California, USA - eDNA 5th pass 37_C Kraft BY (version 2) (version 2) | ecosystem: Environmental > Terrestrial > Soil >...
GGCGAAAGCGACGAGGCTTTGCAGCTCGTGATAGCCGTCGCCGCGGCGGCCCAGAACTTCAAGCGTCAGGTTGATTTTGGCGGGAGCAAATTCCGGATTGGCGGGCATGAATTCTCAGCATTATCAAAAACGGGCGCCAAATGGCGCCCGTATTATCATCCGGATTTGCAAATAGATTATTCCACGGCCCGGCTCTGGGGCGATCCGGCCTTGTTTTCACTGCGCCGGCGCGAAGTTTCGCGTTGAACCTGCCTCGTCTTCTCGGCGTTTTTGGCTTCGCCCTTGGCATCGAGACCGTGTTCAAGCTTTGACTTGATCTTGTCGACATCCTGCGGTTCGGGATCGAGCGAAAGAGCCTGGCTCCACTGGAAGCGGGCCTCGCGCTCGCGGCCAACTTTCCAAAACGCATCGCCCAAGTGGTCGTTCAGGGTCGGATCTTCCGGCTTGATCTCCACGGCACGCTCGAGGAAGCGCACGGCCTCCTTGAAGTTGCCCTGCTTATAGTGCGCCCACCCGAGACTATCGACGATGTAGCCGTCGTCAGGTTTCAGTTGAACCGCCTTCTCGATCAGACGCGTGCCTTCCTTGAGGTTCTTGCCCTGATCCACCCACGAGTAGCCGAGATAGTTCAGAACCAGAGGCTGATCGGGCGCGAGCGCCAGCGCGCGCTTCAAATCCGCTTCGGCAGCCGGCCAGTTCTTCAGCCGCTCGTAGGACGTGCCACGGGCGTAATAGTAACCCCAGTTGCGCGGGTCGTTCTTGTTGAGCAGCGCGAGGGCCTTGGTGAAGTACGTCACGGCGCCCGCGTAGTCCTTGCGCGCTCTCATGATGTTGCCCAGAGCCTCGAGCGGGCGGACGTCCTTCGGGTTCTCCTCGATGAGCTTCAGGAGAATGGCCTTCGCCTCCTCCGGCTTGTCGAGCGAGTTCAGATCGAAGGCCTTGCGAATGTCGATCGCACTCTGCAGCGGCGTCCCTTTGGGAATCCTGTCGTAGGTCGCGATCGCGTCTTCGTACCGCTTCACGGCTTCCTGAGCGTTCGCGAGTGCCGCGAGCGCAAAGGCGTGATCGGGCTTGGCGTCGAGCGCCAGTTGCAGATAGATCGTGCCGAGACTGACGCCACCTTCTCCAGCCAGGGCTTCGCCCAAGCCGTAAAACACTTCCGACAAGCCATCCGTCGCGTTCGTGATCAAGAGCGGCGGCTTTTCCTTGCGATTGATGATGTCCAGCATCTCTTTCGCGAGCGGATGTGGATCGCCCTGCGTTTTCGCCAGTTGCTCCTTCACGACCTGACGGGCGACCTTGAAGTCTCCATAGTGGGCTGCCGACTGGGCGTATGCGAGCGACGTGCGCAGCGTGCGGCTGTCCCGCTTGAAAACTTTCTCGAAGGACGCGCGCGCATCCGCCTTGCGCCCCGCGAGATCGGCAATCAGCGCGCGATGATAGCGCAGATAGAACTGGGCCCATTCAGGCTGCTTGGAAAGATCGAGCGCCTTCAGCGCGCCGTCGGCATCTCCGGCCGCTAGACGCGTCCAGCCGACAGCGATTGCGCTGGTCAACTCACCGATGGGATTTTCGGAAGCCGCTGTGAAGTGCTCTTCGGCTTTCTTGAAGTCATTCTTCTTGAATGCGGTCACGCCCAGGAGAAACTGGGACATCCGATGCGACTGGCGCGTTGCGGCCAGCTGTTCAGCAAGAGGAATGGCCTTGGGCCAGTTCCCCGACATCGTCTCCATCTGGAAGGCCTGCTCGAGCAGGACCTCGTTCGTTGGATCGCGTTCGAGGGCTCGCCCGTAGAAGTCCGCCGCCTCCTGCGTGTCCTGAGCGGCGCGCGCGAAACGTCCGGCCAGATAATTGCCTAGAACCGAGTTCGATATCTCGTTCTGGCTGAAGTCTTGGTCTTGAGAGCGGGCCGGAGCCTCGCTGAAAAACCCGGCGACGGTCATCGCGATCGCACCGAGGCCTGTGATCAGCCCGCGCCCGAGGGGTCCCCGCATTGACATCATTCCTTTGCTGCCGGAAGCCAGTTCGATTCCTGCGGACCCAAACCTAGCAAAGTTACCGCTCGGTTGGCGACACGCTTCGCGTGAAAAATGGGACATGATTCGAAATTGCTAACCGTTCCGCACATTGCGCACGCGCAATTACGCGCAAACGGCTTCGCCAGCGCCATCATGTTTGCTGAACGCAGTGGAAGTTATGTTCCTTCTGCCGTTATCTTTGAACGCTACATTCCGGCGTAATTGGGCCCACCGCCGCCTTCGGGGCAGGTCCAAACGATATTTTGGCTCGGATCTTTAATATCGCAAGTTTTGCAGTGTACGCAGTTTTGCGCGTTGATCTGGAATTTCGGCTGGCCGACCTCGTCCGTCACGACTTCATAGACCGCAGCAGGGCAGTAGCGCTGCGCGGGCTCGGCGTACTCGGGAAGATTGATTGCGATCGGCACTGCCGGGTCAAGTAACTTCAAATGTACGGGCTGATTTTCTTCGTGATTGGTTCCCGAGAAGGATACGCTCGTCAACCTGTCGAACGTCAGCTTGCCGTCGGGCTTGGGGTAGGCAATCGGCTTGTAATTAGCCGCGAGCCCAGTCGCCGCAGCATCCGTTTTCCCATGCTTTAGAGTGAAGCCCAGGCCAACGCCGCGAATGATCGTGTTGAGCCAAAGATCGAAGCCACCCAGCGCAACGCCAAGGTAGGTGCCGAAGCGCGACCACAGCGGCTTCATGTTGCGAACGGTTTTCAGATCGCGTCCGATCTCGCCGGTGCGGACGGCTTTTTCATAATCTTCGAGCTTGTCGTGCGCGCGGCCCGCTGCGAGCGCATCCACGACCGCGTCGGCGGCGGCGATACCGGACAGAATGGCGTTATGGCTGCCCTTGATGCGCGGCAAGTTCACCATGCCTGCGGCGCAGCCCAGCAAGGCTCCGCCGGGGAAGACGAGATCCGGCATCGACTGCCAGCCGCCTTCGGTAATCGCGCGCGCGCCGTAGCCGATGCGCTTGCCGCCTGCGAATACATCGCGGATGGCCGGATGCGTTTTGAAGCGCTGGAATTCGTCGAACGGCGACAGATACGGATTGGCGTAGTTCAAGTGCACGACGAAGCCAACGGAAACCAGATTGTCCCCGTAGTGATAAAGGAACGAGCCGCCGCCGGTGCGGCTATCGAGCGGCCATCCAAACGTGTGCTGCACATGTCCGGGCCGATGCTTTTCAGGGGCGACCTGCCAAAGTTCTTTCAGACCGATGCCATATTTCTGCGGCTCATGCCCCTTCGCCAGATCGAACTGACGGATTAGAACTTTCGAGAGAGAGCCACGCGCGCCTTCGGCGACCAGCGTGTACTTGGCGCGCAATTCCATGCCGCGCACGTAATTGTCCGTCGGCGCGCCATCGCGGCCGACACCCATGTCTCCCGTCGCGATGCCAACGACGGCTCCGCTTTCGTCGTAGAGAATTTCGCTCGCCGAGAAGCCGGGATAGATTTCGACGCCAAGCTCGGTTGCCTGCTCGGCCAGCCATTTGCAAACGGAACCCAGGCTGACGATGTAGTTGCCGTGGTTCTTCAGCATCGGCGGCATCGGCCAACTGGGTAGGCGAATGTCGCCTTCTGGGCCAAGCACACGAAAGACGTCCTCGGTTACGGGCGTCTCGATGGGCGCGCCGCGTTCCTTCCAATCCGGGAAGAGGCGATTGATGCCGATTGGGTCGATGACAGCGCCGGAGAGGATGTGGGCTCCGACTTCCGACCCTTTTTCCACGGCGACAACGGAGATGTCGGAGCCTGCTTCTGCGGCCTTCTGCTTCAAGCGAATGGCAGCTGACAGACCCGCTGGGCCGGCTCCGACGATCACAACGTCGAAATCCATCGCCTCGCGCGGCGGCAGCTCGGCCTCGTCAGCAGACATCTTCACCTCGATTTGATTGCTGAAAGTTGCTTTATGCTCGATTAGGTCCCGCTATGGAACGCGTCAAGCCGACGGGTTTACATGGGAGTTGTCCATCCGCAAAGGCTGGCAGCGGCGCGCCGCCGCGTGCAATTGCATCGCTGCGCCTCTATTCTCTGGGCCCATGGAGAGATCGAACGCCGAAAACGAAATGCTTTCGCTGCTCAATTGGTTGCAAGCCATGGGCGCGGATGCCGCTGTGGGCGATACAGCGCATGACTGGCTTTCGCGCGGAAACGACGCGCCGGGGTCCGCCTTTGCTTGGCCGGAGCGCGGCGATCCGGCGCCGGGCCTCAAGCCTCCGTCCGATGCGCCACGCGCCGAGGCTCGCCCATCGGCCAGACCTCCCCGCGCCGCGAGTGCTGTTGAGCCCGGCAGACCTCGGGCCGTCACGCCGCTTGGGGCGAGCGAGGCGGAAACCAATGCGCGGCGGATTGCGCGCGCGGCCAATACGCTGCAGGAGCTCGAAGCTGCCTTACAGAATTTCGACGGCTGCGGGTTGAAGGCCACCGCCACAAAGCTCTGCTTTTACCGGGGCGCGCCAGCCAGCGACCTGATGATCATTGGCGAAGCCCCGGGCCGGGACGAGGACCTTGCCGGCAAGCCGTTCGTGGGCAAGGCCGGACAGTTGCTCGATAAGATGCTCACGGCGATCGGGCGCACAGAGGCCGACGTGCACATCACTAACGTCGTCTATTGGCGGCCGCCGGGCAATCGGACGCCCACGCCGCAGGAGACGCTTGCCTGCCGGCCGTTCCTTGAACGGCAGATCGAACTCGTCTCTCCGAAGATCGTTGTCGCGGTAGGCGGCTCGGCGGCGAAAGAGATCCTCGGCGCCTCGGAGGGCATCATGCGGCTCAGGGGCAAATGGCGCGAGCTTACAATCGGCGACCGTAAGATCCCTGCCCTTGCGACATTGCATCCGGCCTATCTGCTCCGGACCCCGGCGGCGAAGCAGCTCGCCTGGATGGATCTGTTGCAGATACGGACAAAGCTCTAGATACCACGAGGACCGTCATGGCGGGCATTGACCTTCAGCGCACATTCGTCCCCGTTCGGATCGCGATCCTGACGATGTCGGACTCACGTACGATCGCGGAAGATACGTCAGGTGACTATCTCGAGCGCGCGATTGGCGAATCGGGACATGTCTTGGCCGGGCGCAAGCTCGTGAAGGACGACACGGCGCTCATCAGAAGCATTGTCGAGGGCTGGATCAACGACCCTTCGGTCGATTGCGTGATCACGACGGGTGGCACGGGGTTCACGGGCCGGGACGTAACTCCAGAAGCGGTGAAGCCGCTCTTTGAGAAAGAGATCGAAGGCTTCGCGATCCTCTTTCATATGCTGTCTTTTCAGAAGGTGGGGACGTCGACCATCCAGTCGCGGGCGTGCGGAGGCGTAGCGCACGGGACGTTCATTTTCTGCTTGCCCGGATCGACCGGCGCATGCCGCGATGCGTGGGACGGGATCTTGAAATTCCAACTCGATGCACGCCATCGGCCGTGCAATTTCGTCGAGATCATGCCCCGACTCGAAGAGCATCGTACCGCGGGCTGATTGAGTAAATCGGCAGAGCGCTTTAACGCGCCGTCTCGGCGTTGCCGTGAAGGCGAGCGATCATGCTGATGGGCAGCCCGGCGCCGTAAAGCATCTGGCAGATCTGATTGCGGACAGAACTCAAGAGATAACCGCCCCGCTTGTATTGCTCGGCGGGCGTGACGGCGTTCGCGTCCAGCATGACCAAGCGTTTGCGGCCGAGGCGGCGGGCCAGATCAATATCTTCCAAGATCGGCAGGTTCTTGTAGCCGCCGACTGCATCGAAGAGCTGCCGCGGAATGAGCAGACCCTGGTCGCCGTATGGCATGCGCCGGATCTTGCATCGCAGGTGGACGAGCCGCTCGAGGAGCCGCGGGGCGATGCCGTTATCGTCGAGACGGAACTTGAACGCGCCGGCCGCGATCGGCCGTTCGCCGTAATCGACACGGCGCATGAAGGCGGTTGCGCTGCGTTCCCAGCCCTCTTCCAGGACAGTGCCGGCATGGAGAAAGAGAAGCCATGGGAACCGTGCGGAGGCCGCCCCTTGGGCGAGCTGCCCGCCGCGGCCGGGAGCGCTGAGGACGATGTCGGCACCGGCCTGATCTGCGATCTCAGCGGTTCTGTCGGTTGATCCGCCATCGACGACGATCACCTGTGTGACGATCCCGTCCACGGCGGAGGGGACCAGAGCAGACAGCGTCGCCGCCAACCTGTGCTCGGCGTTACAAGCAGAAATGATCACCGAAATCATATTCCTCTCCTGCCACGGCCGAGGACGTGCGGCAAGGCGCGCCAAGTCGCGGGTCTTAACCAATCGCCATCGCCTCGTCTAGGCTTTGTTCTTTATTTGTTCCAGGAATGCTGCTATGGGAAGCGGGATTTTGAGGTCGCCTCGCTCGATATGGCAGCAGAAAGAGACATTTCTGATTTTCCGGCGATGCCGGATATCGTCGACTCCGAGCGCCGCCGTGGGCGGGGGGCGCGGTCGAACAAGTCTGGGCGTTTTGAAGCCCAGGCGCACGAAGAGTTCGACGACGGATGGGAGACGCTCGGCGAGCTGGAGGCCTTCAAGACGGAGGTCTTCGAGGACACCAGCAAGACGATCATCTCACATAATGACAGCCCCGACGTTTCTTTCGACAGCTCGATAAACCCGTACAAAGGTTGCGAGCACGGCTGCATCTACTGCTATGCGCGGCCGACGCATTGCTATCTCGGGCACTCCGCCGGTCTCGATTTCGAAACGAAGCTTTATGCCAAGCCCAACGCCGCGGCTCTGCTGGAGCGCGAGTTCAAGAAGCCAGGCTACAAGCCGGACACGATCGTGATCGGCGGCAATACCGATCCCTATCAACCGATCGAGCGGGAGCACAGGATCACGCGGTCGGTCCTGGAAGTCATGGCGAGGGCCAATCATCCGCTCGGCATGATTACGAAGTCGGCGCTCGTCACGCGCGATATCGACATTCTCGGCCCAATGGCGGCAAAGAATTTGGCGCGGGTCGCCATCTCGATCACGACGCTTGACCGTCACGTTGCTCGCGCGATGGAGCCGCGCGCAGCGACGCCGTCCAAGCGACTGGAGGCGGTGCGGCTGCTCTCCGAGGCCGGAATTCCCGTGACCGTCATGGTGGCGCCGATCGTTCCGGGCCTGACGGACCACGAGATCGAGCCGATATTGGAAGCGGCCCGGGAGGCCGGCGCGCGTGAAGCCGGATACGTGCTGCTCCGCCTGCCGCTCGAGATCAAAGACCTCTTCCGCGAGTGGCTGCGAGAGGAATTTCCCGATCGCGCCGACAAGGTGATCTCGCTTCTTCGCTCCATGCACGGCGGGCGGGACTACACGGCCGATTTCGGTGTCCGCCAGCGCGGCCGCGGTCCCTATGCGACTCAGATCGCGATGCGTTTCCGCCTAGCGAAGAAGCGGCTGGGTCTCAGCGAAGAGCGCATTCCGCTGCGGAAAGACCTCTTCATCAAACCGGGAAACGGTGGACAACAACTCAGCCTACTTTGACACGCAGATAAGCGCGATGATCACAATGGCGTATGAAGATCGCCGATTCGCGCATAAAGCCGACGTTCGAGCTCGAAGCTGCAGAACATCTGCTCGGCTCCCGCCCGATCGCGGGCGTGGATGAAGCGGGTCGCGGACCGTGGGCCGGCCCGGTCGTTGCGGCGGCGGTCATTCTCAATCCCGATAAGATCCCGGCGAACATCGACGACAGCAAAATGCTCGATGAGGACTCTCGAGCATATCTTTACCGGCGCATCATGAAGGTTGCGATCGTCGGCGTGGCGATTGCGGATGTTGAGCGCATCGACCGCGAGAACATTCTGGGCGCCACGATGTGGGCGATGGCCGAGGCCGTCAGACAGCTCGCCGAAGTTCCCAAGCTGGTGCTGGTCGATGGCAACAGAGCCCCGCCCGTCAGAGTGCCGACGCGCACGATCATCAAGGGCGACACCAAGTGCCTCTCCATCGCGGCGGCATCGATCGTTGCGAAAGTGACTCGCGATCGCCTGATGACTCAAATGGCGCGCCAGTATCCGGGTTACGGTTTTGAGCGCCACAAGGGCTACGGCACACCCGAGCATCAAGCTGCGATCGAGAAGCTTGGAGTCTCCTCGCTCCATCGCCGCTCGTTCAGACCTGTTCAATTGGCTCTTGCCCTTGCCGACGCTTAGTCCGGCAGCATCCCAGGTTGCACATCGAATCAAAAATTTAAATCGCTGCGTGTGTCGAACAAGTATTCACGCGCCCTTCTGATCATGTACAAAGCTCGCTGGCTCGCGCCTCTCGTACCGGCGCGGGCGTGTTCTGTAATTCGTAGCGTAGCAGGTTGTGTACATGGGTTCGCGTCGGTCCAAAGTCCGCTCGCAAAGCGGAAAGATTCTCGTTGGTGATTGCGTCGCCGAGCTGAAAAAGCTCCCAACTGCGAGCGTCGATCTCGTATTTGCCGATCCGCCCTACAATCTGCAGCTCGCCGGCGACTTGATGCGCCCGAACAATACGAAGGTCGATGGCGTCGACGACGAATGGGACAAATTCGACGACTTTCAGGCCTATGATTCCTTTTGCCGCGCATGGCTGACCGAAGTGCGCCGCGTGTTGAAACCGGATGGCGCCATCTGGGTCATCGGCTCCTATCACAACATCTTCCGGCTCGGCGTCGCGATCCAGGATCTCGGCTTCTGGATTCAGAACGACGTCATCTGGCGCAAGGTGAACCCGATGCCGAACTTCCGCGGCAAGCGTTTCACCAATGCGCACGAAACGATGATCTGGGCTGGCCGCGATCGTAAATCGCGCGTGACGTTCAATTACGAAAGCCTCAAGGCTTCGAACGACGACTTGCAGATGCGTTCGGACTGGCTGTTCCCGATCTGCTCGGGCCCGGAGCGCCTGAAGGACGATGGCGGCCGCAAGGCGCATCCGACGCAGAAGCCGGAAGCTCTGCTCCATCGCATTCTGATCGCCTCGACGAAGCCCGGCGACACGGTGCTCGATCCCTTCTTCGGCACCGGCACGACCGGCGCAGTGGCGAAGCGGCTTGGCCGCAAGTTCGTCGGCATCGAGCGCGATATCGATTACGCAACAGCGGCGGACGAACGGATCGCCAAGGTGCAGCCGCTCGAGACGGAAGCAATCGAAACGCTGCCCTCGAAGCGCAACGAGCCGCGCATTCCGTTCGGCCAGATCTTGGAACTCGGCATCATCAAGCCGGGCCGCAAGCTGTTCGGGCCCCGCCGCGAAGTTCGCGCTGAAGTGCGCGCCGACGGCACGCTCTTCTATGATGGTCAGCAGGCGTCCATTCATCGCCTCGGGGCGATCGTTCAGGGCAAGGCCGCTTGCAACGGCTGGACGTACTGGCACTTCGAGGCGGAAGGAAAGCTGAAGCCGATCGACGATCTGCGGTCAGAGGCCAAGCGGAAGCTTGGTCTTACCGGCTCCATGTCGATCTAAGTCTATCCGCTATTCGGTTCAGTTGTCGGCCAAGCCGTGCGCGATCACTTTTTTCATCACGCTCGGCAGGGCTTGCGCATGCAGATCGCGCCGGTGAACCCACCGGCAGCGTTCCTGCTCGGCCCATAGCGTGAAGCTCGCATCGACGGGCACGATGGCGCGGTAGACGATCAGTTCGAGCCGGAAGTGCGTGAAGACGTGAACGACGGCGCCCGGCACCTGTAGCCACGCCGTCGTGACGGGAGCGCCGCGCATTGCCTCCTTCTTAGCGGGCAGCGCGTCGCCCCACGGCGTCGAGGGGACTTCCAACATACCGCCGAGCAGCCCGGCCTCAGGCCGCTGCCGCAGGAGGATGGCGCCGTCTTCCCGCTGCACCAGGAAGGCCACGCCGTATCGCGAAGGCCGCGCGGTCTTGACGCCGCGCATGGGCAAGACTTCCGCGAGGTTTTGCGCGCTCGCCGCGCAATCGCGTTGTAGCGGGCAGACCAAACATGAGGGCTTTCGCGGCGTGCAGATTTCGGCGCCGAGATCCATCATGGCTTGAGCGAAGTCGCCCGCGCGCCGCTGGGGGGTGAGAGTGGCTGCGAGCCTGCGGATCTCGGGCTTGGCGGCGGGCAGCGGCTGCTTCACCGCGAACAGCCGCGACACGACACGCTCGATATTGCCGTCGACGGGCGTCGCCTTTTCGCCGAACGCGATCGCGGAAATGGCCGCGGCCGTATAGGGGCCTATGCCCGGTAGCTTCAGAAGCTCGCCTTCCGTTCTCGGAAATTCGCCGCCGTAATCACGCGCGACGGCTTCAGCGCAGGCCTTGAGATTGCGCGCGCGCGAATAGTAACCGAGGCCCGCCCATTGCTGCAGGACCTCTTCAAGATCCGCAGCTGCCAGCGCGGTGACGGTCGGCCAACGCGCAACGAATTTCTGGAAGTAAGGAATGACGGCCTTCACGGTCGTCTGCTGCAACATGATTTCGGATAACCAGACGCGGTAAGGGTCGGCCTTCTTGCGCGGACCATACCGCCAGGGTAGATCGCGGCGCTCGGCTTCGTACCACGCGAGGAGCGCCTTGACGGTCAATGGTCCCGCCGGCCGCAACGGCAGTTGTTGCTGGCTTTTGCGTAGAGCTGCATTTTCCTGGACCGCGCCCATGCGCCCTGCTTCTCCGGTTGCGCGGGAACCTCGAATCGCATCGACAATGCTAGACTTCCTTTCCGTCACCACAAGCCTGACCGCGATGAGAGACGCACTTGAGCACTAAAGAACCCACAGCTCAGATGCACCCGTTGCCTCCTGACGTGCGGCAAGTGAAAGGCCAGTTCGCCAAGGCCGTCGGCGCGTTCGTGCCGAAAGTCACCGCAGCGGTGTTCGAGAAGTATGGCTTTCACAGCGCCGAGATCATGTCCTCCTGGGAAACGATCGCCGGCGCCGAAATTGCGCGGCTGACGCGGCCCGAGACGATCAAATGGCCTCGCGGCGCACGGGCGCCTGTCGATGCGGACGAAGCCGGACGCAGCGCCGGGGCGACACTGGTCGTGGCGTGCGACCCGGCTTTTGCGCTCGAGGTCTCCTACCGGCACAAGGAAATCATGGACCGGATCAACCGGTATTTCGGATACCGGGCCGTCAGCCAGATCAAGGTTCATCAGGTTCCGCGCGCGCAGCTGGCGGGTTCGGCTTCCAAGACCTTGCAAAATACGGTTGGGACTAGGCCTGCCACCCCCAGCGCGGCCATTCCGCCAGGCGATATCGCGGCGGCTCTCGAGGCCCTGGGCCGTAGCATTGCAGCCGCCTCCAGCCGATAGCGGTTTCTGCTAAATACCGGCCCGTTTATTGCCTCAGCTGCGGTTTCGGCTTATTCCGGCGCCAGATCCGTGCTAGGCGGCGTCGATTGACCGCCGTTCCCCCACGGCATGCATTGCGATGAGGAGTTGGGACCTTGATCAAGTTGAGAAATTTCATTCCGGGCCATTCCTCTCGAGGGCGCGGCATCCGCTTTGGCTTCCTCGCTCTGGCCGCCGTTGCGGGCCTGGCGTTTGCTGGCGCCAATCCGAGCCTTGCTCAGAACAAGAAGGGCCCGACCGAAGTCCCCGTCGATGAGCTGATGAAGCCGACGGATCTTCCCGATCTCGCCATCGGTCCGAAGGACGCGAAGATAACGATCGTCGAATACGCGTCGATGACGTGCCCGCACTGTGCGCATTTCTCCAACGACGTCTTCGAGAAGATCAAGACGAAGTACGTCGATACGGGCAAGGTGCGCTTTATTTACCGCGAGTTCCCGCTCGATAATCTCGCCGCCGCCGTCTCGATGCTGGCGCGCTGCGCGGGTGACGACAAGACGTTCCCCCTTATCGAGACGTTCTATGAGAAGCAGGCGGATTGGGCGTTTGCCAACGGCAGCCCGGTGCCGAAGCTGTTCGATATCGCGAAGCAGGCCGGTTTCACCCAGGAAAGCTTCGACAAGTGCCTGACGGATCAGAAGCTTCTGGATCAGATCACGGCCCAGCGCGCGCGGGCGAGCGATACCTTCGGCGTCAATGCCACACCGACTTTCTTTATCAATGGCAAGCGTTTGCAAGAGCCCCCGACCGTCGAAGGCTTTGATAAGGTGCTGGAGCCGCTCCTCGCCGAGAAATAACTGGGAATTCTGATGCTCGTACGCTCGCTGGGTCTTGCCGCCACCCTTCTTGGCGCTGGTTGGCTATCAGCCTGCGGGGCTAATCTCCCGCCGCTCTCTGCGGACGCAACGGCGAGCATTTCAACTGAGGGCGGCGCATCCGGCGCCGCCTATCCAGCGACTACATCTGAAAAAGCCGAAGGGATGCCCAGCCCGTTCGGCGATCCGACTGCGACAGCGGCTGGCGGCCGCGAGGTCATCCAGAATCCGACTATCGCCGACATCATGGCGCCGAGCCCCCTGCCCGAGATGAGCTGGGGGCGGACTGATGCTCCGGTGACCATTGTGGAATATGCGTCGCTCACCTGCCCACATTGCAGCAACTTCCATAAGACCACATTTCCCGAATTGAAGAGCCGGCTGATCGACACCGGCAAGGTGCGGTTCATCCTTCGCGAGTTCCCAATCGGGAAGACTTCGGGCAATGCGACAATCGCGCTGCGCTGTGCGCCGCCCGACAAGTACCTGGATTTGTACGGGAAATTCATGGAGCAGCAGGCTTCTTGGGTTTCGCAGGAAGTGCGACTTGACGCCATCTACGCGGTGGCACGACAGGTGGGGATGACTCGCCCCCAGTTTGACGCGTGCCTGCAGAATCAAGGCATGATCGAAAACTTGAAGTGGGTAAAGGATCGCGGCCGCAAGCTCGGAATCGTTGGAACGCCGAACTTCTTCATCGGCACCAAGCTTATCAAGAAAGAGCTGACGTTCGCGGAGATCGCTGATTACGTCGAGCAGGCGAGCCGAACCGGCACACCAACGGCAGCTGCAAGCCCCTAGGGCGATCTGCGATGGTCCTGATCTCCGGCGACACGGCATCGAGGACTGACGAGTAGAATGAAAATCACGCGGCTCAGGCTTCTGGGGTTCAAGTCCTTCGTCGATGCGACGGAGCTTGTCATCCAACCCGGCCTGACGGGCGTCGTCGGTCCTAACGGTTGCGGAAAATCAAACCTTCTCGAAGCCCTTCGCTGGGTGATGGGCGAGAGTTCACACAAGTCGATGCGCGCTGCCGCCATGGACGACGTGATCTTCTCCGGGAGTGGCGGGCGGCCGGAGCGGTCGAGCGCCGAAGTGACGATGTTCCTCGACAACAGCGCGCGAAAAGCCCCGGCCGAGTTCAACGACAGCGACGTTCTCGAGATCACGCGGCGCATCGAGCGCGAGGCAGGTTCGGCCTATCGCATCAACGGGCGTGAGGTGCGGGCGCGCGACGTCAAGGTGCTGTTCGAAGATGCTGCGACGGGCGCGCGATCGCCGGCGCTCGTGCGGCAGGGGCAGATCGGCGAGATCGTCAAC
>Ga0182740_1001899_pt1 | contig 13411 bp, 10 predicted proteins | sample eDN5th37CKraftBY_FD_128872 | JGI IMG/M metagenome (GOLD analysis project Ga0182740, IMG submission 128872) | Enriched backyard soil microbial communities from Emeryville, California, USA - eDNA 5th pass 37_C Kraft BY (version 2) (version 2) | ecosystem: Environmental > Terrestrial > Soil >...
CGTCTCCATCGTCACCAGGTTGATGACCATGCCCAGACCGCCGCGCATGGCGGCCAGCTTGTCGGCGGCGATCGGGCGCTTGGTGCCGTCGTGGATGAACAGCGGGAAGGCCGCGACGAGGCCCTTCTGCTCGTCGACCACCAGCCGGCGCGGCCAGATTTTCTTCATCCCGGCGAAAATACCGGTATCAACCTGCTCGGCGCAGGTCATAGTGCTGAGCTTGGAGAACAACCGGCCAATTTCGGTCGAAGTGTCGGGGAGCACCGGGCTCGGCGATGCGCGGCCGGGCGTCTTGTTCGCCACGGTCTGGTACCCCTGCTCGTAACGAACGCAATCCTGCGCGAAGGGCGCGATCCGTCCATCCTCGCCGGTCAGCGCGTCAAAATAGGCGTGGGCGGCATAGACCAGATAGTCCCGCGTGTTGCGCTGCGCGGCCGGCACGTCCGCCAGCAAGGCGGGGCGCGGCGCCTTCAGAAGCGCCATCGCCTCGGGCGCGACGTTGCGGTCGAGCAACTGCTCGACCTCGGTGATCATGTTCCGCTCCACCCGGAGCCGGACTGCGACCATCGCGGGCCGACCCTCGATCATGTAGACGAGCTGCATCGCGACCTGCCCGCTCACCGGGTCCGCCACGGTCAGCCGATAGCCGGTCGGCTTGATCGACGCCCGCCAGAGCACGCCTTCGCCGAGCGCGATCCGGCCGGTATTCTCCGTCACCCACACCTCTTGCGCGAGCGGCAGCGACGCGGGATCCTGCTTCTCCATCGCGTGCAGGAAACGATCGGCGATGGCGACGAGGCAGGCCCGATCGCACGGGACCACGCGCGCCGGATCGAACGGCTGCTTGTACCACGGCTTCGCGGCGGCGGTGGCGGACGCATCGGCGGGCGCCGCGGCCTGCGCGACGGCGAGCGTCGGGCCAAGCGCGAACGCCGCAAGGGCGAACCGGATGTGAGCCTTCTTCATGAGCCTTCCTCTCTTCTCGTCTTATCGGATAGCGTGACGGCGAACCGGATGGATTATCGGGCGCTTCGGCCGGATCGAAGCCGGGCGGCACTCGCAAAGGCTGTTCCGCCTCCGAATCCGTGCATGCTATCCTCCCGCCTTGCTTTATGGTTAGATCGGCGACACGCTTGGGAGCACGCGCCCCCAAGGATCACTCAGACTAGCGAGTTTCTTGATATTGTCAAAACGATCTACGACTGCCACCAAGCTGCGGGCCGCGCCGCCGGGCACTGACCGCGAAACCCGGCCCGAACCGGCGCCGTCCAGCCGCGACGACATGCGCCGGCTACTGACGATACGCATCGTCAGCCTGCTCGATCTGCTTCGCCGCAGCGGGGCGCTCGCCAATCGGCGCGAATTCGGCCTGTCCGACGTCGAATGGCGCATCATGGCACAGGTCGGGGAGCACCAGCCGCTGAGCCTCAACGGGCTGTCCGATCTGTCGAGTCTCGATCGGGGCCAGCTCAGCCGGGCGGTCACGACGATGGTCCAGCGCGGCCTGCTCGACCGGCGGCGCAAGCCGGGCGGACCCGCGGTCGCGATCACGCTGACCGAGGAGGGCACGGCGCTTTACGGCCGCATGATCGACCTCGCCGCCGCCCGCAACACGTTTCTCGTCGGCGATCTTCCCATCGAGGAGGTCGAAAGGCTGAGCGGCGTCCTCGTCCGCTTGCGCGAACGCGCGGTGATCCTGCTGGAACGTGAGCGGTCCCACGGCGGCAATCTGAGCAAGGCCGGATAGCGCCAGCGCCGTCTCACCCGGCGTCGACCTGAGCGGCCGAAGCCGCTGCACTCCTTTGTCATGACAACAAAGAAGTTGCTTATGACACGTTGTTTGGCCAATACCATCATAGCGACATAGCGTCTTCGGCAGGAGGCCGGGGCCATCAGGATCGCCGGGGGAGAATGGCGGCTTTTCGCCTCGGGGCCGAAGCCGTCCTCGGATGCGGGGCGCCAGCCGGCGCGCCGCGACGGAGTGGGAGAATGACATGCCTGAGATCGTACTGGGGATGTGGACATCGCACGGGCCAACCCTCTCGACCCCGCCGGAAAACTGGACGGTGCGGGTCACCGCGGATCGCCGCAACCGGCACCCGTTCCGTGGCGGGATCTACTCGTTCGATGAACTGGTGGAAATGCGTGCCGACGAGAAGCTCGACGCGCAGTCCTCGCTCGACGAGCGCCAGAAACGGAACGCCGGCTGTCAGGCCGCAATCGTGGCAATGGCGGAGCGCTTCGCGCAGGCTAGGCCGGACATCGCGATCATCATGGGCAACGACCAGCGCGAACTGTTCCTCGACGACGTGACCCCGGCGATCACGGTCTATACCGGCGATCGGATCTGGGATCAGCCCGCGACGCCCGAACAGGCAGCGCAGATGCCGCCGGGCATCCACGAGGCCGAACCGGGGCACAGCCCGCCGGAGCGCCGCGAATATCCGGCGTTTGCCGGGCTCGGCACCCACATCTCCGAATCCGTGGTCGCGGAAGGATTCGACATCGCCGTCTCGAAGCGCCTGCCCGAGCCGGTCGACCACTGGTCAAGCGGGGCGCCGCACAGCCTGGGGTTCATCTACCGCCAGATCATGCGCGATCAGGTCATCCCCCATGTCCCGATCATCATCAACACCTTCTTCCCGCCCAACCAGCCGACGGCGCGGCGCTGCTTCGAATTCGGCCGCGCGGTCGGCCGGGCGCTGCGGGCGTGGCCGGGCAACGAGCGGGTCGCGGTCTTCGGCTCGGGCGGCATGAGCCATTTCACGATCGACGAGGCGTTCGATACCATGTTCCTCGACGCCCTCGGCCGCCGCGACGCGGAGACACTCTGCACGATCGAGGAGAAATATTTCCAGGCGGGAACGTCGGAGCTCAAGACCTGGATCGCGGCGGCGGGCGTCCTGTTCGACACGCCTCTGCAAGGCGGCGTCGTCGGGTACGAACCGTGCTACCGCTCCGAGGCCGGCACCGGCACCGCCAACGGGTTCGTGGCGTGGTCATGAACGATTCGCGCGACATGCCGGCACGACTCGCTGCCTTCGACACCTGCGCGCTGTCCGACGCGCTGGACAGCCTCGGCCTGACCGGCTGCGTCACCGGCCTGACCGCAACGCTGCCCGGCCGGCGGATCGCCGGGCAGTGCCGCACGGTCAAGCTGGCGGCGGGCAACGCCCCCCCGGGCGCGCCGGTCCGCCACCTCGGCGCGAGCGCGATCGACGCCTCGGCCGAGGGCGAGATCATCGTCGTCGAGCAGGCGACCGGCCGGGACGCCGGATGCTGGGGCGGAATCCTCAGCCGCGGCGCGCAGATCAAGGGAATCGCCGGGGTGATCGCCGAAGGCCCGGTGCGCGACGTGGACGAGGCGCGGGAAATCGGCTTCCCGATCTTCTGCCGGGCATTCACCGCCTTCACCGCGCGCGCGCGCGTTCACGAGGCCGCCACCGACGTCCCCGTTACGGTCGGCGGCGTGACGGTCGATCCCGGGATGATCGCGGTTGCCGATTCGAGCGCGGTCGTGTTTATCCCCGAGGACCGCGCGGAGGACGTGCTGACGGCCGTGACCCGTATCGCGCGCCGCGAAGCCGAAATGATCCGCCGGCTGGAGGCAGGGGAGCGCGCGGGGGACGTCCTCGGCGCCAATTATGAACATCTGTTGCGGAGGCCCGATAATGGGGAGTGACAAGAATGTGGCGCGTGCCGCCGCGCTCGAAACGGCGACGATCAGCGATGCGCTCGATCGGCTGAATATCGTCGGGCAATGCGCCGGCATCCAGGGCCGCGATCCCGATTTCCGGATGGCGGGGCGCGCGTTCACGATGCGGTGCGGCCCGGCCAGCAAGCCGCCCGGGACGGTCGGCGACTATATCGACGACGTGCCCGAAGGCGCCGTGGTCGTGATCGACAATGGCGGCCGCACCGACGCGACGATCTGGGGCGACATCCTCACCGAGATCGCGCACCGTCGCAAGCTGGGCGGCACGCTGATCGACGGCATCAACCGCGACGTCCACCTCTGCCGCTCGCTCGGCTATCCGGTGTTCAGCCGCGGACACTGGATGCGGACCGGAAAGGACCGCGTTCAGGTGGAGGAAATGGCCTGCGCCGTCGACATCGGCGGCGCGCGGGTGGCCCCCGGCGACATCGTGCGCGGCGACCCGGACGGCGTCGTCGTGATCCCCGCCGCGCATGAGGAGGAGGTGCTCGCCGCCGCCGAGGAGATCCACGCGGCGGAAGAAGCGATCCGCGCCACAGCGCGAACCGGGGTCCGCCTCGACGAGGCGCGCCGCCGCTACAACTACCATAATCTACAGACACGGAGAGTCGAATGATCATTGATTGTCACGGACATGTCAGCGCGCCTGTCGAACTGTGGGCGTATAAGGCCGGTCTGCTCTCGCATCGGGGCTCACATGGCCGCGGCAAGGTCAATGTCAGCGACGAGGAACTGATCGCTGCCGCGCACAAGAGCGACCCCTGGCCCGACGGCCATGTCCAGCTGCTCCACAGCCACGGCACCGATATGCAGCTGATCTCGCCGCGGCCCTATCAGATGATGTCGTCCGCGCGGCCGGCGAAAGTGGTGCACTGGTTCTGCGAGGAGGTGAACACGCTGATTCACCGCCAGTGCCAGCTCATCCCCGATACCTTCATTCCGGTCGCGGGCCTGGCCCAGGCCGCCGGCGAACCGATCGAAGCGACCTTCGCCGAGATCGACCGCTGCGTGTCGCTCGGGTTCAAGGGCTTTCTGCTCAACCCCGATCCCTATGAAAACGGGACGCAGGAAGCGCCGGGGCTCGGCGACCGCTATTGGTATCCGCTCTACGAGAAGCTTTGCGAACTCGACATGCCGGCGCATATCCACGCCACCGGCTCGCAGTCGGAGCGCACGCCGTACACGCTGCACTTCATCAACGAGGAATCGATCGCGGTCTATACGCTGTGCAACTCGACCGTGTTCGACGATTTCCCGAATCTGAAGATCGTCGTCAGCCATGGCGGCGGGGCTATCCCCTACCAGCTCGGCCGGTTCGAATCGGCGTCGATGCGCGGCAAGATCCGGTTCTCGGAACGGATGCGCAATCTCTATTTCGATACCGTGCTCTACACCGAAGGCGCGCTCCGGCTGCTGATCGAGACGGTCGGCGCGGATCGCTGCCTGTTCGGGTCGGAATGCCCCGGCGTCGGTTCCGGCATCAATCCGAAGACCGGCCACACCATGGACCATATCGCGCCGGTCATCGCCTCGTTCGACTGGCTCTCCGACGCCGAGAAGAAGGCGATTTTCGAGGACAATGCCCGGAAGGTGTTCAACCTCACCGTATGAGCCCCCGAACCGTGCGAAGCCAGCCGGGCGACAAACCGATCAGGTTTGCCGCCCGGCTTTGTTTTCAGCGATTCGGTGAACGCCCCAATGGCCTGAGCCAGCATCGCCCATCGTCGGATCGGGCCGGCCCCGCGTCGGAACCGGACCAGCGAGCCGATGGAGTCTGGCAATGCGCGGTCTGGCAGGATCAGGATGACATTACGGGAATTTGCCGAGGCCATCCGCGACAACGCGCTGCCGATCGCGGTGGGCGTACTGATCGTCGTGCTCGTCGGTTTCCACGCGCTGGCGTGGCTCACCCACTGACCGAGTCCGCACCCATAACCGGCGCAACGTCCGCCCTAGATCCCGAAGCGGAGGAGTGCGAGCCGGTTTGAAATGGCTCCCCGGGCCTGATTCGAACAGGCGGCCGTCCGATTAACAGTCGGATGCTCTACCGCTGAGCTACCGGGGAACAGAGGCGAGGCGCGCCTATAGCAGCGGCGTCGCGCCCGGTGCAAGGGGTCAGACCGCAAACTGCTCCATCGCGATCCGGTCGTCCAGCGCATGCTCGGGATCGAACAGCAGCCGCAACGAACTCGAGCGGTCCATCGCGACCGATACCGTCGCCACGTCGCGGACTTCGCGTTGATCGGCAACCGCGCTCACCGGGCGCTTCAGCGGGTCGAGCACCCGGAAGACGACCCGCGAACGATCGGGCAGGATCGCCCCGCGCCAGCGCCGGGGACGAAACGGACTGATCGGCGTCAGCGCGATCATCGCCGATTCGAGCGGCAGAATCGGCCCCTGCGCCGACAGATTATAGGCTGTCGATCCCGCCGGGGTCGCGACGAGGACGCCATCGCACACCAGCTCCGGCAGCACGACGCGATCATCGACGTTGACTTCGAGCTTCGCGGTCTGGCGGGTTTCGCGCAGCAACGAGACCTCATTGAGCGCGGGATAGGAGACGGTCTCGCCATCGACCGTCCGCACGTCCATCCGCAGCGGCGTGACCTTGAACGCGCGCGCCCGCGCGATCCGGCTTTCGAGCAGATCGGGGCTCCATTCGTTCATGAGAAAGCCGACCGTGCCGAGATTCATCCCGAACACCGGCAGGATCCGCCGCCGATCGAGCATCCCGTGGAGCGTCTGGAGGAGGAAACCGTCGCCGCCGAGCGCGACCACCAGCGTCGCCTCGCGCAGCGGCACCCACTCATAGCGGCTCCGCAACTCGGCGGCCGCGACCTGCGCGCCCTCAGTCGGCGAAACGATGAGGGCGAGCCGGCACTCGTCGATCATCCGCCGGTCACGCTCATATGCCGCGCCACGGCGGGGGCGGCCGCGCGGGCGTCGATATGGAAGGCGTGGCGCAGCGGCTTGAGCGCCATCGCCTGATCGAGCAGCGCGTCGAGCGCCTCGCGCCCGCCGCCGCGCAACGCCGCTTTCAGATCGACGCGATCCTCGTGGCCGAGACACATGTAAAGCCGCCCGGTCGCGGTGACGCGGACACGGTTGCAGCCGTCGCAGAAATTGTGGGTGAGCGGCGTGATCAGCCCGATCCGCGCATTCAGTTCCTCCACCCGGTGATAGCGCGCGGGGCCGCCGGTCTGCTCGACCAGCGGGGTCAGGGTGAAGCGTTTCGCGAGCTGCGCCCGGACCCGGTCGAGCGGCAGATAGCGATCGACGCGATCCTCGTCGATCGCGCCCAGCGGCATCGTCTCGATCAATGTCAGATCGTGCCCCTCGGCGGCGCACCAGCGCAGCATCGGTTCGATCTCGTCCTCGTTGAGGCCCTTCAACGCCACCATGTTGATCTTGACCCTGAGGCCCGCCGCGCGGGCGGCGGCGATCCCCGCCAACACCTTGCCGACGTCGCCCCGGCGGGTGATGTAGCGGAAAGTCTCGGGGTCGCGGCTGTCGAGGCTGACGTTCACCCGCCGCATCCCCGCCGCGAACAGCGCCTCAGCCTGCCGGGCGAGTTGGGTGCCGTTGGTGGTAAGGGTCAATTCGTCGAGGCCATGGCCGAGATGCCGCCCGATCATCGCCGCCAGATCAGGCAGGCCGCGCCGAACCAGCGGCTCGCCGCCGGTCAGCCGGATCTTGCGGACGCCGCGGGCGACGAACGCATCGGCAAGATGCGCGATCTCCTCGATCGACAGAATCTCCGCCCGGGGCATGAAGGTCATGGCCTCGGCCATGCAGTAGCGGCAGCGCAGATCGCATCTGTCGGTGACGGAAATGCGCAGATAGGTGATTCGCCGGCCGAAGCCGTCGATCAGGGCGCGCGCCGATGTCCCAGAATCGCGTTCCATGGAAAACAGCTAGGGCGCCGGCGCCGTAACAGCAAGAGCGGGGCGCTTTTCGCGCGGTCTCCCACCGCGTGCATCTTCCATCTGGCACAAACCGGGCAACTCGCTGTACCGTCCCCCGCGTAACCAGTTGTGCTGTACCCATTCCTAACCACCTGTCAGGAAGCGGTGGCCGTCACGTCGTGATACGGCCGCGATGGAAATACGGATGGACCTGACGTGACCCGCGCTACGGAACCGATATTCCTGCTTTCGTTCCGTCACCGCGACGAGCTGGCGGCGATGGCCGAGCGCGGCGGGTGGCAGGCGCTGGCGGCGCGGCGCGCCGGCGGCGCCGAATGGCGGTTCATCGCCAGCGGCGCGGCCGTCGCCGTGATCGACGCGCGCGGCGCGTTCGACGAAGGGATAACGGTCACGCGGCTCCTCGCCGAGCCGGCCCAGGCGAACGCCGCCGCGCTCGTCGTGCTGGTATCGCGCGGCGACGTCGCCCGGCTCGACGCCGTGTTCGCGGCCGGCGCGAGCCACTATCTCGCGAGCCCGTTCGGCGAGGCCGAGTTCGCCCAGACGCTGCGCTTCGCTCGCCGTTACGCCGAACGGCTGGCCGGCGGACAGGGCGCAGCCACCGATCGCGCGGCGCTGCTCGCGGCGGAAGCGGCGACCTGGCGCTGGCGCCCCGGCGCGGCGACCGTGACCCTCAGCCCGGTGCTGGCGCGCCGCCTCGACATCGCGACCGGGCCGGAGGGCGCCGTGCCGCTCCGCCGCCTGCTGCTCGCGCTCGGCCGCGACGCGCGGCGGCTCGCCCGCGATGCGGTCGCGCGGTCGCTCGAAGGCACCCGGCCGACGGCGTTCGCGCATGGTGACGAGGATGCCCGCGTCGTCCACCACATCCACTCGATGATGGACGGGGCCGTGGTCGGCCACGTCGAGGAACTCGAACCCGCCCGGGTAGGGGAGAAACGGGGCAGCCGCGATTCGCTGACGGGGCTGGATGACGGCGCGGCGGCACGACACTGGATCGATGCGTGCCTTCGCCGGGACGTGGAGGGCCCGCGCTGTATCCTGATCCTGCTCTCGGTCAGCCGTTTCGATGCAATCAACGCCGGCTTCGGCAAGGCGACCGGCGACGCCGTGCTCCAGGCCGTCGCGCGGCGGATCGAGCGGCTCGCCGGCACTTCGCGGCTGCGCGACCGCTCGATCGCCCGCCTCGCCGGGGCGGAATTCGCGATCGCGCTCGCCGCGCCCGCGACGATCGAAGAAGGCAACATGATCGCGTCGCAACTTCTCGAGGCGGTCAGCCGGCCGTTCGTCGCGGACCGGCGCATGGTCAATCTCTCCTGCCGGATCGGCGTCGCGCTGGCTGGCAGCGGCGACCACGATTCCGCGACCCTGCTCCGCCGGGCGAGCGCCGCGCTGGCCGACGCCAAGGGTGGTGAGGCCAGCTCAGTCCGCATCCTCGACGCCAGCGGCGAAGCCGAAACCGCGCGCGCCGACCGGCTCGAGATCGACCTGCGCGTCGCGCTCGACCGCGACGAGATCGAGCTTTTGTTCCAGCCCCAGGTTTCGGTGACGACCGGCGAGATCGTGGGGGTCGAGGCGCTCGCGCGCTGGCACCATCCGGACCTCGGAGAGTTGGGCGCGCCGACGCTGTTCGCGGCGGCCGAACGATCGGACTACCTCCTCCAGCTGTCCGATCATGTGCAGCACAAGGCGCTCCAGATCGCCGCCGCCTGGCCGCGAGCGCTCGACCGGCTCCGCCTCGCCGTCAACATCACCGCCACCGATATCGCGCGGCCCGGCTTCACCGCGCGCTTTCTCGAAATGATCGAGGCGAGCGGCTTCGCGCGGTCGCGGCTGACGGTGGAAGTGACCGAGAGCGGCCTGATCGAGGATCTGGGCGACGCCGCCGCGCTGCTCGCCGCGTTGCGCGCGGCCGGTCTGCGCGCCGCGATCGACGATTTCGGAACCGGCTATTCGAGCCTCGCTTATCTGAAAGCGCTGCCGCTCGACTATCTCAAGATCGACAAGCGGCTGGCGCAGGACATCGAAGGCTCGGCGCGCGATCGGGTGGTGGTGCGCGGCGTAATCGACATGGCGCGCGCGCTCGGCCTTTCGGTCGTCGCCGAAGGGGTCGAGACCGAAGCCCAGCTCACCCTGCTCGCCGCCGAGGGTTGCAACTATTATCAGGGCTTCCTCTGTGCCCCCCCGGTGAGCGTCGACGACCTCCTGACGCTGATTGCGGCAAACGGTGCGCCGGATGCCTCTTGAACGACCCACCAACAGGAGCGCCCCATGATCGACCGCACCCTCACGCGCCGGGCCCTCCTCGCATCAGCGGCAGGCGCGACGGGCGCGAGCCTGCTTGCGCCCGCGGCTTTCGCCAGCCGGAAGGCTGATGTGGCACGCCCCAACATCATCTTCATCATGGCCGACGACCTCGGCTTCGCCGACGTGAGCTGTTACGGCCGGCCCGATTACGAGACGCCCCATATCGATGCACTGGCGGCACAAGGCACGCGTTTCATGCAGGCCTACGCCAATTCGGCGGTCTGCTCGGCAACGCGTGTCGGCCTCATCACCGGCCGGTATCAGAATCGCTTGCCGATCGGGCTTGAGGAACCGCTCGCGACGCGGGACGTCGGACTGCCGCCCTCGCACCCCACCTTGCCTTCGCTGCTGCGCAAGATCGGCTACGGCACCGCCCTGATCGGCAAATGGCATATGGGCGCCTTGCCCAAATATGGCCCGCTCAAGAGCGGCTACGAGCATTTCTGGGGCTTTCGTGGCGGCGGGCTCGATTATTTCACCCACCAGTTCATGGGCAAGCCGGATCGCTGGGACGACGATCGTGAGACCGAACAGCCGGGCTACCTCACCGATCTGATCGGCCAGCACGCGTTGGAAGCGATCGGCCGCTACGCCGCGAAGCGCCAGCCCTTCTTCCTCAGCGTCCATTTCAACGCGCCCCACTGGCCGTGGGAGGGGCCGGAGGATGAAGCCGAAGCCCACCGCCTCGCCGCGAGCAAGGCGCCGTTCGCCGTCTTTCACACCGATGGCGGATCGCAGAAGACCTACGCGGAGATGGTCACGCGGATGGATGTGCAGGTCGGCCGGATCACGAAGGCGCTCGATGAGCTTGGTATCGCCGACGATACGATCATCATCTTCACCAGCGACAACGGCGGCGAGCGTTTTGCCTACACCTGGCCATTCACCGGCAAGAAGACCGAACTGCTCGAAGGCGGGTTACGGATTCCCGCGATCATCCGCTGGCCGGGGCATATCCCGGCAGGCGCCGCCAACGAGCAGGTGATGATCTCGATGGACTGGCTGCCCACGCTGCTCGCCATCGCCGGCACCGCTCCCGCCATAGCCTATCCGAGCGACGGCATGGACCTGGGCGGCACGCTGCTGCGCGGGGCCGCCCCGGTCACGCGGACTTTGTGCTGGCGTTATCTCAATCTGTCGCAGGAGGCCTGCCGCGACGGGGACTGGAAATATCTCAAGATCCTCGACAACAGCTTCCTCTTCAATGTGGTCGAGGATCCGCTCGAACGCGCGAACCTCAAGGAACGGCATCCCGATATATACCAGCGCGTGCTTGCGAAATATCGGACGTGGGACGCAACGATGCTGCCGCTCGATCCCGAGGCGTCGACCAGCGGCTTCACCGGCCGCGATCTCGCCGATCATTTCGGGATCAGGAACGCCCGCACGGTCGCGCCCCCCGCGGATTGAGGCGCCGCGCGGAATCCGTCACCCCGCGGCGACCGCCAGACTCAACGCCCCGTCGCCCTCGTCGATCGTCACGACCGAGCCGTCCGGGATCTCGCCGCGCAGGATGGCGTCGGCGAGCGGGTCCTGGAGATATTTCTGCACCGCGCGCTTGAGCGGCCGCGCGCCATAGACCGGATCATAGCCGACCCGGCCGAGCCAGGCCCGCGCGCCGTCGGTGAGCGACAGCACGATCTTGCGATCCTTGAGCAAGCGCTGGACGTGCGCCACCTGAATGTCGACGATCGGCCCCATATGCGCCTGCCCGAGGCGGTGGAACAGGATGATCTCATCCAGCCGATTGAGGAACTCCGGGCGGAAATGGGCGCGGACTACCTCCATCACCTGCGGCTCGACGCTTTCGACCGACTGGCCGTCGGCGAGGTTCGAGAGGAACTGACTGCCGAGATTGGAGGTCAGGATGATGAGCGTATTGGCGAAATCCACCGTCCGCCCCTGCCCGTCGGTCAGCCGGCCGTCGTCGAGCACCTGAAGGAGGATGTTGAAGACGTCGCCATGCGCCTTCTCGACCTCGTCGAACAGGATCACCTGATAGGGCCGGCGCCGCACCGCCTCGGTCAGCACGCCGCCTTCCTCATAGCCGACATAGCCCGGAGGCGCGCCGATCAGCCGCGCGACCGAATGCTTCTCCATGAATTCGCTCATGTCGATCCGCACCATCGCCGCGTCGTCGTCGAACAGGAAGCCGGCGAGCGCCTTGGTCAGCTCGGTCTTGCCGACGCCGGTCGGCCCGAGGAACAGGAACGAGCCGAGCGGCCGGTTCGGGTCCTGCAACCCGGCCCGCGCCCGGCGCACCGCACGACTGACGGCGGCCACCGCATCGGCCTGCCCGATCACGCGCTTGCCGAGCGCCTCCTCCATGTTGAGCAGCTTCTCGCGCTCGCCCTCAAGCATCCGGTCGACCGGAATCCCCGTCCAGCGCGAGACGACGGCGGCGATGTCCTCGCTCGTCACCTCCTCGCGCAGCATCGCGCCGGCCGCCGCGCTCTGCGCCTCGGCCACCTGCTTTTCGAGCGCGGGGATCACGCCGTAGGACAGTTCGCCGGCGCGGGCGAGATCGCCGCGCCGCTGCGCCTGCTCCAGCTCGATCCGCGCGGCATCGAGCTGTTCCTTGAGCTTCGCCTCGGCCTGAATCTTCTCCTTCTCGCCCCGCCAGCGCTGGGTCAGTTCGGCCGATTGCTGCTCCAGTTCGGCAAGATCGTGCTCGAGGTTGGCGAGCCGGTCCTTCGAAGCGAAATCGCTTTCCTTGCCGAGCGCCTCGCGCTCGATCTTGAGCTGGATGATCCGGCGATCGAGCGTCTCGATCTCCTCGGGCTTGCTTTCCACCTCCATCCGCAGCCGGCTCGCGGCCTCGTCCATCAGGTCGATCGCCTTGTCGGGCAGGAAGCGGTCGGTGATATACCGATGCGACAGCGTCGCCGCCGAAACCAGCGCGCCATCGGTGATCCTGACCCCGTGGTGAAGCTCATATTTCTCCTTGAGCCCGCGCAGGATCGAAATCGTATCCTCCACCGTCGGCTCGCCGACGAACACCGGCTGGAAACGGCGTTGGAGCGCCGCGTCCTTCTCGACATGCTTGCGATATTCGTCGAGCGTCGTCGCGCCGATGCAATGCAGTTCGCCGCGCGCCAGCGCCGGCTTGAGCAGGTTGGAGGCATCCATCGCGCCTTCGGATTTGCCGGCGCCGATCAGCGTGTGCATCTCGTCGATGAACAGCACGATCTCGCCCTCGGCGGCCTTCACCTCGTCGAGCACGCCCTTCAGCCGCTCCTCGAACTCGCCGCGATATTTGGCGCCCGCGATCAGGCTGCCCATGTCGAGCGCCAACAGCCGGCGATCCTTCAGCGTATCCGGCACGTCGCCGTTGACGATGCGCAGCGCCAGCCCCTCGACGATCGCGGTCTTGCCGACGCCGGGCTCACCGATCAGCACCGGGTTGTTCTTGGTGCGCCGCGCGAGAATCTGGATCGTGCGGCGGATTTCCTCGTCGCGGCCGATCACC
>Ga0182740_1001900_pt1 | contig 13401 bp, 10 predicted proteins | sample eDN5th37CKraftBY_FD_128872 | JGI IMG/M metagenome (GOLD analysis project Ga0182740, IMG submission 128872) | Enriched backyard soil microbial communities from Emeryville, California, USA - eDNA 5th pass 37_C Kraft BY (version 2) (version 2) | ecosystem: Environmental > Terrestrial > Soil >...
AGGCGTCGATCCCGAGCTGGGCGGCGATCTCGGCGGGTGGCAGCATCGTCGCGGCCTGGGCGATCTCGAGGTCGGAGGGGAGGGTCTGCATGAAGGCTGGTCCTGTCGGTGAGCGGGCGAACGACGCCTGCCAGGGCAGGCACATCGCGGAGAGGATGCGACACCGACTCACAGTGCGCAAGCGCCGCACGCGAGGCGCGCAAAAACGGGCGGAAGCGCGTATGCACTTCCGCCCGTCTGGGGTTGGTACTGCCGGAGCCTACAGCTCCTGGTGATAGGCGAAGAGGCGGTCGCCATCGAGCTTGCGGAGCTTCTGCAGCGCCTCGTTCTCGATCTGGCGAACGCGCTCCCGGCTGATCTGGAGCTGCTCGCCCACCTCGGCCAGCGTGTGCTGGTGGCCCTGGCCCAGCCCGAAGCGAAGCTGGAGGACCAGCTTCTCGCGGGCGGAGAGAGTGTCCAGCGCGGCGTTCACGTCGCGCTTCAGCATCGACTCGCTGGCGGCCTCATACGGGGTCTCGGATACCTCGTCGGCGATCAGGTCGCCGAGGCTGGTGTCGTCCTCGTTGCCGATCGGTGTCTCCAGCGAGATGGTGCGCTGCGCCGCCTGCACGATCTGGTGGATCTTCTCCGGGGCGACGGCCATCGCCTCGGCGACCTCTTCCGGGGTCGGCTGGCGACCGAGTTCCTGCGCGAGCAGGTTCAGGGTCTTGCGATAGCGGGAGATGGAATCGCCCATGTGGACCGGGAGGCGGATGGTCCGGCTCTGGTCCGCGATGGCGCGGGTGATCGCCTGGCGAATCCACCACGTCGCGTAGGTGCTGAAGCGGAAGCCCTTCCGCCAGTCGTACTTCTGCACGGCGCGCATCAGGCCGATGTTGCCCTCCTGGATCAGGTCCAGCAGGGTGAGGCCGCGGTTCACGTATCGCTTGGCGATGGAGACGACGAGGCGCAGGTTGGCGCGGACGAACTGCTGCACAGCCTGGAGGTCGCCGTTCTCGACCCTCTTGGCGAGGTCGATCTCCTGGGCGTGGGTCAGCAGCGGGGTCTCGGCGATCTCGCGCAGGTAGAGGCGGACCGGGTCGTTGATGAAATTGGGATCGAGCCGCTGCAGCACATCGAGATCGCGTTCGAGGTCGACTTCCGGCTCGACCTCATCCGCCATCTGTGTGGTAATCTCTTCGGGAACTTCAGCCTTCTCTTCGCCATTAATGCTGTCGCTGACGAACTTGTCGAGATCGGCTACATCGTAGGTGGCCATCCGGTCGCTCATTGGTTCATGCTCCTTACGTGGTGGCCGGGACCGGGCACACGACTGACGTCAACCGCAGGAGCGATGCCCGCGCGGCGGCGTGTGTGTCCGGAGTGGTGCGTCCCGTCCACTTATGTATACGCACAACGGAGCCAATCGGATGTGTTTCCATCATGCCGGTCGGCGTGTCGGTGGGCTGTGAGGGTGAAAGCTGGCGCCAGCCGCGGCCAGTCATCAAGCGACCGCTGGCGCAGCGGGGCGGGGAAGCGCGGCGCGCGTCTCCAGATATGCCAGTATAGCGATGTATGGATACACTGTAAATACCCCCTTGGTGTGGAGTCGCGTGTCGCGGCCTGTCCCTGAAACAGGCGACCGGAACGATGCGAAGCGGGGCCGCATCGTTCCGGTTGACTCGCACCCGAGCGGGTTCAGTGGCCGCAGCCGCAGCCCTGGGAGGTCTGGGCGTTGTCGCCCGTGTCGAAGGAGTGCCCGCAGGAGCAGCTCGCGACGGCGTTCGGGTTGCGGACGGTGAAGCCGCCACCCATGAGGGAGTTGACGTAATCGATCTCGGCGCCGTTGAGGTACATCGCGCTGAAGTTGTCGACCAGGACGCGCACGCCCTGCGTCTCGATGACCTCATCGCCCTCGTCGGAGGACTCGTCGATCGTCATGCCGTACTGGAGGCCGGAGCAGCCACCGGGAGCGACGAAGACGCGCAGTGCGTGATCCGGGGTGCCCTGCTCGGTGAGGAAATCGCGGAGCTGCGAGACCGCTTCGGTGGTCATGGTGATCATGCGTGTGTTGCCCCCTGGGGAGAAAATCGGTTGCGGAGCGAGGCCGTATACTTGCCGTTGCACTCGCTTTCCTAATGTAAGGATAGCCCCTGATGGGAAAGTGTCAAGACGACGTTATGTGCGCTTCGCCCGTCTTTCGATGCCCGCCGCCGCCCACCTCCAATCAAGGAACACCTCCGTTTGCCCCGACCATCCCGTACAGTCCCCAACCGTCCCAAGGAGCGCGACCGCGGCCAGCACGCGGGCCGCGTCGACCAGTCTGCCCGCCGGGGCCGCGCCGACGACAAGCCGTCCGCAATCCTGGCTGAGGCGCCCGCCGGCATGCCGCAGGGCCGGGTGATCCGCGCGCATGGCCTCTGGTACGAGGTGGTGCTGGATGACCCGGATTCCGGATCGCCGCTCGTGCTGGCGACCCTGCGCGGCCAGCTGAAGCGCGAGATACGCCGGACGGACATCGTCACGGTCGGCGATCGCGTCGCGGTCTCCCTCCTGCCGGATCGGGAGGCGGTGATCGAGTGGGTTGGCCCGCGCTCGCGTGCCTTGGTGCGCACGGCCCGCAACACCCGCGACACCGATCAGGTCATCGTCGCCAACCTGGACCAGGTGCTCTTCGTCTTCGCCGTGCGCGATCCGGCCCCGCACGTGCGGATGCTGGACCGGTTCCTCGTCCTGGCGGAACTCCAGCATCTGCCCGCCGCCATCGTGGTTGGCAAGATGGACCTGGAAGAACCGGATGGGCCGGAGGCCGCACGGAAGGTGTTCGCGGACTATGAAAGCGTCTATCCGGTCCATTTCGTGAGCGCACGCACTGGCGAGGGGCTGGCGGACCTACGAGCGATGCTGGAAGGAAAGATCTCCGCCGTGGCGGGACCGTCCGGTGTTGGCAAGTCGAGCCTGCTCAACGTGCTCGATCCGGACAACCTGCGCGATGTCGGCGAAGTGTCGCTCGCCACCGGAAAGGGTCGGCACACGACCGTCGGCGCTCGCCTGCACCGGATCGGGCCAGACACGTTCGTTGCGGATACGCCGGGGATGCGCGCGCTCGCCATGCACGCGGTCGATCCGCTGGTACTGCCCGAATGCTTCCCGGAATTCCGCCCCTTCCTCGGGGGCTGCTTCTATCAGGATTGCACCCACGTCCACGAGCCGGACTGCGCGATCCGGGACGCGGTGGCACGAGGCGACATCGCCCAGGGGCGCTACGAAAGCTACGTCGCCCTGCGTTCGGGCGAGGTCGAGCGCGATGTCGTCTTCGACGACTACATCCCCGACGACGACGCTCAACTGGACTGATGGATATCGTTGACCGCGACGCCGGCGATTGGCGTCGCCCAGGCACAAGGAGAGACCGTGGCACGACCACGACGGGACCACGATACCGGGCCGAACGGCGTGACGGTCGACGACCTGATCGATGGGATGGCGCCGTTCATCGACGACCTGCTTGGGCGGATCGAGGGTGACGAGTTCACGACCAACGATTTCGTGGACATCCTCCTCTCGCTGCCGGATGGCGTCGCGCTCTACGAGCAGGCGCTGGTCCGCTGGGGCGAGAACGAGCGTCACGGGAAGATGGTGGTGCACGGGCAGGTCATCCCCGGTGCGATGCGCCGCTCGACGCACGTCGAGTGGACCGGATATGCCTACAGCGAAGACGACGAGTATGGCATCCCCGCCTGGTGGCGGATCGTACGGAGCTGATCGCCACGGCGCGACTCGGGCGGGCATGCCCGGTCTGCGTTGCGAATACTCCAATCGGGCAGGTTGACGACCCGTCGGAAACGCTGCCGTTGGCTATACTTCATTGAATGCCTGCACGTCCGTGACGCTTTCGCTTTCGCATGCGAGCAGGCCTGACCCTTGCGTTTCCCCGGTCATGGAAGAAAGACGACGCCTCGATGCAACCGAAGGACCCGAAGAGACCGCAATTGCCGCCGCCCGACAAGGGCAACGGCAAGCAGAACGGCCGCTCCGGCGGACCGTCCAACCCGCTCCAGCGCACGCCGCGCATCCCCACCTGGATCGTGGCGACGCTGATCATCGCCCTGATCGGCTGGTACATCTGGGAGGTCTTCGGGCCGAGCCAGAGCCAGGACGACCTGACGGTGAGCTACTCCGCGATTGTCCAGCAGATCGACGCCAAGAACGTCAAAACGGCGACGCTCTCCGAGACGGAAATCACGGTCGACCTCGACAAGCCGATCCACTGGGATACCGAGAACAAGGCTGTGGTCGCGAACCCGCCGGCCGATTCGTCCAACATCAGGACGAGCGACTCGGTGCAGGCGACGCTGCCGCAGGGTGTCGACAACCCGGACCTGCTGAGCCGCCTGGAAGCATCCGGCGCGACGATCAACGGCAAGGTCAGCAGCGGCAGCATCTGGACCAGCATCATCTTCAGCTTCCTGCCGTTCCTCCTCTTCCTCGGCCTCATCATCTTCATGGGCCGCTCGATGAGCCGGGGCCAGCAGAACGTCTTCGGCTTCGGGCGCAGCAAGGCGCGCCAGAACGATCCGGAACGGCCCCAGGTCACGTTCGCCGATGTGGCGGGCGAGGACGAGGCCAAGCAGGAGTTGATGGAAGTCGTCGACTTCCTGCGCAATCCGGCCAAGTACCACGCGCTCGGCGCGCGCCTGCCGCGCGGCGTGCTACTGGTCGGCCCTCCGGGCACCGGTAAGACGCTTACCGCCCGCGCGGTGGCTGGTGAGGCCGGCGTGCCCTTCTTCAGCGTCTCCGCGTCAGAGTTCGTGGAGATGTTCGTCGGTGTCGGCGCCAGCCGCGTCCGCGACCTCTTCGACCGCGCGAAGGCCGCCGCTCCGGCCATCATCTTCGTGGACGAGATGGACGCCGTCGGTCGCCAGCGGTTCGCCGGCCTCGGCGGGTCCAACGACGAGCGCGAGCAGACCTTGAACCAGCTGCTCGTGGAGATGGACGGGTTCGAGACCAACCAGGAAGTCATCGTCATGGCGGCCACGAACCGCCCGGACGTGCTCGATCCTGCCCTCCTGCGCCCGGGCCGGTTCGACCGCCAGGTGACGGTTGGCCTGCCGGATCGCAAGGGTCGTGTCGCGATCCTCGGCATCCACACCCGGGGCCTGCCGCTCAACCCGAAGGTCGACCTGGAGCACATCGCCCGTTCGACCACCGGTTTCTCCGGCGCCGACCTTTCCAACCTGGTGAACGAGGCCGCGCTCACCGCTGCGCGCCGCAACCGTAAGGAGATCATCCCCGCCGACTTCGATGAGGCGTTGGACAAGATCCTGCTCGGTGTCGCCAAGAGCGGTCTCACCAATCCGAAGGAGCGCGAGGTCGTCGCCTACCACGAGGCCGGGCACGCGCTGGTCGCCCACTTCACGGCGGGGTCCGATCCCCTGCGCAAGGTGAGCATCGTCCCCCGCGGCAATGCGGGTGGCGTCACCATCCAGATGCCGGACGAGGATCGCGGGCTCTACAGCCGCACCTACCTCCTCGGACGTCTCGCCGGCATGCTCGGCGGTCGCGCCGCCGAGATGGTGGTGTTCGGCGAGATCACGACCGGCGCCGAGAACGACCTCAAGCAGGCCACCGGGCTCGCCCGCCGCATGGTCGGCATCTGGGGCATGAGCGAGGACGTCGGGCCGATCTACCTCGGCACGGGCGAGGAACACGTCTTCCTCGGCCGCGAGATCACCCAGGACAAGTCCTTCTCCGATGCCACTGCGCAGCGGCTCGACACCGCCGTGCAGGAGATCGTCGAGAATGCCCTGAAGCAGGCGGTGCAGCTGAACAACACCTACCGCGACAAGCTGGAGGCGCTGGTCGCCGCCCTGCTGGAACGGGAGACGCTGGACGGGCCGGAGGTCATCGAGATCTTCGGGGCGCCGCCGGTGCCGGAGGATACCGAGGCCGGTATGCACACCCGGGCCACCGAGCCGTCTCCCACCACCGCCGACTAGGCGCCGTTACCGCCATTCGCCAGGCGTACCGTCTGGAAACGAAATCGCCGCTGGACTCCGGTCTGGCGGCGGTTTCGCGTGCGGGTGGCAAGCCAAGGGGAGCGCCGGGGACTGGCGATGCTAAATCCTCGTCAAATGGCCGATCCTGGTTGCCCGATAGGCGATACTTGCACCACAGTGATTTGGGCCTCGGATCGGCGATGGCAAGGGAGCATGACGATGAGCTCAGGGGAAGGACTCGGCCTTGGCGAGCCGGTGGCAGTGACGGCAGGTGATGGCGGCGCGGTCGCTGCCCCCACCTCGCCCGAAGCGGCGGATGCGAATGTGGACGCGATCGCGCCCGACCTTCCCGCGCTCATTCCGGATGTCTATCTCAATCGCGAACTGAGCTGGCTGGAGTTCAACCGGCGGGTGCTCCGCGAAGCGGCGTCGGACCGCAATCCGCTGATCGAACGCGCCAAGTTCGCCGCGATCTTCTGCTCCAACCTCGACGAGTTCTACATGATCCGCGTCGCCGGCGTGAAGCGGAAGGTGTCGGCAGGGATCGGTGACCGCGCGACGGACGGCAGGACGCCCGTCCAGCAACTGACGGCCATCCACGACGTGACGCGCGACCTCCTTGCCGAGCACGCCCACCTGGTGCGGGACGCGATCCTGCCTGGGCTGGCGGGGCAGGGCATCCGGGTCCTCGGCTGGGACGATCTCTCGGCCGACGAGCGAACGGTGATGGGCGAGGTCTTCCTGCGCGAGGTCTTTCCGGTCCTCACGCCGCAGGCGATCGACCGTGGACGGCGATTCCCGCATGTCTCCAACGGCAGCCTGAACCTCATCATCGTGCTCCGGAACAACGGGATCGCCCGCTTTGCCCGCGTGAAGATCCCCGCGGTACTGCCCCGCCTTGCGCCGATTCCGGCGGACCACGCGGAGGTGACCGGCGGCAGCGTCCTGGTTACCGACCGCGATGCGACGAAATCCGAGCTCCGGTTCGTGTGGATGGAGGACCTGGTCGCCGCCCACCTGGATCGCCTCTTCCCGGGCAGCGAGGTGATCGCCTCGTACGCCTTCCACGTCCTGCGCGATTCCGATGTCGAACCGGACGAGGACGACGAGGACAACGCCGACCTGCTGGAGGTGATGCGGGAAACGATCTCCCAGCGCCCGTTCGGCACGCCGGTTCGGGTCGATGTCGATCGCCGGATGCCGCCGGAGGTCCAGCGCTGGTTGCTCGAGCAGGTCCACGCCGGCCCGCGCGATCTCTGCGCGATCGACGGGCGGCTGGGCCTGCAGGACCTGTTCGAGCTGGTGAGGATCGACCGGCCGGACCTGAAGGATGCCCCCTTCACGCCGGCGCCGCTCTTCCCGGATGGCCTCACCGTGCCGCAGACGGGCGAGCAGTACGAGGACATCTTCGCGCTGCTGCGCGATCACGATGTGCTGGTCCACCTGCCGTATCAATCGTTCAACATCGTCGCCGACTTCGTGCGGGCGGCCTCCACCGACAAGGATGTGGTGGCCATCAAGCAGACGCTCTACCGGCTCGGCAAGGACTCGCCCCTGATCCCGGCCCTGATCGCCGCCCGCGACGACGACACCCAGGTTGCGGTGCTGGTCGAGCTGAAGGCCCGGTTCGATGAGGAGAACAACATCTCCTGGGCGCAGACGCTCGAATCGCACGGCGTCCACGTCGCGTATGGGCTCGTCGGGCTGAAGACGCACTGCAAGCTGACCCTCGTCGTGCGCCGGGAACCGGACGGACTGCGTCGCTACCTGCACATCTCCACCGGGAACTACAACGCCAACACCGCGCGCATCTACGAGGATGTCGGGTTGCTGACCTCCCGGGACGATCTGGCCAGCGATGTCAGCGAACTCTTCAACGTGCTCACCGGCTACTCCCATCAGGAACACTACCGCAAGCTCTGGGTCGCGCCGGACCACATGCGCGCGCAGATCGTCGCGGCGATCCGGGCCGAGACCGCGATCCACCGCGAGCACGGCAATGGCCGCCTGATCCTGAAGATGAACTCGCTGGTCGATCGCACCGTCATCCGCGCCCTCTACGAGGCGTCGCAGGCGGGAGTGGAGATCGACCTGATCGTGCGCGGCATCTGCTGCCTGCGGCCAGGTGTGCCGGGCTGGAGCGAGACGATCCGGGTCCGCAGCATCGTGGGGCGTTTCCTGGAGCACAGCCGCGTCTATTTCTTCCGGAACAACGGCAACCATAGTGTCTACATCGGCAGCGCCGACGCGATGGAACGCAACCTCGACCGGCGCGTGGAGGTGATCACACCCGTCGAATCGCCGGCGTTGGTGTCCCACCTGCGCGATGTGGTGCTCGACGCCTACCTGCGCGACACGGTGAATGCCTCGATCCTGCATGAGGATGGCACGTGGACGCGCATCCAGCCGGGCGAGGAGCCGTTCGACGTCCAGGCCTGGTTCCTGGAGTACTACCAGGCGGGCTCGCCGGTCAGCTAGAGGGGTCCGGGAGTGGATGCAGGCCCGGCCAGGCACGCCTGGCCGGGCCTGCGTGCGTCATCCGAGGACGACGAGGACGACCCCCGCGACGATCACCAGCGCCCCGGTCACGCGGCTTCCGGTCATCGGTTCCTTCAGCAGCCAGAACCCGAGCAGCGTTCCGAAGATGATGCTCACCTCGCGGGCGGGGGCGATCGAGCTGACCGGCGAGAAGGACATCGCCGTCAGCACGAGCATGTACGACCCCGCGCTCATGATGCCGACGAGGATCACCAGCATCCGCGAGCTGGCCCAGATCGCGCGGACGCTCGCCCGGTGGCTGCGTGCGTAAGGCGTGAGGTACACCGCGCGCAATGCCTCCGCCGACCAGCTCTGCATCACGGCCGGAATCGCAAGGGCGCCGACGGCGTGTCCATCCCACACGGTATAGCAGCTGATGATGAACCCGATGGCGAGGCCGTAGCCCACACCGACGAGCAAGGAGCGGTCGCGGACTCCCTTGATGCGCCCGCCGCTGGCAAGGATGAAGACCCCGGTGCAGATCAGCACCGAACCCGCGATGGTGACGGGGGTGGGGTGCTCTCCCAGCAGGACGATGGCGAGGACGGTCGCCAGGAGGGGGCCTGTGCCGCGTGCGATCGGGTAGACGATCGAGAGATCGGCCTGCTCGTACCCTTTCGCCAGCATCACGAAGTAGGCGAGCTGGAAGACGCCGGACCCGAGCATGAAGAGGATTTCCACCGGTCCGATATGCGGGCGTACGATCAGGGCGACGGCGACCGCCACCGGCGCGTAGACGATCGAACTGACCATCGTGTAGAGCCAGACCGCCGGCACGCCGCCATTGATCCGCTTCGTCAGGTAGTTCCATGTCGCATGGATCGCCGCGGAGACGAGCACCAGCGCCAGCGCCAGTCCCGTCATCGGGGGTTGCCCGTGCGTTCGGGGCGAGCGGGAACGGTTCTGTCTGGCGTGACGTGCATCCGGGCCAGTGATCCTCTTGCGCTTGGCGGGAAGCTCCGTATAGTGGCCCCACACAGTCCTGACGAACGCAGGGGCAGGGGCATTCTCCATGCTCACGCACGGGGTGTAAACCTTTTCCTAACATTTGGGGGAGACGTCCGCGATGATCTTCAACGATCCGGAACGCATTGCCGCGCTCACACCGCAGAACCCGTTCGATCGCCTCGACGACGGGCGTCCGAATGTGCCGGACGATCTGCTGAACCGGCTCAAGCTGGTGACGAACGACGAGGCGTGGGGCACCCTGGAGCGCGGGCACAACTACCACTACCTCTTCGAGGGCGACTGGATGCACCTCCACGACGATGTCGTGCTCGTCGGGCGGGCCGTGACCTGCCAGTTCGTGCCGATCCGGCCCGACCTGAACGATGTCGTGCAGGGCATCGGAGCAAAGGAAGGGCGCGACGGCGGCCAGAACACCTGGGTGATCGACACGCTGCGGCCGGGCGACGTGCTGGTGGTCGACCTCTTTGGCAAGATCGAGGACGGCACCTTCATCGGCGATAACCTCGGCACGGCGACGCGCGCCCGCACCGGCACCGGCATGGTGATCAACGGCGGCATCCGCGACTACGAGCGTGTCGATGAGTTGAAGGACTTCCCGGTCTACTGCCGGGGCGTCCACCCGAGCGCCATCTACGACGTGACACTGGTGGGGGTGAACATCCCGATCCGGATCGGCAACGCGACCGTGATGCCGGGCGATGCCGTGCTCGGCACGCGCGAGGGCGTGACCTTCATCCCGCCCCAGTTCGTGCAGGAAGTGGTGGAGAAGTCGGAGAACACGCGCTTCCGCGATGTCTTCGGCAAGCTGCGCCTCGCGGAGGGCAAGTACACCTCCGGCGATATCGACCGCAACGACTGGGCGCCCGAGATCGAGGCCGATTTCCAGGAGTGGGCGAAGACCCAGGTTTGATGCCGCCACTGGGCAGGTGAAGGGAGCAGTCGATGGGCGAGCATGGCGGTAATGGGCCAGAAGATCCCGTTCCGGTGATCCCGGACGTATGGGATGCCTATGCGGGTGAATCCGGGGTGGTGCGCATCCGGGATGTGAAGGTGATCCTGACCGCGCCGGATGGCATCCGGCTGGTGGTCGTCAAGGTCGAGACCACGGAGCCGGGGCTGTATGGCGTGGGCTGCGCAACCTTCACGCAGCGCCCGCTGGCGGTGAAGACGGCCGTCGAGGAATACCTGCGGCCGTTCCTGATCGGGCGCGATGTCCACAACATCGAGGACATCTGGCAGGCCTCCTACCTCAGTTCCTACTGGCGGAGCGGCCCCGTCCTCAACAACGCGATGTCCGGCGTCGACATGGCGTTGTGGGACATCAAGGGCAAGATCGCCAACTTGCCGGTCTACCAGCTGATTGGCGGCAAGAACCGCGATGCCGCGACGCTCTATTCCCATGCTTCCGGCGCCACCATCGAGGAAGTGGAGGAGAACGTCCGCGCCCTGATGGAGGAGGGGTTCACCCACATCAGGGCGCAGGTCGGTGTGCCGGGCGGCGCGACGTATGGCGTGTCGTCGAAGCGGGCGAAGGAGGCCGGTCGCCGCTATTCGGGGCGGCTGGAGGAGGCCGCGGAGGAGCGCTGGAACCCATCGGCGTATTGCAGGGTGGTGCCGAAGCTCTTCGATCACCTGCGCAGTACGGTGGGCGAGGATATCGAGCTGCTGCACGACATCCATGAGCGGATCGCGCCGATCCAGGCAATCCAGCTTGCGAAGGATCTCGAGCCGTATCACCTCTTCTTCCTGGAAGACCCGTTCGCCCCGGAAGACAACGGCTACTTCCCCCTCCTGCGCCAGCATTCGGCGATCCCGATCGCGATGGGGGAGCTGTACGTCAACCAGGCAGAGTACGTGCCGCTGATCAAGGACCGGCTGATCGACTTCATCCGCGTTCACATCTCGGATATCGGGGGTATCACGCCGGCGCGCAAGCTGGCGGCGCTCTGCGAGTACTTCGGGGTGCGCACGGCCTGGCACGGACCGGGTGATGTCTCGCCGGTCGGCCATGCCGCGAACCTCGCGCTCGACCTGGCGGTGCCGAACTTCGGAATCCAGGAAGCACACATCTTCCAGGAACGGACGCGGGAGGTCTTCCCCGGCTGCCCGGAGATCCATGACGGGGCGATGTGGAGCAACGAGCAGGTGGGCCTGGGCATCGACGTGAACGAGGCGCTCGCGGCGAAATACCCGTTCCCGGAGCACCCGATCAGCGGCGCTTGGCCGGAAGTGCGGACGGCGAACGGCTCGATCATCCGCCCATAGCGAGGAATGAGGACGGAGAAGTGAGGAGTGAGCGGGATGTCCGACATCTCACTCGCTCCTCGGGCCAATTCGCCCGACGGGTCTCGTGTCGGCAATGGCATTGCATGGGATGTCCAGCGGCCCTCGCCCGACGCGGCGAGGGCCGCTTCTCTGCCGGTCCGTCGATGTCCAAGCGATAGGGCGGCACGGGCTCTGGAGGCATTCCAGACAACATATCCCTTTCAGAGTCGAAATCTAACCCCTAGCACCACCTAAACCTAGTGATCGCGCAGCCACTTTACGGAGAGGGGGGCGATCTCCGCAGCTGCGGAGATCGCCCCCCTCCCGATTAGAGTGCCTTTTCCAGGCATCCCATCCTGGACTGTGTTGTACGTCCCTCAGACGAGAGCAGTCGCGGGCAGCCCCTCACTGCTTGGTCCTCACTTCTCCCGCCGGCTACCAGTTCGTGTAGCTGCCATCCTCGCGATGGAAGCGGGGAGCGATCCACGGGCGATAGGCGAACGCCTCCGTGGTGGCGACTGCCTCATCGAACGTGACGCCAAGCCCCGGTTTCGTCGGCAGCGGGAAGGTCGTGCCTTCCATCGGCAACAACTCCGGGAAGAGGTCGCGTGGCGCATCCGTGTAGTGGCCCGGGATGTACTCCAGGTACGCGAAGTTGGTGATCGCCGAGGCGAGATGGACGCAGGCCGCCGTCGAGATCGGCCCGAGCGGGTTGTGCGGCATCACATCGATGTAATGCGTCTCGCACCAGTTCGCGACCTTGCGGGATTCCGTGAAACCGCCCACGTTGCAGAGGTCGATCCGGGCGAAGTTGAGCAGGCCACGCTCGATATACGGGGCGAAGGCCCACTTGCTGGAGAATTCCTCGCCGATCGCGAACGGCACGCCCGTCATGCTGCGCAACTGGGCGTAGGCATTCGGGTCCTCGCAGCGCATCGGCTCCTCCACGAAGTAGAGGTTCAGCGGCTCCACCCGGCGGCAGAAGATCGCGGATTCCGCGGCGCTCAGCCGGTGGTGGAAGTCGATGGAGAGCGCGATGTCCGGCCCCAGTTCCTTGCGCAGCAAGGTGAGGCCGTCCACGGAACTGTTGATCGACTCCAGCGGCTCGTAGACAGAGCCATCGGCGCCGGTCCAGCCCTCGCGGTTCAGGCCGATCCCGAAGCGGAGGACGGTCCAGCCTTCCTCGACCTTGGCCGTCGCCTTCGCCAGCAGATCCGGATCGCTCAGCGAGGCCGGCGTAGCGAAGCAGGGGACGCGATCGCGTACCACGCCGCCCAGGAGCTGCCAGACCGGCACACCCAGCGATTGCCCGAGGATGTCCCAGAGGGCGATGTCGATCGCGGAGATGACGGCTCCGGCGATCTTGCCGCCCTCGAAGTAGGCGCCGCGATAGAGCAGTTGCCAGATGTGCTCGATGCGGCGCGGGTCCAGCCCGACAATTAGGTCGGCGTAGTGGGTGAGCATGCCCTGCATCGCCAGTTCGCGCCCGGAGATGCCGCCTTCGCCGATGCCGGTAATGCCCTCGTCCGTCTCGATGGTCACGATGAACTGGTTGCGGGTCCCAACGAAGACCGGATATCCCGTGATCGCCGTGATTTTCACCTGTCGCTCCTTCGTGCGTCCGGGCGTTCACCGGTCTCGATGGGCCGGG
>Ga0182740_1001901_pt1 | contig 13401 bp, 12 predicted proteins | sample eDN5th37CKraftBY_FD_128872 | JGI IMG/M metagenome (GOLD analysis project Ga0182740, IMG submission 128872) | Enriched backyard soil microbial communities from Emeryville, California, USA - eDNA 5th pass 37_C Kraft BY (version 2) (version 2) | ecosystem: Environmental > Terrestrial > Soil >...
CCGATCGCATCAGCCTCGGCGAGCGGCCGCGTCTCATCGGCCGGCCCGGCGGGATCGGGGGCGATCGTCGCGACGCTGCTGGTGTAGACGATCCGGCCGATCCCGGCCTCGAGCGCAGCCTCCATCACGGCGCGGGTGCCCTCGCGGTTGTTGCGGACGATCTCCTCGGGGTCGCGCGCCCACAGCCGATAGTCGGCGGCGACGTGGATCAGTTCGCGGCACCCGGCGAACGCGCGCGCCAGCCCGGCCCGGTCACGCATGTCGCCCTCGACGATCGTGCCCGGAAAATCGCGCAGATTGGCCCGCGAGCTGGTGGCGCGCACCAGCCCGCGCAGCACCCGGCCGCGCCGCGCCAGCGCGCGCGCCACCGCCGCGCCGACGAAGCCCGACACCCCGGTCACGAACACGATCCCGCGCGAATCTTCCAGTTCCGCCTCCCGCATGCCGCGCTCTTGTAGGAACGAAGCCGATGCGGGGAAAGACACGGAGAAAAGCGTGGGGAAAGACGTGGGCATCGCGCCGGAAAAGCGATAGACGTCGCCGCCATGACCGGCGTTCTCGGCTTCCTGTTTCTCGCGCTGTCGTTCGCCGGTATCGTCTATACGCTGGCCGCCGCGCTGCTCGCCGGGCGTTATCGCGCAATCGCGCCGCCATTGCCCCGCGAAGCGCCGGCGCTGACCGTGCTGAAGCCGCTTCACGGCGACGAACCGGCGCTGGCCACCAATCTCGCCAGCTTCGTCGACCAGACCTATCCGGGGCCGGTGCAGATGGTCTGCGGGGTCCAGCACAGCGACGACCCGGCGATCGACACCGTCCACGCGCTGCGCGACGCCCGCAAGGACCGGGACATATTGCTCGTGGTCGACCCCGCCCGCCACGGCGCCAACGGCAAGATATCGAACCTCGTCAACATGACGCGGCACGCCCGCCATCCACTGCTGATCCTCAGCGACAGCGACATGGCGGCCCCGCCGGACTATCTCGCGACGATCGTCGCCGCGCTCAACCGGCCGGGGATAGGCGCCGTCACCTGCCTCTATCACGGCCGCGGTCAGGCGGGCGGCTGGTCGCGGATCGCGGCGGCCGGGATCAGCTACCAGTTCCTGCCCTCGGTGATCGTCGGCATCGCGCTCGGCCGGGCGCAGCCGTGCATGGGCTCGACGATCGCGCTCCGCCGGGCCACGCTCGACCGGATCGGCGGCTTCGCGAATTTCGCCGATCTGCTCGCGGACGATCATGCGATCGGCGAGGCGGTGCGCGCGCTCGGCCTCGCCGTCGCCGTGCCGCCACTGATCCTCGCGCACGGCTGCGCCGAAGCGAGCCTCGGCGCGCTCGTCCGCCACGAATTGCGCTGGGCGGCGACGATCCGGGGGCTCGACCGCGCCGGCTATGCGGGGAGCGTCGTCACCTACCCGGTGCCGCTCGCGCTGCTCGGGCTCGCGATCGCCGGGCTCTCGGCGCCGGCCGCCGCGATCGCCGGCCTCGCGCTGCTCGCCCGGCTCGGCCTCGCATGGCGGATCGACCAGTTGACAGGTGAGCGCGCAATGTCTTTGTGGCTGCTCCCGGCGCGCGATATTCTCGCGTTCGCGATTTTCGTCGCAGGCTTTTTCGCGCGCGCGGTTGATTGGCGCGGGTCGGGGTTTAGGATGGAAAAGGATGGCCGCATCGCGGCCCGATCGGAGTCGTTGACATGATGCGTTCGCTGTTTTTGCAGGCACCGTCGTTCGATGGGTATGACGGCGGCGCCGGCGCGCGCTACCAGATGAAACGCGAGGTCAAATCCTTCTGGTATCCGACGTGGCTCGCCCAGCCGGCGGCGATGGTCGAAGGCTCGAAACTGATCGACGCTCCCGCTCACGACCTGTCGTGGGAGGACATCGCGCATGAGGTGGACGACCGCGATCTCGTCATCCTCCACACCTCGACGCCGAGCTTCGGGCAGGACGTCCGCACCGCGGAACTCATCAAGGCCCGCAACCCGAAAATCCTGATCGGCTTCGTCGGCGCCAAGGTCGCGGTCGAGCCGGAAAAGAGCCTCGCCGCCTCGACCGCGATCGATTTCGTCGCGCGCGAGGAATATGACTTCACCATCGTCGACGTCGCGGCGGGCAAGCCGCTCGCCGAAATCGACGGCATCACCTGGCGCGCGCCCGGCGGCGAATTCGTCCGCAACAAGGATCGCGCGATGATCGAGGACATGGACGTCCTGCCGATGGTGTCGCCGGTCTACAAGCGCGACCTCACGATCGAGAAATATTTCGGCGGCTATCTGCGCCACCCCTATGTCAGTTTCTATACCGGCCGCGGCTGCAAGAGCCGCTGCACCTTCTGCCTGTGGCCGCAGACGATTTCGGGCCATAATTACCGATTCCGCTCGGTCCCCAAGGTGATCGAGGAGGTGCAATATATTCTGAAGGAAATCCCGCAGACCAAGGAGATTTTCTTCGACGACGACACCCTTACCGACAATCACGAGCGCGTGATGGAGCTGGCGAGGGCGATGGGCGCCCTCGGCTTCGGCAAGCCCGGCTTCCCGGTGTCGTGGAGCTGCAACGCCAAGGCCAACGTGCCGAAACCCGTACTCGAAGTGCTCAAGGCCAACGGCTTGCGCCTGCTGCTGGTCGGCTATGAGAGCGGCAATCAGAAGATCCTGCACAACATCAAGAAGGGCCTGCGCGTCGACGTCGCCCGGCAATTCACCCGCGATTGCCACGAACTCGGCATCGTCATCCACGGCACGTTCATCCTCGGCCTGCCCGGCGAGACGCTGGAGACGATCGAGGAGACGATCGAATATGCCAAGGAGATCAACCCGCACACCATTCAGGTGTCGCTGGCGGCGCCCTATCCGGGAACATTCCTCTACAAGCAGGCGACCGAGAACGGCTGGTTCGACGGCAGCGACCATCTGCTTACCGACCACGGCAACCAGATCGCGCAGCTTTCCTATCCGCACCTGCCGGCAGCCGTGATCTTCGACAAGGTGGAGGAATTCTACAAGCGCTTCTATTTCCGCCCGCGCAAGATCGGCGCGATCGTGGGCGAGATGGTGCGCGACTGGGACATGATGAAGCGCCGCCTGCGCGAGGGCGTGGAGTTCTTCCACTTCCTGCGCGACCGCAAGGAAGCGGCCTGAACCGCGCGCCCGGCCCGCGCCTGATCGTCACCGCCGACGATTTCGGCGCGGACGAGGCGGTCAATGAGGCGGTCGAGCGCGGATATCGCGACGGCATCCTCACCGCCGCCAGCCTGATGGTGACAGGCGCCGCCGTCGCCGATGCCGTCGCCCGCGCGCGCACGATGCCGGGGCTCGGCGTCGGTCTCCATCTCGTGCTGGTCGAGGGGGTGCCGGCGCTCCCGCCCGAGGCCGTCCCCGGCCTCGTCGATGCCGCCGGCCGCTTCCGCACCGACATGGCGCGGATGGGCGCGGACATCTTTTTCCGCCCCGCCGTCCGCCGCCAGCTCGCCGCCGAGATCACGGCGCAATTCGAGCGCTTCGCCGCAACCGGCCTGCCGCTCGATCATGTCAACGCGCACAAGCATTACCACCTTCACCCGACGATCGCCTCGCTGATCCTCGCGATCGGCCGGCGATACGGCATGCGGGCCGCCCGTGCGCCGGTCGAGCCGCGCGGCGTGCTCCGCCGGATCGAGCCGGCGCCGGCCACGATCGACATCGCCGCGCCGTGGGCGCGCCTCGTCCGCTATCGTCTGCGGCGCCACGGAATGATCGTGCCCGATCAGGTGTTCGGGCTGGCATGGTCGGGCGCGATCGAACCGCGCCGGCTGGCCGGGCTGATCGGCGCGCTGCCCGAGGGCCTGAGCGAAATCTATCTTCATCCGGCGACCGACGACGACTGGCCGGGCCATGCCCCCGGCTATCGCTACAGGGCCGAACTCGCCGCGCTGCTCGACGCCGGCATCCTGAATGCGCTAGAGGCGGCCGGAGTGACGCGGGGGCGGTTCGCTGATTTCTGACGACGGCATGACGAGATGAACGCCACAACGCCCTTTACCACCGAAACCGAAGCGGTTCCGCTCGGCAGCGACGCCCACAAGGCGCTGTTCTGCCGCACATTGCTCGACACCCACGATCCCTATCGGCCCGCGTTGATCGAATGGCCGACGCTCGACGAGGCAACCCGCGACCGAATCGTCTCGCTGCCGATCTGGGACATCGCCGTCGCCACCGAAGGCCGCGCGGGGATGAACGTCCGCACCTATGGCGAAGGCATCGCCGATCCGCTGCTTCACGAGGCGATCGCGATGAACGCCTTCGAGGAAAGCCGCCACAAGCTCGTTCTCGCCGACATGGTGACGGCTTACGGCATCGAACTCGCGCCCGAGCCCGACTATGTCCGCCCGCGCGATCCCGAGTGGGCCTTCATGCGGACCGGCTATTCGGAGTGCATCGACAGCTTCTTCGGCTTCGGCCTGTTCGCGCTGGCCCGCGAATCGGGCTTCTTTCCGCCCGAACTGGTCGACACGTTCGAGCCGGTGATGCGCGAGGAGGGGCGCCACATCCTGTTCTTCGTCAACTGGGTGGCGTGGCATCGCCGCAATATGCCGTGGTGGCGGCGGCCCTGGTTCCGGCTCAAGATCGTGGCGATCTGGATCGCGCTGATCTGGGAGCGTATCGACATGGCCCGGGGAATCGGCGACAACAGCCGCGCGCAGGAGAACAACTTCACGCTGCATGGATCGAAGGAGCTGGGCGTGGAGGTGACATTTACCGAACTGGCGCGGCTGTGCCTCACCGAAAACGACCGCCGCCTCGCGCCCTATGACCCGCGCCTGATCCGGCCGCGCCTCGTTCCCGCCGCGATGCGGCTCGCGATCGCCATCACCGGCGCATTTCGTCGCCCCCGCGCCGCCTGAGTGCCCGCATGCGCTGGGCGCTGCTTATCGCGACCATCGCCGGGCTCGTCGTCGCGGGCTGGGTCATCGGCTCGGTAGGGCTGGTGCCGATCGCCGAGGCGGCCGCCGGCATCGGTATCGGCGGCTTCCTGCTGCTCGTGCTCTATTCGCTGCTGGTGCTGGGCGTGCTCGGCTACGCCTGCTTTCTGCTCGCGCCGGACCTGCCGCCGTCGCGCATCGCGCTGTTCACATGGTCGCGCACCACCCGCGAGGGGGCGACCGACGTCCTGCCTTTTTCGCAATTCGGCGGTCTCGTCGTCGGCGCGCGCACCCTGGTCGCGGGCGGCCTGCCCGGCCCGCTGGTCTATGCCGCGATGATCGCCGACATGACGACCGAAATGGCGGCCCAGTTGCTCTTCACGCTGTTCGGGATCGCGATGCTTGCCGTTCGTCTGCTCGACGGCGGCGCGCGCGCGGGCGACGCGGTCTGGCCGCTTGCGCTGGCGGGTCTCGCCGGCGCCACCGTCATCATGGCGGCGTTCGCGCTGCTGCAACGCCCGGTCATCGGACTCGCCGGCCGGCTGGGCGAGCGCCTGCTGCCGGGATCGGCCATGCTCGCCCGGGCAGTCCGTGGCGAGCTCGACGCGATCTATCGCCGCCCGGTCCACGTCTGCGGCGGCTTTCTTCTGAACCTGCTCGCCTGGGTGGCGAGCGGCGCCGGGGCCTGGATCGCGCTGCGCCTGATGGGGGTCGAGATATCGCTGGCGGCGGTGCTGACGATCGAGAGTCTGGTGTTCACGCTCCGCAGCGTGGCGTTTCTGGTGCCGGGCGCGATCGGCCTTCAGGAGGCGGCTTATGTGCTGCTCGGCCCGCTCTTCGGGCTCGACCCCGAGACCGCGGTCGCGCTATCGCTGATCAAGCGCGCGCGTGACATCGCGATCGGCCTGCCCGCGCTCCTGCTCTGGCAGCTGGGCGAGAGCCGCCGGCTGCTCGCCGGCAACATCTGAAAAAAAAGAGAGGCACCGGGCGGCCGTTGACCGCCCAGTGCCTCTCTCAATCGTCAGATCGTCAGGCGCTCTGTTTGAGGTCGACCGAGCGCAGATAGGGCTTGAGCGTCTTGAAGCCCTGCGGGTAGCGCTTCTTCGCCTCCTCGTCCGACAGCTTCGGCGAGATGATGACGGGATCGCCCGGATTCCAGTTGACCGGGGTCGCGACCGGCTGCGCGTCGGTGAGCTGGAGGCTGTCGATCGCGCGCAGGATCTCCGCGAAGTTGCGGCCCGAGCTCGGCGGATAGGTGAGGATCAGGCGAACCTTCTTGTTCGGGTCGATGACATAGACCGCGCGCACCGTGAAGGTCGGGTCCGACTCCGGGTGAATCATGTCGTAAAGCTTGGCGACCTTGCCGTCGAAATCGGCGAGCAGCGGATAGTCGAGCTTATGGCCCTGGGTCTCCTCGATGTCCTTCGCCCAGCCGAAGTGCGAGTCGAGCGGATCGACCGAGAGGCCGATCGTCTTCACGCCGCGCTTGTCCCACTCCTTGCGCAGCCGCGCCACTTCACCCAGCTCGGTGGTGCAGATCGGGGTGTAATCCTTGGGATGACTGAACAAAACGGCCCAGGAGTTGTCGAGCCACTCATGGAAATGAATGCGGCCTTCGGTGCTGTCCTGCTCGAAATCGGGTGCGGTCTGTCCCAGTAGAATCGACATAATTGGTCCTCCTTACCAGCCCATCATCGCCGAGTTGCCAGCGCACAAACAAACAAATGTTGTTTACCGTTATACACAAAAGATTTTCCCGGCCGCGGCCGGGGCCGCCGCCCCCCCCTCCGAACGTCGCCCCCCCGTCCACCCGACGCCTCCACGGGACGACGCGCCCGTCCATTGGGTATCGTGCGAACATCCCGCAACGATCGGCGCGCGCGCCACACCCTGCCGTCCCCTATTACTGGCCGCGCGACCCCATGACCTTTTGGTCTCCAAACAATGACTAAATTGGCATTGTAGAAACGCCCCCCGCCCTGCACTTCCAACTTGCGTCAGAACAAACAGGAGGGGCGAGCAATGAGCTTAGCGGCTCAGGACCTATTCTCCGTCAGCGGCAAAAACATCATCGTCACCGGCGCCGCAAGCGGTCTTGGCTATACCATTGCCGAGACCATGGTTGCCAACGGCGCGAACGTCACGCTGATGGACCGGGACGAGCCGGGCATGACCGCCGCTGCCGCCGCGTTCGCGCGCCTTGCCGAGGGCGAGATCGCATGCGCCCCGTTCGATCTGGCTGATCCCGTCGCCGCGGGCGAATGCGTCGATCGCGCCATCACGCGCATGGGGCGGATCGACGCCATATTCGTGAATGCGGGCGTGTCCGCCGGCCCCGGCTACGGCAGCCCCAACGGCGTCATCGAGGCGGTCGACATCGGGCTCTGGGAGAGTTCGATGCGGATCAACCTCACCGGCGCGCTGTTCACAATACAGGCCGCCGCCAAGCATATGAAGACCCAGCGCAGCGGCTCGATCATCGTGACCACCTCGGTCGCCTCGATCACGACATCGCCGCTGCCCGGCTACGCTTATCACGCCGCCAAGGCCGCTCTCGCCCACGTCATGCGGCTGGCCGCCAACGAACTGGTGGCGTTCGGCGTCCGCGTGAACGGCATCGCCCCGGGCGGTTTTCCGACCAATATGGCGGGGGGCCGTCTCAAGGAAAAAGACGCCGGCGCACTGTTCGCGGCGACCGCGCCGATGAACCGGCTCGGCCGCATGGAGGAGATCGCCGGCCCGGCGCTGCTGCTCGCCTCCGACGCATCGAGTTTCATGACCGGGGTGAACCTGCCGGTCGACGGCGGCGTCGCGACCGCCGCAACCTGAGGGAAACAGAATGTCGAATAGCCGCAACCTGAGGATCGGGTCTTTCATGCCTCCGTTTCACGACACGGAGCAGGACCCTCTGGTCCAGATCGAACGCGATTTTGCGCTGATCCAGCATCTCGACCGGCTGGGCTACGCCGAGGCCTGGATAGGCGAGCACCACTCCGGCGGTTTTGAAATCTATGCCCAGCCGGAACTGTTCATCGCGACGGCGGCGGAGCGCTCCAGGCATATCCGCCTCGGAACCGGGGTCATTTCGCTCCCCTACCATAATCCGTTCATGGTGGCGCAGCGCATCGTCCAGCTCGACTACCAGACGCACGGCCGCGCCATGTTCGGCTTCGGCCCCGGCCTGCTGGCGTCCGACGCCCATGTCCTCGGCATCGACCCCAAGACCCAACGCGACCGGATGGCGGAATCGATCGACATCATCCTGCGGCTGCTGGCGGGTGAAACCATCACCCAATCGTCCGACTGGTACGACCTGCACGACGCGCGGCTGCACCTGCAACCCTACACCCTGCCTCGCCCCGAAATGGCGGTCACGAGTTCCGTCACGCCGTCGGGCGGCAAGACGGCCGGGCGCTTCGATCTCGGCATGCTCTGCGTGGCGGCCGGCAGCATCCACGGTTACGACACGCTCGATCTCAACTGGAGCCTTGCGTGCGAAGCCGCCGCGAAGGCGGGCCGCACCATGGACCGCAACCGGCTGCGCCTGATGGCCTGCTTCCACATTGCCGACACCCGCGAGCAGGCTATTGCCGACGTCGAGGCCGGCTTCGAACGATGGCAGAACTATTCCCGCTCGCTCAATCCGAACGGGGGTGCCGCGATCGGCCTGCCGAGCATCGAGGAAATCAACGCCAGCGGCCTCGGCGCGATCGGCACGCCCGAAGACGCCGTGAAGGTTCTCGAAAATTACTGGCAGAAGACCGGCGGCTTCGGCACCATGCTGGTGCTCGCGCACAACTGGGCAAGCTGGGACAAGACGCAAAAGTCGTTCGAGCTGATGGCCAGCAAGGTTCTGCCTGCCTTCAATCGCCGCAACGACTGGCGCAACCGCTCCATGGAGTGGAACCGGGCCAACATGGAACATCTGAGTAACAGCAAGCAGGCCGCGCTTCAGGCCGCGATCGACAAGCATTTTCAGTAAACCGGCCAATAGATGGCCAATGAATCGTCTCTTCTCCTTTATCGGACCGAACCAAATTGACCGATAGCCTCACCCTGTTCGACAAGATGTGGGACCGCCATCTGGTATCGCCATTCGGCGACCGGTCACTCATCTATATCGACCGCCACTTCCTCCAGGAAACGACCTGCTATGAGGCGTTCGATACGCTTCGCAAGGCCGGTATCGGGGTCCACGCGCCGCAGCAGACCTTCGGCGTAATCGATCACTGCGTATCGACCGAAACCGGCCGCAATGCCCACAGTTTTCCGCCAACGGCCCACTGGATCGAGGCGATGCGGAAGAACTGCGCCGAATTCGGCGTCGAACTTTACGATATCGACGACGCCCGGCAGGGCATCGTTCACGTCATCGGCCCCGAACTGGGTATCGCCTTGCCGGGCACCACGCTGGTCTGCGGCGACAGCCACACCGCGACCTGCGGGGGCCTCGGCGCCTGGGCATTCGGCATCGGCACCAGCCAGGTTGGCCAGGTGCTCGCGTCCCAATGCCTGCTGCTGACCCGGCCGCGAACATTGCGGGCAACCTTCACCGGCCGGCTGGGAAAAGGTGTTTACGCCAAGGATATGATCCTCGGTTTGATCGGCAAATATGGCACGGCGGCGGGGACCGGCTTCGCCGTCGAATATGCCGGCCCCGCGATCCGAAGCCTGCCGATCGAAGGCCGCATGACGATCTCGAACATGTCGGTGGAATTCGGCGCGCGCTCCGGCTTCGTCGCCGCCGACGACACGACCTTCGCATATCTCCACGGTCGGCCGTTCGTGCCCGCCGGCGCCCAATGGGATCTGGCGCTCGAGGACTGGCGGCGGCAGGTTTCCGACGATGGTGCAACCTTCGACAGGGAACTCGAACTCGATTGCGCCACGCTCGCGCCGCAGATTTCGTGGGGGACGTCGCCGCAGGACGTCGTCGGCATCGACCGGGCGGTGCCCGACCCGGCCGCCATCGACGACCCCGAGCGGCGGCGTAGCATGGAGAAAGCGCTTCGCTATATGGCGCTGACACCGGGCACCCGGATCGAAGGCACGCCGATCGACGTCGCCTTCATCGGCTCGTGCACCAACGGCCGGCTGTCGGACATCGAGGAGGCCGCCCGTATCGTCCGGGGGCGCAGGGTGAAGGAGGGGGTGCGCGCCGTCGTCGTCCCCGGATCGACCGCCGTCAAGGCCCGCGCCGAAGCGCTCGGCCTGCACGACGTCTTTCGCGACGCCGGTTTCGAATGGCGCGAATCGGGCTGCTCGATGTGCGTCAGCGGTAACGGCGATTTCGTGCCGCCCGGCAAGCGCAGCATCTCGTCGACCAACCGCAATTTCGAAAATCGCCAGGGGCCGGGAAGCCGCACCCATATCGCCAGCCCGGCCATGGTCGCGGCCGCCGCGGTCACCGGCTGCATCACCGACGTGCGCCGCCTGGAGGGCCTCGCATGAAACGCTTTGACACCGTGACGGGGATCGCGGCGCCACTAATGCGCGACAATATCGATACCGACGCGATCATCGCGGCGCGCGCGATGGAGGGCGGCCCCCGGGATTTGGGCGCGGTCGCATTCACCAATTGGCGGTTCGACCTGAACTGGGCGGAGCAGCCGGAGTTCGTCCTCAACCAGCCACGCTATCGGGGCGCGACATTCCTGGTGGCGGGGCGGAATTTCGGCTGCGGCAGCTCGCGGGAATCGGCGGTCTGGGCGCTGGCGCAATACGGCATTCGCGCCGTCATCGCGCCGAGTTTCGGCGACATCTTTCAGGAAAATGCGCTGCAGAACGGCCTGCTGCCGATCCCGCTCGACACGGAACTGGTGCAAACGATCGCGGCGGCGATCGAGCGATCGAACGACGCGCACATGACCGTCGACCTGGTACGCAACGAGATCCGCGTCGCCGGTCTGGCCCCCATCCCCTTTGCGATCGCGCCGGAGCGGCGCCGCGCGCTGCTTGAGGACAAGGGCGATTTCGACCTGCTGGTCGAGCAACTGCCGCGCATCGGGGAGTTCGAAGCGCGCGACCGCGCGGCCCGCCCCTGGATGGAGCTCAACAGATGACGGTAGCCGACCGGTTCAGACTCGACGGCAAGGTGGCGCTCGTGACCGGCGCGAGCCGGGGCATCGGCCTCGCCACCGCGAAGGGCTTCGCCGAAGCGGGTGCCCGCGTCATTCTTTCGAGCGACGAGGGAGAGGTCTGCCGGCAGGAAGCGGACGCGCTCGGCGCCAGGGGGTATGACGCGATCGGCGTCGGCTGCGACGTAACCGATCAGGCCCAACTCGACGCACTCGTCGCGCAGGCCGAAGCGCGCTGGGGCGGCGTCGACGTCCTGATGTGCAATGCTGGCGCAGCGCCGCATTTCGGGCCGATCGCCAGCGCGAGCGACGAGCTGGTCGATTTCACCATGAAGGTTAATCTCGGTCACTCGCTGTGGCTCACCAACCGGCTCGCCGCGAAGATGGCGGATCGTGGCGGCGGCTCGATCATCCTGATGTCGAGCATCGCCGCGCTGCGCGGCGCGGACAAGATCGGCGTATATGCCCTGGCGAAGGCCGCCATCGCGCAACTCGCCAGGAATCTCGCGCTGGAATGGGGGCCGTCCGGGATCCGGGCCAATTCGATTGCGCCCGGTCTCATCCAGACCAACTTCGCCTCCGGCATCCTCGACGTACCCGAGGTGCTGGCGCAGCGGCTCGCGGCCACACCGCTCCGCCGTCTCGGCACGGTCGAGGACATCGCCGCGACCGCACTGTTCCTCGCATCGGACGCCGGCGCGTTCATGACCGGCCAGAATCTGGTCGTGGACGGCGGACTCGTCATCCACAACGGCAACTGACACGGCCAGCCGCCAGCCCGGCCGGTGCTCAATGCAGCGCCGCGGCCCGCTGCGCCTCGTCGCGCGCCGACTTCTGTGCGTCCATCCAGGTGACGAACTCGCGCGCCGGCTCGGCCTTCAGCGCCCCACAGCGCCACCCGAAGCCGTAGCTTTCATCCTTTTCGATTTTGAGATCGAACGGATGGACCATGCGCTGATAGACCGGGAGATGGTTTCCGATCGAGGTCAGCCCCATCGCGACCCCCATTCCCGTCACCGCCGCCTGATGCGCCAGGGCTGAATTCTCGAAATAGCGAGATGCCCGGCAGGCCCGGTACGAGAGACCCGCCGCCTCGAACCACTGCTGCCAATGTTCGGGCCGGCGCAGCGAATGGAGCGTGGCGAAATTGGACAGGTTGGCCGGGTCCCGCCCGATCCGTTCGCTCATTTCACGAGTGCAGATCGGCGCCAGCACCACGTCCATCATCGGCAGATATTCGATGCCGCTATGCTGCTCCAGAAGCATGCTGTTCATGCCCATGATGTCGAGCGCATGCGCCTCGACATCGGAAAACGTCGTCTGACACACGATGTCGAGGCTGAGATCGGGGTGCATGTTCTGATATTCTTCAAGCTTGCCCATGACCCAGGTATTCGCGAGCGACGGATACACCCCGACCTTCAGGCGCGCGCGATTGCGCTCGGTATGAAGCTCGATGGTGGCGAGTTCGATCGCCTCGAACGCCGCCTGCAGCTTTTCGGCATACTCCGCGCCGACCGGGGTCAGCCGTGCCTCACGGTTAGTGCGATCGAACAGCCGGACACCGAGGTAATCCTCCAGCTTGGCGATATGCCGGCTGATCGCGCCTTGCGAGACGCACAACTCTGTCGCGGCGGCGCTGAAACTGCCGTTCAGGCTCGCGACCTTGAATGCGCGCAGCGCGTTTAGAGGGGGAAGCAAAGGCAGCGTCAACGATACATCCTCCCACCGCCGAGCATATGGGCAAGGCCCCCGGAAATCCAGCCCGCACGGCGATCTGCTCCATGACCTTTAGGTCATGGTCTCACGACAAAATTTGCATTTTCGTCACTCGCTTGACGCGGCACTCAGGGCCGATTGGGAGATCGTGAATATGAAGATCAGCGGCGCGAGCCTCGTCGGCGGACAAGAGCATTACGGCAGGGGCACGTTCCACGCGCGGAACGCCCGAACCGGCGCCCGCCTCGAGCCGGCGATCGGGGACGCCCAGCCCGAGGCCGTCCGCCAGGCATGTGCGCTCGCCGAGCAGAGCTTCGAACCATTCCGCCACACCGCCGCCGCGACGCGGGCCGATTTCCTGCTGCTCATCGCCCAGGAAATCGCCGCGCAACAGGAAGCGCTGCTCGCGCGTGCCGATCTCGAATCCGGGCTCGGCCTGCCACGCCTGCGCAGCGAACTCGAGCGCACACTTGCCCAACTCCGCATGTTCGCCGAGGTGACGCGCCGCGAGGAGTGGACGCGGCCGATCCGCGACCCTGCGCTGCCCGACCGGCGACCGGCGCCACGCCCCGATCTGCGCCAGCGCCGGATTCCGATCGGCCCCGTCGCGGTGTTCGGCGCCAGCAATTTCCCGCTCGCTTTTTCGGTAGCCGGCGGCGACACCGCCGCCGCGCTCGCCGCCGGCTGCCCAGTCGTCGTGAAAGGCCAC
>Ga0182740_1001905_pt1 | contig 13394 bp, 10 predicted proteins | sample eDN5th37CKraftBY_FD_128872 | JGI IMG/M metagenome (GOLD analysis project Ga0182740, IMG submission 128872) | Enriched backyard soil microbial communities from Emeryville, California, USA - eDNA 5th pass 37_C Kraft BY (version 2) (version 2) | ecosystem: Environmental > Terrestrial > Soil >...
GCAGCGCGTGATGGCGCAGGCCGCACCGCCCCGAATTTCCCCGTTCTACGATCCGCGCTGGCGCAGCATTGCATTCCAATTGCTGCTCTGCGCGGTCATCGTCTGGCTTGCCTATAGCGCCGTCACCAATGCGGCGGAGAATCTGGCGCGTGCGCGGATCGCGTCGGGGTTCGACTTCTGGAATTCGACCGCGGGCTTCGACATCAGCCAGCACCTGATCCCGTATTCGGCGCAATCGACCTATGGCCGCGCCTTCTGGGTCGGCCTGCTCAATACGCTGCTGGTTTCGTTTCTCGGCATCGTCTTTGCGACCATCATCGGATTTGCGATCGGCATCCTGCAATTGTCGAAGAACGTGCTCGTTGCGAAGCTCGCGCGCGGCTATGTCGAGGTGATCCGCAACCTGCCGCTGCTGCTGCAATTACTGTTCTGGTACAATGCCGTGCTGAAAGCGTTGCCGGTGCTGCGCGACAGCATCTCGATCCCCGGCGGCATGCTGCTCAACAATCGCGGCCTGTTCCTGCCGAAGCCGATTTTCGGACCCGGTTTCGAGGCCGTACCGATCGCATTCGTCCTCGGCATTGCAGGCGCGTTCGGGTACCGGCACTGGGCGAGGCGGCGGCAAGCGCTGACCGGGCAGCAGGCGCCGGTTTTCGCAGTCGGTGTCTCGCTGATTCTCGGGCTGCCGCTTCTCGCGCTGGCGCTCACCGGCTTCCCGGTTACGTTCGATTTCCCGGAGATGGGTCGCTTCAACATCCGTGGCGGCATCGAGATCCTTCCCGAATTCGCCGCGCTGCTGTTCGGGTTGTCGATCTACACCGCGGCCTTCATTGCGGAGGCTGTGCGTGCCGGTGTGCAGTCGGTCTCGCATGGACAGACGGAGGCCGCATATTCTCTCGGTCTCCGGCCGCGGCCGACATTGCGGTTGATCGTCGTGCCGCAGGCGATGCGCGTGATCGTGCCGCCGCTGACCAACCAGTATCTGAACCTGACCAAGAATTCCTCGCTTGCCGTCGCGATCGGCTATCCGGATCTGGTGCAGGTCTTTACCGGGACGGTGCTGAACCAGACGGGGCAGGCCGTCGAGGTGGTTGCGATTACCATGGCGGTGTATCTGACCATCAGCCTCGCTACATCGGGGCTCATGAATCTCTACAACCGGCGCATCGCGCTGGTGGAGCGATGACGATGCGGCCACAGGCTTTCGTCCGCACCGAACCCGTCCCCGCAATGCCGCCGCCCGCCAGCGGGCGCGGCGTCACAGGCTGGCTGCGCGAGAACCTGTTCTCCGGCCCGCTCAATATCGTTCTGACGTTGTTGTCGCTGCTGGTGCTGTGGTGGATCGTCCCGCCGCTCCTGAACTTCCTGATCTTCGACGCGGTCTGGGTCGGCGAGGATCGTGCGGCCTGTATCGTGACGCCGGACCGTCCCCGGGTTGGCGCCTGCTGGGCCTTCGTGGCCGAGCGCATCAACTTCTTCATCTACGGCTTTTATCCGGTCAACGAGCGCTGGCGCGTCGATACGTTCTTCGCGCTGCTTGCGATCGGAATTGTGTGGCTGCTCGCGACCTGGGCGCCGAACAAGCGTGTCGCCGCGGTTTACTTCTTCATCGTGCTGCCGATCGTCTCGATCATGCTGCTGCTCGGCTTTGCGCCCCTGCGGCTCTCGTACGTTCCGACCTCGCTCTGGGGCGGCATCCTGGTGACGGTGGTGGTCTCTGCCGTCGGCATCGTGTTCTCGCTGCCGCTCGGTGTTGTGCTTGCGCTCGGGCGCCGCTCGAGGATGCCGGCGGTGCGGCTGTTCTCGATCATCTTCATCGAGTTCGTGCGCGGCGTGCCGCTCATCACAGTACTGTTCATGGCGAGCGTGATGCTGCCGCTGTTCGTTCCGGAAGCCTGGTCGCCGGACAAGCTGCTGCGTGCGCTGGTCGGTGTCGCGCTGTTCGCCGCCGCCTACATGGCCGAAGTGGTGCGGGCGGGGCTGCAGGCGATCCCGCGCGGACAATACGAGGGTGCGCAGGCGCTCGGTTTGAGCTACTGGAAGATGATGGGTCTGATCATCCTGCCGCAGGCATTGCGCATCACGATCCCGAATATCGTCAACAGCAATATCGCGCTGTTCAAGGATACGACGCTCGTGTTCATCGTCGGCATTTTCGATTTCCTGCGCACGATCGAGGCCGCCCGTATCGATCCGAAATGGGCGACGCCGGTGACATCGACTACGGGCTATGCGTTCGCCGCCCTCTTCTATTTTATCTGCTGCTTCATGATGTCGCGCTATGCGCGAGGCGTCGAGCGGCGGCTCGAGACCGGGCACAAGCGATGAGCGAAACCCGTACGCCCGAAAAAGCCGGCGACATCCCGGCTGTCGAAATCGCCGGCATGCATAAATGGTTCGGCGATTTCCACGTGCTGCGCGACATCAACCTGACCGTCGGACGCGGCGAGCGGATCGTGGTTTGCGGCCCGTCCGGATCGGGAAAGTCGACCATGATCCGCTGCATCAACCGGCTCGAGGATTACCAGCAGGGCCGGGTTGTGGTGGACGGCGTGCTGCTGACCAATGACCTCAAGAGTATCGACGAAGTTCGGCGCGAGGTCGGCATGGTATTTCAGCACTTCAACCTGTTCCCGCATCTGACCGTCATGGAGAACCTGACGCTTGCGCCGATCTGGGTGCGCAAGATGCCGAAAAAGAAAGCCGAAGAGGTTGCGCTGCACTATCTCGAGCGTGTGCGCATTCCCGAGCAGGCCAACAAATATCCCGGTCAGCTTTCGGGCGGTCAGCAGCAGCGGGTCGCGATCGCCCGTGCGCTCTGCATGAGTCCGAAGATCATGCTGTTCGACGAGCCGACATCCGCACTTGACCCGGAAATGGTCAAGGAGGTGCTGGAGACCATGGTCGAACTGGCGGAAAGCGGCATGACCATGCTGGTCGTAACGCACGAGATGGGCTTCGCGCGCCAGGTCGCCGATCGCATCGTGTTCATGGACGAGGGACAGATCGTCGAGGTCAACGTGCCGGCGGAGTTCTTCGCGCATCCGAAGCACGAGCGGACCAAGCTCTTCCTCAGTCAGATCCTGAACTGACATCCCCGACGCGCCGCAACGCGCAGCACCGGTATGCGCCCGGCGCGCGCCTTAGGCCCGTTTTGATTGGTCAGGTTCCATCAAAGGCGCTAGCTTTTCTTGCCTGCGGAATCGCGAGTCGCTGCGTGCCGGCGTTCAGTCGGGGCAGGCGTGCCGGCAAGTCGGCGACAGCCGTTTTTCGAGGAGACATACCATGAGCACTCAGGCTCAACCGGTACCGGGCCCGCTGTCGGGTGCGGTGATGCTGCATGCGCTCGCGGATCACTGGTGGGTGCTGTTGCTGCGCGGGATCGCAGCGCTGATCTTCGGATTTCTCACATTCCTGTGGCCGGGCATCACTCTCCTGACGCTGACCATGTTCTGGGGCGCGTTCGCCCTCATCGACGGCGTGCTCGCATTGTGGACCGCGATCTTCGGCAAGGGCGGCATGATCGCGCCGCGCTGGTGGCTCGCGATCGTTGGTGTGGCGGGCATCGCCGCCGGTATCCTGACCTTCGCCTGGCCCGTGAAGACCGCGATCATCCTGCTGCTGTTCATCGCCTGCTGGGCGATCGTCGCCGGCATCATGGAGATCTGGGGCGCGATCAAGCTGCGCAAGGAGATCGAGGGCGAATGGCTGCTCGGCCTCGGCGGTCTGCTGACGGTGATCTTCGGCGTGATCCTGATCGCGCGTCCGGCGGTCGGCGCGCTCGCGGTCGCCTGGATCATTGGCTGGTTCGCGATGCTGCTCGGCGTGACCTGGATCGCGCTGGCATTCCGGTTGAAGAAGTTCAAGCGGACTTGAGACAATCCTCCCGTCGCCCCCGCGCGAGCGGGGACGGCGCTGACGGAGAGCGCTTCAGAACGCGTTGAGCGGGATCTTCAGGTAGCTGCGGCCGTTGTCTTCCGGATCCGGGAGGCGACCGCCGCGCAGGTTGACCTGCAATGCCGCGAGCATCAGTTCAGGCAGGGGCAGGGTTTTGTCGCGCGCCTCGCGCATTGCGACATAGGACGTGCGATCGCAGCCGCCACCGACATGGGTGTTGTCGCGCTTCTGCTGCGCGACCGTTGATTCCCACTGGGCCGGCCGGCCGTTGGGCCTGTAGTCGTGACCCGTGAACAGCCGCGTCGCGTCGGGCAGTGCGAGGATGCGCTGGATCGAATCATACAGCGTTGACGCGCTACCGCCCGGAAAGTCGCAACGTGCCGTGCCGGAATCCGGCTGGAACAGCGTGTCGTGGACGAAAGCGGCATCGCCCACCACGTAGGTGACGGACGCCAGCGTATGGCCCGCACACAACATGACGCGGGCGTCGAGCGAGCCGATCCTGAAGGTGTCGCCGTCCGCGAACAGGCGATCCCAGTATTGCGTGGAGTAGGGCGGCAGGTTGTAGATCTTTTCCCAGAGCTTCTGGATATCGGCCACCTTGGCGCCAATCGCCGTGGGAGCGCCGAGCTTTTCCTTCAGGTAGGCCGCGGCGGAGAAGTGATCGGCATGCGGGTGCGTGTCGAGGATCCAGTCGATCGTTAGGCCGCGTTCCGCGATGACCTTCAGAATGGCGTCCGCGGATGCCGTCGTGACGCGCCCTGAGCGCGGGTCGAAATCGAGCACGGGATCGATGATCGCTGCGTGCCGCGTGGCCGGATCGACAACAAGATAGACGATGCTCCCGGTCTTCTCGTGATAGAAGCCGGTAACGTCGGGTGACCCGGACGTGCTCGGCGTGGAGCGGGGCTCGGACAACGCATTCATGGCCATGCAAGCGTTTATCATGCGTGCGGACGCTTGACCAAGGGCCGAGCTGTCGCGCTGCAGCGACGCTCCGCCTCAGCCCTTTGACTCGATTGGCAAATCGCCGCGCGACGCCCATTCCGTCCACGAGCCGTCGTAGAGCGCCTTGGGCTCCTTGCCGATGGCATCGAGCGCAAACCACAGCACCGCGGCGGTCACGCCGGAGCCGCAGGTCGTCACCACCGGCTTGTCCGTGTCTATTCCAGCGGCCGCGAATTTCGCCCTGATCTGTTCCGGCGCGACCAGCCGGCCATCCTCGATCAGCGTGTCGAAGGGCAGGTTGAGTGCACCGGGCATGTGACCGGACTTCAGCCCCGGCCGCGGCTCGGGCGCGGTCCCGGCAAACCGGCCGGCGCTGCGTGCATCGACTACCTGGATATCGGGATTTGCGAGTGCGTTCTTCACGTCCTCGACGTCGGCGACGGCGCCGCGATTGAAGCGTGCCGTGAAGTGGCGCGGCGTGCGTCTGACCTCGCCGAAATCGAGCGGACGGCCCTCAGCCTTCCATTTCGGCAGACCGCCATCGAGAATGTAGACGTCACGGACGCCGAATGTCCGGAACGTCCACCAGACGCGCGGCGCCGAGAACAGCCCTCCGCCGTCATAGACCACGATGGTAATGCCGTCGCCGATCCCGAGATTGCGCATCGCCGACGAGAACGCTTCCGGCGACGGCAGCATATGCGGCAGGTCGCTCGAATGGTCGGAGATCGCGTCGATATCGAAATACACTGCACCCGGTATGTGGCCGGCGAGATATTCCTCGCGCGCGTTGCGATTCATCGCGGGCAGATAATAGGAGCCGTCCACCACCACGATGTCGGGCGCATCGAGATGGTCCTGCAGCCATTGCGTCGAAACGAGCGCGCGGCTCGCGGGTTTTGCTTCGGTGTTCATGGCGTACTCACACAAACGGTGGCTTGATCGTGCTCTTGCGCGTCAGCCATTCCGGGACCGGCAGGTTCTTCGACCGCAGGAAATCCGGATTGAACAGCTTCGACTGATAGCGGGTGCCGTAGTCGCACAGCACGGTCACGATGGTTGCACCCTTGCCGAGATCCTTGGCGAGGCGGATCGCGCCGGCGATGTTGATGCCGGACGATCCGCCGAGGCACAGGCCTTCGTGTTCGAGCAGATCGAACACGATCGGTACCGCCTCTTCGTCGGGGATCAGGTACGAGTGATCGACCTTGATATCCTCGATGATCGGCGTGATCCGGGCGAGGCCGATGCCTTCGGTGATCGAACCGCCTTCCGTCACCGTCGGCTTGCCGTCCTTGAACAGGTGATACATCGCAGCACCCCGCGGATCGGCGCAGCCGATCGCGATGCTGCTCTTCTGTTCACGCAGGAATGTCGAGGTCCCGGCCAGCGTGCCGCCGGTGCCGACGGAACAGATGAAGCCGTCGATCTTGCCGCCCGTATCGCGCCAGATTTCCGGACCGGTCGAGGTGTAGTGCGCCTTGCGGTTGTCGAGGTTGTTCCACTGGTCGGCGAACAGCACGCCGTTCTTTTCGGTCTTGCGCAGCTCGTCGGCGAGCCTGCGCCCGACATGCTGATAATTGTTGGGATTGGCGTAGGGCAGGGCCGGCACCTCGACGAGCTCGGCGCCGCACAGCCGCAGCATGTCCTTCTTTTCCTGGCTCTGCGTCTCCGGGATGACGATGAGCGTGCGATAACCGCGCGCATTGGCGACGAGCGCGAGCCCGATCCCGGTATTGCCCGCCGTGCTTTCCACGACGAGACCGCCCGGCTTCAGGTCGCCGCGCTTCTCGGCTTCCAGGATCATCTGCCGGCCGGCACGATCCTTGACCGACTGGCCCGGATTCATGAACTCGGCCTTGCCGAGGATCGTGCAGCCGGTCATTTCGGACGCGCGCTTGAGCTTGATCAGAGGCGTGTTGCCAATGGCGTCGATGACGCCGTCTTTGATGTTCATATGCAGGATCCGGCACTACGGCGTGCGACCAGCAAAGTGGGTACCGGCTTTGCGTCCGGACGCCCGCCAACGAGAATTGGGGCGGACCCTATCGGGGTGCGCCCGATGCGACAAGGCATGACGCGGATGGGTGGTTTGCGCGGCGGGAAGGGAGGAGGATTTGCTCGGGCTCAGGTCCCCCGGGTGAAAACCATCTGCCGGACGTCGATGTTGCGGGACAGGAATCCGGCTTCGCAATAGGCGAGGTAGTACTCCCAGAGCCTGCGGAACCGCTCGTCGAAGCCGAGCGGGGTGATCTGCGGCCAGGCTGCACGGAATCGCTCCCGCCACTCGGCGAGGGTTCGCGCATAATCCTCGCCGAAAATCCGCTCGGTCCGGAAGGGGACCCCGAATCGGTCGCCGAGCGATTTGAGGGTCGATGGGGTCGGCAGCATGCCGCCCGGGAAGACGTAGCGACGGATGAAGTCGATCTCGCGCCGGTAATTGTCGAAGAATCGCTCCTGGATGGTGATGGTCTGGATGCCCGCGGCCCCGCCGGGCTTCAACCGGTCGCGCAGCTGGGCGAAATAGGCCGGCCAGAATTTCTCGCCCACGGCCTCCAGCATTTCGATCGAGGCGATCCGGTCATAGCGGCCGCGTTCGTCGCGATAATCCTGCAGCCTGATATCGACCTTGTCGGCGAGCCCGGCTTCGAACACGCGCCTGCGCGCGAAGTCGTGCTGTTCGCGGCTGATGGTCAGCCCGACCACGCGCGCGTCATAGGTCTTTGCCGCAAACTCGGCGAAGCCGCCCCATCCGCAGCCGATTTCGAGCACGCTCTGCTCGCGCTTCAGGTCGATCGACTGGGCGAGGCTCTGATACTTGCGCAACTGCGCGGCCGTCAGGTCATTGCCGCCGGCATCGAACATCGCCGATGAGTAGGTCATGGTCGGATCGAGCCACGCCGAGTAGAACGCGTTGCCCAGGTCATAATGCGCGTGAATGTTCTTGCGGGCCTGCCGCTTGGTATTCCGATTGAGCCAGTGACGCAGCACCTGAAGCCATCGCACGACGGCGTTGCCGCCAAGCACACGCTCCATCATTTCGCGATTGATGCAGAAGAGATAAAGAAAGCCAGTGAGGTCCGGCGTGTCCCACTCGCCGCGCAGATAGGCCTCCGCAACGCCGATATCGCCGGAGCGCAGGGTGCGCCAGGCGAAGCGATAGTTCTTCACGACCATGCTGGCGGTGGGACCGGACTGCGCCCCGCGGAACACCAGCGTGCGCCCGTCGGGCAATGTCACTTCAAGAGATCCGCAGCGGATATTTTCCGCAAGCGAGAAGGCGAGCCTCGCGGTCCCCGGCAATCCCGCCAATGCAGCGCTTCGCGTGTCCGGGGTAACGATGATCGGAGCAGACATCGATGCGTTCCTGATCTTGCCGTGGGCTCTCCGCGACCGCATGGACCTGATCGGTGGCAGGAGGGGTAGGACGCATGCTGCGGGACGGAAACGCGTAGAGCTTCCGTTAACCCCAGCCGGGCGGCCTCGACGTGAACACCCGCCACCACTTCAGCACCATGAACGGCAACGCAAGAATGCCGCAATCAGGTGGGGGCTCGTCAAGGGCTCCTGTGGTCGCGGAAGGTTGCAGCGACAAGCGCCGGACACCCGGTTCGAGAATCGCAGCAAATGCCAGCCTTCCGGGAAAGGAAGCCGAAACCATCGCGGCTTCAGGCGGGCTCTTTTGAACGGCTCTTCACCCATTCTTTGTCCAGTTCCCGTAAGGACATCCGCTGAACGGTAAGCCCTGATCGTCACCCGTTCGCTCGGTGACAAAGCCTATGAACCTTGACGTCAACACCCTGTTTCTCGTCACGATTTACGTCGAGGCGATGCTCGGACTGTTGCTGCTGTTTGCCTGGGTCCAGAACTCGGCGATCACGGCCGTGGCGTGGTGGGGTTCATCGCATCTGCTTCGTGCGCTTTCGATCGCGCTGTTTGGCCTTTACGGCTCGGCGCCCGAATGGGTGGCGATCGACCTGTCGAACGCCGTTCTGTTCACGGCCTTCGCGGCCACCTGGGTCGGTGCACGCATCTTCGATGGCCGTCCGCCGAGCTATCTGGGGCTGTTTGCCGGCGCGCTCATCTGGCTCGCCGTGTGCCGCATTCCTGCGATTGCGAATTCGATGGAAGCGCGCATCCTGATCGCGTCCTTCATCATCACCGGCTACACATGGGCTGCGGCTTACGAATTCTGGCGCGGCCGCAGCGAACCGCTGGTGTCGCGCTGGCCGGTTATCTTCATGCTGTTCGCGCACGGCGCGCTGTTCCTGCTGCGCACGCCGCTGTCGACCGTGCTGCCGTGGATTCCCGATACCCAGGTTTACGAAAGCGTGTGGCTCACGGTGCTGAGCTTCGAGGCCCTGCTGTTCACGATTGCCATTGCCTTCATCCTGTTGGCCATGGCGAAGGAACGCACCGAATTGCTGCACAAGACCGCATCGCTGGTCGATCCGCTGACCGGAATCCCGAACCGCCGCGCTTTCCTCGAAGGTGCTGCGGTGATGGCAGAGCGGATCAAGGACGATCCGCGATCCGCAGCGGTTCTGCTGATCGACCTCGACCACTTCAAGTCCATCAACGACTCGTTCGGCCATGCGCTCGGCGACCGTGTCTTGCAGGTCTTTGCCGAGACCGCACACGCCAATATTGGATCTGACGATCTCCTGGGGCGGCTCGGCGGCGAGGAGTTCGCGATCGCGCTCTACGACGTCGATCGCAAGCGCGCGATGGAAGTTGCGGAAAGCATTCGCCACGCATTCAAGGATGCAGCAGCAGATGTGGATGGCCATCCGGTTGCGGCGACCTGCAGCATCGGGATCGCGGTCTCCGAGCACGGCCCGTTCGACCTGCCGGATCTGCTCGGACAGGCGGACCAGGCGCTGTATCTGGCAAAGGAGCGCGGCCGAAACTGCTGCGAACTGGCAAGCGTGGAAATCGTCCTCCGCCTCGACGCGTCCACGCCGTCGCTGCGCATCAATGGCATGCAGGCGCATTCGTCCGCCTGATCGGTCTCGTTGACAGGGGCCGGCGACGACATGCATTATAATGCATGTCGTCTGGGAGGACGCTCTGTGAATTCGACAATGCCAAAACCGGCATCAGAAGCCGGTAAGCCGCCGTTTCGCCCCATCCGCTTCGCCGAGCCGCGGGTGACGCGCGACAACAGGGCAGACGGTTCGATCGTGCTGCGGGCCGAGCAGCCGCTCGCCGCCTACGTGCCAAGTCTGGCGCGTCTCTTCCGTCACGCCGTCGAGCGGCACCCGGATCGTCTTCACATGGCCGAGCGCGATGCCTCCGGCGCCTGGGCCGGCGTGACCTATGCGCAGGCGCGACAGAAGGCCGACGCGATCGCGCAGGCGCTGATCGATCGCGGCCTCTCCGCCGAACGTCCAGTCATGGCGCTGTCCGGAAACGCCGTCGAACTCGGGCTCCTCACGCTTGGGTGCTACACCGCCGGCATCCCGATCGCGCCGATCTCAGTCGCCTATTCGCTACAGAGCCAGGATCACGCCAAGCTCAAATACATCAACGAACTGCTGACGCCGGGGCTGGTCTACGTTTCCGACACTGCACCATTTGCGAAGGCGCTGGCGCATGTCACCGCGCCGATCGTCGCCGGGAAGAACGGCGCCAACCTGCCGAACGTCACGCTGTTCTCCGATCTGGAAAGCACGCAACCGGGGCCGGCGGTCGAGAACGCCGTCGCATCGATCAGGCCGGACACCATCGCGAAGTTCCTGTTCACGTCAGGCTCCACGAGCTTGCCGAAGGGCGTAATCAACACGCATGGCATGCTGACGGCGAACCAACAGCAGTCCGTTCAGGTGTGGCCGTTCCTCAACGACGATCCGATGGTGCTGGTCGATTGGCTACCCTGGAATCACACCTTCGGCAGCAACTACAATTTCAATCTGGTCCTGCACCAGGCTGGTACGCTTTACATCGATGCCGGAAAGCCTTTGCCTGCACTCGTCGGACAGACCGTCGCGAACCTTCGAGAGATCGCGCCAACCGTCTATTTCAACGTGCCGGCGGGCTACGGCGCGCTGCTGCCATTCCTTGAAAAGGACGAAGAACTCGCAAGGAAATTCTTCTCGCGGGTGCGGCTTCTTTTCTACGCCGGCGCGTCGCTGCCGCAGGATATGTGGGAACGGCTCGAGGCGTTGGCCCTGCGCATCACCGGCACCCGTATCCCGATGACATCGTCATGGGGAACCACCGAAACCGCGCCGCTCGCGACCTCGGCGCACTATTTCCTCGAACGCGCCGGCAATGTCGGCGTGCCTGTGCCGGGCTGCGAAGTGAAGCTCGTTCCGGTCGGCAGCAAGCTCGAGATCCGCGCGCGGGGTCCGAACATCACGCCCGGCTATTGGCGCAGACCCGATCTCACCGGTGCGATGTTCGACGAGGAAGGCTATTACATGCCGGGCGACGCGGTGCGTTTCGCCGACCCGAACGATCCGAGCCAGGGGCTGATCTTCGACGGCCGCACTGCCGAGGATTTCAAGCTGACGAACGGCACGTGGGTCACGGTCGGCGCTCTCCGTATCGGCGCGATTGCGGCGGCGACACCCGTGCTGCAGGACGCCATCGTGTGCGGTGAAGGGCGCGATCAGGTCGGACTCGTGGCGTGGCTTAATGCCGCGGGCTGCAAGCAGGTCACCGGCGAAGACGGCGACCTTGCGTTCTACGCGCGACATCCGAAGGTGCACGAGCATCTGCACAAGGCGTTCGTGCAGTGGAACAAGGTCCACACCGGAGCCACGATGCGGATTGCCCGCGTGCTGCTGCTGCCGGATATGCCGTCCATCGACAGGAACGAGATCACGGACAAGGGCTACATCAATCAGCGTGTGGCGCTCGAATGCCGCTGCGCGGATGTGCAGCGTCTCTTCGACGGCAAGGCTGAACCCGACGTCGTCGCGATCGTCTGATTTCGACCTGATGAAAAGCGAGACGGATGCGAGGAATTGCAGCCTCGCACCCGGTGCTTTATCAATCGCATAACAGCAAATCAGGGAGGATGACGATGTCACACCGGCGCGTGCTCGGAATAGCCGCCGCTCTTTTCGTGTCTGTCGCATCGTTTGCCGCGCAGGCGCAGGATTATCCGTCGCGTTCGGTGAAGATCATCGTGCCGTTCGGCGCGGGCGGGCCGGCTGATGTCTATGCGCGCGTGCTCGCGCAGCATCTCGGCGAAACGCTGAAGCAGCCTTTCGTGGTCGAGAACCGTCCCGGTGCAGGTTCCATCATCGGCACCGATGCCGTCGCGAAGTCCGAAGCCGATGGCTACACGCTGCTGCTGATGTCGAACACCCACACGGTCAACGAGACGCTGACACCGAACAAGCCGTTCAAGCTGATGAATGATTTCGTCGCGGTCGCGCCGATCAATTATTCGGATCTGATGATGGTGGTGCATCCTTCGGTCCAGGCGAAGGACGTGAAGGAATTCATCAATCTCGCGAAATCGAAGCCGGGTGGTCTGAACTACGCATCGTCCGGTCCGGGGACGCCATATCACATGGCGGGCGAACTCTTCAAAGCAATGAGCGGCACCGACATCGTGCATGTCCCGCACAAGGCTTCGGGCGAGGCGCGCTCCAGCGTGATGGGCGGGCACGTGCAAATGATGTTCGATGCTGTCACCACGATGTCGAACAGCGCCAAGCAGGGGCAGGTGAGGGCACTCGCGACCACCGGCGCGAAGCGTTCCGAACTGACGCCGGACGTGCCGACGGTGTCCGAGGCCGGCGTGCCGGGTTACGAGGCGACGATCTGGCTGGGCCTCATGGCCCCGGCAAAGACCCCGCAGGCGATCGTCGACAAGCTCAATGCCGAGATCACCAAGATCGTGAACCGGCCCGATGTGCGGGAGGCCTGGGCGAAGCAGGGCGCCGTCCCGATGGTCATGAGCCCGAAGGAGTTCGACGCCTATCTTCGCAAGGACGTCGACAAATGGGCCGATGTCGTCAAGAAGACCGGCGCCAAAGTCAATTGAGGCGCCAAATCGGCGCGCGGACCTGAACCGTTGATGGGCCGATCACCGGATTGAATTTGATCCGGTGACGGGAATGCATTAGCTGTGCCGCGACTTTTCGCGGAGAGCTAGGAATGCGCTATTGCAGGTTCAATAACGATCGCCTCGGAGTGGTGCGGGGTGACATGGTTCACGATGTCACGCCGGTTCTCGAAAAGCTTCCGGCGGTCCGCTGGCCGCTACCGGCTCACGACCCGCTCGTCGTCGCGCTGCCGAAGATCCGCGGCGACATGGAAGCCGTCGCAGATCGCGTGACGCCCGTACCGATCTCGTCGGTGAAGCTTCTGAACCCGGTGCCGAACCCGTCGAAGGTGATCGGCGCGCCGGTCAACTATCACGCGCATATCGACGAAGCGAACGCCGACGCGCAGATCAACTTCGGCAAGACCATCAAGACCATCGACCATTACGGCGTTTTCCTGAAGTCGAATTCGTCGCTCTCGGGTCCCTCGGAGCCGGTGCCGGTGGTTGAGAAGGACCGGCGCACCGATCACGAGGTCGAACTGGC
>Ga0182740_1001907_pt1 | contig 13375 bp, 9 predicted proteins | sample eDN5th37CKraftBY_FD_128872 | JGI IMG/M metagenome (GOLD analysis project Ga0182740, IMG submission 128872) | Enriched backyard soil microbial communities from Emeryville, California, USA - eDNA 5th pass 37_C Kraft BY (version 2) (version 2) | ecosystem: Environmental > Terrestrial > Soil >...
GCGCTACAAAGCCGCCCCGCGCCCTGGGCGACACCGCGCTGTCGTCCTTGCCCCACACGCGCACCACGGCGCGCGCGCCGGTGACTTGCTGGTACTGCAGCGTATCGGGCTCGAAACCCGGCGCCAGGCCGCGAACCTCGGCCACCAGCTGCTGGGGTGTCAGCATGGTTGCGGGATTGCGGGTGTGCACCGCCTGACCGCCGCCCCCGGACCGTTGAAAGACCGACTCCAGCTTGCCTTCGTACATCAACTTGTCCTGCAGGTCGTAGATGCCGTCATGAAACGCAAACACGACAGAGCTAAGCGCCATGATGATGTGAAACGGCAATGACACGATGCCCACCACGTTGTGCGCATCCAGCCACATGCGTTTCAAGTTCTTGCCCACCCGCAAGGCAAAGAAGTCCTTGACCAGCGAAGGCAGCAGCACGATCACGCCCGAGACCAGCGCAAGCGCATACAGCGACGCGACGATGCCCATGAACCAGCGGTTGGGATCACTGTCCACGGGCAGGCCCACCACGCGATGGAGCACGTCGATGAACGGCATCAGCCCGCTGGGCGCGGAGGGCTCCAGCTTGAGTTCTCCCGCCGGATCCAGGTATGCCACGTAATGACGCACTGACGACTCGTCATGGTCGTCGGCGTGTGAGTCTCGGACTTCCCAAGCCAAGCGGGCCGGCACGTGCTCGGCGTCCTGCAGATGGATGCTGAAGCCCTTGGCCACGTCCGGCCGCGCCTCCACGGTTCTGGCGATGAGGGCCGGCACCTCGTCCAGCGGCACAAGCGGCACCGCGGCAGGCGGCGTCGCCCAACGCGTCAACGGGTCCTTGAACACGGTCAACGCGCCGGCATAGAAGGCGATGAAGAGCGCCATGCCTGCCAGGATGCCCGTCCAGGTATGGACCGATTTATAGATGCGTATGTAGTCGGCTCTCATGATTGCGATTTCCCCTCAGATCGCCTTGGCAAGGAACAGCCCGCCATAAAGCAGCGCGCACGCTCCCCCCAGCCATATCCAGGCGCGCAGGCCGCTGGCGAAGAAGTACACGGTGCTGGCAATGCCCAGCCAGACCGGCGGCACCAGCCACATGGCAAGCTGCGATCGCGTCGCCAACGGAATGCCTGCCGTCACCGCCGCCAGCGCAGCGCTGGCTCCCATGGCCAGGGCGAAGCCGAGCAACACGCCCGCAAGACTCTTGGAGATCCAGTCGCGCCGGATCGGCGCGGGCTTAGCTGGCTTCATGCGTATCGGTTCCGTGCAAGCCCGCCAGCACGCCCAGATAGGGAATCAGGCAGAAGAACAGCATCAGGGCCGTGCAAAACACGAATACGGCAGCCACGATGGAAAATGCACGCAGGCAGCCCCAGCCACCCAGCGCCAGCAACAATACGCCCGCGATGCGGGCGGGCAGGATCGGCCACGACGCAGCGCCCCATTGTTGGTTCGGCGAGGCGCGATAAACACAGAAGCAGCCCAGAAACAGGCTGGCCAGACTGAGGACGATGATAGTTGCCATGGTCATCCCTGGATGAAATGCGCGGTCGGTCTCCGCCCGCCCTCGGGCCCATGACGGCAGCCCGAGACACCCGGCGAGCGGGACACACCGCCGGCGTTCAGAAGCTGATGCTGGCGGAAGCGGTGACGGTGCGGGCGGGTCCGAGCGTCGCGATCGGCGTCGTGTCGCTGAAGCTCCCCGCGTAGTAGTGCTTGTCGAAGACGTTGTTGACGTTCAGCCGCAGCACCACGTCCTTGCCATTGACCTTCGTGGCGTAGCGGGCTCCCAGGTCCAACTGCCCCCAGCCGGGAATCTCCAGCTTGTTGGCCGCATCTGCGTACTGGCTGGACGTCGCTTGCACGCGGCCGCTCAACGTCAGGCCAGGCACCCAGGGCGTGTCCCATTCCAGCCCGGTATTGGCCTGCCAGCGCGGCGCTCCCACCGCGGTGTTGCCGTCATAGCGGCCGTATGAGGTCTTGACCTGCGTGCCTTGCGTGTACGTGACGCCTCCCAGCACGCGCACGCCGGGCACCAGTTCGCCGAAGGTGTTCCATTCCACGCCGCGCACGCGCTTCTCGCCGCCGTCCGCATAGGTCGGATGGGCTGCGGAGCCCTCCGTGACCAGCATGGGCTTGTCGATCTGGAACAACGCCAAGGTATTGGTGAACGTGCCCGCGTTCCACTTGACGCCCACTTCCTGCTGCTTGGTTTTGTAGGGAGCAAACACCTGCCCGTAGTTGCTTGCCAGCGTGTCCGTAACGCTGTCGCCCTTGCTCAAGCCTTGCACATAATTCGCGTACAAGGAGACATCCGGTCCCCAGGGCTTCACGACGATGGCCACGGCTGGCGTCACGGCATCTTCGTCGTAGCGGGACGTCGTCTTGCCTGTCTTGTCGAAGTTGGTGGTCTTCACGCGCTGGTTGCGCAGGCCGCCGGTCAAGAGCAGCTTGTCGTCGAAGAACGACATGGTGTCCACCAGAGCCAGGCTGGTGAGCGTGTTTTCCGCGGTCTTGGGCGCGCTACCCGGCACCGCAGGCATGACCGGCGTGATCGGGTCGTAGATGTTGGACTTGAAGGTCGATGGCGTACCCGCGGCCGACCCGTCCTCCAGTTTCAACAATGAGGCCTGGAGCACCAGTTCGTGGCGCACGCTGCCCGTGTTGAAGCGCGAGCGCAGGCCCGCTTCGGCCGAAGTGGCGTCCGTGTATGCGCGCTGCCCGACCATGTTGCCGGTGAAATTGCCATTGGCGTCGATCTGCCGCGCGTGGGTGCCGTTGATCAGCCCCGATTGGTGGCTGTCGCGCTTGCCCAGCCCCGCGAAGGCCGACACGCTGTCATTGAAACGATACTCGGCGCGCGCCACCACGGCGTTGCTCTGGATATTGCCGTAGCCGGTGCTGAACTGATTGATACGGGGATCGGGCGCGTCGGGCACGACCGAACCGCCGAACCAGAACATGGCGGGCGAGCCGCCCGAGAACGACTCCTGGCTATGGTAGGCGTCTATCGACGCGCTCAGGGCGCTGCCTCGATAGTCCAGGCCGGCCGAAAGAAACTCGCGCTTCCTGGACTGGCCGTCCAGCGTGGTGGCACCGTCGCTGAAAGAACCATTGACGCGGGCGCCCCATTCATTCGCGCTGCCGAAGCGGCGTCCGGCATCAACTGTCGTACCCAACTGGCCGTCCGCCTGCCAATTCACGCCGAACGTGGCATTGGGCGTATCGTCCGCCCGCTTGGGCACCAGGTTGATCGTGCCGCCCACCGCGCCGCTAGGCGCCATGCCGCTGAACAAGGCGTTCGGCCCCTTCAGCACCTCTACCCTTTCGACGAATTCCAGTGGTGTGCGGCCCATGGGCGCCAGCCCGTACATGCCGTTGATCGCCACATCGTTCTGGTTGACGTCGAAACCTCGAATGCGGAAGTTTTCGTAGGCATGCCCGCTCGATGTCGTGAACCGTACCGAGGGATCGTTCGCCATGACGTCCGCGAGCGTGCGCGCCTGCTGGTTCTGGATCAGTTCGGAGGTGTAGCTGGTAACGTTGAAGGGCGTGTCCATGACGTCCTGATTGCCCATCATGCCTAATCGCGCGCCCTGCGCCACTTGCCCTCCGGCATAGGGCGCCGGCAGTTCCTCGTCCGACACCGTGCCCGCAGTCACCGTGACGGGCTGCAGCGTCGTGGTTTGCGCGGCAGTCTGGGCGCTGACGCCGGCGGGAACCATCAATGACAAGGCAACTGCCGGACTGAGCCATTGAGCGCGCCGCGCGAGCGCCAACTGTGTTTTCTTAGACAAGATTCACCGCCCCAAAACGTAAATGAGAATGCGTATCAGAGGAATTATATGTCTATGAAAGCAGATGTAGGAAGCCGCTCAGCGTCAAAAGCTGATACAGGACAAACTTCATGAGGTTGATCTGCGGGCGCACCGAGGGCGCGCCAGGGCCGCATCCGGTCAGGTTTGCCGCGGCAGGCGCGCAAACACGTTGACCCGCTAGTCATACTTTGATAATTTCTTTACCAATTATGTCATCGCCGCAGGGGCCCGCGCAGGGCGTTCCGCGGCCTCCCACCGCCAGCACGGCCATGCCGGCAACTGGCAACCCTACCCGGATATCCCCATGACGGCTGTGCTGATGGTTGACGACCACGCTATGTTTCGCGAGGGCCTGAAACTGACCATCGCCCGCTTGGCGCCCACTCTGGACATATGCCTGGCTTCGAGCGGCAACGAGGCTATCTCGGTACTGGAATCCCGCGCCGATATCAGTTGCGTCATCATGGATTACTACCTGCCGGACATCGGTGGCAGTGCTTTGCTCAGGCGCCTGCGCCAACTCCGCCCCGGCATACGCATCCTGGTGATGTCCGCCTCCGAAGACTCCAACGACCGCGACCGCGCGCTGATGGCGGGCGCTCGCGGGTTCCTGCACAAGTCTGCGAGCAGCCGGATGTTGCTCGCCGCGCTGGAACAGATCCAATCGCCGCACCTTCCCGACGCCCCCTCGGCCCGCGCCGCGGCAGCCGCCCAGCCCACCGCCCAGGCAGACGAAATCGCCCTGCTGAGCGAATTGACGCCCCGGCAAAGCGACGTGCTGCGCCTGATATGCGCCGGCATAGGCAACCGCGAGATCGCGCTGCAACTGGACGTGGCGGAAAAAACGGTCAAAACGCACATCACGGCCATCCTGTCGACGCTAGGCGTGCAGAACCGCACGCAGGCCACGCTATTGGCGCGCCGGGGCGGGTTGCTCGGCAAGCCCAAGTAAGTCTCCCAATCCGCCGCTAATCGTTCAGCAGCGCCAGGTACTGCGCCATCCCCCCCTCTTCCCGGGCGACCTCGCGCATCAGGTCCGCCAGCGACATGGTTCCCCATGCCACGGCCTTTCTCAGCAGATAGGGCGTAGGGCTGTGCGGTTCGATCGCCGCAAGGTAGTCGGCGATATATGCCAACTGCCTGTAGGCTTGGACGCGATTGGACGGATGTCCAAGCAGTGCCGCAGCGCTGGCATCGGCCGGATCCTGAACAGGAGCGTCCCCATCGCCGCCATGGGTCCGGGCCGGGATTGCCGACGCCGGGGCAATTTTGGTCTCGTCGGCAACCGCATCCCCCGCCCGTCCCTGCCCAAGGCTGTGTTCGGCCAGCAAGCCGCCCGCCACGCGTGCCAGGCGGGAAAGCACCTCGGGTGTGCGGCGCAGGCTCGGCGCGTCGCGTCCAAGCCTTTCGTCCAAGCCTCGTTCCAGGGCGTTCCACGCGGTTTCGGCCATGCCGGCCAAGGCAAGCAGTGACGTAAGCCCCGCGCGGTTCTCCGGCTGGGCCGCGTATGGCAGCAAAGCATCCCGACTAAGCCCGGGTTCGCCGATTCCGGAAGCCGTGCCGGCTTCCGGATCGGCAACCGCGGCAGGCATGATCGGCGTGCGCTCCCACTCATACAGGTTGATCTCGGGCGGATCCCGGTCATCGACTCGCAGCAGCGGCAGATGCAGCGTGCATGTCAGCGACACCGTCGCGTCTAGCCACACAAACGGCGCGCAACGCGCGTCGGCGCCATCGTCGTCTTCCATGCGTGGCCAGGCGGTCTCCCAATAGCGTTGCACCAAGCCGTCCAACAGGCGAATTCCCGCCACCAGGCCTTGCAATCCGTCCAACCGCGCCCAGGCCTCGCAAAGCCATGCGGCCACTTGCAGGTCTTTGCCTTGCGTTGCCAGCGCGTCCCGGCACAACGTCGCGACCAAGCGCCAATCCGCTCTCAGCAGAGGACGGTCCCAGTCTCCCATGGGCACACTGGCATCGTCATGCCGGCGCGCGTCCTGGATCTGCAGATAGACCGGCTCATACCGCAGTGCGATGCCCGCTCCGCCCTCTTGCGGCAGTGGCGCAAGCAAGGCCGCCAGCGCCGATTCCTCGTCCATCATGGCTTCACGCCCGCTCATTGTGCGCTCCATTCCGGCGCGCGCGCCGGGAAGTTATTCGGCCACTGCAGCGGCGTCTTCTTGCCGGCAGGCATCAACGCCACGCGCAGGAACACCCGTCCCTCCTCCAAGTCCGGCACTTGCGCCATCCTGGCCACGTTGGCGATTCCCATCGGAAAATCGAAGCGCAGCAATTGGCCCGCGCCTCGCGGGCCCGAATCAGGGGCTTGTTGGCGCTGCATCAGAGAAATGAGCGCCCATGGGTCGCTGAACTGCCAGGTCAGGGTCCGCCCGTCGGTCGTGAAGGCGGGTTGCCGGGGGTCCGCCATTGCGATCAGCGGCGAATCCTTGGCGAACCGCAACGTCAGCGTGACCGGGGTGCCGTAGTTCCAATGCAAGGGCTTGGGCGCGTCTCCCAAAGACAGCGTCTGCCCTCCCACGGCCAGCGTCCAGTCGATCAATTGATTGGCCGCCAGTTCACCGGCCCGGTTGGCCCGGAATTCCACGCTCAGGTCATACCCGGCCGCCCCTCCCTCGTCCGACGGATACAAGGGCGCGAGCAACGTCCGGACCTGCGCGAAATTGTCGATGAACCGCATGACCGAACCCGATGGGGTGGCATCGCGCCCTTCGGCGCCCGCATCTCGATACGTTCCGGCCACCCCGTCATAACGCTTGAGCGCCTGCCCCAATTGGCCGTAATCGGCCGTCGCCAGGCCGGACGGGACTTGCCCACCGACGGCGCCCACGCTGGCGTACCGCGCGACCACGCCTGCCCCGCCGCCACTGAAAGGCGCGCGGCCCGCCACCAGCACATTGAAGGTCGCGGCGAAATCTTCCCATTGCTGGCGCAGGTCGGAAACATAACGCTGGTTGCAACGCCCCTGCAGCGCGCTGTACAGCCGGGCATACACGGCGCCAAAGTAGTCGTCGCCGCCAAGTGGCGCCGTGCCCGCCGGCCGTGCCTTGCAGCCGCCAGTGGCCGGATCCGCCACCGCCTGCACAAATTGCTCCAGGCGCAGCAGGCTGCTGTTGGGGTTGCGCAACCGGTACCGCTCGAGATCCTGGTTGATGGCACGCCACCGCTGAGCCAGCGGCGAAGCGGCGCTGATGGGATCCAGCGCCGCCAGGTAGACCCCGGCGTCGGCGCCCAGCGTCAATGCGCGGCCCGACTGGTGGTCCAGATAAGGCCCAAGACCGGCCGCGTCGGCCACCCCAAACATCGCCAATACGGACGTGCGCGCGGCTGGCACCGCGATTTCAGCGTCGATGCGGGTCGCATAGAGTTCGGAGCGTTGCAGGCGGCGGTCGACCTGGCGCAGATGTTCCATCGCATCGCGCGACACCAGGGCGTCCAGCGTGTCCGCTTGCCGGCTGGCGCCCAACTCGCCCAGCAACGCGCGTATGCGCAACAGCCGATTGCGCGCAGCGGTAAACGCGGCGCTGTCTTCCGCTGCGTCGGCCGATACCGGAGTGGCCGACGCCATGGTCTGGTCAAACACCAGTCTGCCGAACTGCACATCCAACGCCCTCTCCACCACTGGCAACAGAGTGGGAGGCACGCTCTTCAACCCATCCACGAGAAAGCGCTTCCGGACTTCGCCCAGCGTCAAGGCCTGGTCCAGCTGCACGCGGTTCCAGACGAAGACCGCGCCGGCATCCAGGACGGGCGGCGGCACGTCGCGGGGCGGGGCCATGAAAGGCTGAGCCAGCAGGCTGGCAAAGGCGTCGCGCAACGCCAGCCTGGCGGGAGACAGGACATAGCGCGCCTCCTTTTCTTGCCACAACAGGCCCGTGTCGGGCCCATCGAAGCGTAGCGCCCTTTCGCTCTTGAACACCTCGAAATCCGCCCGATCACGCTCGCGCGCCTGCGCCGCCACCTCGGGGCCCAGCAAGCGGTTCTGCGCGGCCCTCGACATGACGCGGTCATAGGCAGCGCCCGGCGTGAACGTGGCCTGACGCATCCATCCCCCTTTGCCGCCCGCAAGCAGGTCCTGCTGCGCGGTGATCGCGGCGACCAGCCCGCGATAGCTGTCGCCCACCTGCGCCGCGTCTTCCGCGTTCATGGTGGCACCGGTGATCTGGCGCTTGGCCTGCGCCACCGCGCGTTCCGCGACCAGCAAGGGATTATTCGAAAACAAGCGTTGGTTCAACTGCGCGGACGCCTTTTCGAACGCGCAGCCGAACGCCTGCTGCAAGCCGGCCCCGCCCTGCTCTGCCGTCGGCGCAGTGCGATAGGCGACATTGCGGTCATGGCTGCGCCCAAAGTATGGCAGCACATTGCCCAAATCGCCTTGCAGATCGGCGCCCAGCGCGTAACGCACCACCAGCCGCAACGCATCGGCATTGCCGCCGCCCGGCTGCCGCAAATGCTGAAACGCGCGCAAGGCCGCATCGAACTGATCGGCGCCCGCCACGTAGCGCTGCATCGCCCGCAGTTCGGGCTGTTCATCGATACCCAGGCTACCGGCTTTTCCTTCGTCACCGTCCAGACCCGCGGGCGTGGCGCATAGGCCGTCCAGCAACAATGTGCCACCAACCGGATCCAGCCCGACGCCGGTCAATTGCGATGCGCGCGCGGCCAGCTCACGCTGGATCGCCGTCACGGCGATCTCGCCGAACTCGCGGGCAAAGCGCGCGCGCACGCGGGGATTCAGGTCGTCGATGCGAGACCAGGACCCAGGCATGAAGATCGTCCACCCCGAATCCACTTGCAGCCCCTGGTCCAGCGTCAGCAACGCCAGGGCACGCCGCCGATACCATTCCGGCGGCAGCTCCTGGCCCTGTTGCAGCGCGACGGCACGCTCACGCGCGTCCCGTCGCGTGTCCTCCAACGCGGCGACGAGGGGCGCGTTGTGCCGTCCCAGTTCGACCGTGGCGATGATCAGCCCACCACCCCATACGCCAAGCACGGCGATGCCGCCCCACCGCAGCGCCCGGTGCAGGACGGGCCGAGTCAGATGCTGCGACCGCGACGGCCGGGTCAGCCCGTACTCCTGGAAGATCTTGCGCTCGAAGAGATCCCGCAGAAAAGCCGGTTGACGCAGCAGGTCCACGAGTGCCGCGCTGCCGCCTTCGCGCGCGCCGGCGTCAGACCCGTCGTGCTCATCCTCCGCGCGCGGAGCAGGCGGCGCCCCGATGGCGCGCGCCGCCAGTTCTCCGCTGTCGCCCGTCAGATAAATGCCGCGGAAGAAGAACGGCTCGTGATAGGCGCTGGGCCGCAGCAATTCGTCTATGTACAGTTGCAGCTGCGCTTGCATCGCCTGGATACGCGCCGGCAGCAGCAGGAACGCGCGCGCATCCGCCGTGCCGGCGTCGACCGCGAACAGCTCCGCGCTGGCGTCGGACACCGCGCCGGTCATGGACCGCATCGCCGTCTCCACCCAATCCGACTGATAGGTGGTGGACAGGTCGTAAGGCGAAGACCAGCCCAGCATGCTGGCCCGCAACGGCTCCGGCAGCGCCGCGGCGAATTCGCTGAAGCCCTCCAGGGCCTCGCAGTCCGTCACCACCACGTACACCGCAAACCGCATGGCGAACCGGTTCTGCGCCAACCACAGCCGCCGGTGGGCCAGCTTGGCCCGTCGGGCAAGCTCCAGCTGCGAATCCGTATCCGTCGCAAGCAGCATCCCGGCGGGCACCGTAATCACCACCGAATCGAATGGCCGCTGCGGACGATACCCCCGGCACAGGCCCAGGAACTCGTCCCAGGGCTTTTCACTGCTGTCCTGGCCCGGCGCATCCAGATAGGCCGCCTTGATATCGATGACGATGCCGCGGTCGAAGAAATTCCATGAAATCCCCTGCGTGGAGGTCGGGCCGGCCGTCTCCGTACCCAGCACGCTGGGCACGCCCGCCTGAGCTATCGGCAAGCCGCCGCTGCCATCGCCTTCGTTCAGGACCATGATCCACGGGATGCGATAGCGCTCGCCCCGGGCGGCGATGTTGGCCTCGATGAGTTCAACCGCCTGCCGAAAGGCGTTGCGCAAGGAATCGGAGCGCAGCCGCACGACCTTGCGATCCTGCTCGGGTTTCTTGTGCGCGCCATGGCGGGCGAAGTACAGGACCAGGCCAAGCACGGCAAGCACAACCAGGGTCAGTACCACGACCGACAGTAGGAACAGGTTGCTGGTCAGCATAGGGGAGCTCCCGGGAGCATGTCACGATGAATCCGCATGGCCTCAGTCCTGGGAAGCGTCGGCGTGCAGGGCCTGGCGGACCGGCCATGATTGCCAGAGCCAGGCTATTTCCGACACGGCCAGCAGCGACACCACGCCCAGCAGGAAGATGAAAGTCCATCGGCTGACCGTAGGCAGCTTGCGCGGCGCCACGTGCGACAGGATGTTGGAATACGCCGCGGGAGCCAGGACGCGGTCCCGCCCGCCCAGATCGGCGCGTCGCTGATAGACGAATTCATACAACTCTTCGCGATAGCCTCGCAGCCGGTGCGCCGCGTCCGCGCCCCGGTAACGCCCCTGGAAGCCGACGGCCAAGGCAAACAAATACAGGCGGGCAAGGCTGCGGCGCGACGGCTCGCGGCCGGACAGCAGATCTTCGATGCGCTGGAACACCAGGTCGCCCGCCACATTGGTGCGAAACAAGGTGGACTCGAGCAGATAGGCGGTCCAGCGATCACGTCCCGCCCATTCGGCGTTCAGCAGGATCTCGTCGGCCAGCACGGCTTTCAGGTACCGCGCGTCGGCCAGGTTCTCGGCATCGAACCGCGTGCTGTCGCGCCGCGCCTGCAAGGTCTGGATCTCAAGCAGACTCAGCATGTGCCGGCTGAGTTCCTGCGCCGCGGCCTCGGCGGACGCGGCGCCGCCGGCCGACACCCGCGCCCGCCCTTTCTCCAATTCGTCCAGGAAGCCGCGGAACTGTGCGGTCACCAGATCGTCTTCGTCGCCATCGGGGCGGTTGCGGTTCAGATTCGCCATGATTTCCTTGCTCCTCAGCCTTTCACGAACAACAGCATTTCCTGGGGCCGCTGCGCGCTTTCGCCCTCATTGGAGTTGGCGATCAATAAGGGTTCATCGCCCAGCACCAGGCCCGAGGCAACCTGGATCTCGAATAGCAGATATCCCGAGCCGGAGCGCAAGCCAAGTTCCTCGGCATACTCGACTTTGCGCCGCACCGCCCCCAGCACGCGCCGGCTGCGCAAGGACGGATAGACAGGCTGGGATCCGATGACCGCCCCCGCCATCCACGCCAGCAGGTCACGGTCCGACTGCCCTCTGACCCCAATCACCAGCCGCTCTCCTATCCACTCCTGGCGCAACTTCAACTCGAAGGCACCGTGGTCGAAGTCGAACTTGTACTGGCGAAAATCCTCGTTGATTTCGGAACTAGCCTCGCGCAGGAAGCGCAGCATGGGAGTAAAGACGGCAAGCGGATCGCCATGGTCGTAATCGGGTGGAGGCGGCGATATCGCGCCGGGCTTGAGCAGGCACAACGATCCTGCCAACGACGCCAGAGCCAGGTACAAGGTCCATGGGTGCAAGTGCGGAGTGCGCAGAACCGCCTCGGCCATCGGCAGGCCCGCCAAGAGGCTGCGCAATTTGTCCTTGAGTTCCAGCTGGGTCAGCCGGTCGTCCACCCGGGAAGAAGGGTTGGCCGTCTGCCGGGCGATAAAGGCGGCCTTGCCGCGCAACTGCCCCACCAATGCCGAAGCCGCCATCCACAGCGGATTGTCCTGCCGCACTTCGAGCAGAGGCGGCAAGCGCTCTCCCACCCTGACCACCTCGTTGTCCTTGTAGAGCGAACCCAGGCGCAGGGCCACGAATTGAGCGGCGGGCACCGCTCCCGCCGACAGCGCCAGATTCGGCAGCAAGCGCGCGATATCGGCTGCCGGAGCCTCGGACACCTGATCCTCCACCGGCGTCCCGGCCACTGAACGAAAGCGGCGGACCTGGCCCTCGCGGCGAGCCAGGGTGGCAACGGGCAGGGTCAGGTAAAAATCAATCGGACCATCGGCCAACTGGGCCGCGTAGGCGTCCAGCGCCAGCTCCAGGCCGCCTGCCGCATCCGCCTGGGCCGTGTAGGCGATGGGCGTTCCGTCCGGCATGATCGCGGACAGCTCCAGCACGCGCACGATGCCTGCGGGAAGCAACCCACTATCGAGCACCAGTCTGCGCACGCCCCAGCTGAACGGCGCCGCCGCCAGGGTTTGCCACGCAACCAGCGTATCGACCCGGGAAGCCAGCAACTGGAAATGCTGCGGCGCCAGCAACATGCCTTCATGCCATTCGACGGCGTCCGTCACCACCGGTTGGGGATGCGTCATGGCACCGCCCTCCGGACACGCGCGCCTGACCCGCCAAACAAGATTCGCAACATAGTCATCATTGGCCCGCCATCACCGTAAACCCCTTGTTCTCCAGGCGGATCAACAGCCGGCCGCTGAATGCATCCACCCGCGCCCGGTGGGCTCCTGGCACCGCGTACCGCGCAAAAACGAAAGCCCCCGCCACCCTCGGGCCCTCGAATTTCTCCCCTGGCACGGTCAGGTGCTGTCCGGGAACCACCTCCCAGCCGTCGTATCGCAAGCCCTGCGGATAGGTATTGAGCAGATCGGCCTTGCCGGCAAACCACTTGGCCGCCGTCAGCTCGGTAAAGCGCGCCATCAGCGTCTCGTCCCTGACGAGAACCAGGTCAACCGCTACCGGACTATCGCCGTTCGCGTCATCGGCCGCGGACACGACGACCTGCGTCCATGCCGCCTTTTCGCCTTTGAAATAGTCCAGCCCCAATGCGGAGCATCCCGCCAGAGCCATCAGCAGCATCCATGCGCCGCCGCGCAAGCCACGCACCGCCATGCGCCATGTCCTTCCAGTCGCTTTCATCACCTGGCTCCCAACCCGATACCCAACAACAAGATCAGCAATCCCGCCATTGCCATGCAACTCCCCACCAGCACCAGCTGAACGCCCGAAAACACCAACTGCAAGGGCGCCCGGCCCGCCGTCCCCTCACGTTCCGCCGCCCGTTCCGACGGCAACCCTTCCGACACCCACGCAACGACCACGCATACGCACAGCAGGCTGAGCACGGTGCGCAAGCCGTCGCACAACAGATCGATAGCCACGAACAGTACGCCCGCCGCTTCCACGGGCAGCTCCAGCAACCCTAGCGTCAAGCCAGCGAACGCGACGTTCGCCACGCCGCTTTGCCCCGCCGACACAAAGGCCGCCGCCACCGCTCCTGCCGCCACCAATGCGAACTCGCCCCCGCCTAGTGGCTTGCCATAGAGATTGGCGACGAATACGGTGACCAGCGCGAAGTACAGCGCCGCGCCGCCCCTCATGAACACCGCTCCAAACGGCAAGGCCAATTCGGCGACGCCACGGCTGAATCCCAAGCGCGCGCTCATGACCTCGATGGCGTGCGGCACGGGAGCGGTTGCGCTGCCAGAAGCCAGGCCGACAAGTAGCGGGCCCTTCATTTCCGCCAGCACGGCCAACATGGGCATA
>Ga0182740_1001908_pt1 | contig 13370 bp, 9 predicted proteins | sample eDN5th37CKraftBY_FD_128872 | JGI IMG/M metagenome (GOLD analysis project Ga0182740, IMG submission 128872) | Enriched backyard soil microbial communities from Emeryville, California, USA - eDNA 5th pass 37_C Kraft BY (version 2) (version 2) | ecosystem: Environmental > Terrestrial > Soil >...
CGGTGGTGCCGACGCCAAGGGTGGAGCACTGGTCCTCGTGGGTGACGACTCGATCGCCAAGTCGTCGACTGTGCCCAGCGGCTCCGAGGCCGCGATGGCCGAACTCGGGCTTCCCGTGCTCGTCCCGTCAGATCCGCAGGAAGTACTCGACTTCGGCCTGCACGGCATCGCCATGTCCCGGTTCAGCGGGCTGTGGGTGGGCATGAAACTCGCGACCAACGTCGTGGACGGGTCGGCCACCGTTCGTTTCGACCGCAGCCGGGTCACAGTGCAGGGTCCCGACCGCGAGATCGACGGCGCAGAATTCCGCCACACCGTCTCGGCGCACTTCGTGCAACCGACGCTCGGCAACCTCGAACGAAGCATGTTCGGCGAGCGGCTGGAACTGGCACGCCGGTACGTGGCCGCCAACGATCTGAACAGAACGATCGGCGACCCGAACGCCAAACTCGGAATCATCACCGCGGGAACAGGTTTCCGTGATACCGTGCAGGCGCTGCAGCGTCTGGGCATCGCCGAGACCGATCTGGTCCACTCCGGCATCCGCATCCTCAAGCTCGGTGTCATCAACCCGCTGGACCAACGGCACGTCCAAGAGTTCAGTGAAGGGCTCGACGAAGTGGTCGTCGTCGAAGAGAAACGGGCGTTCATCGAGTTGGCCGTCAAAGACGCCTTGTACGGACGGGCCTCCGTTCCGCGGGTTCTGGGAAAACGCGACGAGCACGGCCGCGGGTTCCTGCGCGCCGACGCCGACCTGCCGCCCGAAATCCTCGCCGAGAAGCTCGGCCGGCGAATTCGAAAGGTGCTCCCCGCCAACCAGATCGAGAGCGTGTCATCGGTCGAGAGAACACCCGCGGGGCGTATCGAACTGCCGCTGCTGACACGGACGCCGTACTTCTGCTCCGGCTGCCCACACAACCGGTCCACGGTCGTTCCCGACGGGTCCCTTGTGGGCGCCGGAATCGGTTGTCACGCAATCGCGACCATGATGCCGCATGAGCGGGTGGGGGAGATCGTGAGTCTCTGCCAGATGGGCGGCGAGGGTGCCCCGTGGATCGGCATGGCGCCGTTCGTGTCCGAGAATCACCTGTTCCAGAATCTCGGTGACGGCACATTCCATCATTCGGGCAGCCTGGCCATCCGGGCCGCTGTCGCATCCGGGGTGAACATCACCTACAAACTGCTCTACAACGACGCGGTCGCCATGACCGGTGGACAACGCGCCGTGGGCAAGATGTCGGTGCCGCAGATCGTTCAGGAGCTTCTGGCCGAAGGCGTCGCCCGCGTCGTCATCACCACCGACGATGTGAAGAAGTACCGCAAGGTGTCGCTGCCGGAAGGCGTCGCCGTTCTCGACAGGTCCGAGTTGATGGCGGTGCAGGAACAGTTGGCAGCGACCGCCGGGGTCACCGTGCTCATCCACGACCAGGAATGCGCGACCGAACTGCGCCGCAAACGCAAGCGCGGGCTCGCGCCCGAACCCGTCACTCGCGCGTTCATCAACGAACGCCTGTGTGAGGGCTGTGGTGACTGCGGACAGAAGTCGAACTGCATGTCCGTGCAGCCAGTCGACACCGAGTTCGGCCGCAAGACCAGGATCGATCAGGCCTCGTGCAACAAGGACTACTCCTGCCTGGACGGCGACTGCCCGTCGTTCGTCGCGGTCCGACCCGGGCGTACGGCATCGAGTGAAACTTCTGCCACGCGTCCCATCCCGGAGCCCACACCCATCGTCGGCACCGACGCATTCAACGTCCGCATCACCGGTGTCGGCGGCACCGGCGTGGTCACCACCTCTCAGATCGTCGCCACCGCAGGTACTTTGGCCGGGTTCCACGTCCGCGGACTCGACCAGCTCGGCCTCGCCCAGAAGGGCGGTGCCGTGGTGTCAGATCTCAAGTTCTCGACACGCCCCATCACCGGTACCAACAAACTCGCAGCCGACGAGTGCGATCTGTATCTGGGATGCGATCTTCTTGTTGCAGCTGACGCCAAGAGCCTTGCCGTCGCGTCGAATTCGCGTACCGTCGCGGTGATCTCGACATCCCAGGTGCCGACGGGTTCGATGATCCTGAAGCCGTCGACCGCGTTCCCCTCGGCCGCCGAGGTCCGCGAGCGGCTGGATCCGTCCACCAGGGCGCACGATTCGCTGTACGCCGACGTTCGTGCACTCGCACACCGGGAGTTCGGATCCGACCAGTTGGCCAACATGATTCTGGTGGGTATGGCCGTGCAGGTTGGATCACTGCCCATCCCGCTGTCGGCGCTCGAAAAAGCGGTCGAACTCAACGGGGTGGCGGTTTCGGCGAACCTCAGGGCGCTTCACGTCGGCCGCGCGTACGTGCACGATCCGCAACCGGTCAACGCTCTGAAAGGGGTGTACACCAACCACGTCCGAGTGGCGCGGCGAGTGCGTCGCGCCGTCCACGAATTACGCGGCGTCGACGAGGGTTTCCGGGACCGCCTCGGCTTTCTGGCCGCCGACCTTGTCGCCTATCAGAACCAGTCCTATGCGCTACAGTTCGTGAACTTCGTCGCCGACACGGCCGAGCTGGAGCGCCACGCCGTCGGATCGGTCGGGCCGCTCACCGTCACAGCAGCGGAGTCGATGTACAAGTTGATGGCGTACAAGGACGAATACGAAACCGCGCGGCTGTACCTCGATCCGGGCTTCGAACAGTCCGTCCGTGAAACCTTCGGCGATGACGCGTCTTTCGCGTACAAACTGCACCCGCCGATGCTCCGGGCGATGGGCCTGGACCACAAGCTGACCTTGGGGGCGTGGTTCAAGCCGGCGCTGTACGCCTTGCGGACGGCACGGCGTGTTCGGGGGACCCGACTGGACGTGTTCGGCTATGCTCACGTGCGTCAGGTCGAGCGGTCACTCGTCGACGACTACGCGAAGCTGACCCGCGAGGTGGTGCCGCGCGCCACGCAGGGCAACATCGATGCCATCCGCGAAATTCTCGGCCTCGCCCAGGAAGTGCGCGGATACGAGTCGATCAAGATGGCCAACGTCGAGAGCTACCGTCGCAAGGTCGCAGCCGCGTTGGACGCACTCTCCGCTACTGCGGCCGTGGGCTGATCGTCGGGATCTGCGTCGACACCGCGCCGACACCCGGCTGCTCCTCGGCCGGCACGCCGATGTCGGCGCGGGCGCCGACCTGCACGGCATCGGTCGTCTTGTGGCGCTCGTCGGTCTTGTCTTTGTCGGCGGCGTCGACCGGGGCACGCTCACCCTCGCCGCCACCCGCACCATCGGTCGCGGCGGTCTTGATGGCGTTCTCGGCCTCGGCGCCACCTGCGGCGGCCGTCGCCGCTTCCAACCCGCCCCCGGCGCCCTCGGTGGCGGACTGCACGATGCCCTGCACACCCTGGAAGATCTGCTGCGGCATCTGGCCGAGGCTCTGGGCCATGCCCTGGATGGGTTGCGTCAGCGACTGCGCCATCTGACCCGCCATCTGGCCGAATTGGCTCATCATCTGCGACGCGGCCTGGCCACCACTGCTCGCGGCCGAGGCCGCGCTGCCTGCGGCACTGCCACCGGCCGCCGACGACGCACCCGCGCCTTCCAGCTGCTCGGCCCGCTTCTTCAGGTCGTCGGCCGCGGCGACGTCGCCACGCTCGTAGGCCTGAGCAGCCTGGCGCAGCAAGTCGGAAATCTTCGACGACGCGGCCTGCGTCGCACCCATCGCGCCACCTCGGGCGGCATGTGCGGCGTCGAACGCGCTCTGCATCGGGAACCCGATGGTGCCGTGCGTGTTCATCACATCGGAAACGCCGGGAGTGCCATTGAGCAGATTGCCGACACCCGAGCTCACCTCACCCAGCTGCTGCTGCCAGCTGTTCATGGCGCCGGTATTGGCGATCACCTGGTTCATCGGAGTCCCCTCGGGTCGTGCATGTCAGGTGCAATTTTACGGCTGGGGTGGGGGAGGGGTGTGCGGGAGTTTGACGGACCGCCCCGATCACTGGATGTGTTCTGGCCACCCGGGAACGGGGTCCCCGTGTGGCGGCGGCGCAGCATGAACGCCCGTGGACATCGCGCTGCGCGCTGCGGCATCGTCAGGCATGGCATCGGCACATTGCGCGCGGACCTCTTGCGTGTCGACGTCCTCGACGTCGCCGAGCGGCCCCCATAGGTTGGCACTGAAGCCGGTGACGAACCAGGGACCAAACACGTCATCGACCGGAGCGGGGAGTGGTCCGGCTTGAGGCGTCGTAGGAGCCGCGGTTGACTGGTTTGCTCTCGGATCTCTGTCCGTGAGATCGACTCGCCACACCTCGATGCCGTCCGGATATCGAGGGCGTCCGGTTTCGGTATCAGCGTTTACAGAAATGTACTGGCCGCTGCCGTCGTCGGCCGCTTCGAACACCGAGTAAAGACCCAAACACACTGTCGCGCGGTACCCCTCGCCATCTGGAACAAGATCGAGAACGTGGGTGGGTTGGTACCCGAAAACCTGTTTCTCGCGGTACGTCCAGCCATTTCGTTCGAGCTCGGCCCTCGTCCTCGGCCTGACGTACTGCAGTTGGACGAGGTCACCTCGCTCCTTCGCTTCCGGTGAGTTCTCCGGGGTGGCGCGCAGGAAACCTGGATACACCACCGACACGTCGCCACCCATCATCCCGACGAGTCGGTAGGACTCCACATACGCGCGCAGCGCAACGGCTGGGCCTGTTTGAAGGTCAGTGCCCTCTGCCGCAGACCAACGAAAGCGGAAGTTCTCGACCTGTTTTGGCCAATTCACGAACATTGGTAGTGATGCGGAAGACGACTGGGTTGAGGTGTTGTCCTCTGGAGTGGGAGCGTCGTTCGGTACGCACGCGGAGAGCAGTAGCGCAACAAGCAAAATGATTCCGCGGTGAGGTCCCCAGGCGGATGCCGCGCTTTGCCCGGGTTTACGCATCAGGCCAGCCCGGGCTAGGCGGGAGAGTGGGAGGAGGTTCGGCTTGAACGACATAGTCTTTCGGGGCATCGGAAGGCGTGCCCGGCGCGAGGGTGCTCATGCACTGCGGCAAGTCTTTGGCGGCGTCGAGGACGTTCAAGTCAGTAATAACCCAAGATCCGAACACGTCGAGGACAGGAGCCCGCTCGGGACCTCGCTGATTCGATGGCGGAACAGCCTGCTTGTCCTTTGCCAGCGCGGGGTCTGGGCCGAACGTAATCCAAGTCGCGCTACCAATCGGTTTGCTCCCTGAGCTTCGGTAGCCGTCCTGCGTCTTGACCGCAATGGCGGATCCGTAACTGCAGACGCCCGTCCTGAAAAAGTCGCCTTCGCGACGAAGTTCGACCACTTCCCAGTAGCGTGTGCCGACTTGATCATTGATCGAGCCTCGGTTTCCGCCCCATTCCTCTGGGTCCCGTACCGCGTTGAACGCGTGGAGAAAACCTGGGTATCCGGCGTCAGCGATCGCTTCTTCTCCGCTACCTGCTCCGACACCGACGCGGTCGAGCGATTCCATCGCTGCGCGAACGAAGGTGCCCTCTGGCGACATCAGATCGATGGACGGATTTTCGATCCATCGATTCGTGTATTGGAGCGTGTCGTCCGGGCTTGGGTGAGTTGACGAAGTGGTCGGCATGGATGACGGAGAGACTCGAGGTTCGAAGCAACCAGAGATCCCAAGCGTCAGCATGCAGCCAACGACGGCTACACGCTGAACAAGTGGTCTTGGCATGGTCTGTCTCCGCAGATCTGAAACTGGTCAGCCCGGTGTTCGAACCTGAAAGACCGGAGCCGGTCGTCACCCTGCGGGCCATCCAGGGCTTGGAGGAAGGGTCGGCGGCGGTTGGTCCCCCACGTATCCTTCCGGGCTGTTTGGTGGAGTGCCAGGAGCCTCTTTGGCGCATTGGCTGCCAGATTCCAATCCGCCCGAGTCGAACAACACCCAAGTCCCGAAGACGTCCACATGTGGGCGGTTTGACGGCCCCTTCTGATTTGCTAGCGGAGGTCGTTGTTCTTCAACAGGCAGTGCCGGATCGGGTCCGAAAACGATCGACCTCCCGTTTGCGGAGATTTCAATCGGGCCCGGACTACGATACTTTCCGTCCGAGGTCTTGGTGGCAGTCATCGAAGAGTATTGGCAGTACTGGGCGGTGAACCGATCGCCCTGGTGGGAGACACTGATGACTTCGAAGAAATCTGTGCCCACCACCGGTTTGCCGAAATGGCCGGCGCCGCCTACTTCCTCCGGCGGCCATACGTCGTTGAATGCGCGCGCGAAACCGGGATAGCCACCGTTGGCGATCGCCTCTTCCCCGTCCCCGGGTTCGGCGCGGGCCAACCACCAGGACTCTGCTGCAGCGCGAATGAACGTCCCTTCCGAACTCATGAGATCGACTGAGTTGTTGGGTATCCATCGAAACGCGGTTTTTATATCGTTTTCAGGTGGAGATGCCGCCGGAGCGGATGGCTCCGAATTGCACGCGGTTGCAGATATAACGCATGCAACCGTAACAGCAGCAGCAAATTTGATTCTTCTTGAGTCGGTCACGCCTCACCAATCATCGTTATAGCCAAGACTGCGTTCTTCCGTCCATTTGGTGAAGTCAACACCGTAGTTCGGTCCGGTCCCGCGGAACCACTCGGAAAAAACGCTTCCAGCCTGGGTTCTTGCCGACTCGGCGATCTCCACATGACCGTTGTTGATGTATGGCGACAACTCGGGAGATTGGGCGATCTCGGGATGGTTGGAAAGCAGGCCGTTCAAAATGTCGGATTGGAAAGCCAGCGTTCCCGTTCCCTTGCTCGCAGTTTCCTCGGTATAGACATAGGGAGGAATCGCATGTTCCTTTTGGATGTCGTGCCAAATATCCGCCAAGGCCAGGGCTTGTCCGGCGTAGGGAACGTTCGCAAGAGTTAGGCTCAATGACTTCTTGAAGAGACCGAAGTCATCTGACTGTTCGACTGATTCAGCGATGCCTGCTCCGTCTACCATCGCATTCTGCAACCGTCCGGCAATCTCGAGCTGGTTGCCGTTGATTCCGTCGGCATCGGTCGCAGCCATGATGATGTCGCTGTACTGCGATTTTGCCGCCTCATTAAGGGTGATAGCCGATTCTGGGCTCAGATCGAAGACGGAGAACAGATCCTGCAGCTGGCGACCGTTCGCGAACGCCTCGACGCCGGGGTGATCCAGTCGCATAGACGGTCCGCCGCCCGCGAACTCGGTGAGGTAGGGAGAAATGCCTTCGGCCATCGCTTGCGCCAAGCCGGGGTTCGATTCCGCCCATGGGTGGCCATACCAGATTCCGCCGTCGGCGCTTCTCAGATCGGCAGCCCTATCGGCCATGTAATGCCCGATTTTGTTTCCCGTCTCGGAGTTGATGTGGTTGTTCGGAGCATCGTCCATCCAGTTGAAGGCGGTGCCGACTTTCGACGACTGATCGCCCCAACTCTGGTTCACCAGAGAATCCAGGAACTTGTCGCCGTAGGGGCCTGTGACGATGTCATGGACGTCGACATGGTCATTACCCGCCGCGTTGATGACATCGGCCAGCGCGTTCTTGAGTGGGCCGTGCGCGTCCGTGTTCGCAATGATTCCACCGGTGTCGTGTGCTCTCATATCGGCGGCGCTGTACTGACTTGCTGCATCGAGCATGGATCGAGTGGCTTCACTGCCATTCAGATATCCAGGCGCGGCCGGCTTCATGATGTCCGCGACGTCCTGCATCGCCCCTACCCCGTTCATGTGCATCTGGGTGGGCGCGTTTGGATAGCTGGGCGTGTCGTACACCACGCGATCGTTGCGAGTGAGTTCGTCGTACATGCCGTCTGGAAGATTGGCGAGACTGCCGGCCGCCGGAACGAAGTTGTCGCGGGTGGCATCCGTGACGCCCTCGGTATTCGGGACTCCAGATAGGGCGTTGTCGTTGGAGACGATTGCCAGGCCCTGCGCCAAAGCCTGTCGTTCATCTGGCGGGAGCTCCGCTGTCGCTGCCTTGATCTCCTCAGGACTCATGCCGTTGAAGGCCTGAGACAGCTGATACAGGTAGGCCATGCGGTCAGCGCCGACGACGACATCTTTACCTTCTGCGAGGTCGGCGAGTTGCTCGAGAGAGAGCGTTGTGGCTTCGATCAGACGGTCGTGGTAGTCGGACGGCAGCATCGCGCGGGTCAACGGATCCCGGAGAGCGGCACCGTCATCCTTGCCGTTCTTCGAATTGAGTTCCGGCTTCTTCTTGTCCTCGTCCTTCTTTTCCTCTGGGTTGAAGATGTCAGGTAGACCGCCCTCTTTGGCCCCGGACGCAAACCTGATCGAGTTCTTGATGGCGTCGTACTCGGTCTTGAAACCGGTGACGCGCCCTTTGATCCCCATCATGTCCGCAGTCGCGGTCTTGACGATGTTGTCGACGCGGTTGATGCCTTCGCGGGCGATCGGGATGAGCTTGCGTTCGCGGTCTTGCTGGCTGGTGGCGGGCAGGGAGTTGGCCATGCCTTCGACCCAGCTCTTGGCGTTGTCGAGGTTCGTGCGGCCGGCGGAGACGACGTTGGCGGCGTTCTTGACCTCGGCGGCCATCTTCTGGTCGAGGTCGGCGAGCTTCTGGTAGACCTGCGCGTGCTCTTTGTTGGCTGCGGCGTAGGCGTTCGCGCCGGAGCCCTGCCAGCGGTCGTCGGGCGCGGCGGCCTCGACGGCGGCTTTCATCTGCGTGAGGCTGCGGCTCTGGTCGAACTGCGAACCGTCGGTCGGCGCTCCCTGCCCGAAGGTTTCACGGGCCTTGTTCCACGTCGAATAGAACCCGTCAAGCGCACCCATCGTGGCGCCCCCTCCTCAAACGCATACGGCACGATCAGTCTAAAGCCGGGCGAAAGCCTCGAAACGCGCCAGTTCACCCACCGGCCTGCCGCAACGCATCGGCTGCAGCAGCGTGCACGCAGCGGCTGAAGACGGCATTTGCCAACCGGTTGGTGAGGTTGAGATCTCACGCCATGCGCTTGTCCGGCACGGCCGACTATGTCGCGACTTCTCTGCCACATCAGCCGTTGCCGGCAACCACTTCGAATTGGTCGACAACATTGTGGTCGACAAAGGTCTCCAGCTTGCGTTGACGGAGGAAGTTGACGAGAGCAGTGGAGTACTCGCTATATGCGGCGTCGCCCATGTTCGTCTGGACTTCCTCCGGCGTCATCAGCGATCCGTCGGCGAAAAACCTCTCAGGAACGCTCGGATCGGGCGCACGAGCCAGAACCGTGTCGGCGAGCGTGTAGCGCACTTCCGTCGCCTCACGTCTGATATCTACAGGAGGCAGACCGTCGTGTTTTGAAGCAGTGACCGCCAGCAGCCCGAGAAGAGACCCAGCATGTGTGAGGCCTTGTGCGGCTGGATAGATGGCTTGACTGTTCAAGTCCGTATCGGCGAACGTCTGGACGTAAGTTCGAATCCGCGCACGAGCTGCATCGGAAAAAGTCGAAGCGGCTTCCGCGTCGGTACTGATCACCGCGAAAACAGACTGAGCCGGGAGCAAGGCATCGTCGCATGGCTCGAATAGATCGAATCCGCGGACATCGCGGTCGTCGCACACCAGAGCACCTTGGAAAGGTGCCAGTGCGTCAGCGAAGGAACGAACCAACTCCGGGTTGCGGCCACCCACCGTTGTGTGGTCGCGGCCGAACAACCCAGAAGTAACGTCCAGCAACTGTTCCTCCTTCTCGACCAGGAAGGCAGCTATCGCGTGAGCGGTTGCGCCGGCGCGTCCTGCGGTCTGAGTATCCGGAGACGTTGCAGCAGAGGGAATCCAGCGGAACAGTGCGCCCGCATGCTCCCCGCCGTCTTCCCATGCGTATGTACTGATGGCGTACAGGAATTCGTTCCCGTGGTCGCCGGTCAACATCTCGGCGATCTGTATAGGATTCGCGGCTGGAAGTGAGGGTTCCTCTCCGTACGTGCAGGCCGACACCAGGATTGCGCTGAGCATAACAATTGCTCCAAGTCGCATCTGTGGCATGGCTATTCACTCCTGCTTGGAGCTGGAAGTGATCCGGGTTGGCAGTCTGGCAGGGCTGCCGCAGCCTTGCTTGTTCTCCCACCCTGCATCCGTGCCCTCGAATCGCCTGACCTCGACGCTGTTGGTGACAGGCAGTGTCATCGAGGCTCGTGGGTGGATGTATCGGATTCTGCGGGCCACCCCGGCGTTGCGGGAAGCACTGGGAAATCTGATCTCTGGTAGGTGGTTCCTGGATAGAACTTGCGGCTTTCGGGCGTCACTCCCGATCGCGCCAGACATTGTTCGTTGTCTTCCGAGTGGTTGGGCCATTCAGCGGTCACGAGGTAACCGCCTTGATGATTGGTGACTTTCCAGTTCCCGAAGACATTTCCAAACGGTGCACGCGACGGGCCCTGCTGAGGAGGTAGTAAGTCGTCGTCCTTCGGAGCTTGAAGTTCGACCCGGAAAGCGTTGATGCCGCCGAACGGCCCGTTTTCGGTGTTTGCCTTGAATTTGCCACCGACTTCGAGAGCGCTGTCATAGGTGTACATGCATCCGACGACAGAAACATCCTGACCTGATTGGTCAATACGCAACAGATGCTGTCGGAAGGTGCCGACCACCGCATCTGCGCCGTCAGACGCAGGCCAAAGCGAGTCTGATCCCTCCGGACCATCGGACTGATTGCGAGACACCGAACCCTCGAAACCTGGATACAGGTACCGCTCATCATCGGTGAAGTCCGCCAGATAGAACGACTCGATATATGCGCGTGCGACAACGGCGGGCCTCTTGGTTAAGTCAATGCCTGGCTCAGCCGTCCAGGTCATCGAAAAATCGCTCAACGATTGGGGCCAACCCGCAGGAGGTGTCTCTTTCAACGAATCATTCTCTGCGGTACTGCAAGCGGCTGTGCCGAGAAGCGAGAATATTCCAAGAATCGCTGACGCCACACGACAGTAACTTGGCGAGTTCACTTATTCTCCGATCTCGTGGCCGTGGGCGGTGCCTGAATGTCAGGATCTTGAATTATGAGGTTGTACTGGTCGGCGTAGATTTCGTCGGGACCATCTCCGTCCACTGTGACGGTCTGGCGGCCGATTTCCGCGTTTAGCGTGGCGGCGAACTCATGATCACTCACACCGGGAGGTTGTACAACTTCGTTACCCACAACATAGCCTGGAGGAAGATCAAGGGGTTGGTTGGCGGCAAGCATTGCGTTCAGGAGTGTCGTCGTGGCTACGGGCTCAGACAATTGTGGAAGTGGGCGTTCGACCGGACCCGGTGGGTTCTCAAAGAATTCGTTACTGAAGATTGAACCGACCTGGCTTATCACTGGGCTTGCGACAACTCCGACGCCTGGAACGAACGTTGAACCAGTGCTGAACGCGGTGACTGCCGCGTCGAATCCCGCCTTCTTCCACGTAGTTTCATCTACGCCCGCGTTGTAACCGTTTTCATTGAAGGCTTGGAACGCTTCGTGGGCACCCACATCAACTAGGCCGCGCAGAGTCGCAGCCGAGGATAGGTAGGAGTGAGCGAGCGGGTCGTTCGGATTCTCAGCAAAAGCGGTTTCCGCTATCATGGCCTGGCTGATTGCAGCACTATTGATTGTTGTAGCAGCCGTAGGATCTGTATTTAGTACTGAGAAAACGCCCTTGGCATTTGGCATCAACCCCGCTCTGCGGTCTTTTTCCGTATCAATTTCGAACTCCCCTCCGGAACCGTTATTGCCCGCCATGTCGTCCACAAATGGGACCAGTCCATGCGCGTATTGTTGTACGAGTTCAGGGTTGCGTTGGCCCAAGGTTTGACCATCGAAATTCATGAGATCCGTCCGATGTTCGCCGATATATCCCGCATATTTGTCGGCCACCTCGGCAGCGATATGAGCCTCAGGTCCTGAACTGGCCTCATTGGTCCAGCTGAAAAGATAGCCAGCTGCCTTCCCGTTATCCGGCCAGTCGGTGGTGTTTACGTCGCGGAGGAAATCGTCAACGTCGACACCATTCCTGCCCATCAAGTGGTCGTTGATGATCTGGTGGTCATCGTCGACTGCTTCGAACAAGCTCTGGACAGTTGATTCCCGACCGAGGATCTGGCCGCCTGGGATGTCGCGCGCATCCATGGCCTTGTCCGCAGCGACAATGAGCTGGCGGTCGAGCTCCGTGCCCGTCTGGAAACCCGGATTGCCGTCCTTGACGATCTCCGAGATGGCTTTGAGGTCTCCCTCATAACGGAGCTGGCCGATGCCGTCGCCGATCGGCCATGTGTCACCGGCATTCGTGAGTGCTTTCTGAACGCTGTCGGGCAGCTGAGATGCGGCTCCCTTCTTGTCGTCACCAGCGCCGGCGGAGTATTCGACATCGTCGTTACTCATCAACTGCCACGAGTCCGCGATGACGTTCTTGTGGTCACCGAGGCGCTGTTCGGCGGCTCTGAGATCCTCTACGCTCATTCCCTTCTGCTGACGCTGCATCTCGCTCAAATAAGCGTCCTGTTGGGGAGTCAACTCATCTCCCGGCTTGATCGAGCTGAGGACCTCGTCCACACGTTCCGCGGCGCCACCGTCACCCTCGGACAGCACCTGCTCGACGTCCATCCGAGCTTGGTCTTCTGTACTCGGCGCGTGCATCTCGGGGATGCCGTCGTCGTCCTTTTCCTCATTCCCAAGCATCTGAGCGTCGTCTTTTTTGTCGCCGGGCTTCTTCTCACTTTCCGGCCCGAACCGCATCGTGGTCTTGATGGTGTCGTACTCGCCGCGGAGCTTTTCGACGTTGCCTTTGATCCCCATCATGTCCGCAGTCGCGGACTTGACGATGTTGTCGACGCGGTTGATGCCTTCGCGGGCAATCGGGATGAGCTTGCGTTCGCGGTCTTGCTGGCTGGTGGCGGGCAGGGAATTGGCCATGCCTTCGACCCAGCTCTTGGCGTTGTCGAGGTTCGTGCGCCCGGCGGAGACGACGTTGGCGGCGTTCTTGACCTCGGCGGCCATCTTCTGGTCGAGGTCGGCGAGCTTCTGATAGACCTGCGCGTGCTCTTTGTTGGCTGCGGCGTAGGCGTTCGCGCCTGAGCCCTGCCAGCGGTCGTCGGGCGCGGCGGCCTCGACGCTGGCCTTCATCTGCGTGAGGCTGCGGCTCTGGTCGAACTGCGAACCATCGGTCGGCGCTCCCTGCCCGAAGGTTTCACGGGCCTTGTTCCACGTCGAATAGAACCCGTCAAGCGCACCCATCGCGGCGCCCCCTCCCAAACGCATACGGCACGATCAGTCTAAAGCGGGGCAAAAGCCGCGAAACGCGCGAATTCACCCACCCGCCTGACGCAGCGCATCGGCTGCGGCGGCGTGCATGCCGAGGTCGCGGTAGCGGGCAGCGACGTCGTTCAGCGCGGAAGCGTCGCCGGCGGTGAGCGCGGCGGCATGGGCCCGCGTGACGTCGGCGAA
>Ga0182740_1001910_pt1 | contig 13362 bp, 10 predicted proteins | sample eDN5th37CKraftBY_FD_128872 | JGI IMG/M metagenome (GOLD analysis project Ga0182740, IMG submission 128872) | Enriched backyard soil microbial communities from Emeryville, California, USA - eDNA 5th pass 37_C Kraft BY (version 2) (version 2) | ecosystem: Environmental > Terrestrial > Soil >...
AAGGAGAAGGGACTCGGCAACTGGACCGATGCCGAGATCAAGCGGGCGATTACACAAGGGGTGAGCCGCAACGGCGACAAGCTGAAGCCGCCGATGGGCTATTCGGCTTACGCCAAAATGACCGACAAGGACCTGAGCGATCTGATCGCCTATCTGCGCACGGTGCCGGCGAAGCAGTAAGCACTCACTTCTTCTTCCGCTGCGAGCTGCGCAGTGCGTTGTAGAGATCGGCCGGCGCGAAATCGTCCGTCAGCAGCACGCCCTTCGCGGTGTCCACCTGATCGAGCGGCTTTGCCACGAGGGCAGGCAGGGGAAAGCGGAACCTGTATTTGTCCTGCAATTCCGCCGCGCGCTTGACCACCCAGTCGCGCTCGCGCGGCTGGAGCGTAGCGATCGCTATCACTTCCCCTTCGCCGGTCGGATAAAGGTGAACCGACGGAAAGACCTCGCGCAGCGTGACGACGGTCGAGACGAAGAGCTTGGTGCCGTCGTGGACATTCATGGCCATCGCCCCGTCCGGCGTGAGGTTGCGCTTCACGAGCTGGAAGAATTCCCGGGTCAGGAGGTGGAAGGGGATATAGCCGCCGTGAAAGGCGTCGCAGAGGATGAGGTCGAAGGGCTGCTTGTTGCGGTTCAGAAAGACGCGGCCGTCGGCGTCGAGATAGCGGACCCGATTGCTTTCGCGGATGCCGAAATAAGTCCTGGCCGCGGCAATGACGCCGGGGTCGATCTCCACGGTGTCGATCGTCACATCGGGGATATGGCGGCCGAGATAGGTCGGGATGGTCCCGCCGCCGAGTCCGATCATCAGGATGCGCTTGAGCTCCTGCGGATAGACCACCGCCATGGTCATCTGCCGCGTGTAGGCGAGCGGCAGATCGTCGGGATCTTTCAGATTGATGGTCGATTGCGTGAAATCCCAGCCCTTGAGCTGGAAAGACATGCTGAGCTCGGCCTTGTCCTTGAAGACGAAGATATCGTTGTAGGTGGTCTCGACATGGTCGAGCTGGCCGTCCTTGCGGGTCAGCAGTTTCTCGCGGGCCGCCATGTCGATCAGCTCTTCGCCTGACGCCGGTCCCGGTGCCACGGCGAGGGAACCGGAGGCGAGGCCGCCCGCGATCAGCGCCACCGGGATCGCGCGCAGAAGCCGCTGCGCCGCCATCAGCACCGCGCCGGACACAATGCCCGCGAGACCCGCCGTGATGGTGATGGCGCGCGAGCCCATCATCGGGATCAGGAAGAAAGTGGTGCCCAGCGTGCCGATGATGCTGCCGAAGGTGTTGATGCCATAGACCGCGCCGGACACCCGGCCGGAATGCTTCGGATCGCGCAGCAGCAGCCGGATGCCGAAGGGCGAATACATGCCGAGAAACGTCACCGGGAAGAACAGGATCGCGATGGACGCGACAAGGCTCCCCGCGCGCACATCGTCGATCCCGGCCAGAAGCGATTCCAGCATCCGCTCGGCGAAGAGCGGGACGAGCAGGATATAGACCGATCCGATTATCACGGTGAGCCCGAGCACGCGCAGGGAGGGCGCCCGGTCGGCCAGCCAGCCGCCGAGGAAATAGCCGATGCACAATGCCGCAAGGACGGTCGAGATCAGGGACGCCCAAGTATAGATGCCGCTGCCGAAATAGGGGTTGAGGTAGCGCGATCCGAGCATTTCGAAGCTCATCACGATGGTGCCGACCACGAACGCGGCCCCATAGACAATGAGCGTGACGGCCGCCGCCCCCTTGTCCGACTGATCCGTCACACCTGTCTCCCGCTGGCTTGCCGTGGGCCGATTTTTGGGCCCCAACCCGGCACAAGATCTTCCCCTGCCACGACAATCGCCGCTGGCCGATGAATGGCATGTGTACGGCGCTGCCCTTCATTTGACGCGAGCTTCGGCCTATATCTGGCCCCAGATTCTCAGGGATTTTGCGCATGACTGAACGCCGATTCTTGCGCCTCGCCATCGGCACCCTCGCGCTGGCTGCGATCGGGCTTGGGGGTGTGCCGGGCCACGCCCAGGACAGGGCGGTTCCGCGGTCTGGCGCCGAGCTGAAATTGTCCTTTGCCCCAGTGGTGAAGCGCGCCGCGCCTGCGGTTGTGAACGTCTATGCTGCGCGCGCGGTCGAAGTCCGAAATCCGCTGTTCGACGATCCGCTGTTCCGCCGCTTCTTCGGGGCTCCGGGGAATATTCCGCGCGAGCAGATGCAGCGCTCGCTGGGTTCCGGCGTCATCGTCGATCCATCCGGGCTCATCATCACGAATAACCACGTGGTCGAGGGCGCGACCGAGGTGAAGGTCTCGCTCGCCGACAAGCGGGAATTCGAGGCGGAGATCGTCCTGAAGGATTCGCGCACCGATCTCGCGGTGCTCAAGATTAATGCGCCGGGGCGCGAGCGGTTTGCCGCGATCGAATTCGGCAATTCCGACGACCTGCAGGTCGGCGATCTCGTGCTGGCGATCGGCAATCCGTTCGGCGTCGGCCAGACCGTGACCCACGGCATCGTCTCGGCGGTCGCACGCACGCAGGTCGGCATCACCGACTATCAGTTCTTCATTCAGACCGACGCTGCGATCAATCCCGGCAATTCCGGCGGCGCGCTGGTCGATCTCGCCGGACGCCTCGTCGGCATCAACACGGCGATCTTCTCGCGGTCCGGCGGATCGCAGGGCATCGGCTTCGCCATCCCCGTCGATATGGTGCGTGTCGTGGTCGCATCGGCACGCGGCGGCGGCAGCGCGGTGAAGCGGCCATGGCTTGGCGCGAAATTGCAGAATGTGACGGCCGAGATTGCGGAAAGCCTCGGGCTGAAGCGCAATGCCGGTGCGCTGGTCGCGAGCGTGAGTGCCAATTCGCCGGCAGCGCGTGCGGGGATCAAGACCGGCGACGTGATCGTGTCGATCGAGGATCAGATCGTCGAGGATCAGAACGGCTTCGATTACCGGTTCGGTACGCGCTCGCTCGGCGGTCAGGCGCGCATCGGGATCATCCGCAGCGGGCGCGAGACAACCGTTGTCGTTGAATTGCAAAGCGCACCGGACGGTCCTCGTGAGGAATTGATCATCCGCTCCCGCTCGCCGTTGTCCGGAGCGAAGGTCGGCAATCTGTCGCCGGCATTGGCGGAAGAATTGCGGCTCGATCCGGCAGCCGAAGGCGTGGTGGTGCTGGAGCTCACGAAAGGTTCGATCGCTCAGCGTCTCGGCTTCCAGCGTGGCGATGTGGTCATCGCAATCAACGATCGCCGGGTTGCGACCAGCAAGGAGCTGGAACGCCTCACGCGCGATCCGAGCCGGCTCTGGGAGATCACGATCCTGCGTGGCGGCCGGCAGGTCGTCGCGCAATTCCCGGGATAATCGCTTCATGGCACCCCGCGTCAGGCAGGGCGGACCCAACCTGTTCACCGCGGCGGGGCTCGACAAGGCGACGCCGCGGCCGCTCGCCGACAAGCTGCGGCCGCAACAGCTCGGCGACGTGGTCGGGCAGGACCATTTGCTTGGGCCCGACGGCATCCTGACCCGCATGCTGGCGACCCGTTCGCTTGGCTCGCTGATCTTCTGGGGACCGCCCGGCACCGGCAAGACCACGGTGGCGCGGCTTCTCGCCGAGGAAACCGATCTGCATTTCGAGCAGATTTCCGCGATCTTCACCGGCGTCGCCGACCTGAAGAAAGTCTTCGAACAGGCCCGCGCGCGGCGCGAAGCCGGGCAGGGCACGCTGCTGTTCGTCGACGAGATTCATAGGTTCAATCGCGCGCAGCAGGACTCGTTTCTGCCGGTGATGGAGGACGGCACCATCGTCCTTGTCGGCGCTACCACCGAAAACCCGTCCTTCGAACTCAACGCGCCGCTCCTGTCGCGCGCGCGCGTCCTGGTATTCCGCTCGCTCGATGCCGAGGCGGTCGGCAAGCTTCTCACGCGCGCCGAAGCGATCGAAGGCAAGCCGCTGCCGCTCGACGACAATGCGCGCGCTTCGCTGATCCGCATGGCCGATGGTGATGGCCGCGCCTCGCTCACGCTTGCCGAAGAAGTCTGGCGCGCGGCGCGACCCGGCGAGATTTTCGACGAGGCTGCGCTGCAGGAGATCGTGCAGCGGCGTGCGCCGATTTACGACAAGAGCCAGGACGGGCATTACAATCTCATCTCCGCGCTGCATAAATCGGTGCGCGGCTCCGACCCGGATGCGGCGCTGTATTATCTGGCGCGCATGTTCGACGCCGGCGAGGACCCGCTCTACATCGCGCGCCGCGTGGTGCGGATGGCGGTGGAGGATATCGGCCTTGCCGATCCGCAGGCGCTCGTCATCTGCAATGCCGCAAAGGACGCCTATGATTTTCTCGGCAGCCCGGAAGGCGAATTGGCCATCGCCCAGGCGGTGATCTATGTCGCAACTGCGCCCAAATCGAACGCGGCGTATCGCGCCTATGGGGCCGCGATGCGCACCGCCAAGGAGCACGGCTCGCTGCTTCCGCCGAAGCACATCCTGAATGCGCCCACACGTCTGATGAAGGACGAAGGCTACGGCCGCGGTTACGCCTATGATCACGACACCGCCGACGCGTTCTCCGGCCAGAATTATTTCCCGGATGCGCTGCCGCGCCAGACCTTCTACGATCCCCCCGAACGCGGCTTCGAGCGCGAGATCAAAAAGCGGCTGGATTACTGGGCGAAGCTGCGAAAGGATAAGGCCGGGGGGTGAGATGTCGTGCGGTTATTCTGCGCAGCAGCTCTTGGCGGTCTGATCTTTTGGCTCGGTAGCGGCTCCGCGCTCGCCACCGATCCGCTCTTCATCGGCCGCTGGTCCCTCGATCCGGCGGGCTGCCGCGGCGCGGGCTCGACCGCGCAGACGACGCCTTTGGTCGTCGGCGAGCGCTCCGTCGAATGGTATCGATCCTCCTGCGCGGTCAAGAAGTCCTACCGGATCGGCGACGGCCTCTATCTCCAGGCCGAATGCTTCAGCGGCGGCAAGGCCCGCGTCATGCCGATCGGCCTGCAGCTTCATGGCAGCAAGCTCCGTGTCACCTGGGACCAGACCTTGGCCGGCGAGATGCAGCGCTGCCGGTGACGGCCCCCATCAGGCCACGAATTTTGAGGCGAATGTGAGCTGGCTCACAGAGGCTCGCTGTGCCTCCGGTTATGAGGGATTTCGCCCGGTTTCGCGTGTTCTCCGGGCAGGACGCCGGTGGCGTCTCTCTCGACTTGGCCCGGCTTGCGGAGAAGCCGGGCCTTTTTGTGTGCGGGATTGGTGCGTAGTTGAGCGAGGCGCGCGAAGCGCTATTTCAGCGAGCGCACGAAATCCAGAACCGGTCCGGTTAGCGCCGTATCGTCGGTGCCGATCGCATAGCCGAGCGACAGATGGCTGTGCTGCGGCAGCACCAGCGTCCTCGGCTTGCCGCCGGGTGCATCCGCCATGGCCGCGGCGAGTGTCTCGAATTGCGGGATGAAGGGCTGCGGATCGAGCTCGGCATAAACGAGCAGGGACGGCACCGGCAGCTTTCTCAGTCCCGCAATCGGAGAGCGCTCGGGATAGAGCGAAGCATCGGTCCCGAAATATGAGCGGTAGCCGTCATTCACCGGAAAACTCGCAACGTCGTAGATGCCCGAGGTCAGAACGAGCCCGGCAATGCCAAGCCCCTTCGGGCCGTGAAAGCGCGGCATGGCGGCATAGGTGCCGGCATGCGTCGCACCGGCCGAATGCCCGAACAGCACGATGCGCGAGGGATCGCCGCCGTAAGGCGCGATGTTGTCGATCACCCAGCGGAGCGCCGCTCCGACGTCTTCGGGGCCTGCCGGCCAGGGATGCTGGGGCGCGAGCCGGTAGGTGATGTTGACGCCGACCAATCCGTTGCGCGCCGCCCAAAGCGGGACATTGTCGTAGAAGGGCGAGCCTGCGGTGGTCTTGTTGCCGCCGGTGAAGCCCCCGCCATGCACGAAGACGAGGACCGGCATCGGCGCGGTCGCATTCTCCGCAACAAGCACGTCGAGACGATGACGGTCGGCCGGCCCGTAGGCGATGTCCCGCGTCGCCTTGATCCCCGCATAGGGCTCGGTGTCGTGCAAGGGCGCGTAGATCGCGGCGGTCTTTTGGGGATCGATGACGCGGCCGATCGCTGCAATTTTTTCGGCAATTTCAGGACGCATGGAGTGAACCCGGAATGATCCGCGATTGCACTGCGAAAGCGCATGGTGCGGATGTGAGGAGGCGGGACTCCCATGCCACAAACCCTGCCGCAATGCGATAGCGGGGCCTTGCATTGAACGCACGTGGCCTGGCCCGCGACCAAAATGCACGATTGTCAGAAGTCGACAAAAGGACGTTCACGATACTGGGACGGCCAGACGGGTGACCTTCCCGGTATATTTGCTAGGATTTGGCAGAGCCCACATCCTGGCCGGGAGAGAGACGTTGGGCATGCGGTCGCGCCTCGCCGGGTTGGGTTATGCAGCCGCGATTACGGCGTCGCTGGCGGGCTTTGCCCTGATCTTCGACGGCCCCGCAGCCGCGCAGACCCAGCGCGCCAATGCGGCTCAGCCGGAACGGCCGTTGATCTTCGTGCCGGGCCTCCTTGGCTCGCGGCTGTGCCGGCCCGATGCGAAGGATCCGAAAAAGCTCGAAGTCGTCTGGGGCACCGTCGGGGCGTTGCGGCAATTCCCGACGATCCGGCTGTCGCACGAGACCGGCGCCGTCGATCCGATCAAGCCATGCGGCATCCTGCGGGAGATCGTGTTTCTCGGCCTGTATACGCAGGACGTCTATACGCCGATCATCCGCCATCTCGAGAAGACCGGCTATCGCGAGAACCGCGATCTCTTCATCTTCGCCTATGACTGGCGCCGCTCGGTTTTTGATAATGCCAAGGCGCTCGAAGCCTTCGTGCGAGAGAAGGTGCCGGACGGCAAGGTCGATGTGCTCGCGCATTCGATGGGTGCGCTTGTGGCGCGCGCCTATGTCGTGGAAGGCGAGGGTGGCGATCGCGTCGCCCGGTTGTTCAGCGCCGGTGCGCCGTTTCAGGGCTCGGTGAAAGTTTTCCAGACGGTGGAACGAGGCTGGGGCCCGCTCAATCTCGCGATGGGCGGGCTCGACGGATTTCGCCGCACGATGCTGTCCTTTCCGTCCATCTTTGAACTGATGCCGCGCTACCGCCAGTGCTGCGACGATGGGGGCGGTCCGGCTTTCGATCCGGCCAGCGCGGAAACCTGGAAGAAGCTGCACTGGGATGGGGTCGACGTTGCCACCATGCCGGACCTGCAGAAGACCTTCGTGCGCATCCGCCGGCTCGAGGCGCTGGTTTCGACCGCGATGCCGAAGGGCGTCGAGGATGTCCTCCTGGTCGGCCTCGATCAGCGCACGCCCGAACGCGCCGGCTTCGAGAGCGATGGCGGGCCCGCGATGCTGAGGGTGCAGCACACATGGTCTGGCGACGGAACGGTCATCCGGCAAAGCGCGGTGATCGAACGCGCGCCGTTGCATCCGACGAGTTTCGCCGATCATCAGCGTATCCTGCACGATCCGCAGATTCAGACCTTCCTGCGCGTCGCGCTGACGGAAGGCGTCGCGCGTGCGCTCGCTACGGTGCCGGTGCGCGAACGCGGCAAGATGCTGTCGATCGACGGTATCATGACCGAACTGGTCGGGGTCCGCGTCGAGCCCGATGAGCCGATCTATCGCACCGGCGATATCTGCAAGGTGCATGTCCACCTGCGGCTCGGCGACCGGACGAGGATCGATGCGTCCTCGATCAAGCTGATGCGGCGTATGCCGGACGGGCGGGAGGTCACGATCGCGCTGAGGCCGGACCCGGCGGCGTCCGATCCCTCGAACCCGTTCGAGCAATCCTTTGTCGGTACCTTCGAGGCTGGCGTGAAGCCGGGCATCGGACAGCTCCGCGCGGTGGTTCAGCTTGAAGGCGCACAGCCCCGCGTCGTCGAGGAACCGGTGCCGGTGATCGCGCGGTGACTGTCGCGCCGATGCGGCCGAATGTGTTAAGGCGCGCCCATGGCATCGCGCACAGGTTCATCACGCCCAGGTTCATCGTCCCGGCAACAGCGGAGGCCCGGTCGCGGCCGCGTTGGCAAGCCCGACCAGCCGCGCCGGCCCGGCGGGCAAGGGCGTCCCGATAAGCCGGGCGGGCAAGGGCGTCCCGAAATGTCGGGCCGACAAGAGCGTCCCGGAAAGCCTTTCCCTTCGTCCAAATCCAAGGCCCACGAAGGACGCGGCGCCGGCGACGCCCGGCCGAATTCGCGAAAGTTCGGCGTCAAGCCCAGCGCGAAGTCCAGCGCCGCGCCGATAGCTCGCCCGCGGTCAGGTCCGGACAAAACCCAGGCGCGCGTCTCACCGCAGCCCGAGGCCGCCACCTCGTTCAATACGACCGTGCAGAACGTGATCGTCACGCCGGATGAAAACGCGATGCGCGTCGATCGCTTCCTCGAGGCGCGTTTCCCCGGCCTGTCATTCAGTCATATCCAACGGGTTATTCGCAAAGGACAGCTCCGCGTTGACGGCAAGCGCGTCGAGCCCAAGGACCGGCTGGAGGCCGGTCAATCGGTGCGCATTCCACCGTTGCGGCTGGAGCCGAGGGAGCCGCGTCCGGCCAGCGGCAAGGATGCCGAAAACCGCGATTTCCTGAAGTCCATCACGCTCTACGAGGACGACGACGTGATGGTGCTGAACAAGCCGATGGGGCTCGCGGTGCAGGGCGGCTCTGGAACCACCCGACACATCGACGGAATGCTCGGCGCGATCCCCACAAAGGACGGCCAGCGGCCGCGACTGGTGCATCGGCTCGACAAGGACACCGCCGGGTGCCTGTTGATCGCGAAGTCCCGCTTCGCCGCCGCGGCGCTTGCGAAGACCTTCCGTTCGCGCTCCGCCCGCAAGATCTACTGGGCGCTGGTGCCGGGCGTGCCCAAGCCGCGGCAAGGCCGGATCTCGACCTACCTGGCGAAAGAGGAACGGCAGGACGATTCCGTCATGCGGGTCGCCAAGCACGGCGAGGAGGGCGCGAGCCACGCCGTCACCTATTACGCGGTGGTGGAAACCGCCGCGCATCGCCTTGCCTGGCTCTCGCTCAAGCCGGTGACCGGGCGCACGCATCAGCTGCGTGTACAGCTCGCGCATATCGGGCATCCGATCGTCGGCGATCCGAAATATTTCGACATCCAGAACTGGCAATTGCCGGGCGGCATGCAGAACCGCCTGCATCTTCTCGCCCGGCGGATCGCCGTGCCGCATCCGCGGGGCGGCACGATCGACGTCACCGCGCCGCTGCCGGCGCATATGCAGCAGAGCTGGAGCCTGATCGGTCTCGATGCCAGCCGCTACGATCCGATCGAGGACGCACCGGAAGGTTGATCGGGCGGGGGCCTGAACCCGTCACGATGCGTTCCTATATGTGACAGGTTCGGGGCGTCTCTCAGCCGCCTCGCAGGGCGGATGAGGCAGATGCCAATCTACTTGAACATTGCCGCTTTAGTACTGTTATTACTTGGCTTTTCTGGACTTGAAGTCCGGGCCCAGGGCAGTGAGGGATTTCCGTTTTCGATCATCAACGACGGATCGGGAAAGCGCACCGCGCCGCGGCCCCGCAAGGCGCAGCCTCCGGCGCAAGCCCGTCCGGCCTCACGCGAAGCGGCGAAAGTCCCCCGTCGCACCCGGCGCGGCTCGTCGACCGCCTCGACCATCCCGACCTACCGGTCGCCGCTGACGCCGCTCGGCACCGTCCGGCCGTTGCCGACCGCCCCCAGCATGGCGAACCCGGCTTCCCCCGCTGCACCGGTCCCCGGCGTCGCCGGCACCGGCGGGCTTCCCGCCATCGCGCCGGCGCGTCCGGCCGGACAGACTTTCCAGGATCGTGCGCAGAGCTGCATCATGTCCGGCACCGCGCAGGGTGTCGGCGCCGGCCAGATCGGAAGCTTCACGCAGAGCTGCGTCAATCGCTGAGTGTAACCCTGCCGCTGTCAGCTGGCCGCTGTCTCGGCACTCGCGTGGTCGAGCGCCGCAAGATCCTCGCCCGTGAGCTTGATCTCCGGCGCTTTCAGAATTTCGCCAAGTTGCGCAAGATTGGTGGCGCTGACGATCGGCGCGGTGACGCTCGGCTGTGCGAGGAGCCAGGCGAGCGCGATCTGCGCCGGCGTCGCCTCGTGCCGCTGAGCCACGGCATCGAGCGCGGCGAGAATGCGCAGTCCCCGGGCGTCGAGATATTTCGCCACCCTGCCGCCGCGTGCGGCGCTTTTCGACAGGTCGTCCTCTGACCGGTATTTGCCGGACAGGAAACCGCTGGCGAGGGCGTAATAGCAGATGACGCCAAGTTCCTCCTCGACGCACAGCCTCTCGTAGTCGCGTTCGAAGCCTTCGCGCTCATAAAGATTGTAGTGCGGCTGCAGGCATTCGTAGCGCGGGATGCCGAGCCTGCGGCTTGCCGCGAGCGACTCCCGCAGCCGCTCCGGGCTCATGTTCGATGTGCCGATCACGCGAACCTTGCCGTCTCCGACAAGCTTCGCATAGGCCTGCAAAGTCTCTTCGACCGGCGTGTCGAGGTCGTCGAAATGGGTCTGATACAGGTCGATGTAATCGGTCTGCAGCCGGCGCAGCGAATCTTCCGCCGCGCGCAGCACATAATCTCCCTTGAGGATTTTGCCGGCGCCCATGTCGGTGCCGACCTTGGTAAAGATCAGCACGTCGTCGCGCCGTCCGCGCGCCTTGAGCCAGCGCCCGATAATGGTTTCGGATTCGCCGCCCTTGTGGCCGGGCACCCAGCGCGAATAGCCGTCGGCGGTGTCGATGGCGTTGAAGCCTGCCGCGACGAAGGCGTCGAGCAGGGCGAAGGATGTCTTTTCGTCGGCGCTCCAGCCGAACACGTTGCCCCCGAACACGATCGGGGCGATGGACAGGCTCGAGCGGCCGAGCTTGCGGCGTGTCATGCGTTCTCCTCGCGGGTGTGAATCCACCATGCGGCGAGATGCGCGGCCGCGCAAGGGTCACGCGCCGCACGCCGGACATGCGCCGCGGCGCGGCTCTCAGGGATTGTTCAGCGCAGGCTGGCGTTGATCGCGTTGAGCGCGCCCGAGCCGGGACACAGCTCCTTTTCGCTCAGGGCATTGAGCGGCCTTGCCGTGGTCTTCAGCGAGGTGTGCAGGTCCTGCGGGTCGTCCGCAATGTAAAGTACGCCGGTGACGATCTGACCCTTGGCCGCATGGCGCTGCAGGAACGCCATCGCCGCGGTGCGATCGTGGATATCGTAATCGGCGCCGAGCTTGCGCAGCGCCAGCGTCGAGCCGTCATGCTGCTCGACGAGCTGCACGGTGCCTTCCGCATAATCCACGGTGATCGGCGCGCGGCCGGCAAGGACATCGAGCCGGTTGACCGCCTCGTTGTGCTCGCGGACGTAATCGAAGCTCTTGGTCGAGCCGGCATGGTTGTTGAAGGCAACGCACGGCGAGATCACGTCGAGGAAGGCCGCGCCCTTGTGTTCGATCGCGGCCTTGATGATCGGCACGAGCTGCCTTTTGTCGCCGGAGAAGGAGCGGGCGACGAAGGTCGCGCCGAGCTGCAGCGCCATTGCCGCAAGGTCGATCGAGTTGTCGGTATTGATGACGCCGCGCTTGGATTTCGAGCCGCGGTCCGCGGTCGCCGAGAACTGACCCTTGGTCAGTCCGTACACGCCGTTATTCTCGACGATATAGACCATGTTGACGCCGCGCCGCATGACATGCGCGAACTGGCCGAACCCGATCGAGGCGGAATCGCCGTCGCCCGAGACGCCGAGATAGATCAGGTCGCGGTTGGCGAGGTTGGCGCCGGTCAGCACCGACGGCATGCGGCCATGCACGGAGTTGAAGCCGTGCGAATTGCCGAGGAAATAGGTCGGCGTCTTCGACGAACAGCCGATGCCGGAAATCTTGGCGACCTTGTGCGGCTCGATCGAGAGCTCGAAACAGGCTTCGATGATCGCAGCGGTGATCGAGTCATGCCCGCAGCCGGCGCAGAGCGTCGAGATCGTGCCCTCGTAATCGCGGTGGGTATAGCCGAGCTCGTTCTTCGGCAGGGCCGGGTGGTGGAATTTCGGTTTGGCGATGTAGGTCATGAGGTCTTCCTTTCCCTCTCCCCTTGGGGGAGAGGGTGGCGAGCAGCGAAGCTGCGAGCCGGGTGAGGGGGCTCCTGCCTTTGTTGAACGGTCCCCCTTACCCGACCACGCTGCGCGTGGTCGATCTCTCCCGCAAGGGGAGAGGTGAAACGGAGCAAGCGGTGAGGTGCGAACGTCATGACGCCACCCGCATCGGCTTGACCTTCATCCGGTCGAGGTGATCCCCGATCGCGCCGGCGATGAACCGCGCGGTGATCGGCGTGCCGTCGAAATGCAGGATCGGAACCAGCCGCACCGGATCGACGCCGCATTCGTTGACGATCAGCGAGCGAAGCTGCGCATCGCGATTCTGCTCGACGACATAGACGAAGTCGTGGTCGGCGACGAATGAGTTGACGCTGGAATGGAAGGGAAAGCCGCGCACCCGCATGCGGTCAAGCTGATGTCCGCGCTTTTCCAGGATGCCGATCGCCTCGTCCATCGCCGGAGAGGTGGACCCGAAATAGATCACGCCATATTTGGTCGGCTTGGCGGCGTTGGCGGTCAGCGGGCGCGGAACGAGATCCTTTGCGGTCTCGAACTTGCGCAGGAGCCGCTGCATGTTGTCGACATAGGGCCCGCCTTCCTCGGTGTATTTGGCATAGCGGTCGCGCGAGGTGCCGCGCGTAAAGAACGAGCCGCGAGTCGGATGCGTGCCGGGATAGGTGCGGAACGGAATGCCGTCGCCATGCACGTCGAGATAACGGCCGAATTCCACGCCGGCCTCGAGCTCGGCATGGGTCATCACCTTGCCGCGGTCATAGACGCGCGAGTCATCCCAGGTCAGCGGCGCGCAGAGCCGGTGATTCATGCCGATATCGAGATCGAGCATCACAAAGACGGGAGTCTGCAGCCGGTCGGCGAGGTCGAAAGCGGATGCGCCGAACTGGAAGGCTTCGTGCGGATCTTCCGGGAACAGCATCACATGCTTGGTGTCGCCATGCGATGCATAGGCGCAGGAGATCAGATCGCATTGCTGGGTGCGGGTCGGCATGCCGGTCGAGGGGCCGGCGCGTTGCACGTTGAAGATGACCGACGGGATTTCGGCGAAATAGGCGAGGCCGATGAATTCCTGCATCAGCGAAATGCCGGGCCCGGACGTCGCGGTGAAGGCGCGGGCGCCATTCCAGGCCGCGCCGATCACCATGCCGATCGAGGCCAGCTCGTCCTCGGCCTGGATGATGGCGTATTTCGCTTCGCCGGTCTCCTTGTCGACGCGCAGCCGCGCGCAATAGCGGGTGAAGGC
>Ga0182740_1001911_pt1 | contig 13361 bp, 7 predicted proteins | sample eDN5th37CKraftBY_FD_128872 | JGI IMG/M metagenome (GOLD analysis project Ga0182740, IMG submission 128872) | Enriched backyard soil microbial communities from Emeryville, California, USA - eDNA 5th pass 37_C Kraft BY (version 2) (version 2) | ecosystem: Environmental > Terrestrial > Soil >...
TGGCAATGGCCAGCCACTATCTCTATGAGCCGGAATTTTGCAATCCTGCGTCCGGCTGGGAGAAAGGCCAGGTCGAGAAGAATGTTCAGGATTCGCGTCATCGGTTCTTTCAACCCACACCACGCTTTCCATCGTTGGAAGCCCTGAACGACTGGCTGGAGCTTCGATGCAAAGAGTTTTGGCAGCTGACCTCGCATGGAAAGATGCGTGGCACCATCGCTGATCTATTGGCCGAGGAAGCACCGGCTCTGATGCCCACAGCGCGCGTCTTCGATGGCTTTATCGAACATACCAAACGGGTTTCCCCGACCTGCCTCGTGCACTTCGATCGTAATCGTTACAGCGTTCCGGCATCCTTCGCCAATCGGCCTGTCAGCGTTCGGGTTTACCCAGAACGTATCGTTGTTGCAGCCGAGGGTCTGATCATTTGCGAGCACCGTCGCATCATCAGCCGTTCGCATGATGGACCCGGACAGACGATTTACGATTGGCATCACTATCTTGCGGTGGTGCAGCGCAAGCCTGGCGCTCTTCGCAATGGCGCGCCGTTCATCGAGCTTCCCGAAGCTTTTAGAACGCTGCAGCAGTACCTGCTACAAAAACCTGGCGGTGATCGCGAGATGGTCGATATCCTGGCGCTTGTTCTCCAGCACGATGAACAGGCAGTGATAGCGGCTGTCGATATGGCCTTGAAGTCCGGAGTTCCAACCAAGACTCACGTACTGAACCTGCTGCATCGCCTGGTCGATGGTAAATCCTCCACGCCACCGATCATCAACGCGCCACAAGCTCTCACGCTTGCCAACGAGCCAAAGGCCAATGTCGAACGCTACGATTCTCTGAGGAAGACTGCGGAGGTACGCCATGCGTCATAACCCAGCCAGTGGCGCAATCGTCATCATGTTGCGGCAACTAAAGATGCACGGCATGGCCCAGGCAGTCGGTGAACTCACCGAACAGGGATCGCCAGCTTTCGAGGCCGCAGTTCCTATCCTGTCGCAGCTTCTCAAGGCCGAGACTGCGGAACGTGAGGTCCGATCGACAGCCTATCAGCTCAAGACAGCTCGCTTTCCAGCCTATCGCGATCTGAACGGCTTTGACTTCTCCAGCAGCGAGATCAACGAGGCGCTCGTGCGTCAGCTGCATCGCTGTGACTTTCTCGATGATGCCAACAACATCGTCCTGGTCGGCGGACCCGGCACCGGTAAAACCCACGTTGCGACCGCCTTGGGTATCCAGGCGATCGAGCACCATCATAAGAGGGTCCGGTTCTTCTCGACAGTCGAGTTAGTCAATGCGCTTGAACAGGAGAAGGTACAGGGTCGGTCAGGGCAGATCGCCAATCGGCTTGTCCATTCCGACCTCGTCATCCTCGACGAACTCGGCTACCTGCCGTTCAGCGCTTCAGGCGGGGCATTGCTCTTCCATCTACTGAGCAAACTCTACGAGCGCACCAGCGTCATTATTACCACCAATCTCAGCTTCAGCGAGTGGGCCAGCGTCTTCGGCGACGCCAAGATGACGACCGCGCTACTCGACCGTTTGACGCATCATTGCCATATCCTCGAAACCGGAAACGACAGCTTCCGCTTCAAGAACAGTTCAGCCCATGAACTGAAAAACACGACGGAGAAAAACAGGAACTTGACCACAACACCAGACCCGAAACATACATAGAAGCGGGTCAAATCTCGGTGGAAATACCGGGTCAGTTCTCAGTGGCAATCAACACGCAAACCTCCGCCAGCTACTAATGCTACCAGCCGGTCCTCATCAACTGGGCGAAATCACGTCGAGATAAGACTTCTGTGCAGTCCCGCCAGTCCTTATCCGTAGATTCTGCGGTCGCCTTGTATCGAAGATCGAAGCCGGTGGCCTCCCGCTGTGCGTTGATGTACTCGTCCATCTTCTCGCCCAATGTTTCAATGTCTTCGATCCACTCATCTTTGATCGTGTCCGGCAACGAACCAAACAGGTTGAAACGGTCGCGCATACGTTCTGATAGCCGGTCGTAAACCTTTTCGTCGACGGTCTGCTCATTCACGAGATTCAGCATATCGACTTTCTCGCGGGCTTGGCCAAAACGCTTGATACGGCCGATGCGCTGTTCAAGGCGTGTCGGGTTCCAGGGCAAGTCTATGTTGATGAGCGTACCCAACGTTTGAAGATTAAGGCCTTCGCAAGCGGCATCGGTTGCGACCATGATTTTGATCTCATGCTCGGCGACCATCTTCTTTAACGTCTCGCGTTCAATGCTGACGCTTTCTTCCTTCTGATACAAGCGACTGCGCGATGCGCCGGCATAGAGCCCGATTGCTAGGTCTGGATACCTACCCGCCAACTCGTCAGCTACCCATTTCGCTGTGTCGTAATATTGGCTAAACATTATCACTCCATGGTCGAGCCATCTCTCGCGGTCCAAGAAATGGGTTACGGCTTGAAGCTTTGGATCGCTTTGAATCCGCTCCAAGCGCTCGATGAGCCGCTCCAAAACGATCTTCTCGTCCGAGCTTTCGACTGCGAGCTCAATGACTTGTTCTTCAGTCTCCTCCTCGACTGTGCGACCCGATAGGAGCGTTTTAGCTGTGTTAAGCCCCGCAGCGATACTGGAGCAAATCCGTTGCTCCATGAGGTTCTTCATGAACCCGCTACCCTTGCCTCTCCGCGAGAGAGCTTTTCCGAAAGCCCTGGCCTCTCGGTAGGCTTCCCGGAAATCATCATTTGTACGAAGCGCCTTTCCTTCGAACAGGGCATCAAAGCGCTGGATGTCCCGAATGAATTGCCGCTCAGGATGCAGATCGACGCCAATCCGAGGGAGGAGCCCGGCATCTTCGAGGTTGGCTCGCTTTCGCAGTACGATGTGGCGTATGAACGGGTTCTCGCGCTGGAAAAACGTGGCGCCGGACATTTCGCGCTCCAGCTCCTCCTCAAAGATCTCCCGAGTGTCATCCGACAGATCTATCAGTGCTGCGCCGCACTCGGTCTGCCTTTCTGGAAGGCCAAGATCCTGCCGGATAGCGCTGAAAAGCCTTCTCGCTCTCGGCTCATCCGTTGAGTTGACGACGGGCAATGGTGATCGAAGAAGCTCCCACCCTTTATCGGGTTCAACAATTTCAGTTTTCCCGGAAATAATGGGAAGAACCGCGTCAGGCTGGTGCCACCTAGCAAAATCGTTGCCAAGCACAAAGCGCCCCTTCCCCTGATGGAGGATGCGCATCAGATCCCAAAGATCCTCCGATCGTGTCTGGATTGGGGTAGCAGTTCCGAGAAGCACATGGTCGCTTCGCTCCGCGACGGCCTTGGCAAAAGCTAGAAGCTCGTTAGGAGTGCCCGCATCCCGCCCGAAGCCTTGTCGGCTTCGCGCTTTGTGCGCTTCATCGAGGATAACCAACGCGAAGCGCAGACCCAGAAGATGCTGTTTTTCGAGGCTGTCGCGCATCATCAGACCCGTGGACACGATGCCGATCCGTAGTGGGCAGCGCGCAATCTGCTCTCGCCCTGCAGGAGAAATCACCCGATCATCGTGATCGAGCCAGACTTTCTTTTGCGTCTCCCATCTCGCGCACGGTATCCCGAGCTTGTCGATCATCTCGGTTTGCCACTGCTCGCAGAGCGTGGCCGGTGCGAAAATCACGACAGGCTTTTGCCCCCCACTATTCTTGTCCTGGAGTAGGCAAAGGGCGAGCGCCGCAGTGCCGAGCGAGAGCGTCTTCCCGAGACCGACCTCATCGGCAAGAAGAAGGCGTACGATGCCATGGTTGGAGTAGTGGCGAAGGCACTCGGTCAAAAAGCCTTGCTGCCACGGCTGGAGCGAAAAGCCCTCTCGATAGAGCGGCGACTCTATAAGGGCGGCCGGGGCGATATCCTCTGGGTCATCAAGTTCGTCGAACAACACTTCACGGCGATAGCCGCGCCGATGCACCTCGCGGATCACTGCGCGCGGCAATTCCTTTGCCGCTCTCCAGAGGAAGTCGAACTCTTCCTCGATCCAGGCAACGCCCTCGGGGGACGAGTCCTCCCACAGGATTTCATAGTGACGCTGCCAGCCGCTGCTGGTCTCATTCATGGACCCTATAAAGCCCAGCTTTCTGCCGTCCGCGCACTCGATCACGCCGGCCTTGCCATGCAGGAACCCACAGACGTTATCGGGGGCGACCCGAACCGCTTGGCCGTGCTTTTGCAGAAATGTGTCGAGCCGACGGTACCGCTCGCGGTTCAAAAGGGCCTCTGCTTCCAGCGCACGTTCATTCCAGCGCCCGATCATCTTGGCTTCGCGCAGCTTTGCGACCTTCAGATCGTCGGGGTGAATGTCGACGTTGCAGACGATCTTCACCTCGGGGATGTGATCCAGCAACTCACCTGCCACCTCGAAGAGCGAACTGGTGAAGTAGCCGGCGATCCGCTTGTAGCTGCGGGCGCCCTTGAGATGCTCAAGCAGGATTGTCTGATCGAGACGATGGGTCCGTGAGGAGAACCGACGTATGGTCATGTCGTGGGTCCCTCCCTGAGCGCGTTACTGGCTGAACGCGCGGAGGTTCTTGAGACGACCGCCAAGGACTTCGGCGGCATCGCGCACCTCTTGTTCAGGGGCCTTTCGCTCGATGAACGAGAGCATGTCGATCAGCTGCCGGCGGATTTCGAGGAAGTCCGGCAGGTCTTCCTGGATCTGGCCCACGACGACCGCCGGTTCCGTTTCCGCCAGAAGCTGCTGCAGACCGATGATCAGTCGGCCGAGCCAGGTCGGCCCGATCTCGGTGCTGTCCGTCAGGTCGCGGGAGGCGAACTCGGTCACGCGCTTGAGACGCGCGCTGTTCGCGGCCATGTTGCCCATCACCTTGCCGTAGTCGGCAACCCGGAACGCCTTCGCGAAATTCTGGTAGTTGTCGAGCTTGCTGGCGCCCGTCGTTTCCATGTCCATCATGCGGAAGTAGAACCGCTGGATGCCGGTCAGGCGGGACCATGTCTCAGCCTCGAGCCCTTCGGGTACGAGAAGACTGTTTGCCGCTTCTGCAGCTTGCTGGACAATTTCGTCTACGACGGTCTCCTCACCACGCTGACGTGGGCGCAGTGCGAAGCTTGTCACGTCGTCTCCGCCGATATGGGTGTAGGCGGTGAGCACTTTCAGCGCGGCGGCATATCCCGCCATCTGCAGGTCAGAGTCGTTGAAGACCGGCTCACCGAGCTTGTCCTTCACCTCCTCATTGAGGTGCATCATGCTCTCGATCTGTCGTTCCACCTCCGTGCGGACGGCGGGGAGGATGCGCTGTTTGAAGCCGGAGCGTTCGCCGGCCGGCCGCTTGCGCAGCATCAGGATGACCGTGCCCTGAACGTAGCCGCCCTTCTTCAGCTCAGAGGTCGTTTCGGTGGCAATGTACCAGGCTGCCACAACCTGGAGCCCTGCAGCCCAGAAGATCCCGACCATGTCTGACCACACGCCGGTGTCCTGATGCGTGAACATCACGCACTGCATGCCGTTGTCCGGCATGTGCTCGGCCATGGCGCGATAGGCGTCGACCATGCCCCGCCTAAAATCGTCGCCAGTGCCCTTAATGGCAAGCGCGCGACGAGAGTCCCAAACCCACTCATCGAAAGGCGTCGGTGGATTTCGCCGAAGCCATGCTATGAAATACTCTGTAATTTCATGATAGTGCACCGCATCAGCGTAGGGTGGGTCTGTGATGAATAGGTCGCAATTCATCTCGACTTCAGACGCTGGAAGCGAACGAACAACCCGCCCGGTTTTGATGTTCTCTTTCTTTGCAATCGGCGACTCAAAAAGGTCGCGAAATGCAGAAATTGATGCTCGGCATCCGTAGTTGTAAAATGTGTTCAGTGCCATGTTGTAGAAAACATCGAGCGCCAGATCGTGCCCAACCGCCGGTGACCATCTCGACATTTTCGACTCGACGTTAAGAATTCGGCATAGCAGGATGTTGAAGTAAGCCTCGTGTTCCGAGCGCATTTCCTCCTTCAAAATCGCGTTAAGTAGGAGGTGCCTGGCATTGAAAAGATGGTGCCAGTGAGTCCAACCTCTCGTTCTAATTGGCTCATCTGTTTTGTCACCAGGTTCAATTGCCATGTCTGGCAACAACCCATCTCGCTGCCAGCGCTCGAGGTTGTCTTCCACAATAGTCTTTACGCGCTCTTCTCGAGCAATATCCCCTTGTGTGACAGCGGCGAAGTAAGTCTGCAGCCGGCCCTGTCCGAGGCTATCTCGCTTTATCCAATGAACCGCGTAGAGGCGCTCTTGTAATATATCGTCGGCGCGAGGCTCAAAGTCGGATTTCTCCCATTTGCGAATCCTATTTATTGTAATGCCGTCTGGTCCGCGAAAATCGCCTCTCAGGCTCTTGATCGAAGTTCGATAGGTTTTTCCATCGAGATCATAAACCATGTTGCCATCTTGAACCGTGCCTTTGTCCGCCAGTCTCATGTCGTCAGCGGATACGCCGGAATGCACCTCTATTGAGAAGTTCTTCTTGGCATAGTCAGGAACGAGTCGCGCGATGACCTTTTTACTCTTCGAGATTATCCAACTTGGCGACAGAGGAACCATCCAGCCTGTCTCTGGGCACCTGGCCTCTAGGCAGTAGATGTACGCCTTGGCGACATTCCCATCATCGTCGGTTTCAACTCCGAGGTCGCGGATCTTTCTCTTAATGTTATGGGCAAGTCGCTGTTGAGCCCTTTCAATTTCAGCGTACTCGGCAGGGCTGGCGCCAACGACATTTAGGGCACCCCAAGTCAACATGCACGCGATAGGGTTTAGGTCAGATGCATACACGTCGCACCCCATGCGCGCAGCCTCGAACGGGATGGACCCGCCGCCGGAGAAGGTATCGCCAACGCGCGGTCGATGCCCGAAGCGCAAGATGCCCATTTGCTCGACGAGCTCGGGAAAGGAGCGCGCCTTGATGCCCCATTGGGCGTAGTGGTCGTTCACTGCGGGCCAGATCGGTGCGTACAGCCAAGCCTGATCAACTTCTTCAGGTCGCTTGCAGAAGCCGGCTTTCTCTTCGTAGGTCGAGAATGTTCCAAGTGTTCGCTCTATGAGCCGAATCTTGGCCTCGTCGGAAGTGTCCCGATCCCAACGCAAAGAGATGCCTTCCTCATCTGCGTCGAACGGACACTCGAGGTTAAGAAGGCGATCACCAGCGTCGAGCTCGTCGCGCCCTGTGAAGGTGAAGTAGTCCCACGGGTTCGACAGCGAAATGCGCGAAGCGATATGCTTCGGCTTGAGATCATTTTGAATAAAAGCACGTCGCGCGAGTCCGTGGTCGTCGAAAGCCATCAATTTCTCGAAGATCTCGAGATCCTTCTCGCTGTCGCCGGTCTGCGGCAGTAGCGAGCCAAGAACGATGGCGCGCACTAGAATGAGCGGTTTGCGACCTTTCCAGTACGAACCTAGGCCCGTGAGGGTCTGGCCAAGGTTCGCCTTCCTTTCCTTCTGAGCCTCGAAAGAAATCTTTTGTGCAGGGAAAACTGCCTCGATGAGGGCGGGGGCGTCCTTCAGCGAGACGGGGAGCAAGTCGTTCATTCAGATCTCGTCGTCAAAAAGGTCAAGGGTCGGCCGGTCGCTGGCCTTCCCGATTTGTCTTCTGGCGCGGGGCTGCATCAGATCGCTCTGTGCGACATCCCCAAGCGCGTGTCGAAGGGCCAGCCGCCAGCCGCGGCCGGTGTCCTTTACCGTTCCAGTAGCCATCGCAGTCATGCCGAAAAGCCACCACCGTTCCTCTGGGCGAAGCGCCAGCCAGTTGCGGACCGCGACGGGAATCTTGTCCATCTCCATTTCCTCGACCGCCCAGGCCAGAACGCAGAGCTCTTTGCCGAGCAACCGATCGACGGGGTTTTCCCCGACCCTCCAGGCGGATGTCTTCAGGTCATGAGCCTTCAGCCGCGCATTGAAGGCGCGCTGGACTTCGCTTCGGATCGCAGTCCAGCGTGGGCGGTCCAGCACAACCCGATCCATCACCGCGAACTCCTCGCTGCTGGCCTGCAGTCCGAGGTATTCGCTGATCTGGACCTTGCCGGAGTTGGCGGAGGGGATCCTGACCTTGAAGTGATGAGGGTCCGAGGTCGCAGGCACACCAAACCCGAGCGTCGGCTTGCCATCACGGCTGTTCCCGGCGTCCTGGTTTGCCTTTTTGCCTGCCGTCTGCCCTCTCGGCATGCTTTACGCCTCCTGTACCAAGTCGCCCGGTTTGAGATCGAGACCCGCGATCTTGGCGAACTCCTTCACGGCGAACCCATTCTCGAACTCCACACCGTCGCTGATCGTGATCGCGACCGGCGCTTGATCTTCTTTCAAGACTTCGCGGAGGCTGTTGACCACGCCCTCGATCATGCCGGCGGTGACGGCGCGTTCCTGGAAGCGAACCGTAACGGTGTTCTCGCCTTCGCCGATCTCGATGCGAACGCCCCTGAATAGCGTGTTGTCGCTGTCCTTGAACTTGTTGATGACGCCGTAGACCCGGTCGGTCGTGTCGAGAGAGACACGCTTGCCCTGAAGCCTCGCGGGCTTCGTATCGTCGATTTGAACCCGCTTATCGCCACTCGCAGGGATCTGGAAATCCGCCGTCTTGTTCGCTTCGCCGGCGCGCGCATAGACCAGCAGGCGGACTGCCTCAGGCCCGATTTCGAACGGCTCCGTGTATTCGATGCCATCCTTGGGGTTAGAGCCGTCAAGCGAGTACGATATGGCAGCTCTGGTTGTCGACTGGAGAGTGACGCGGCGCTTGTCCCCTGCGGGATCAACCTGATGCCGTATCTTCAGCTCCGCCACCCAGCGAACAGGTGGGCCGCTCTCGAACTTCCCGGTCGGATCCTTGACCCAGAAATACAGCGACCCTTCGCTCGTCGAGAAGTTGTCCAGATCCTCGACTTTCGGATCGGCCTCCGTGACCTCGGCCTTCGGAGAATAATGAACAACAGGGCTATCGCCCGCATTGCGAGGGGTGAGGCTCAGGAGTGACTCGCCGGTGTCCGGACTACTGCCCTGAAGCGAGACATTGACGGTCGTCTTTTCCTTCGGGAACGGTCCCTTTTCGATGTACCCGTCTTCGCCAAGACGCCACCGCCCTTGCTTCAGAGCCTCGGCCTTCAGCGCGTCTAGCCCACCGGCGCCTGGCATCCATGGCCATACAGGGAGACTTTTCGCGCGACTAAGCACATCCTTCCACGGAGTCCGACGATTAGCTTTCCCGTTAGGCCAAAGATATTCTTCAGCCATTGCGAAGTATTGGCTGAAATCTTCTGCCATATCGAGCGCAAGCTTGTAATTGGCTCGTGGACTGGCAAGCAGCTTTTCGATCTGGGTTTCGGCTGACTGATCCCCTTCACCGATCTTAAGTCCGTTATCGATAGTCACGGCCATGAGCCGCTCGCTTCCGTCGGTCTCCTCAAGCGCGGGGTAATAAAGACGGTTGTAACCCGCCGACAGGGCCTTTTGGAAACGGTCAACCGCATCCTCATAACGATCCCGCGACTCTTCGTAGAGAGTGTCGCCAGGTTTCAGTCTTTTTGAAATCTGCTCGATCGCATACAGCTCGCGGAGGCGGTCTTCCACTGCGTCCGCCAGATGACTGTCCTGACCGGTCAGAACCAGCAGATTGTTTTTCTCTTGCTGATAATCGAAGAAGTTCTGAAGCTCGCTCGGAGGCACACGACCATCAGGACGGATTACGATCAACACTCGTGGTCCGGTAAGGCGTAGTTCGTCCAGTTTCGGAAGAACTTGCAGATCTTGGTAGGCGCGTTTGCTGGCCGGCTGCAGAATACCCGTCAGCCGATTGATCAAAGCTTGGTCGATCTTCGGCTGCGGAATTTCCTTGGCGGTCCGCTCGATTTGGCGCGAAAGGTTCTCGGTCTCCTTGATGAAAAACCGCTGCTCTTCACGATGCAGGTACCAGGCCTGTTCGCGCAACCGTTCGAGCGCGGTCAGAAACTCGTCGGGCTTCCGGTTGGGAGCCGCGAGAAACTCAATGATCTCGCTATCAGATAGACCAATCCTCCCGCCAACCGCACGCGAGAGCGATGATGTTAGAAGGAGGGTCATTACCTGCTGAGCAGCGTCTGCGCCCAATTCATCATCGAGGGACTCCGAGATCGCGTTTCCACTGTCTGCTATGTCTCGCGTAACGGCAGGCAGTAGCTTGGGGGCAATACGCTCGATCTCATCCCTGACTTGGTCGTCATTCAGATCAAGATGTTGGGTGCCTATCAGGAAGACATCATCCAGTGGCCGCTGCTCGACGCTCTTCAGAAGCCGCGCGGTGAACTGCATAAGTCCGCGCGTCTGGCGGAAACCCTCGTTCTCCTTAAATAGCGCGACAAGGTGTTTGAACGAAGGATGGAAGGGGTAAGTCTCCCTAACCTGTTCCGCAATTTGCTCAATGCTGGAAGCAACAATGTACCCGCCATCCTCGGCCTTCTTGACCTGCTGCGCGTACTCCTCCGCAACCTCTGAAATTGTCCTTTCGTCGGGCAGTTTATCGATTAGTCTCTTCTTAAGAATCTCGTAGATTTCATTCCCGGCGAGTTGCACGGGCGTGATAGTCATTGCTTGGCGCCGCGCCTCTTGCTGAAGGTTTGCAATAGCCTCAGCCAGCGCCTTGGTTTGCGACTTGTAGCTTCCGGACAGGTTCGCGATCACGATTGCACAGTTGGGAAGCTCCAGAGCCGCGCTCATCAACGAGCTCAGGCTATAGACGACCATGTCCGCCAACGTGCCGGCCCCTACGGCTTGAGTCGCTGCGTTTTGGAGATAAGGCGGAAGCTCATCGAGGAGGATCAGCGTAGGGGTTTCGCCGATAATTTCCTTCCACTTCCGCTGATCGACGGCTCTTGGGCCGTTCGCCCAATACGGCCGGATTGCCTCCTCGGCACCGAGTTGAGAGGCTATTTCCCCCCAAATGTAATTGTCCGGACTATTTCGACCGTTGAATGCGGCAATACGTGCCTCTCCGAACCCAATCCTTTCGTTGAGATCACTGGGGAGAACTTCCGGTCGGAGGTGTGGATGCCGCGCCAGGAGGCCAAGGGCGACCATCATGTGCGTCTTACCACCACCCATGGCCTGGGTCAGCTCAAAGACCGCTTGGTCCGATTTTCCCGACAGACGAAGCATCCCCTCTTTGAAGAGCTGCTCCATCCCGTGCGTCACGTAATTTCGCGCAAAGAAGTGCCTTCCGTCGCCATTGTCAGCGATCAAGTCGGCAAGGTTCTCGATGCCCTCGGCCATCCGGTAATCCGCGATTACCGGATTAAATGTGCACGCCTGCTTGACCGTCCTGATCATTCTGCCTGATCCCCCTGAATCTCGGACTTGGTTGAGCCCTTCACAGGAAGGCCATGTCGCTGGCAGTAATCGAGGATCATCACCTCGACCATGTTGGCGATGGAGCGATGCTCCTCCTGTGCGGCGGCGCGAAGCACCTCTTTCACGCTTGGCTCGATTCGGAGCGTAAGCGTTGCGGTCTTGTTCACCGCCATCACGGCCTCCCAAGTAAGCTGCGGATGTACTGCGTACTGCAGTATCACACCGCAGTCCCGCTTGGCTAATCGAAAATGATGCGATGGGCAGCACAGGGTGGGCGACGGGTTTTCCGAACCCGGCTGCGCCCTGATCCTGGCTGCAACCGCCGGCAATTTCGGCGCACTCTGCATCAGGGCTGATGCCGGTTCGGACGGCGTGCCCGTGAACAGATGGCTTCGGGTTCGGTTCATTCGAGACTCGCTACACCCCGTCGACGGCCTCACGGGGGCCTTTGTCCGAGGTGCAAGTCCGAAGCAATGATGTCTCGTATTCCCCGATATCGGCCAGGCGATTGACGACACGACCGCCGACCTTGAGAAACTTCGGCCCCTCACCAATCCAGCGCCAACGCTCAAGCGTCCGATGGCTGATCCGCCAGCGGGCCGCCAGCTCCATCTGATTGATACAAAACGCACATACTTTGGTAGCCTCCATGTTTGTGTCCTTTCACTTTTGCACGGTTGACTGCGACACTACGGAGGCGTGGGCGAGAGATACTATGAAGGTAACAGTGGACAGTGCGGCGATGTAGGCTGCCGACGGGCGCTCCGGTTAAGAACGAAGTTCTGCGGAAACGAAGATTCACCTTTAAATACGAGGGCGTGCTGGCGCGATTTGGGGCATACTTCGAGCGAGTTTGGCGACGAGTCCTTTCCCTCCGCCACTTGTCCCTACGAAAGCGTTCTCCCGATCCGCCTGCGGCTGCTTTTTCTCATTGTTTTCACAGGTTATGCGGGAGGGCTGTTAACCGGCCTCAATGCTAAGAAGGACGAAAGTGGACTCTCCGGACCACCATTCTCCCGACCTGTCAACCGGGCGTCTCCGGATCAGAGCGCCATGCTGTTGAGCTCACTAGAGTGATGATGACGCGCACTAGGCGGGGGGCCCCAGGTCCCGTTGGCCCGACTGCAGGAGCCTGGATCGAACCATCAGCGAACGGCTCTTCGCCGCCTGCGCAAACCACCATTCACAGCCTGTTGCCAAACATGGGCGTAGACGCTTGCCGCAAGTGCTTTCATTTCATTGGCGTGAACGGGGTAACGGTACACTTGCGAAGACTTCGTCCAAGATAAAGACCTCGAGATCGGCCCTGAACTTATGGGTCTGCCTAGTTCCTTCCGATCGATGTGGTGAGGCGCAGACCTTGAAGATTGGAGCTACCGACGAACGCGACCCCCTCCTCGCCCGTGGCGAAAATATAAGTTTTGAGATGCCCTACTGATCAACGGCCACGAACATACGGAATGTTAGATCACCATCCACATGGGCCAACCGTGACCTCGCGACCTCAACAGTCTTAATCGACGATTGCATGGATGACCTTAAGCAAATGCTTGCCGATGCTCGTCGTACCGCCGACGCTTGGAGCGACTTCCTCGATGCTTTCGTCGATTACGAGGAACTCATCGCTCGCATCAAAGCCAAATCTCTGCGGTAGCAACCTGGACGTTACGAGCAGCCGGTGGTGTAGCAGTTTGCAAACTCTCTTAGCGTCACCTGATCGGATATTCTGAGACCGCTCGGTGCGAAAGCAACATTGATTAGAAACCGATCAAACCAACCTTCTCGCCTCCGCTAGACGCATGCCCCTGTCGGAAATATTGAGCCTTGACGCTCGGCCCAAAAATGGGCACACAGGTGATGCACAAATTGTGGCAAGGCCACTTCGGCAGATTGATTTTTCCAACTATCACAATCAGATAGATGGAGAGTGATATTTTACTGGCTGCGAATCCAGGTTCCCCAGCCAACCCTTCCTTTAATATTCGAACCACGTTTTGATCGGATGCGCTACGCGTCCCGATAGATCTTGCCGCGCTCGCACACA
>Ga0182740_1001913_pt1 | contig 13355 bp, 13 predicted proteins | sample eDN5th37CKraftBY_FD_128872 | JGI IMG/M metagenome (GOLD analysis project Ga0182740, IMG submission 128872) | Enriched backyard soil microbial communities from Emeryville, California, USA - eDNA 5th pass 37_C Kraft BY (version 2) (version 2) | ecosystem: Environmental > Terrestrial > Soil >...
CAAGAAGATGCACCAGGGCCACCATGGGGCGAACCATCCGGTGAAGGACAAGACCACCGGCAAGGTCGAGATCACCTCCATGAACCACGGCTTCGCCGTGGACCCGGAGACCCTGCCCTCGAACGCCGTGGAGACCCACGTGTCCCTGTTCGACGGCTCGAATTGCGGCATCTCGCTCACCGACCGCCCGGCCTTCTCGGTGCAGTACCATCCGGAGGCCTCGCCCGGCCCGCAGGACAGCCATTACCTGTTCGACCGGTTCGTGAAGCTGATGGATGAAGGCAAGACGAAGCGTTAAGCTCTGGCGTGTCGTCACTCCCGCGTGGTGACGACACATTGCTGCTCTTTGGACGTTACGTCATCCGTGATCACCCAATGGATGATCTTCGCGTTCTCGTCGATTTCCAGAATCATGTCGAGAACGAGCGTCTCGCCATAGACGCCGAAGAAGCCGTAATGCCGGGCGCCCCATGAGGGGATGCTGAGGCGCTCAATATCGTGCGTCATGCCCCGGCAGCGGCCCAGAAGGAGCACGATATCCTCGACAGAATGCGTTGCCTGAAGGGACGGCGCGAGCAGTCCCCTCACAGCTCCGGCATCACGGGCGTTATAAGCCTGCAGCAAGGCTTCGGACACATTCAGAAGATCATGCGGGCCGAGGCCCGACGGGCTGGAACCCGCCACTGCAGGCGCCGTCAGCATCGTCCCGAGAAAGGAAACAATCGCTCGCATCTGGCAACGAGGCATTCCAATCCTTCCTCGGGTCCTCCATGAACGAAGCGACATAGCGCGGCCGCGTTCAGCCTGGAGAGGCATTCGGCCTCGCCGCGACAAACGCGCGATTGCGTCAGCTGCCCAAATCACGGTAACCGATCATTAACCATAAAAACAAAATGATTCCGGGCCTTGGTTTGGGGGTTTCATCCAATGGATTTCGATGACGATTCCGGCGAATTCAGCCGACTGCACAACCTGTTCACGTTTCATCTCGGCATCGCCGTCACGCTCTCCTGGCTGACGTCGCTCTATGCGGCCATCTACGCTCCCTGGGTGCGCAACATCCGCCCGCTGATCGATCCCGGCAATGTGGGCCCGGTCGAGAGCACTTGGTCCTATCTCTTCATCTTCCCTGTGGTGCTCACGACGGCCTGGCTGATCTCGATCTTCGGCCAGAACCTCTTCGCCCAGTTCCGCATCTTCAAGAACCAGATCGTCGAGTTCGCCATCGCGGCGGTCGTGGCCTTCGGGATGTTCTACCTGTCCATCGACCGCGCCGTCGCGGCCATGTTCATCGGCATGTAAGGCCGAACAGGATTTCACGGCCCAGGACCTGAACGCGATAAGGCCCCCTGCCCCGAAAGGCAGGAGGCCCTTGCCCCTACGGCTTATCGTTAATTTTAGACCGACAGCGTGACCTGCACGTTGCCGCGGATGGCGTGCGAATAGGGGCAGACCACGTCGGCCTTCTCCATCAGATCCGCCGCCTGCTCCGGGGGCAGGCCGGGCAGGCTCGCCTTCAGCTCGACCACCAGACCGAATCCTGCGCCGTCGTCACGCTTGCCGATCCCCACATGGGCTTCGACATGAGCATCGGCCGGAAGGGCGATCTTGTTCTGCGAGGCTACGAACTTCAGCGCACCCAGGAAGCAGGCCGAATATCCGGCCGCGAAGAGCTGCTCCGGGTTGGTCCCTTCGCCGCCGCCACCGCCGAGTTCCTTCGGCGTGGAGAGACGGACCTCCAGCTTTCCATCGTCGGAAGCGGCAACGCCTTCGCGTCCGCCACGGGCTGAGGCATGGGCTGTGTAGAGAGGGGTCATCGAGAAGCTCCTTGAAGGCCTGAACATGAAAGTTCGCCGGAACGATTGCACGCTTACAATTTAATTGCGAAAAATCTAAATCTGGATATATCGCCGAATTAAATTGTGCGCAACCTATTTCTTTCGTAGATTGGTTCCGCGGAGGAGATGATGACGACACAATCGAAGATCTTGGCGCTCGATAACCAGCTGTGCTTCGCCTTCTATTCCGTCTCCCATGCCTTCAGTCGGGCCTATCGCAGGCTCCTGGAGCCCCTGGGGCTGACGTACCCGCAATACGTGGTCCTGCTGGTGCTTTGGGAGCAGGACGACCTCACCGTGAAGGAGATCGGCGACCGGCTGTTTCTCGATTCCGGCACCCTGACCCCGCTGCTGAAGCGGCTCGAGGGCGCCGGCCACATCCGCCGCACGCGCGACAAGAAGGATGAGCGGCAGGTCAGGATCCACTTGACGGAAGCGGGCCGCGCCTTGCGCGGACAGGCGGAGGAGATCCCCCGGCAACTCGGCTGCATGCTGGGCATGTCGGCCGACGAGGCTCGTGCCCTGACCCGGGCGGTTGCGGAACTGCGCGCCAGGCTCCATGACTCGGCCACGCTCTCGCCCCCCACCTGACGTCAACGAGGACAGCCTTTCGATGAACTGGCGCGACTACTGGAACCAGGATACGCCGATCTACGTGAACGAGCGGCACAAGCTCCTGCACTATCGTCTGCTCGCCAACGACATCGTCGGGCTCATCCCCTCCCCGGACGCGGTCGTCCTGGATTACGGCTGCGGCGAGGCGCTTTTCGCCGACAAGGTCGCGGCCCAATGCGCAAGGCTGTACCTGAGCGATGCCGCGCCGCTCGTTCGTGAGCGTCTGAACGAACGCTTCCAAGGAATCGAGCGGATCACGGTTCTTGCGACCGACGATGTCGCAGGCCTGGCGGATGCTTCCCTCGATCTGATCGTGGTGAACTCGCTCGCCCAGTATCTCACCCTCGACGAGTTCCGCGGCCTCCTGAAGCTCCTGCACGAAAAGCTGAAAGCCGACGGCAGGCTGGTCCTGGGCGACGTGATCCCGCCCGACCTCAGCCCTCTCACCGACGCCAGGGCGCTGCTTTCCTTCGCGTGGCAGGGCGGCTTCACGGGCCCCGCTCTCGTCGGTCTTGCCCGAACGGCTTTCTCCGAATACCGCCAGATCCGCGAGGAACTGGGCCTTGCTCAATACAGCCCGGAGGAGATCATCGACCTTCTCGACGAGGCGGGGTTCGTATCCGAGCGCGCCGGGCGGAACCTCGGGCACAATCAGGCCCGGATGACCTTCATCGGCCGGCCCGCTCAGGCCCTCGACGCGGACGATCTTACGGAGCGCTGATCGCTCGCCAGCGATAGGCCGAACACGCCGAGCCCCGCGACGGCCAGAGCCGCACCGACCCATCCGGTCGAGGCGAAGCCGTAGCCAGCCGCGATCGCGAGGCCCCCGAGCCAGGCGCCGAGCGCGTTGGCGATGTTGAAGGCGGAATGGTTGAGGGCCGCCGCCAGGGTCTGCGCATCGGCCGCCACGTCCATCAGACGAGTCTGGAGAGCGGGCCCGATGGCGACGCTGCAACCGACCAGAAACACGCAGGCCGAGAGCATGTAGGGGTTTTCCGCCGTCAGCCACAGCACCGTCATCACCACGGCGCTGCAGGCGAGCACCCCGCCGATGGTGGCCATCAGGTTCCGGTCGGCGAACCAGGCGCCGACGAGATTGCCCACGATCATGCCGGAGCCGAACAGGGCCATCATGACAGGAACGGCGCTCCCCGGCATGCGGGCGACCTCCGTCGCCGTCGAGGCGATGTAGGAGAAGACCGAGAACAGGCCACCGAAGCCCACGGCCCCGATGCCGAGGGTGAACCAGACCTGCTTGCGCTTGAAGGCTCCGAGTTCCCGCATCGGGCTCGCCCCCTCCTGGACCTTGTCCTTGGGCAGGAAGAGCCAGATCAGCAGCACGGTCAGCGCACCCATGAAGCCGACGGCCCCGAAGGCGAGCCTCCAGGTCAGGATTTGGCCGAACCAGGTGGCCACAGGCGTGCCGAGCAGGGTCGCAACGGTCAGGCCCATCATGACCCGCGCCACGGCCTGGGTGCGCTTGTTCGGCGGAACCAGGGAGGCCGCCACAAGAGCCGCCACACCAAAGTAAGCACCGTGCGGCAGGCCGGTGAGGAAACGCAGGAGCACGAAGGATTCGAAGCTCGGCGCGACGGCGCTGACCGCATTGCCGACGGCGAAGACGGCCATCAGGACGAGGAGGAGCGTCTGGCGGGCGAGCTTGGCCGCCAGAACGGCGATGATGGGAGCACCGACGACAACTCCGAGCGCATAGGCGCTGATTGCATATCCGGCCTGGGGCGTCGTGACGTGGAACTCCTGGGCCACGTTGGGCAGGAGGCCCATGATGGCGAACTCGCCCGTTCCGATGCCGAAGCTCCCGACCGCAAGCGCCAGTTCGATCAGGGCGACGGCGAGGCGAGACTGCGGAACGGAAGGAGCCTTGCCCTGTCCGAGACAGGCTTCCTCGGCAATGGCCATGTCGGACATGAAGCCCCCAAGCTTCTCAAGCGATGCGAATGTAGGATGAGTGGCGGAGCCGTTTTGCGCGGCTCCTGCGGCATCCATATTGCATTGCAAAAGGATTCGCGGGACTCGCAGGAATGCAGGCCAGGGCTGCGCTGAAAGACTGGAACCTCGCAACCCAGCCCTTCGCTTGGCTGAGCCCTATGCAAATGTCCATCTTTTGTGCGCCATGAAGCTCCACAGCATCACGACGCCCGTGGTGATGATCTGCGAGGGAAGATAGGGCCCGCCGAGCCATATTGTGAAGGCGTGCATCAGGAACCAGGTCAGGAGGAAGCCGACAAAGGCCACGAGGGCGAAACGCCATGTGGCCTCCCGGTGGGGGCGGTCGCTCTCGTAAGTATGGCGGCGATTGAGGAGATAGGACACGAGCCCGCCCGCGACGTAGCCGGCAAGCGTCGCCGGCACGGGATGCGTTCCCGCGCCCTCGACGAGGGCGATGAGGAGCCCGTAATGCACCACGGCAGCCGCCACGCCGACCCCGAAGAAGGCGGTGAATTGACGGGTCAGGCGATGGAGGGAGTGGGATGCGGTCACACCCTCTCGATAGCGGCTTCCCAAGCGCCCGTCACGTCATTCCCTGCAGGAGCATGGGCATTGCCTGTCTAAATCATGGCTCAGGCCTTTGAATTTGCTCAAGGTCCGTGTAAGAGCCTCTCTCAACCTACAATCAGATCACATCCCGGCTGCGCTTGAAGCGCCGTAGCTCTACGGCCGCGCGGCTGGACACGCCTGGGTGGCCCAATGCCAAAGCGGACAGACATCTCCTCCATTCTCATCGTCGGCGCCGGTCCGATCATCATCGGTCAGGCCTGCGAGTTCGACTACTCGGGAACCCAGGCCGTGAAGGCCCTGAAGGAGGAGGGTTACCGCATCGTCCTGGTGAACTCGAATCCCGCGACGATCATGACCGATCCCGATCTCGCGGACGCCACCTATGTGGAGCCGATCACTCCCGAGATCGTCGCCAAGATCATCGAGAAGGAGCGCCCGGACGCGATCCTGCCCACCATGGGCGGCCAGACGGCGCTGAACTGCGCCCTGTCGCTCAAGAAGATGGGCGTGCTCGAAAAGTTCAACGTCGAGATGATCGGCGCGACGGCTGAGGCCATCGACAAGGCCGAAGATCGGCAGCTCTTCCGCGAGGCCATGACCAAGATCGGCCTCGACACCCCGAAATCGCGCCTCGCCAACGCTTCGGCGCTCAAGAAGGCCGACCGGGATGCCTATCTCGCCGAGCTGGCGCGCATGGAAGCCATGGACATGCATCCGGGCGACAAGAAGCGTCACATCGCCGCCTACAAGCTCAAGTGGGATGCCGGCGAGAACGACCGCCGCAAGCGCTACCAGGAGCACGCCATGGGCGAGGCCCTGATCGCGCTCTCCGAGGTCGGCCTGCCGGCCATCATCCGCCCGTCCTTCACCATGGGCGGCACCGGCGGCGGCATCGCCTATAACCGCGAGGAATTCCTCGACATCGTGGAGCGGGGCCTCGACGCCTCCCCGACCAACGAGGTCCTGATCGAGGAGAGCGTGCTCGGCTGGAAGGAGTACGAGATGGAGGTCGTCCGCGACAAGGCGGACAACTGCATCATCATCTGCTCCATCGAGAACTTCGACCCGATGGGCGTCCACACGGGCGATTCGATCACCGTGGCCCCTGCCCTGACGCTCACCGACAAGGAATACCAGATCATGCGCGACGCCTCGCTGGCGGTGCTGCGCGAGATCGGCGTCGAGACCGGCGGCTCGAACGTGCAGTTCGCGATCGACCCCGCGAGCGGGCGTATGATCGTGATCGAGATGAACCCGCGCGTGTCGCGCTCCTCGGCGCTCGCTTCGAAGGCCACGGGCTTCCCCATCGCCAAGGTCGCGGCGAAGCTCGCCGTCGGCTACACTCTCGACGAGATCGCCAACGACATCACCGGCGGCGCGACGCCTGCCTCTTTCGAACCGACCATCGACTACGTGGTCACCAAGATCCCGCGCTTCGCCTTCGAGAAGTTCCCCGGCGCCGAGCCGACCCTGACCACGGCCATGAAGTCCGTGGGCGAGGCCATGGCCATCGGCCGCTCCTTCCCGGAATCGCTCCAGAAGGCCCTGCGCTCGCTGGAAACCGGCCTCACGGGCCTCGACGAGATCGAGATCGAGGGTATGGGCAAGGGCGACGACAGGAACGCCATCAAGGCGGCGCTCGGCACCCCCACGCCCGACCGGATCCTCAAGGTGGCGCAGGCCCTTCGCCTCGGCATCAGCCACGACGAGGTCTATGAGAGCTGCAAGATCGACCGCTGGTTCCTGGAGCAGCTCCAGGACATCGTCGACCTGGAGGCCAAGGTGAAGGCCCACGGCCTTCCGACCACGCCGGGGGCCTTCCGGCATCTGAAGGCCATGGGCTTCTCGGATGCGCGTCTGGCCGTTCTCACCCATAAAACGGAAGGCGAGGTGCGCGAGGCGCGCCGTGCCCTCTCCGTCCGGCCGGTCTTCAAGCGCATCGATACCTGCGCGGCGGAGTTCGCCTCCCCGACCGCCTACATGTATTCGAGCTACGCGGCTCCCTTCGCGGGCCAGCCCGCCGACGAGGCCACGCCTTCGGACGCCAGGAAGGTCATCATCCTCGGCGGCGGCCCGAACCGGATCGGCCAAGGCATCGAGTTCGACTATTGCTGCTGTCATGCCTGCTTCGCGCTCAAGGACGCGGGCTATGAGACCATCATGATCAACTGCAACCCGGAGACGGTCTCGACCGACTACGACACCTCCGACCGGCTCTATTTCGAGCCCCTGACGCAGGAAGACGTGCTGGAGATCATCGAGACCGAGCGGTCCAAGGGCACGCTCCACGGCGTGATCGTCCAGTTCGGCGGCCAGACCCCGCTCAAGCTCGCCCGCGCCCTGGAAGAGGCGGATGTGCGCATCCTCGGCACCTCGCCGGACGCCATCGACCTCGCCGAGGACCGGGACCGCTTCAAGCGCCTCCTCGACAAGCTGCACCTGAAGCAGCCGAAGAACGGCATCGCCTATTCGGTGGAGCAGGCGCGCCTGATCGCCGCCGACCTCGGCCTGCCCTTCGTGGTGCGTCCGTCCTACGTGCTCGGCGGACGGGCCATGGCGATCATCCGCGACGAGACCCAGTTCGAGGATTACCTGCTCGGCACCCTGCCGAGCCTGATCCCCTCCGACATCAAGGCGCGCTACCCCAACGACAAAACGGGTCAGATCAACACAGTCCTCGGCAAGAACCCGCTGCTCTTCGACCGCTACCTCTCGGACGCCATTGAGGTGGACGTGGACTGCCTTGCGGACGGCAAGGACGTGTTCATCGCCGGCATCATGGAGCACATCGAGGAGGCGGGCATCCATTCGGGCGATTCCGCCTGCTCGCTCCCGCCCCGCTCCCTGTCGCCTGAGATCATCGCCGAGTTGGAGCGCCAGACGAAGGCCCTGGCCCTTGGCCTCGACGTGGGCGGCCTGATGAACGTGCAATATGCCATCAAGGACGGCGTGATCTACGTGCTCGAGGTCAATCCCCGCGCCTCGCGCACGGTGCCCTTCGTGGCCAAGGTCATCGGCGAGCCCATCGCCAAGATCGCGGCCCGCGTCATGGCCGGCGAGCCTCTGGCCCAGTTCGGCCTGACCCCGAAGGAACTGCCGCATATCGGCGTCAAGGAAGCGGTCTTCCCCTTCGCCCGCTTCCCGGGCGTGGACGTGCTGCTCGGGCCCGAGATGCGCTCCACGGGCGAGGTCATCGGCCTCGACCGCGGCTTCGGCGTGGCTTTCGCCAAGAGCCAGCTCGGCGCCGGCAGCCAGGTTCCCAAGACCGGAACCCTGTTCGTGTCGGTCCGCGACTCGGACAAGGCCCGCATCCTGCCTACCGTCCGGATGCTCGAGGAAATCGGTTTCCGGGTCATGGCAACGGCCGGAACCCAAAAGTTTCTTGAGGAAAACGGCGTCAAGGCGACACGGATCAACAAGGTGCTGGAGGGCCGTCCGCACGTGGTGGACGCCATCAAGAACGGCGATATTCAGCTGGTCTTCAATACCACCGAAGGGGCAGGCGCCCTCTCGGATTCCCGTTCGCTACGACAAGCTGCCCTCTTGCATAAGATACCTTACTACACCACTCTTGCGGGAGCGATCGCCGCGGCCGAGGGCATCAAGGCATACCTCAGCGGCGATCTCGAAGTCCGGGCGCTTCAGGAATACTTTGCCTGAGGCATCCGGCCTCACATTGGAACTGCGAAGCTTCTGGTAAGTTTTCGTTGACATGCGAGGGCGCTGGGAACAGCGGCCTCGTACCTCTTTTTGGACGAGACAAACGATGGACAAGGTCCCTCTGACGATCAAGGGTTTTGCGGCGCTCGAGGATGAACTCAAGCACCGGCAGCAGGTTGAACGCCCCCGGATCATCCAGGCGATCGCGGAAGCCCGCGCGCTTGGCGACCTGTCGGAAAACGCCGAATACCATGCCGCTAAGGAAGCCCAATCCCTCAACGAAGGGCGGATCCTTGAGCTCGAAAGCCTGATTTCCCGCGCCGAGGTGATCGATATTGCGAAGCTCTCCGGCGATCGGATCAAGTTCGGCGCCACGGTGAAGCTCGTGGACGAGGACACCGAGGAGGAGAAGACCTATCAGATCGTCGGCGAGCCCGAGGCGGATGTCCGCTCGGGCCGCGTCTCGGTCGCCTCGCCGATCGCCCGCGCCCTGATGGGCAAGACCATCGGCGATACGGTGGAGGTCTCGACCCCTGGCGGCGGCAAGTCCTACGAGGTCGTCGGCGTCCAATTCGGCGCCTGACAATAAAAGGGGGGCAGGAACGATGAGAAAGTCCATGATGTCCCCCCTCTCCCGTCGTAGCGTCTTCAAGGCTCTCGCCTGCGCCGGTCTCGCCGGCGCAGGTTTTGCCATGCCTGCTCGAGGCCAGAGCTTCCCTCAGGTATTCTCGTCCTTCGCGGTCGATGTGAACGCGCTGAAGGCGAAGGGCCTCGGCCCCTTCGCCGATCTGGTCGGCGCAGCCGCGCTCGATGAGCTGCAACGCTCCTTTGCAGACCGCGTCGATCCGCGCGGCCCCCGTCTGGTGCTGGTCCTCACAAGCGTCACGATGACGGCATTTCCCGACGGCGGCATCGGATACAAGGGCCGGGGTGGCGGCGGAAACAGCGGGCACGACGCCCTGGAGGGTGAAGCCCTGGCCGTGGGTCGCAGGGGCGAGGTCCTCGCCAGCCACCCGATGCTGGCCGTGCGCGACGTGAATACAAGTTCGCTTACGCCGAACGAGCAGGGCCGCGCCGTCATGATCGCCCAGCATTACGTGCGCTGGCTGAGAAGAGAGATATAGCACCTAGGTCAAAGGGAGATTGAGTAAGCGATATGCCGCCCAAGGGCGATAGCAACTACTGCTATTCACTTACTTTCTACGGATCAGATCAGGAACATTCTGTCCGCCGGGTCCATACAATGCCCAAGCTGCTAAGCAACCAGCAGTCTTTCCGACCTTTTCCAAGCCAGCTTTGTGTTCTCGAGCCTTAGCGACAATGATAGCCTTAGTCTTCTCATCACTAATCGTGAAGTTATAGTGCATACCTAAAAGAACTATTATTGCATCGTTGGACTCGAACTCAGGACAGAATGCAATTGCAGCGAGAACCTGCGCAACGTGGTTCATAGCATTCTGTTGCTTCTGAGAGAAACTTTGTGCGCTACTAGAGAGAATTGTGCAGATATATATCGTTGCAGATACGAGGCAAATTTGCACTGATTTCATCAACTTTGCCTCGTTTGGTACCTGCTCAAGCCCTCAGACAGCAGATTATCGAGTGTTAGAAGGCAGAATTGCTTCTGCCTTAGGACGCTAAGGGCGCCATGCCACATCAGCAATCCTATGGCAGGGCACCATATTATATAATATCACGTTTTACTAGATCTTTTCTGCCTCGACTTCCTCAATCGGCACCAGCGGCTCGTCCTTGATCAGGTCGAGGGTCAAGGCGGTGCGGACGTTGCGCACGTTCGGCAGGGAAGTGAGCTCGGACACGAGGCCCTGGAAGGACGCGAGGTTCGGGGCCACGCATTTCAGGATGAAATCGATGTCGCCCGAGAGGGTCCAGCACTCGCGGACCATGGACCAGTCCTTCACCCGCTGCTCGAACTCCTGCAGCTCCTTCTTGCCCTGCACGTCGAGCTGCACCATGGCGAAGCAGACGATCTCGAAGCCGAGGTTCTTCGGGTCGAGGATCGCCCGGTAGGCCTTGATGATTCCGGCGCTTTCGAGCGCCCGCACCCGACGCAGGCATGGCGGGGCCGACAGGCCGACCCGGCGGGCGAGCTCCACATTGGTGATGCTGCCGTCGGCCTGCAGTTCTCTCAAAATGGCCCAGTCGATGGAATCGAGGCGTCCGCGCACGGTAACTCCGCTCATGCACGATCAGGCAAGGGAACCGGCGGGGCCGCCATTGTCTGACCATACGGCATCAGGTCAAAAAATCTCGTCTTGGCTGAGTAGACCGTGTAGAGGGTCTGCACAAGAAGGACAGGCGATTAAGTCGCAACGAACTTCATGAACTCCACAGGCTCATTGATCGAATGTTGCGCGAGGATAGCCGCCTTATCACCTGGGTGCTCACCGATGGCAAGGCCGGAGACGAGCTGCAGGCCCTGAGCGTCACCGAGGCCCTCGGCCTCGCTCCCGAGCTCCGGCGGGTCCGGCCGGGGCCGCCGTTCAGCTGGCTCATGCCCTGGGGTCCCATCGATCCTCGGGAGCGGCCAGGCGCTCCCGAAAGCCCTCTCGCGCCCCCGTTCCCGGACCTTCTCGTCGCCTCGGGCCGCCGGGCCGTGGCCTATCTGCGCCACGTGAAGAAAGCCACGCAGGGGCGGACCTACACGGTGTTCCTCAAGGATCCCCGGACAGGCCCGGAGACGGCCGACTTCATCTGGTCGCCCGAGTACGACCGCCTGCGCGGCCCCAACGTCCTCAACACCCTCACGCCCCCGCACCGGATCTCGAGCGCCAAGCTCGAGGCGGCCCGCGCCCGTCCGGACCCTCGCCTCGCGCATCTCCCACAGCCGCGTGTGGCGGTCCTGGCGGGCGGCAACAGCCGCCACCATCGGTTTACGGACGAGGACGTCGCCCGCTTCATCCGGCACCTGACAGCCGTCGCCGAGACGGGAGCCGGCCTGATGGTCACCGCCTCCCGGCGCACTCCTCCGGCCCTGCGGGAGGCCCTGACGGGCCTGACCGCCACGCATGGCGGGTTCTTCTGGGACGGCACCGGCGAGAACCCTTACGTGGATCTCCTCGCCCTGGCCGCTTTCATCGTCGCGACGGCGGATTCCTTCAACATGATCGGCGAAGCCGCCGTGACGGGCCGGCCGATCCTGGTCTTCGAACCCTCGGGGGGCCATTCTAAACTGGATGTTTACATGAGGGCCCTTAAAGCCCATGGAGTTGTGCATCCGTTCGAGGGTCGTCTTGAAGGACGGCCCTATGAACCCCTAAATTCAACACCCAAGGTCGCGAAGGCCATAGCCGAAGGGTTCAGGCGCCACCGCCGCACCCTCGGCCTGCCGGACATCGCCCTTTCACTGGAGACCCCCTGATGGCCCATTCTCACGCCAAGCTCATCATCATCGGCTCGGGGCCGGCGGGCTATACGGCAGCGATCTACGCGGCGCGCGCCCTTCTCGAACCCGTGATGATCTCCGGGTTCCAGCCGGGCGGCCAGCTCATGATCACCACGGACGTGGAGAACTATCCGGGCTTCGCCGACGTGATCCAGGGTCCCTGGCTCATGGAGCAGATGCGCATGCAGGCCGAGCATGTGGGCACCCGCATGATCTCGGACCACATCACCAAGGTGGACCTGAAGCAGCGCCCCTTCCGCCTCGAGGGCGATTCCGGCGAGACCTATACCTGTGACGCACTGATCGTCGCGACCGGCGCCCAGGCCAAGTGGCTCGGCCTCCCGTCCGAGGGCCAGTTCCAGGGCTTCGGCGTGTCCGCCTGCGCCACCTGCGACGGCTTCTTCTATCGCGGCAAGGAAGTCGTGGTGGTGGGCGGCGGCAACACGGCCGTCGAAGAGGCGCTCTACCTCGCCAATCTCGCGTCCAAGGTCACCCTGGTCCACCGCCGGGATTCCCTGCGGGCCGAGCGCATCCTGCAGGACCGCCTCTTCAAGCATCCCAAGGTCGAAGTGATCTGGAACTCGGCCGTCGAGGAGATCTGCGGTTCGGAGAACCCCTCCTCCGTCACCCATGTGCGGCTGAAGAACCTCGTTTCGGGCGAGGCTTCGGATTACAAGACCGACGGCGTGTTCATCGCCATCGGCCACAAGCCCGCGACGGAGCTCTTCACCGGCCAGCTCGACATGAAGGCTGGCGGCTATCTGCTGACGAAGCCCGGCTCGACCGAGACCAACATTCCCGGCGTCTTCGCCGCCGGCGACGTGACGGATGACATCTACCGGCAGGCCGTCACTTCGGCAGGCATGGGCTGCATGGCGGCTCTGGACGCAGAGCGCTATCTGGCTGCCCTGGAAGCGACCCAGGAGGCCGCCGAATAAAGTTTATTAACAACTGGTTAGTCCTCAGGCCGATTTCCTGTTGCATCGGACGCACGGCTCATAAGAGATAAGAGTTGCCTTGCGTCAGGAGCATGTGAGGCATGAGGGGAATGCCGTGGACTGGGATAAAATCCGGATTTTCTATACGGTCGCTGAAGCGGGAAGCTTCACCCGGGCCGGAGACGATCTGGGTTTGAGCCAATCGGCCGTCAGTCGCCAGATCAGCGCCCTGGAGCGCGAATTGAAGGCTCCCCTCTTCCATCGGCACGCGCGCGGCCTGATCCTGACCGAGCAGGGCGACCTGCTGTTCAGGGCCGCCCGCGACATGCGCATGCGGCTGGAAACCACGAAGGCGCGGCTGGTCGAGACGAGCGAGCG
>Ga0182740_1001914_pt1 | contig 13352 bp, 10 predicted proteins | sample eDN5th37CKraftBY_FD_128872 | JGI IMG/M metagenome (GOLD analysis project Ga0182740, IMG submission 128872) | Enriched backyard soil microbial communities from Emeryville, California, USA - eDNA 5th pass 37_C Kraft BY (version 2) (version 2) | ecosystem: Environmental > Terrestrial > Soil >...
GAGGACCGTCTTGCCGACGCCGGGAACATCCTCGATCAGGACATGCCCGCGACAGAGCAGCGCCACGAGTACGAGCTCGACCTCGCGCCGCTTGCCGATGATCACGCGCTCCACGTTATTCGTCGTCGTCTCGACGAGATACCGGATGTGCGAGCTTTCCATGTGCGTGGTGGAGATCCCTTCGTTGCGGAGAACCATGTGCGGCGGGACGTAGAGGCGGCAGAGCACATGCGGTTCTCCCTGACCCAGGGCAAGTATAGGCCGAAGGTGAGGCGAGAGACGTGAGAAAAGAGGCGTAAGAAAAGAGAAATGAGGGATGTGGTGCTGCGTCAGCGAGTCCACGGGAGTGGACGATGCACAAACCTCCACGGGTTCGATGCGCGATCACCGCCGGTGACTCTTTTCTCTTTCCTCCTTTTCTCACGTCTCTTTTCTCACTTCTCCTCCCCGTATACTGAAGGTCGAACATCTGCGCGTATCCGGCCTCGCCGGCTGAAGAAAGGCGAATCGTGAGCGCCACCGCCACCACCGCCCCGATCGATTCCCCAGCGACCACCACAACCAACGCGCCGGCATCCGGCGCGAAGCGGCCATCCGTCATGCTCGTGGATGGCTTCGGCCTCATCTTCCGCGCCTATCACGCCCTTCCGCCCACCCTCTCCACGGCGTCCGGCGAGCAGACGAACGCCGTCTACGGCTTCGCTTCGATGCTGCTCGACGTGATCGCCTCGCGGAAGCCGGACTACGCGGTGATCGCGCTGGAGGGCGGCAAGACCTTCCGCCACGACATCCTCGATGCCTATAAGGGCACCCGCGCCGAGACGCCGCCCGACCTGATCGAGCAGATCGACCGCGTGAAGGAACTGATCGCGGCGCTCGGCATCCCGGTCAAGCAGAAGGAGTCCTTCGAGGCCGACGATGTCATCGGCAGCCTCTCCCGGTCGCTCGCCGACGAGGGGTACGATGTCATCATCGTCACCGGCGATTCCGACCTCCTGCAGCTGGTGGAGGACCACATCGTCGCCGTCCTCCCCGGCACGAAGCGCTTCGGCGAGTTCCGCCAGTTCGACACCGAGGCCGTCCTCGACCGCTACGGCTTCGCCCCGGCGCTCGTTCCCGACTACAAGGCGCTCGTCGGCGACACCTCGGACAACATCCCCGGCGTGCCCGGCATCGGCGACAAGACGGCCAAGACCCTGATCGGCACCTATGGCGCGCTGGAGGACATCATCGCCAACATCGGGGAGGTGAAACCGCCGCGCGCCCAGAAATCGCTCGCCGAGAACGAGAAAACCGCCCGCCTCAGCAAGCATGTCGCCACCATCGTGCGCGATCTCGACATCGACCTCGACATGGAGGAGGCGAAGGTCGGCCGGTTCGACCGCAACGCCGTCGCCGAACTCTTCCGCACGCTCGAGTTCCGCAATCTCATGCAGAAGCTCCCGGAGTCCGACGAGGCATCGTCCGCCCCGGCGACCGACAGCGTCAGCGAGACGACGAAGGCGCATCAGGAGACCGTCGTCCGCACGACCGTCCTGACCGACGACCAGCTCGAGGCGATGATCGCCCGCATCCGCGAGGCCGGGGAGATCGCCCTCGACGTGGAGACCACCTCCACCGAGCCGTTGCAGGCGGACCTCGTCGGGATCGCCATCGCCGTCTCCCAGCACGAGTCCTGGTACGTGCCGGTCGGCCACATCACCGGCCAGAAGCTCGACGAGAAGGCCGGCGCCCAGCAGGCGCTGAACCTCGACGCATCAGAACCCGCCGCGCTCGACACCCGGCAGCTCCCGCTCGATCGCGTGCGGGAGAAGCTCGATCCGGTAATCGCCGATCCGGCGGTCCGGATCTACACGCACCACGGCAAGTACGACGAGCATGTCCTCATCCGCCACGGCTTCCACCCCGGCCCGATCGCCTTCGACACCATGATCGCCGCCTACCTGCTCGGCGACAGCTCGATCCGCCTGAAGGACCTCTCCTTCACCCGGCTCGGGATCGAGATGACCGAGATCACCGAGCTGATCGGCACCGGACGCAACCAGGCGACGATGGACACCGTCGCCCTCGATCTCGCCGCGCCCTATGCCTGCGGGGATGTGGAGTCGACCTTCGCGCTGGTCGCGCCGCTGAAGACCGCGCTGGAGGAACGCGAGCAGTTGCCGCTCCTGGAGGACATCGAGCTGCCCCTCGTCACCGTCCTGCTCGGGATGGAGGGCGGCGGCATCGCCATCGACACGGACGAGCTCGCCGAGTTCTCGGTCGAACTGGGCCTGCGCATGGGCGAACTGGAGCACGAGATCATCGAGCTGGCCGGCCGGCCGATCAACATCGGATCGCCGAAGCAGCTGGCCACGCTGCTCTTCGAGGAATGGGGCCTGCCTGCCGGCAAGAAGACGAAGACCGGGTATTCGGTCGATTCCGACGTGCTGGAGAACATCAAGGACCAGCACGCCATCGTGCCGCTGATCCTCGAGTACCGCACCCTGGCCAAGCTGAAATCCACCTACGTCGATGCCCTGCCGCTGGAGGTGAACCCGCGCACCGGTCGCGTCCATACCTCATACAACCAGACGGTCGCGGCGACCGGGCGCCTCTCGTCGCAGTACCCCAACCTCCAGAACATCCCCATTCGCACGGAGATCGGGCGCCGCGTGCGCCGCGCCTTCATCGCCGACCGCCGTCCCGAGTTCCGCACCTTCGAGCGGGCGACCCTGCTGGCCGCCGACTACTCGCAGATGGAATTGCGCATCCTCGCCCACATGTCGGGCGAACCGTTCCTCGTGGAGGCGTTCCGCAACGGCGACGACATCCACCGGGCGACGGCGGCGCTCGTCTACGGCGTGGATCTCGACGCCGTGACATCCGATCAGCGGCGCGTCGCGAAGACGGTCAACTTCGGCATCATCTATGGCATGCAGGCCTTCGGCCTCTCCCGCGACACCGGCATGAGCCGGGGCGACGCCCAGGCCTTCATCGACGGCTACTGGCAACGCCTGCCGCGCGTGAAGGAGTTCTTCGACGAGACGATCGCGCAGGGCGTCGAGCGCGGCTACGTCGAGACACTGCTCGGGCGCCGTCGCTACCTGCCGGACCTGAAGGCAAGCAACGGCGCACGCCGGGCCGGCGCCCAGCGGATGGCGATGAACATGCCGATCCAGGGCACGCAGGCGGACATGATCAAGATCGCGATGATCGACCTGGAAGCGGCGTTGAAGGAAAGCGGCCTTCCCGCCCGCCAGGTGCTCCAGGTCCACGACGAACTGGTGCTGGAGGTGGACGAACCGGCGCTGGCCGACGCGGCGAAGCTGGTGAGCGAGAAGATGATCGGTGCGCTCGAACTGAGCGTCCCGGTGCTGACCGAAGTACGGACCGGCCTGAACTGGGAGGACATGCGCCCCCTCGTGCTCGACTGAGCCCACCGTCTCGCTCGCCGTGGCGCCTGCACTGAGGATGGCGGGGCGGTGGTCCGGTGGCCCCGCCCTGCGACGTGGTTCGAGACGGCATGCGGGAACCGGTCGAACCACTTCGTCGGGCGAACGCTCGGGCCACTGGTTCGCCGCTCCCCGGTGCCGGGGTCACGTCACGCGAGACGATGCACAGAGTGCTGTCCAGGCCGGCACTCGTGCCACCTCCCGGAGGGCCGCCTACTCCGCCTCGCCGAACCAGCGACCCAGCGCTTCCGGCAGTCCGGTGTCGCTCCCCTCGCCCACCCAGGCCACATGCCCGTCTGGCCGGATCAGCACGGCGGCCGGAGCGTCGACCGTTCCGATCACGGGAAGCTCCCACCGCCCTGAATACATGGCATCGACCAGTCGGACGCGGTCTGCCCACGCGCCAGCCTCCAGACTCCCGGGCGTTCCGAGGTTCAGCAGGACCGGTCGCGCCGCATGCAACAGCGTGAAGACGCGCGTGGCCTCCCCGTCGACGGCGATGTCGAGGTCCGGCATCCGCCGTCCGAGCAGCGGATGCCCCTCGCCGAGGTCGTACCGGATGTCCAGGCCGGACTGCATGCCGGCGAACCGCTTGCGCGGCTCGTCCATGCCCAGCATCGTAGCGACGGAGTCCCGCAATGCCTCGGACCGGGGACCGGACCGAAGCAAGGCGACCTGCGCGAGCGAGTTGCGCACCACCTGGGCGCCGACCGGATGCCGTTCGGCGTGATAGGTGTCCAGCAGTCCGTCCGGCGAGATGCCCTTCACCACCTGCGCCAGCTTCCAGCCGAGATTGACCGCATCCTGCACGCCGAGGTTGAGCCCCTGCCCGCCCGTCGGATAGTGGATGTGCGCCGCGTCCCCTGCCAGCAGCACCCGGCCCCTCCGATAGGCTTCGGCCTGCCGCGCCGCATCCGTGAACCGGGAGATCCACGTCGGCGAATGCACGCCGAAGTCGGTCCCATAGAACGAGACCAACAGGTCTCGGAGGTCCTGCAGGGTGGGATCGCCAATGTGGCCGGGCGTCGCCTCCGTCAGCATCACCCGCACCGTGCGTCCATCCTCCATCCTGCTGAAGCCCCGGATGCCGCGCTCGTCCTGCTGCATCCCCCACACCGGCTCCTCGGCCAGTTCCACCTCGGCGATGAGGTGGCTGACCGTGGCATCCCAGCCAGGGAACCCGATCCCGGCAGTCTTCCGCACCATGCTCCGCCCGCCGTCGCAGCCGACGAGGTACTGCGCGCGCAACGTCCCGCCGTCCGAGAGCGCCAGCGTTACCCCGTCCGCGTCCTGCGCGAGTCCGGTCGCGTCCGTTCCCCGCAGCACCGGCACACCAAGCTCCCCGATCCAGTCCGCCATGATCCGCTCGATGCGGTTCTGCCACAGCGCCAGCCCGTAGGGATGACGGGTCGGAAAGTCGCTGATATCGAGGCGAATCCAGCCGAACCCCGCCACCTGGGCCGGAGTGCCGGCAGAGAGAAACCGTTCGGCGATCCCACGCTGGTCCAGGACTTCGATCGTCCGCGCCTGCAACCCGCCCGCGCGCGACCCCGCGAGGTCCGCGCTGGGCCGCCGTTCGATGACGGCGACATCGACACCCGCCAGCGCAAGCTCGCCCGCCAGCATCGTCCCGGTCGGCCCGGCCCCGACGATTGCCACCGCCACCGCTGCCGACAGCGACAACCCATCGCTCTTCTCCATCGTGCGGCCCCTTTCGCTCCCGCCCATCAGGACTCCCGGATACCCTGCCGGAGCCCGGTTCGACGCCGCTGCACGCCTCTCCGGGCTGTCATCGAGACGACTCTAGCGACCGGATTGGCACTCGGCAACCACCGAGTGCCAACTCCCCTTTGTCATGGTGCTTCCAAAGCGATACTATTGAAGCAACGGCTCCCCTGAAGGGAGCTTCCCTCCGTTGAGGCCACGTCATCGCACCATTCCCAGGAGAACCGGGCACATGCCAACGTATGCCTATCGCTGCACGGCCTGCGCTCACGAGTTCGAGGCGGTCCAGAAGATGAGCGACGATCCGCTCACGACCTGCCCCGAATGCGGCGCTCCCATCAAGCGCGTCATCTTCCCGGCCGGGATCGTCTTCAAGGGCGACGGCTGGTACATTACCGACAGTCGCAAGAAGCCCGACGCCAAGGCGAAATCTGCCTCCGCATCGGACGGCGGCGAGAAGTCTGACTCGTCCGGCAAGGCGTCCTCCGAGGGCAAGGAGAGCGCGCCGGCACCAGCAGCCGAAGCAAAGCCGTCCAAGGCCGCCGCCGATTAGCATCTCGTCACCAAGGACCCCTCCCGTGCGCCAGACGACCGATCGCAACCGGAGCCAACGCTTCCAGCCCGCAACCGCCCCGATGGTTGCCGTGGCCGTGGCTGCCGTCGTTTGCGCGCCCTGTCCGCCGGATCGCCCTTCGGCCTCATGTTGATGGGGACGCGGCCCTGCACCGCCGCGTCCCCATCACCCCGGCCAACCCGCCGCTGAGCCCGATCGACGACCGGCCGCTGGCCGCCATCGTCTATCCTGCCCGCAGCGGCACGCGATTCCCGATCCTATCGGACAGGAGACCTGGTTCCGTGAGCGAGCCCTTCACCTCCCAGACCACGACGACAACCACCACCATCGATGCCGCATCCGGCAACGGCTTGCAGCTCTACAGCACGCTCAGCCGCCGCAAGGAGCCCTTCGTCACCATCGAACCGGGCAAGGTCCGCATGTACGTCTGCGGCGTCACCGTCTACGACGACGCCCACATCGGCCACGGCATGTCGGCGATCATCTTCGATGTCATCCGCCGCTATCTCCTGCACAAGGGGTACGAGGTCGATTTCGCCCGCAACTTCACCGACATCGACGACAAGATCATCAACCGCGCCAAGGCCGATGGCATCTCCGCCGACGACCTGACCAGTCGCCTCATCGCCGAGTGGACCGTCCAGATCGAGCAACTGAACATCCTGCCCGCCACGATCACGCCCCGCGCCACCGAGGAGATCCCGGAGATCGTCGCCATGATTGAGGGGCTGATCGCCAAAGGGCATGCCTACGAGAGCCAGGGCGATGTCTACTTCCGCGTGCGCACCTTTCCCGGCTACGGCAAGCTGAGCCATCGCAACATCGACGAGCTGGTGTCCGGCGCCCGCATCGAGGTCAGCGAGCTGAAGGAAGACCCGCTCGACTTCGCGCTCTGGAAGGCCGCCAAGGCCGGTGAGCCAAGCTGGCCGAGTCCCTGGAGCGCAGGCCGTCCCGGCTGGCACATCGAGTGCTCCGCCATGTGCACCCATCACCTCGGCGGCGTGGTGGACATCCACGGCGGCGGCTCCGACCTCATCTTCCCGCACCACGAGAACGAGATCGCCCAGTCGGAGGCCTTCCTCGGGGAGGAGCCCTACGCCCGCTACTGGCTGCACAACGGCATGCTCCGCCTGGACGGCGAGAAAATGTCGAAGTCGCTGGGGAACGTGGTCTGGCTCTCGGAGATCCTCGAGCGCGGCTTGCAGGCACCCTTCCGCCTGATGATCCTGCAGTCCCACTACCGGCAGCCGGTCAACTATTCCGAAGACGTGCTCGATGCGTCGCGCGCCGGCATCCAGCGGCTCCGGGCTGCCCTCGCGGCGGCGAGCAACGATGACGTCCGCGACGAGGAGCTCGACCGCCTCACCGCCTCGGCGCTCGCCGAGTTCGAAACGGCGATGGACGACGATTTCAACACACCGGTGGCCGTCGCCGTCATCTTCGGGCTGGCACGCGCCATCAATCGCGCTGCCGCCGCCGGCGCCGATGTGCGGGACGGCCAGGCCATGCTCCGTACCCTGCTCGACATCCTCGGGCTCGACCTCGGGAAGCCGGGCCCCGAGACGACCGACGCCGCCCCCTTCATCGACCTGCTCGTGCAGACGCGCACCGACCTTCGGAGCAACCGCCAGTTCGCCCTGGCCGACACCATCCGCGACCGACTCACCGACCTTGGAGTAACCCTTGAGGACACCGCAACGGGGACAATCTGGAAACTATCGCGATAACCGCTCCTCCGGCGGCAATCGCCCGACGGACGGCAGTTCCCGCCCGGATCGCCCTGGCGATTCTCGTGGCCCCCGCCCCTCCGGACCGAACCGTCCCGGCTCGCGTCCCGGCAGCGGATCGCGGCCCTCGGGCGGGCAGGGCCAGCGCCGTCCTGCCGGCGGCGGGCCGCGCCCGCCCCGGCAGGACGGTCGCGGTGGTGGTGGCGGTGGCGACCGCGGACGGTCGAACCGGCCCCTGCTGACGGTGCGCGGCGATCCCCTCTTCGGGCGGAACGCCATCCTCGAATCCCTGCGCGCCGGGAAGCGCAAGACCTCCCATCTCTGGATCGCGGAAGGGCTGCGGCCCGATCCGCGCCTGGACGAGATCCGGTCGCTCGCCGAAGCGGCGGAGATCGAGATCGAGGAGGTGCCACGGCCCATGCTGGACGACCTCACCCAGGGGGCGAACCATCAGGGCGTCCTGCTCGAAGTTGGCGACTACCCGTACGCCGACCTCGAGGACATCGTCGAGCGGGAGGGCACGGTGCTGGTGCTCGATCACCTGCAGGACCCGCAGAACTTCGGCACCCTCCTGCGCGCCGCCGATGCTGCCGGGGTCGCCGGAGTCGTGATCGCGTCGGACCGCTCGGTCAGCGTCACCCCGGCGGTCGTGAACGCCTCCGCCGGCGCGGTGGAACACCTGCTGGTCGCGGAGGTCCCGAACATCGGCCGGGCGCTGGACAAGATCGGCGAGTCGGGCCGCTGGATCGTCGGGCTGGCCGGGGACGAGGGGTCGACCGACCTCTTCGCCACCGACATCCCGACGCCCGTCGCGCTGGTCGTCGGGGCCGAGGCCGATGGCATCTCGGCGGGCATCCGCAAGCGATGCCAGGTGATGGTGAGCCTGCCCATGCTGGGCCGGATCGAGTCGCTGAACGCCGCGACGGCGGGCTCCATCGCGCTCTACGACATCCTGCGCCGGGAGCGCGAGGAGGCTGCGGAATCCTGACCGGGCGGAATTCGCCCCGATTTGCAGCCGGGGTGCCTTTCGCCGTAGAATGACCGGGCTAATGCCCTGTCCGCACTGGTTTGTGCGCCTGCGCGCCGGTGTGGACTTTTGTGCTGATTTCACACGCATCATGCGTCAGGTTGGAAGGTTCTCTCCATGAAGATCGTGCTCCGCCAGGATGTCCCCAAGCTCGGGGAAGCCGGCACCATTCAGACCGTCGCCAACGGCTACGCCCGCAACTACCTGATCCCGCAGGGGATGGCGGTCGTCGCGACCGATGGCGAGATCAAGGTTGCCCAGCACAACCTCGCCGTCAAGGACCGCAAGATCGCGCGCCAGGAAGAGCAGCAGAAGTCGCTGGCCGAGAAGATCCAGGGCACGAAGCTCGCCTTCACCGCCCGCGCCGGTGAGTCCGGGCGCCTCTTCGGCTCGATCACCGCTGCCGATGTCGCCACCCAGCTCTCCGAGAAGGTCGGCGAGGAGATCGACCGCCGCAAGATCGTGCTCGACGAGCCGCTGCGCACCGTCGGCGATCACACCGTCACCGTTCATCTCGTCGGCAAGCTTCGCCCGCAGGTGACCGTCACCATCAATGCGGAAGAGGTCGCGGACGAGCCGGCCGCCGACTCCGACGCGGAAGCCGAAGCCGTCGTCGCCGAGGAGATCGAGGAGGCGTAATCGCCACCTCGGTGCCTCCTTCACGCTCGTACCAGGACGCGGGGCGGCCCGCACGCTCGTTCCTCACCCGAACCACCGTTTCGGATATGCCGCCCCCGCCGGTCTATCCCTCAGAGGGAGTCCTCTGAATGGATACTGTCATCGAGCGTCTCCCACCCCACAATATCGAGGCCGAACAGAGCGTTCTCGGCAGCCTGATGATCGATCGCGATGCGATCATCAAGGTCGCGTCCTACCTCAAGCCCGAGGATTTCTACATCTGGGCGAACGGGACGATCTACCAGGCCATCCTCGATCTCTATAACAAGCGCGAACCCACCGACCTCCTCACCCTCTCCGATGAGCTGAAGAAGCGCGGCGTCTTCGATGATGTCGGCGGCGATGTGTACCTCACGACCCTGATGGGCGTCGTGCCGGTTGCCGTGCACGTCGAGTACTACGGGCGCATCGTGGAGCGGCAGTCGACCCGCCGCCGCCTCATCCAGGCCGGCTCGGAGATCGTCGGGATCGGTTTCCAGGACGCGCTCGATACGGAAGAAGCGCTCGACCAGGCCCAACGCCAGATCCTCGAGGTCTCCCAGCAACGCCAGACGAAGGACTTCCAGTCCATCGCCGACGTGCTGGACCGCTTCTTCGACCAGATCGAATACCTGCAGCAGCACCGCGGCGAAGTCGTTGGCGTGCCCACCGGCTTCACCGACCTCGACCAGCTGCTGGGCGGCCTCCAGCGGTCCGACCTCCTGATCCTCGCCGCCCGGCCCAGCATGGGAAAGACGGCCTTCCAGCTGGGGCTCGCCTATGGCGCCGCCGTCCAGCACAAGCGCACGGTCGGCATCTTCAGCCTGGAGATGGCGGCGGAACAACTCGTCCAGCGCCTCCTCTCCACCGAGACCGGCGTCGATTCCCACCGCCTCCGGCTCGGCATGATCGACGACAACGAGTGGGATCGCGTCTCCCGCGCCTTCGGGCGGCTGGCCGAAGCCAACATCTTCATCGACGACGCGGCCGGCGCCACCGTGATGGACATCCGCTCGAAGGCGCGTCGCCTCCAGGCGGAGCACGGCCTCGACCTGCTCATCATCGACTACCTGCAATTGCTCTCCGGCCGCCGCACCGATAACCGCGTGCAGGAGATCTCGGAGATCTCGCGCGGGCTGAAGGGGCTGGCCCGCGAACTGAACATCCCGGTCATCGCCCTCTCCCAGCTCTCCCGCGCCGTCGAGACGCGCGCCGATCACCGGCCGATGCTCTCCGACCTCCGCGAATCCGGATCGATCGAGCAGGACGCCGATATCGTGATGTTCATCTATCGGGAGGAGAAGTACGACGAGAACTCGGAGAAGAAGGGCATCGCGGAGATCATCGTCGCCAAGCACCGCAACGGCCCGGTCGGCACCGTAAACCTCCGTTTCTTCGAGCGGACCGGCCGCTTCGCCGATCTCGAGCTGTATCGCGAGCCGGAGAACTGATGCCTTCTCCCCGCAGCGCCTCGTCCGGTCCCGCCGGCGGCATCCTCGTTTCCGTCGACCGGACCATCGCTATCCCGGCGGCGTTCTTCACCGATGTCCTCCCGGAGATCACGGCGATCGAGGAACTCCAGGTCACGCTGGCCGTCTTCCGCCTCCTGGCGGACATTGGCGGGGTCGAGCAGCCCATCCCGGAACGCGCGATCCTGCGCGATCGTCTGCTGCGCCTGGCCATGCGGGTGGAAGGCAGCCCGCGCGAACCGGACCGGCGGATCGCGAAGGGGCTGGACCTGGCCGCGGCGCGGGGCACCCTGCTCCGCCTGGACGTTGGGGCAGGGCGGCGCGCGACCGTCTGGTACTATGTCAACACGGTCGAGAACCGGAGCACCCTCGCCGCCGTCGAACGGGGCGCGATCGCACCACCGCAGGCCCTGTGGGCCGAGGATGCCGACACCCCGCCCGAGATCCACATCGAGCGACCGAACGCCTTCCGCCTCTACGAGCAGAATATCGGCGCCCTCACGCCGCTGATCGCGGACCAGATCATTCGCGCGATCGAGGAGTACCCGGCGGACTGGATCGAGGACGCGATCGTTGAAGCGGTTTCGTACAATCGTCGCAGCTGGCGCTATATCACCCGCATCCTCGAAAGCTGGCAGACGAACGGGCGCGGCGAACCCGGCGCCTAGGAACCAGAGCAGAACCATGAAACGACTCGGCGACGTGATCCGCACCCTTCCCGTACCCCCACCCGATCCCAAGTTCAGCGAGTCGATCAAGCTCGCCAACCGGGATCGCGGCCGCGTCCGCTGCCCGATCTGCAACGACGCCGGCTACCTGCGGGCCGATGTCCCGGTGGGCCATCCGATGTTCGGGCGGCTCTTCGAGTGCGAATGCAAGAAGCGCGACCTCGAAGCGCGCCGGATGGAGGACCTGCACCGGCTCTCCAACCTCGACGCCTTCACCGAGCATGACTTCGAGGACTTCGACCCCGATATCCCCGGCCTCGGCGAGGCGTACGATGCCGCCGTCAGCTTCGCGCAGGAGCCGGGGCATCGCTGGCTCTTCCTCTATGGACCCTGCGGTGTCGGCAAGACCCACCTGGCGGTGGCCATCGCCAAGTACGCGATGGAATACACCAAGATCAACGCCTACTTCGCCGTGGTCCCGGACCTGCTCGATCACCTCCGTGCGACCTTCGACCCCAATTCCGGCACCGGCTACGACGAGCGTTTCGCCCAGATCCGCAACGCGCCGCTCCTCGTCCTCGATGACCTCGGGACGGAGAGCGCCACACCCTGGGCGCGGGAGAAGCTCTACCAGCTCATCAACCACCGCTACGTCGAGCAGATGCCGACCGTCATCACCTCGAATGTGGACCAGCGCAAGGTCGACGAGCGCATCATCTCCCGCATCCTCGATCACCGCCTGACCCAGTACATCGAGATCGACGCCGCCGATTTCCGCCGGCCCGGCGACCCACGGCGAGCGCGCGGCCAGCGACGCTGAGCCATCTCTGCGGAAGCCCTCAGGTACGCCCCGTATGCTTGCCCATGCGGGGCGTTGTCGTGCCCGGCGCCCAACGGGCCATCTCAGATCCGTCCATTCGCGAAGGAAGCGAATGAACCATCCGGACTAATCCGCACGTAGGAGCGGTCAGGAGTGCAGCACAGGCCCCCGGAGGCCCCATACCGCTCGGTAGAATGCTCCCTGTGTGCGCCATTCCCGGCCAGGGGAGGAAAGAAGGCGATGGTACACTTCCTACGCAGATCGATATTGGGCTGCATCCTCACGAACCGCTGGGGCACTGCATGAGCAATCTGGGATGGCTGCTGGAGCGACTCGCCGATGTCCGCTCCATCATCGACATCCTTGTCGTCACCATCATCATCTACTGGCTCCTGTGGGTGGCCCAGGGGACGCGTGCGCTCCATCTCATTCGCGGGATCGTGACGCTCATCGTCCTGTTGCTGCTGCTCGGCAACATCCTGAACCTGACGACACTCCAATGGTTGCTGAGCGCCATTTCCCCAGCCCTGATCGTCGCGGTCCCGGTCATCTTCCAGCCCGAACTCCGCCGGGCGTTCGAGCAACTCGGGCACACCAGCGCCTGGATCCGCAATCCCTTCCAGACCCAGGACGAGCCGGAGGCGGACAAGGCCATCGACGAGATCGTCCGCGCCGCGGTCCAGCTTTCCCGCCTCCGCTACGGCGCCCTGATGGTGATCGAGCGGGAGACCGGGCTCCAGGACTACGTAAGCAAGGGCGTGATGCTCAACGCCGACATCTCCCGTCAGCTGCTGATCAACATCTTCTTCCCGAACTCCCCCCTGCACGATGCCGCCGTCATCATCCAGGGCGACCGCATCCTCGCCGCAAGCGTTGTGCTGCCCCTGACCGACAACATCTCCGCATCCAGCCAGCTGGGCACCCGCCACCGCGCCGCCATCGGTATCACCGAGGAATCGGACGCGCTGGCCGTCGTCGTCTCGGAGGAGACCGGCCAGATGTCCGTCGCCCACTCCGGCAGGCTCATCCGCAACCTCGACCAGGATCGCCTGCGCCGCGTGCTGCGAACGCTCATGAAGCTCGAAGGGCGGACGGATGTCCCGAACGCGGGCAACTCCCGCGAGAAGCGGGGATCGTTCTTCCCGTCGTTCCGCTCACCCTCTGCATCGAAGAACGGCAGTTCGCCAGCCGTTCGCCCAACTCCGGACGTCAGCCAACGGGAGCGCGACCCCGCGCAAACGCGTTAGCCGC
>Ga0182740_1001918_pt1 | contig 13321 bp, 12 predicted proteins | sample eDN5th37CKraftBY_FD_128872 | JGI IMG/M metagenome (GOLD analysis project Ga0182740, IMG submission 128872) | Enriched backyard soil microbial communities from Emeryville, California, USA - eDNA 5th pass 37_C Kraft BY (version 2) (version 2) | ecosystem: Environmental > Terrestrial > Soil >...
CACCGAGGGCGGGATGAGTATGCCCAGCGTGCCGCCCGCGGCGATGGACCCCGATGCCAGTTCGCGGCTGTATCCCAGCCTGCGCATCTCGGGATAGGCCACCTTGGACATGGTCGCGGCGGTGGCAAGGCTCGAGCCGCATACCGCGCCGAAGCCGCCGCAGGCCACGACGGTGGACATGGCCAGGCCTCCCTTGCGATGGCCCAGAAAGGCATAGGCGGCGGTATAGAGTTCTTTGGACAGTCGCGCGCGAGTGATGAAGTTGCCCATCAGGATGAACAGCGGCAACACCGAAAGCAGGTACTGGAATCCGCTTTCACGGACGACCGCTCCGGTCATTGCATAGGCCGACGGCCAATTGCGCATGATTCCGACGCCTACAAAGCCCACCAGGGCCATGGAGAACGCCACCGGCACGCGCAGGAAGATCAGGGCCAGCATGGCCGCGAAGCCGATCAGCGCTTCAGTCATGGGCGGTCTCCCTGTGCAAGTCTTTGTACAGCAGGCCCAGTTGCACTGCGGTATTGATAAACAGCATGATGCTCATGAAGTAAACGACCGGAGCCAGCGGCAGCCCCAGCATGGTGGTTTGGTCGCCATATTCCAGGGCCGATTCGGCCTGGCTCCAGCTGACCACGGCCAGCAGGGCGCTGATCCCGGCGGCCAGCAGGTGCGTGGCGGTGTTGGCGACCCGCGCGCCCATTTCTCCGAAGGGAAGCGGCAGCAGGTCGACCACGACGTGCTCGCGTTTCATTGTGGCCAGTACGATGCCGCAGAAGATGACTCCGACCATGAGTATCTCGGTAAGCTCGACCGAACCCATCACCGACACATTGAAGACATAGCGGCCCAGCACGTCGGCGAGCGTCAGCAGGGCCAGGGCGGCCATGCATAGCTCGGTCAGGCGGCGCAGGCCGGCAATCAGCAGGGAGAATATGGGTTTCATGATTTATGGCTTCGTGGCGGTGGCGGCGCGGCGGGCGCGCCGTGGATCTGCGGAAGTCGGTAGATGGAAATCAGCTGCCGCTTTCCAGCTCTTTGAGGTTGGCACGGAAATCCGCAAGCGCAGCCGGCCCGTCGATGCCCTTGGCCTTGGCGGCTTCCAGCCAGGCCTGCTCGAACTGCGCCGTGCGTTCCTTCACGGCGGCGATGAGCTCGGGGCTGGCCTGGTGGATGGCCACGCTGTGCTCCTTCAGCGTCTTCATGGCGGCCACGTCGGCATCGCCCCAGGCCTTGCCGCCCATGCGGGCGATGTGCTCTCCAGACAGGCTGAGCAGTATCTTGCGGTCACCCTCGGAAAGGCGGTCGAACGCGCCCTGGTTCATGATGATGCCGTGCACGTCGGCATAAAGCCCGCCGGGGAATACCGTGGCGTGCTTGACGACTGTGTCGAGGCGGAAAGAGGCGATGGACTCGGGCGGGAAGAGCACGCCGTCCACGACCCCGGTGCTTAGCAATTCGTAGGATTCGGGCGCGGGCTTGACCACCGCGTTGACATTCAGGGCCTTGGCCAGGTCGGCCTGTATGCCGCCGCCGATGCGCAGTTTCAGGCCATCGAAGTCTTCGATGGTCTTCACTTCTTTTTCGGTGGTGTAGACGCCGCCCGGCCCGTGGCCGTATATGCCCAGAAGCTTGATGCCGCGATGCTCGTTGGCGCCCTGCAGGTACTTGTCGTAGGTGCGCCATGCGGCAACGGAGGTCGACTCTGCCGTGTTGCCCGAGAAGGGCAGGACGGCGAACTTCATCAGGTCGAAGCGGCCGGGGTAGTAAGAGTACGAAATGAACGCCAGGTCGACCACGCCGTTGCGCACCGCGTCAAGATGCCCCACGGGGTTGGTGACGGGTTTTGTGAGGAAGTTGATCTTGACGCGGCCCTCGGTGGCTTTCTCGACTTCTTTCGCCCAAGGCATCATGAAGTTGGAAACCAGGATATGCGTATGGGGAATCCAGGCGGAGAAAGTCAGTTCGACGGGCTTGTCGGCGGCTTTGGCGGGGCCGGCCGCTATGGCGAGGGTGGTCAGGGCGACACCCAGCAGGCGAGAAATCCAGGGGTTCTTCATGGGAAGTTCCTTTCTTTGGTGGTAGAGGGACAGCAAAAGCAGGGCGTCATGATGCAAGCGCCCTTTCAATCAGGGTGACGATGTCGCCGTCGTGGCACATGCCCAGGCGGTCGGCGATTGTAGTGACAAGGGGAGGCCACTGTGCAAACTGTTGCTGAAGCGCCGGCTTGAGCTGGAAGCTCAGCCCCGCGTCGGCCGACGGGCCGTAGCGCGAGCGCATGGCGGTTATCAGTTCCGACACCTGGATGCGCTGGGCAGGAAGGTTCCATGCCCGGCCTTCAGGAAGGCGGCTGCTTTCGACTGTGGCTGCCTGCATCAGGTGTTGGGTGCAGGCGGGCAGCGAAAGCAGCCACATCCAGCCGTCGGGCCCTATGGGGCAGTCCCAAGGGCTTCCTTCGGCGAGCGCGCGGATGAGCATGCTGGCGAACGATGAAAGGGCGGTGTCGGCGGTGGCCGGCCGAGCCACCACAGTGGGCAGGCGGACGGCGCGGCCGTCGAGCCAGCCGCGGCGGCTGTAGTCGGCAAGCAGCAGCTCCATCATGCGTTTTTGCGTGCCGTAGCTGAGCGTGGGCGCGGGCGCAGTGTCGTCATTAACCTGGTCGGGCAGGGGCGCGCCGTATACGCCGATGCTGCTGCTGAACACCATGACGGGGCATTGCCCCTGCCGCCGCAAATGTTCAAACAGGGCAAGGGTGCACTGCAGGTTGACACGCAAGCCCAGCGAAAAATCTTCTTCGGCGCGCCGGCTGGTAATGGAGGCCAGATGAAAAACGGTATCGGGCGTGCTTGACGTGGCTTCCGCAAGCACGGTCTTGTCGCACAGGTCTCCTGCGACCAAGTGCACGCCGGGCGCGCCATGAAAGGCATGATGTTCGAATGCGTGATCGGCAAGCGTCAGGCTTTGCAGGCCGCCCGTTGCCAGGCGGGACGCCAGGACGCGGGCCAGAGCCTGGCCAATATAGCCATTGGCGCCCGTAAGCAGCACGTTCTTCATTGCAGCACCCCGCAGTCGCGCAGGGGCTGGCACCAGGCAAGATTGTCCGCAGGCATGCCGCGGGGCTGGTATTCGCAACCCAGCCAGCTGTCGTAGCCCAGGCCCGGCAGGGCCGACACGCCTTCCAGCAGGCCGTGCAGGCCCAGGTCGGGTTCGTGCCGGCCCTCGGCGCCCGCAATCTGCACGTGGCCGATCCAGCGGCCGCTTGCGGCCACGGTCGAGGGCACGTCGAGGCCCTCTTTGACACAGTGGTAATAGTCGAATTGCAATCGCAGGCGTGGTGAGTCGAACAGGTTCAGCACTTCTATGGCCTGTTCGGGCAGGTGATAGAAATAGCCTGGGGCATCGCCGCGGTTGAGCGCTTCAAGCGTCAGCACCAGGTCGTCGCTTTCGGCCAGCGCCAGCGCATGGCCGAGGTTGCGGCGCAGAGCGTCCATGCAGGCTTCGCGAGCCATGCCGCTTATGTCTCCGGCCATGACGTGGATGCGGCGACAGCCGGTCGCCTGCGCAACGGAGCGGGCCTGGTCGAACGCCTGCTGGAATTGCGCCTGGGCGCCGGGGATGGCCGCCCAGCCCAGGCGCCCCCGGCCTGGGCCGATGGGGGTGTTGATGAGGACGAGCGATTGCTCCGCATCGTGCAGGAGCCTGGCATACCAGGCGGGTGGATGATCGTAGGGCAGCAGAATTTCCACGCCGCGGAAGTCGTCGCGCGTCGCTGCCTCGAAGCGCTTGCTCCAGTCGAGATGCCGATAAAGCCAGCTGAGGTTGGCACAGAGCTGCATTGCGCCTAACCGTCGACCTGACGCAGGAAGGCGTCGCGCTGCCGGGGCAGCACCACGCTGACCACGGAGGAGAGTTCGGCCTGTGCCAGGCCCAGTGCGTCGGCCAGGCGAAGCATCTGCTGCACGCTGGCCGTTACGGGCATGGGTGCGCCGCTTTGCCGGGCATTGGCGATGACCGTGTCCACGTCCTTGAGCATGGTGGACAGCGCGCCGATGCTGCTGGGGGAAGGGTCGATCATGCGCGGGGCGAATATCTGCAGGGGTTTCGAGTCGGCCCAGCCGCCCGCCAGCGCGGGCGCGAGCTTGCGCACGTCGATGCCGTTGCGCTCGGCGAAACCGATGGCCTCGGCCAGCGCCACGACGGCGGCGGCCACCAGGGTCTGGTTGCACAGCTTGGTGGCCTGGCCGGTGCCCGAGGGCCCCATGTGCGTGATGTTGCCCGCATAGGCGCGCATGGCCAGCGATGCTTGCGGAATATGGGCTTCGTTGCCGCCCGCCATGATGGCCAGGGTGCCGGCTTCTACGCCGGGCACGCCTCCCGAGACCGGGGCGTCGATCCAGTCGGCGCCATTGGCCTCTGCCAGGCGGGCCGCCATGAGTCGGGTGGCCTCAGGGTCGATGCTGGAGTGGTCCGCCAGCCACTTCAGCCCGCTCGCCTGCGCCACGCCTTCGGGGCCGAATACAACGGCTTCAACCGCCTTTGAATCGAACAGGCATACCAGTACGCCATCGACGTCCTGGGCGGCTTCGCGCGGATGCGCCACCACCTGGGCGCCCAGGGCGGCCAGCGGCTGGGCCTTTGCCGCCGAGCGGTTCCATACTTTTACTTCATGGCCTGCCGCTAGAAGACGCCGCACCATGGCGGCGCCCATCAGCCCAAGACCGCAAAATCCAAGTTTCATTTCAAGCGTCCTTGTTGGTTTCAAGAGGCCACTCGGCCGCACCCGAGTGCGTGACTGCGCCTTCGTGGGTAGAGCCGACCAGGCGTGCATATTTTTCGAGTGCGCCGGCCAGGCGCTCGCGGGCATAGGGCTTCCATTGCGCTTTGCGCGCGGCCAGCTCTTCGTCGGAGACGTGCAGCTGTATGCTGCCGCGCGCTGCGTCTATGGTGATGCGGTCGCCGTCGCGCACCAGCCCGATCGGCCCGCCCGCGGCCGCCTCGGGGCTGGCGTAGCCGATGCACATGCCGCGCGTCGCCCCTGAAAAACGGCCGTCGGTAAGCAGCGCGACTTTCTCGCCATTGCCCTGGCCGTAGATGGCGGCCGTGACGCTGAGCATCTCGCGCATGCCGGGGCCCCCCTTGGGGCCTTCATTGCGTATGAGCAGTACATCGCCGGCATCGTAGGCTTGCTGCGACACCACGCTCATGCAGTCTTCCTCGGTTTCGAAAACACGCGCGCGGCCGTCGAAAGAAAGGGACTTCAGGCCCGCGATCTTGAGCAGTGCTCCATCGGGACACAGATTGCCTTTCAGGACCACGAGGCCGCCCGAGGCGTGTATGGGCTGCGCGGTCTCGCGCACGATGCGTCCGTCGGCGCCGGGAAAGCGCGCCAATGCGTCGGCCAGGGTTTCGCCGGTGATGGTCAGCGCGTCGCCGTGCAGGTGGCCGCTTTTCAATAGCGAGTTGAACACCACCGGCGCTCCGCCGATGATGTCGAGGTCGCGGGCCAGATAGCGTCCGCCGGGCTGCAGGTCGGCGATCAATGGGGTGCGGTTGAACACCTCGGCCAGGTCGTCCATGGTAAAGCGGATGCCCGCCTCGTGGGCGATGGCGGGAATGTGCAGGGCCACATTGGTGGAGCCGCCCGTGGCGGCCACCGCGGCGGCGGCATTCTCGAGGCTTTTGCGGGTGATGAGGTCGCGCGGCAGGGGCCCGCCCTTGGCCAGGATCTCCATGACGCGGCGCCCGGCGCGGCGGGCCAGCGCGTGGCGCTGGCTGTACACCGCCGGCATGGTCGAAGAGCCCAGGAACGACAGGCCCAGGGCCTCTGCCACCATGCCCATGGTGTTGGCGGTGAACTGGCCCGGGCAAGAGCCCACCGTCATGGCGCATGTATGCTCGATGCCGTGCAACTGCTCCAGCGAAATGGCGCCGGTCTGGTAGCGGCCCACGCCTTCGATGGCGGTGAGCACGGTGTTTTCGGTGCCGTCGGGCGAGTAGCCGGGCAGCATGGAGCCGCCGTAGATGAAGACCGAAGGCACGTTGAGGCGGACCATGGCCATCATGGTGCCGGGCAGCGTCTTGGCGCAGCCGCCCAGGCCTATCAATGCGTCGTATGCATGGCCGCGCACCGCCACTTCCATGCTGTCGGCGATCAGCTCGCGCGAGATCAGGCTCATGCGCATGCCGTCGTGGTTCATCGACGTGCCGTCGGACACGGAAATGGTGTTCATCATGACGGGTACGCCGCCGCCCTCGGCAACCCCCAGCCGCGCGCTGTCGGCCTGGGGGCCCAGCGATTTGGAACAGGGCGTGTTGTCGCCGGCGGTGCCGATGATGGCCACCATGGACTTGGCCAGGTCGTCATCGTCTAGGCCGGTGGCGCGAAGAAAGGCGCGGTGAGGCGTGCGGGTGGCACCCTCGGTAACCATTTTGGAGCGATGTTTTGTAAGCATGGGGTAATGAACTTGATGATTGATCGGAAGATTCAATTGGCCAGGTCAAGGCGGTCGAACACCCAGGAGACGTCTTCCTGGATGTATTGGCGCGCCTTGCCAAAATCGCCGGCGCGCAGCGCTTTTACCGTGGATTCATGCAACTGGTCGGCCGGCTGTTCTTTCGTGTGCAGCAGCTCGCGGGTTTCACGCAGGTAGGCGCCCGACTGCAGCCACAGGCTTTCGATCAGGGCAAGCATGACGGGCGACTGCGCGGCGCCATAGATGGTGAAATGAAAGAGGCGGTTTTTTTCAAGGCTGCTGGCAACGCCTTTGGGTGTGCGGCGCGCCTGGGTGATTTCACGGGCCAGCTGTTCAAGCTGAGCCAGCGCCTTTGAACCCAGGTGAGGGCCGGCCCATTCGGTGACCATGCCTTCTATCAGCACGCGGGCGCGGCGTATGTCGTGCAGGCGCGCTTCGGTGATGAGCGGCACGCGGGTGGTGCCGTTGGGCAGGGGTTCGAGGCCTTGCTGTGCCACCAGGCGCCGCAGGGCTTCGCGCACGGGCATGGTGCTGGTGCCCAGGGCGTCGGCCAGATACTGGATTCCAAGCACCTGGCCCGCGCGATATTCGCCATGCATGAGCTTGTTGCTCAGGGCCTGGTACACCGCTTCATTGACGGATTGCCGGACGATGGGTTGAAAGGCCTCGAGCGGATCGCTTGTACGGGAGGCGTCGGGATTTTTCAATTGGGCTCTGGGAAATGGATGCTGGCAGGCAAGTTAAAAAAGTGATTTTTGATCAAGTCTAAGAGCGAGCTTGCCGGACAGCAATAGAGGAAACCCCTATCGCGTCGCCGCCGGAATCGGAAGCTCGTCCAGGCCCTTGAATTCCTGCAGCGAAAAACTGGTGTGGGCCTGCCGGACGCCGGGCAGCCGATGCAATTTGCGCTGCAGCAGTTCGGAATAGCTGTCGAGGTCTCGGGCAACCACCATCAGCAGGAAGTCGGCCGCGCCCGCTATGCCATGGAACATCACGACTTCGGGGATGGCGCGCACCGCCTCGGCAAATTCCACAGAGCGCGCTTCATTCTGGAAATCGACGCTGATGCTGACGAAGGCCACGACCCCGTAGCCGAGGCCGCGGCGGTCGAGCCGCGCATGATAGCCCGAGATCAGCCCCGATTCTTCCATGCGCCGGATCCGGCGCCAGCAGGGCGACTGCGATATGCCCACCCTTTGCGCCAGTTCGCCGGTGGTGAGCCTGGCGTTTCGCTGCAGTTCTTCCAGCAGCCTGTAGTCGATTTCGTCCAGATCGGTTTGCATAAATATTCCTTTACCTGGTTGATTATGGACCAAATTATGCTTGATGAAAAAACGCCTTGGTACAACTCGCTTGAATATATAAACTTGTTTGCATAAATTTAATGCCATTTGACGATAAAGTTCCAGACCATGTCCCTGTTCACCCATGTGCCCGCCTATCCGGGCGACCCCATCCTGTCGCTGATGGAGTCATTCCAGCGCGATGCGCGCCCCGAGAAAGTCAGTCTCAGCATCGGCCTGTATTTTGACGAGGCCGGGCGCCTGCCCGTACTGGACTCGGTGCGTCAGGCGGCTCAATTCCTGGCCGCGAACGTGGAGCCCTGTGGCTATCTTCCGATGGAGGGCCTGGCTACCTATCGCCAGTTGGTACAGAACCTGGTGTTCGGCGCCGGGCACGAGGCTGTGCGTGCGGGGCGCATTGCCACCGTGCAGACTCCCGGCGGCTCGGGCGCGCTGAAGGTGGGGGCCGATTTCATCAAGCGTTATTTCCCCCAGGCCGAAGTGTGGATCAGCGATCCCACCTGGGATAACCACCTGGCCATATTCGAGGGCGCGGGCTTCCGCACGCATGGCTATCCCTACTACGATGCCTCTAGCGGAACCCTGTGTTTCGACCGGATGCTGGAGACGATACGCGGCCTGCCTTCGGGCAGCGTGGTGCTGCTGCATGCCAGTTGCCACAACCCAACCGGCCTCGACCTGTCGCGCCAGCAGTGGGGCGCCTTGATTCCCGTCATCGTCGAGCGCGGCCTGATTCCCTTCGTGGACATGGCTTACCAGGGCTTTGGCGACGGTCTCGACGAAGACGCCTGGGCGGTGCGGGCGCTGGTCGACGCTGGCGCCCAGGCCTTCGTCGCCAATTCCTTCTCCAAGAATTTTTCGCTGTACGGCGAGCGTGTGGGCAGCCTGAGCGTGGTGTGTACGGATCCGGCCACGGCCGATAATGTGCTGGGCCAACTTAAGGCCACGGTGCGCCGCAATTATTCGTCGCCCCCCGCGCAGGGCGCGCGCCTTGTCCAGCATGTATTGCAGTCGCCCGAGCTGGCCGCCAGCTGGGACGCCGATCTGGCGGACATGCGCGCACGCATCAAGGACATGCGTGCGCGGCTGCACCAGGCCTTGCATGCCCATTTCGGCGAACGGCGCGACTTCGGATTCCTGTTGAGCCAGCGCGGCATGTTCAGCTACACAGGCCTTACCGAGGCGCAGGTCGACGGGCTGCGTGAACAGCATGGCGTATATCTGGTTAAATCAGGCCGCATGTGCATGTCGGGCCTGTCGCGCGACAATGTCCAATACGTGGCCGATGCCATCATTACCATACTGGAGGAAGACAAATGAATACTTCACGAACTTCCGCCGGCGAGGGGGCCGGCGAGACAGAGCGCATCGTGGCCGAAGAAAAGGCGCAGCTCGATTTCAGCCAGTCGATGAGCTATGGCGACTACCTGCACCTCGATGAAGTACTGGGCGCCCAGCATCCGCTTTCGCCCGCTCACGATGAAATGCTGTTCATCATCCAGCACCAGACCAGCGAGCTATGGATGAAGCTGATGCTGCACGAGCTGGCCGCCGCCACGAAGGCCGTGGCGGCAGACCAATACGCCGACAGCTTCAAGATGCTGGCGCGCGTTTCGCGCATCATGGAGCAACTGGTCAGCGCCTGGACGGTGCTGTCCACGATGACCCCGCCCGAATATTCGGCCATGCGGCCCTATCTGGCCAGTTCCAGCGGTTTCCAGAGCGCGCAGTATCGTTGCATCGAGTTCGCCCTGGGCAACAAGAATGCGGCCATGCTCAAGCCGCATGCGCACCGGCCCGATCTGCTCGCCCGGGTCGAGCAGGCATACCGCGCGCCCTCGCTGTACGACGAATCGCTGCGGATGCTTGCGCGGCACGGGCTTTCCATTCCTGCCGACCACCTCGAGCGCGACTGGACGCAGCCCTATGCCGCCAGCCCCGAAGTCGAGGCGGCCTGGCTGGCGATCTATCGCGAGCCGCATGCCTACTGGGATCTTTACCAGCTTGGCGAAAAGCTCGCCGACATCGAAGACGCCTTCCGCCTCTGGCGCTTCCGCCATGTCACCACGGTCGAGCGCATCATCGGCTTCAAGCGGGGCACCGGCGGAACGGGGGGCGTCAGCTATCTCAAGAAGATGCTGGACATCGTGCTGTTCCCCGAAATATGGACAGTCCGAACCGCGCTATGAGGCCGGCTTCAGGCGGTACGCTGCCTCTCGAAGAGCGTGAGCGCGAGTATTCGCCCAGTTCGTGCATAGGCGGAAACTATGCGCCCCACTTGGACGAGTACGCGTGGCGCAGTGCTGCCGCGCGGCAATGCGCGACAAGGCATCTCGAGCTTTCTTATGGCGACGGCGCGGCGCATCGGCTCGATCTGTTCCTGCCCGCACCCACACACACGGGGCAACCTCCGCCGCTGTTGCTGTTCATCCATGGCGGCTACTGGCAAGAGCTTTCCAGGGCCAGCTCTTTGTTCGCCGCGCCCGACTGTACCGGGGCCGGCGCGGCATTTGCGGCTATCGACTACACGCTGGCGCCGCAAGCATCGGTGCATGACATCGCGCTTGAGTGCCGCCGCGCCTTGCGCTGGCTGCATCGGCATGCCAAAGAGCTGGGTTTCGATCCGCAACGCATCGTCGTTGCAGGCAGCTCGGCGGGCGCCCACCTGGCCGCCATGTGTTGCCTGCGCGGCTGGAACGGCACAACCGACCTGCCCAATGGCGTGCCGGCGGCCGCCGTGCTGGTTTCCGGAATCTACGATTTGCAGCCGCTTGTCGGCACCAGCATCAATGAGGCCTTGTCGCTCGATCCGGCCGGCGCGCTTGCGGTCAGCCCTCAATTGCTTTGTCTTGAAGGGTTTCCGCCCACCGTCGTCTGCTGGGGCGAAATCGAAACCTCTGAATTCAAACGCCAGGGCAGGGAGTTCGCCAAGGCACTGAAAGAGGTGGGCGCCCAGCATCAGCCCTGCCTCGAAGCGCCCGGCCGCAATCACTTCGACGTCATTCTCGATCTGGCCCGCCCCGGCACACGGTTGGGCGACGCCACCTGGGCACTGTTTTCATCGCTTTCATTCACCCCTGTTCGGAGAACATGATGAGGCAAGTAGTCGACGTCGGGTTGCCATCCCTTGACCAGCCGTTTTCCTGGGCCACCAAGGCCAGCGGCAACATGCTGTTCACTGTCCATGGCCCGGTGCGGCCGGACGGAAGTATCGATACGGGGCCTGTCGAGCAACAGGCCCGCCAGACCTTCGGCAATCTGCAGCGGGCCGTGCAGGCCGCGGGCGGCACGCTCGACGATGTGACCCAGGTGCTGATCTACATGACCGACGTGGCCGACATGCCCGTCATCGATGCGGTGTATCGCGAGTTCTTCTGCGCGCCTTATCCCAACCGCGCAAGCGTGGGCGTGGCGGCACTGGTGGTGCCGGGCATGAAGCTCGAGGTCGTGGCTTACGCGATGGTTCCCTAAGGCTTCGAAGCCCAGGGCCTTCAGGGCGTCGCCCCGGGTTTCAGGGCTCGCCGGGGCACGCTGTGTTTGTGTTGCTCCGGCCCCACAGAGGGGCGGCTTTCCTCCCAAAGTCCCGAAATCGGCGTAATCTACCTCGCCGTGCGAAGATTGTGTGTCCATGCGCATTGTATGGGCCGCTTTGCGCCCGACTGCCTCAGGGCCCAGGGATACTTAAGTGACTTTCGCGTGATGACCGCTGCACCGCTTTCGACGGACACCGCCGGCGTCCCTGCGGCCGCCGCGTCGCCGCGCTTTGCCGCCCAGCTGGCCTCTGCCTTGCTGCCCGGCGAACGGCTGCGGGCCTGCCTGGAAACCGACCTCGACGAGCGCTTGCGCTTTGCCGACGGACTCATCGCCGTTACCGACCGCCGGCTGCTGGCCTTCGATCTGCGCAGCGCATCGTGGCAAAGCTGGCCGCTGCAGCAGGGATTGCGCCTGGAGCACCTCGATCATGCCGGCGTCGGCCGGCTGGAACTGTTCGATGCCGAGCGGCGGCTTGCCTGCTGGCGCTACACGCTGCAACGCAATAGCGCGGTGCTGGGCGTCATCGCCGAATTCGACGCATGCCGCGAGGGCCTGGGCAATGACGTCGCGGCCGACGGGCAGCGAACGACCCACGAGGCCTGTCCCCGGTGCCAGGCGCCGCTGCCGCCGGCCCAGGACGAATGCCCGGCGTGCGCGGGCGGAGCCGAAGAAGCGCCTTCGACCTGGACGCTGCTGCGTCTCTGGCGTTTCGCGCGGCCCTATCGGGGCCGGCTGCTTGCGGGGTTTGCGCTGACGCTGGGGTCGACCGCCGCGACGCTGGTGCCGCCTTACCTGACCATGCCGCTGATGGATCGGGTGTTGATTCCCTTCCAGAATGGCGTGCCCATCGATTGGCGGCTGGTTGGCATGTATCTGGGCGGCCTGCTGGGCGCGGCGATACTTGCCTGGGTGCTTGGCTGGCTGCGAACCTATGTCCTGGCGGCCGTTTCCGAGCGTATCGGCCGCGACTTGCGCACCTGTACCTATGAGCACCTGCTGGGCCTGTCGCTTCAATACTTCGGGGGCAAGCGCACCGGAGACCTGATGGCGCGGCTGGGCAATGAAACCGACCGGATCAATATTTTCCTGTCGCTCGACCTGCTCAATTTCGCCACCGATGTGCTCATGATCGCCATGACCTCGGTGATATTGTTCTCGATCAATCCGTGGCTGGCCCTGGTCACGCTTCTGCCGCTGCCCATTATTGCCTGGCTGATCCACCTGGTGCGCGAGCGGCTGCGTACGGGCTTCGAGAAGATCGACCGCGTCTGGGCCGAAGTGACCAATGTATTGGCCGACACCATACCCGGCATTCGCGTGGTGAAGGCCTTTGCCCAGGAAAAGCGCGAGGCCGAACGCTTTCGCGCGGCGAACGAGCACAACCTGGCAATGAACGACAAGCTGAACCGCACCTGGTCGTTGTTCACGCCGACGGTGACCCTGTTGACCGAGATGGGCCTGCTCGTGGTCTGGGTATTCGGCATCTGGCAGATTGCCCGCGGCGAATCTTCCGTGGGGGTGCTGACCGCCTTCCTTGCATATATAGGCCGCTTCTATACGCGCCTGGATTCCATGAGCCGCATCGTGTCGGCGACGCAGCGGGCGGCCTCCTCGACCAAGCGCATCTTCGACATCCTTGACCACGTCTCCAGCGTGCCTGAACCGGCCAAGCCGGTGCACCTGGAGAAGGTCGCGGGCCGCATCGAGTTGCAGCGGACCAGTTTCCGCTATGGCACCCGTTCGGTCATCAAAGATGTGAGCCTGGCCGTGCGGCCAGGGGAGATGATCGGCCTGGTGGGACATTCGGGATCAGGCAAGTCGACCCTGGTCAATCTGATCTGCCGCTTCTACGATGCGAGCGAAGGGAAGGTACTGATCGATGGCGTCGACGTGCGCTCGGTGCCGGTCGCTGAATATCGCCGGCACATCGGTCTGGTGCTGCAGGACCCGTTCCTGTTTTTTGGAACCGTCGCCGACAACATCGCCTACGGCAAGCCCGAGGCCACGCGG
>Ga0182740_1001919_pt1 | contig 13318 bp, 8 predicted proteins | sample eDN5th37CKraftBY_FD_128872 | JGI IMG/M metagenome (GOLD analysis project Ga0182740, IMG submission 128872) | Enriched backyard soil microbial communities from Emeryville, California, USA - eDNA 5th pass 37_C Kraft BY (version 2) (version 2) | ecosystem: Environmental > Terrestrial > Soil >...
ACGGGTCAGGCCGACGGCCTCACGCTTGAACTCTTCGCTGTATTTTTTCCGCTGTGGCATGACACTCCTCCTGCCCCATCATGGGGCCTAACTGAAGTGTCCGTGCTAGCGGGGGTGAACCCCAGTTCCTGATGCTGCGGAAAAGTGGAAGGTGCATCACAGGACTAGGCGGGAACACGTCGTGCCTGAGGTGACGCTTTATCTTTTCTTCAGCTTGATGACTGCGAAAGCACATGGAACATGATGGCTAAGAGCCTCTGCCATGCAGGACGTCGGTACAAATGACGAACAGGCTTGATGTATCAGGCTTTCATCGCAATGAGTCAGGATGCGATGGGCGCATGTCCGTGCATGCCGATGCATGGGAAGCTGAACACTGCATAAAAAAATCGCGCCCAAAGGCGCGAATCTTGAAGCTGGATTATGTGAGTTCGTCGGCGGGAGAGAGCCTGATGTCGCCAACGCGGGTACATGGGCAACTGCCATAGGCTAATATCCGCGCGCTTCGAAACTTTTGCTTTTTCCGTTGACGCCTTTTGCGGATTCTGGCGATTCACTGGTGGCGGTGCTTCCAGGAGTCGGGCACAGGGACAGTGTCCTCCGGCGCTTCACCTCCTGATCGTTATGGCTTCAGAAATCGACAACGACACGCCGGCCGCGGATAGGCTGCACATCGGTGAGTGCCTGGTGGTGCTGTCCTCGCGCGAGGTGCATGCGCCGGGTGCGCGCCGTCCGGTACGGCTGACGCCGAAGGCGATCAACGTGCTACTGGTGCTGGCGCAGCATGCGGGGCAGGTGGTTACGCGCGACGAGTTGTTCGCACAGGTGTGGCCCGACACGCTGCCCACCAATGACGTGCTGACGCAAGCGGTCACGCAGCTGCGCAAGGCGTTTGGTGCGCACAATGCCGCCGAGGGTGCGCTGGCCTATATCGAGACCATTGCCAAGAGCGGTTATCGCTTGATGGCGGCCGTGGTATGGGAGCCGGTGGAAGCGGAGCTGGATGACGACCGGTCTGCGCTGGAGCCGCAGGCCGCGTCATCGACGGAGCAGGAAGCCGACCTGCTCACCGAGCCGTCGAGCCGCAATGCCTGGCGCAGGGCAAGGCGGCATGTGTTGCTGGTGCTTGGGTTGGTGCTGTTGTGCAGTTGCGTGGTGATGGCGTGGCTGCTTTGGCGGCGACCGGCCGTGGAGACGTTGCCAGAGGCGGTCACCAGCGATGGCACCCGGGTGATCGGCAGCCCCGAGCGTCCCTATCGCCTGATCACCGCTACCGAGGGTTTCGAGACCTGGCCGGCGTTGTCGCCGGATGGTGCATTGGTGGCCTATGTCGACGAGCGCGATGGCGCCTCCATCCTCAAGATGCAGGGTACCGGCAGCAATGCCGCGCCAACGGTGTTGGTGCAGGTGCCCGAAGGCATGCAGGACCGTTTCCCGGCATGGTCGCCGGATGGACGTGAGATCGCCTTCGCCCGTTTCGGCATGCAGGGGCAATGCGAAGTGCTGGTGATGGGCGTCACCGGCGGCAGCATGCGGCGTGCGACGCGTTGCGATGGCGCCGACATGCTCAGCTTCGACTGGACGCCGGACGGGCGCGGCCTGGTATTTGGTTCCATGACCGGCCCCTTTGGGGCGCCGGGTATTCGTGTCCTCGATCTGGCTTCGGGGCGCTGGACGGCGCTGGAGTACAAGCATGGGCCGGATGATTTCGATTACGCGCCGCGCTATTCGCCCGATGGCGGACGTCTGGGTTTCGTGCGCAACCCGCAGGTGGGCGACCTGTGGATGATGGATGCCGATGGCAGTGACGCCCGGAGGCTGACGGGGGATGCCGCCGAGATCCGGGGCTGGAACTGGCTGGGCGACGGGACGATGGTGTTCGGTCGACGGGTGGACAGCGAATCGCGGCTGTATCGCCTCGACGTCCGCTCGCGCACTTTGCGCGACATGGGTGTGGACGATGCACAGAGCCCATCGGTGGCGCGGCTCGGGCACATGCTCGCTTTCATGCAGCGGCGCCCGCAATTCGGCCTGTTCAAGGTGTCGTTGGAGGGGCATGGGCACAAGGAGCGGTTGTTCGCTTCCTCCGGCCGCGATACGCAGCCGATGGTGTCCCCGGATGGACAGCAACTGGTGTTCACATCCGACCGCTCCGGTGCGTTTGCTTTGTGGTGGGCGCGACTGGATCAGCCCGGATCGTTGCATCCGCTCGAAGGCCTGCGGCCGGAAACGCGACAGGCTCCGGATTGGTCGGTCGATGGCCAGTATCTGCTGGTAAGCGGCCGCGATGATGCCGGCCACACCGGTATCTACGAGGTGCAGCCGGAGCAGGGGCAGTGGAAGCGCCTGCCGGTCCCGGTGGCGGAGCCTTTGCAGGCGATCCACGGGGCGGAGCCAACGCGGGTCTACGTGATCGAACGCGACTCCGCCAACCGGATGGCGCTGGGCTTGTTCGATCGTTCGCATGTGCCGTGGCGACGACTGGCCAGCGTGCAGGGTGTTTCGCAGGTGCGTTACGACCGCAGTGGTCGAAGGGTGCTGTTCACCCGGCTGGCCGGCGGCGGCTTGTGGCAGGCCGATGCGGACCTGTCCGCGGGCAGCATCCGCGAACTCCATCCGTTGCTGCCGACCCGCTGGCGTTATCGTGCCTGGGCAGTGGCTGGCAATGGCGTGGTGGAATATCTGCATGGCGATGCCGATTGCCCGGTGCGCCTGAGCCGTCTGGATGGCCCGGAGCAGGTACGCAGACGTTGCCTGGAACCCGATGCCTCCAGCAGCAACAATGGCCTGAGCATCTCGCCCGACGGTGGCGCAGCCTACATCGCGCTGGCGGTGAGCGATGGTACCGACATCGGGGTGATGGATGTGCCGGACGAACGGCCGGCATCGTTGCTGGGCATCCTCAAATGGTTGCCAGCGTTGAGAAAAATGGATTCGTGATTCCTTCGTCCGGTTCTCCTGAAGAATTCGGAGCGATCTCGTGGAACCTTCCTGACGGATGATGCCAAGGCTGGCAAAACCATCGGCCATTGAAGGCAAACAGATGGTGTGTCATGCGGCAGTTGTCCTGGGTCGATCGCGGACAGGTGGTTTCGTTCGAAAAGCAGTACGAGGATGGGCCGAGACCGAATTGCGTGGGCGTGGCGCGGCTGGGCAGCTTGCAGACTTCCGGAACCGTGTTCACGGTTTGGATGCAACTGCGCGGCAGTGCTTGGGTCGAGTCCAAGGAAGGCAAGTTCCGTCTGTACCAGCGCGAGTGGATTGCATTCGAGAAGGAATCGCGGCCGCTGATCCAGGCCGGACGCGACGGCATCTGCATCGGCGTCGCACTGGATGCCGATGCCCTGCGCATGCTCGGCACGCTGGCCGACTGCAGCCTCTATACCGGGCGCGGGCACATGGGCCGTGGCGAGGTACGGATGGCGCTGCGGCTTTGGCGCGAGGCCCAGGCCAGTGGTGGCGACGCCCAGGCGCTGCGGCCGTTGCTGCTGCACGTGGCTTCGCTGCAACGCATCCTGTCCGACGGCGTGCAGCGCTGCCCCGGCCGCTCGCGCCTGCGCAAGCGCCAGGTGTTCGGCCGCATGCAGCGTGCGCGCATGTACCTGGAAGGCAACAGCCACCGGGTGGTACGGGTCGGCGAGCTGGCCGAGTTGACCAATTTCTCCAGTTGGTACCTGTCCAAGACCTTCCAGAGCCTGTACGAGGAAAGCCCGCAGTCGCTGTCCGCGCGCCTGCGGCTGGAGCGTGCGGCGATGCTGTTGCGCGACACCGACATGATGATCGGCGAAGTGGCCGTGGCCAGCGGTTTCGACAATTGCTGCAGCTTCGCCCGCGCCTTCCGTACGCGCTTTGGCGTTCCGGCCAGCCGCTACCGTGAATGCGCCGGAATCCTGCCGCCAGATTCGGCAAAGTCTGCCGGTGGTTCGCGCAAACCCATCGCTTCGGTACGAACGTAACTTTCAGGGGTGTTTAACACACCACTAACGTAACCGGAGAGATTGATGAAATTCCGTACTCCCGCAATGCGGCTGGGCCTGCTCCCGGCCGGCATCGCGATCGCGTTGACCCCTGCCTTCGCCTCGGCGCAGGACAGTGCCCAGGGCACCACCGACCTGGACCGCATCCAAGTCACCGGCTCGCGCATCCGCCAGGCCAGCATGGAAACCGCGCAGCCGGTCATCGCGCTGCAGCGTGCCGACATCGAGAAGCAGGGCTTCACCAGCGTCGCCGACATCGTGCAGAACCTGGCTGCGACCGGCTCGCCGGCGATCAGCCGCGCCGATGCGTTGTCCTCCGGTGAAGAAGTGGGCGGGCAATACGTCGACCTGCGCAATCTGGGGCCCGAGCGCACCTTGGTGCTGCTGGACGGCAAGCGCATGGGCGTCAGCTCCGGTGGCTACACCGACCTGGCCTCCATCCCGACCTCGGTTATCGAGCGCGTCGAAGTGCTGACCGATGGCGCCTCGGCGATCTACGGCTCGGACGCGATCGCCGGCGTGATCAACATCATCACCCGCAAGAACTTCGATGGTCTGGAAGCCAGCGTCTACCGTGGCCAGTACGGCCAGGGCGATGGCGACAAGGAAACCTACAACTTCGTGTACGGCCAGGTTGGCGAGCGCGGCTCGCTGACTTTCGGTGCCGAGTACAGCAAGGAAAAGCCGGTATGGGCCAAGGATCGCCGCTTCAGCCGCTCTCCGAACGGCCAGTGGCACCCGGTTCCCAGCGGCGATGACGCCAATGGCTGGTCGGCCGCTTCCAACAAGGGCATCCTGATCGACGGCGACGACAACTGGTACACGCTGAACGATGGTGGCGATCCGAGCCAGCTCGGCGATTACCACGAAACCGATTTCCCGGATTTCACCAATCCGAGCCGCGAGATGTGGCTGCAGACGCAGATGGAGCGTCGTTCGGTGTTCGCCAACGGCAACTTCGACCTGACCGACAACATCCGCGCCACCGCCAGTGCGCTCTACACCAAGCGCAACACGCTGCAGCAGATCGCCGGCTATCCGTACCAGTCCGAGGTCTACGAGACCCCGCTGTCGGCCGACAGCATCTACAACCCGCTGGGCGAGGAAGCGCACTTCATCCGCCGTACCTCGGAAGTGCCGCGCCAGACCGAGTCGCAGCTGGAAACCTTCCGCTTCAGCGCGGGCCTGGAAGGCTCCTTCGAGTTCGCCGACAGGTACTGGGACTGGGACGTGGGCTACGTCTACAACCAGAACCACGGTGTCAAGACCGGTACCGGCAACCTGTTCATCCCGAACGTGCAGAATGCGGTCGGTGCGTCGTTCATCGACGCCGACGGCATTGCACGCTGCGGTACCGCGACCAACGTCATCGCCGGGTGCACGCCCTGGAACCCGCTGCTGCCGTACGGCTCCACCGGTGAGGGTTCGCTGAGCGATCCGGCGCTGCAGGCCTACCTGTTCCTGCCGAGCCACGACACCTCCACCACCACTACCAAGGTGTACAGCGCGAACCTTTCGGGCTCCGTGGTGACGCTGCCGGCTGGGGACCTGGCCTTTGCCGCCGGTTACGAACACCGTGAGGAAAGCGCCGAGTACAGCCCGGACGCGCTGCTGCAGTCCGGCCTGAGCACAGACCTGGCGGGTGGCCCGACCAAGGGCGGCTACAAGCTCGACGAGTTCTACCTCGAGCTGAATGTGCCGATCCTGGCCGACATGCCGTTCGCCCGGGAGCTGTCGCTGGACATGGCCGGCCGTTACTCGGACTACAACACCTTCGGCAACACCGTGAACTCCAAGTTCGGCCTGAAGTGGAAGCCGATCGACGACTTGCTGGTGCGCGGCACCTACGCCACGGGTTTCCGTGCGCCGACCGTGTCCGACCTGTATGGCGGCACCTCGCAGACCTACGATTCCTACACCGATCCGTGTGATTCGAGCTTCGGTTCGGCTGCCCGCAACCCGGCGGTGGCCGCCGCGTGTGCCGCCCACGGCGTCCCGGCCGACTTCCGCCAGATGACCTCGGGCGGCGCCACCGCCACCGGCCCGGGCGCGCAGTCCTACAGTGCGTTCGAATCCGGTTCCAACGACGAACTGCTGCCGGAAACCTCCAAGACCTGGACGGCTGGTCTGGTGTACAGCCCGAGCTACGTGCAGGGTCTGGACTTGAGTCTGGATTGGTGGAAGATCCGCATCGACAACGTGATCGCGGGTGAGTCGGTGACCTCGATCCTCAACCAGTGCTACGTGCTGGGCATCGATTCGGCCTGCGAGCGCTTCACCCGCAGCACCGAGGGCCGCGACGTCAACCAGGTCGACAGCGTGACCCGCACGCTGATCAACGGCGGCTACCAGGAAACCTCCGGTTACGACCTGGGTGTCCGCTACCGCCTGCCGGAACTGGCGATCGGCAACTTCATGATCGACTGGAAGACCACCTACGTCGATTACCTGGAGTACCGCCGCGACAACGAGGCCAGCACTCCGATCGAGCAGTCCACCAGCTGGGCCGGCAACTTCCGCGTGCGTTCGAACCTGAACGTCGATTGGAGCTACGGCGACTTCGGTGTCAACTGGGGCGTGCGCTACTACTCGGGCATGAAGGAAGAGTGCGCTTACGACGAAGAGTGCAACCTGCCGGACTTCAGCTCGCCGTACACGCAGCTGTCGCCGACCCGCAAGGTGGGTTCGAACACCTTCCATGACGTGCAGGTGCGCTACAACGCTCCGTGGAATGCGACCATCGCTGTCGGCGCGAACAACGTGTTCGGCCATGAAGGCCCGGTCATGTACAGCCAGCCGAACTCGAGCTTCTCGTACTACGGTGGCTTCGACATCGGTCGCTTCGTCTACGCGAAGTACACCCAGCGCTTCTGATCCATCGAAGCCTGGTGCAGGACGAAAAGGGTGGGCCGCAAGGCCCACCCTTTTTCTTTGCCGTGCCCGGCGAGGCAACGGAATACCTACCGGTATCGCTCGGTCACCATGGATTTCGCCGGACCCCAAAACGAAACGGCCGCGTCAGACGCGGCCGTTCGGCAGTAGTTCCGTGAGATGCCGCCTCATCAGGCTTCCGCGGACAACCCTGCGTACTCGTTGGCCAGGTCGCGCCAGCCGTCGAGCCTGGACAATACGCCGGTGCGTTCCAGGTACTGCTCGTCGATCGGACTGCCGCTGGCCAGCGCGGTGGCCACGTGCACAGCGCCGCTCACCCAGAAGCTGCGCACGTTCGAGCGCTGCGGCTGCAGGTGGAAGGCGACGGCTTCGATGATCGCCATCGGCAGGCCCCACAGGCCCAGCAGGTAGGCGCCGGCCTCGGCGTGGCCGGGGCGGTCGTCGCCTTCGGCCAGCGCTTCGCGCTCGTTGCGCACCCCGGGCAGCAGCAGGCCGATGTCGGCCAGCAGGGCTGCGGTCGCGCCCAGTTCGGCGCTGCTGGCCGGCAGCATCTTCGCCGCCAGCCGCGAGGCCATCAGGGCGCGGGCCTGCAATGCGTTGCGCTCGGCCGGGGAAATGGCCGGCACGGCGAACACTTCGCTGGCCAGCACCAGGTCGCGCAGGGTGGACAGGCCCAGCCGGGTCACCGCGCCGCGAAGGTCGGTGATCGAGCGGCCGCTGTTGAAGAAGGCCGAGTTCGACAGCTGCAGCACCTTGGCGGCGATGGCCGGGTCGGCGGCGACCAGCTTGGCGATGTCGGTGGCGTCGCTGTTCTCGTCCTCCTCCAGCGCCTGCATCAGGCTCAGGTACAGGTGCGGCGGCGAGGGCAGCTTCTCGATGCGGCCGATGGCGCTGCTCAGGCGCGGGCTGTACAGCAGGTCGCGCAGCTCTTCCAGGCTGGTCAGGGCGTCGAGCAGCACTTCCGGCGACAGCGGCAGCGGCAGGAAGCGGTGGGCGACGCCGATGATGCGGGCGGCGGGCGCGCGCTGGCTCTGCGCGGCCTCGATCAGCGCGATGCGGATCGTCTCCGGGCGCAGGGTGCGGATCTGCCCGAGCAGGGTGGCCGGGGTGAGGTCCGGCAAGGCCGGCGCGACGATGACCGCATCGACCGTGCTGGACGCCACCGTGGCAATGGCGGCATTGCCGTCGGCAACGCCCTGGACATGCCATTCGTCGCCCAGGTCGGCGATGTATTCGAGGAGTTCGGCCGACAGATTGGCATCGTCGCCGACTAGCAGGATACGCAAGGCACATTCCCCCAATGGAACCGCTCGACCATCATGTGGACGGGCCGGAAAATCTGGCCGCCAATGTAGCCGAATGCCCCGGCAAGGTCATGTGCCGGGCGGATGAAACGTGATCGTCGGCACCGGTACCGCCCGGGGCGGTACCGGTGCGCAGGGCTCAGCCCTGCTTGGCGACGAAATTTTCGTGGGCCTGGACCAGGATGCGCTTGGCCTCATCGGCGCCGCCCCAGCCTTCGATCTTGACCCACTTGCCCTTTTCCAGGTCCTTGTAGTGCTCGAAGAAGTGGCCGATGCGCTCCAGCCAGTGGCTGGACACCTGGCCGATGTCCTCGACGTGGGCATAGCCGTTGAAGATCTTCGGCACCGGCACGGCCAGGATCTTCTCGTCGCTGCCGGCCTCGTCGCTCATCTTCAGCACGCCCACCGGGCGGCAGCGCACCACCGAGCCGGGTACCAGCGACAGCGGCAGCACCACCAGCACGTCGGCCGGGTCGCCGTCGCCGCACAGGGTGCTGGGCACGTAGCCGTAGTTGCAGGGGTAGCGCATCGGCGTGGACAGGATGCGGTCGACGAAGATCGCGCCGGAGTCCTTGTCCACCTCGTACTTCACCGGCTCCGAATCCTTCGGGATCTCGATGATGACGTTGATTTCTTCCGGCGGGTTCTTGCCCGCGGAGACGAGTTCCAGGCCCATGCGCTGCTCCGAATCGTGCGTTTGACAGAAAGGCGGCATTCTACGCCTGCTGCTGGTGCGGCGCACCAAACGATATCGGTGGACGGGACGGTGTGGTTCCCGGCCGCTCCCTTCCCCCAGGCGGGGGAAGGGAGCCGGGTTCCGGGGCGCCTTACAGCAGGGGCACCAGCAGCAGCGCCACGATGTTGATGATCTTGATCAGCGGGTTGATCGCCGGGCCGGCGGTGTCCTTGTAGGGGTCGCCGACGGTGTCGCCGGTGACCGCGGCCTTGTGCGCCTCGCTGCCCTTGCCGCCGAAGTGGCCGTCCTCGATGTACTTCTTGGCGTTGTCCCAAGCGCCGCCGCCGGTGGTCATCGAGATCGCCACGAACAGGCCAGTAACAATAGTGCCGATCAGCAGGCCGCCCAGCGCCTTCGGCCCCAGCAGCAGGCCGACCACCACCGGCACCACCACCGGCAGCAGCGACGGCACGATCATCTCCTTGATCGCCGAGCGGGTCAGCATGTCCACAGCCCTGTCGTACTGCGGCTTGCCGGTGCCCTGCATGATCCCGGCAATCTCGCGGAACTGGCGGCGCACCTCCTCCACTACCGCGCCGGCGGCGCGGCCCACCGCTTCCATCGCCATCGCGCCGAACAGGTAGGGGATCAGGCCGCCGATCAGCAGGCCGATGATCACGGTGTGGTCGGACAGGTCGAAGGCGAAGGTTTCGCCGGGGTTGGCGGCCTGCAGGTTGTGGGTGTAGTCGGCGAACAGCACTAGCGCGGCCAGTGCCGCCGAGCCTATCGCGTAGCCCTTGGTCACCGCCTTGGTGGTGTTGCCCACCGCGTCCAGCGGGTCGGTGATGTCGCGGATTTCGCTGGGCAGCTCGGCCATCTCGGCGATGCCGCCGGCGTTGTCGGTGATGGGGCCGTAGGCGTCGAGCGCGACGATCATGCCGGCCATCGACAGCATCGCGGTGGCGGCGATGGCGATGCCGTACAGCCCGCCGAAGTGGAACGCGCCCCAGATCGCCACGCACACCGCGATCACCGGCAGCGCGGTGGACTTCATCGACACGCCGAGGCCGGCGATGATGTTGGTGCCGTGGCCGGTGGTGGAGGCCTGCGCCACGTGCTGCACCGGCTTGTACTGGGTGCCGGTGTAGTACTCGGTGATCCACACGATCAGCCCGGTCAGCACCAACCCGATCAACGCGCAGAAATACAGGTTCGTGGCGCCGTAGCTGGAATCGGCCATCAGCTGCGTGGTCACCGGCCAGAACGCGATGGCGGCCAGCACGCCGGAGACGATCACGCCCTTGTAGAGCGCGCCCATGATCGAGCCGCCGGCCTTTACCTTGACGAAGAACGCGCCGATGATCGAGGCAATGATCGACACCCCGCCCAGCACCAGCGGGTACAGCACCGCGTTGCGGCCGACCTCGGCCAGCATCAGCCCGCCCAGCAGCATCGTGGCGATTACCGTCACCGCGTAGGTCTCGAACAGGTCGGCGGCCATGCCGGCGCAGTCGCCGACGTTGTCGCCGACGTTGTCGGCGATCACCGCCGGGTTGCGCGGGTCGTCCTCGGGGATGCCGGCCTCGACCTTGCCCACCAGGTCCGCGCCGACGTCCGCGCCCTTGGTGAAGATGCCGCCGCCCAGCCGCGCGAAGATCGAGATCAGCGAACTGCCGAACGCCAGCCCGACCAGCGCGTGCAGCGCCGCCTCGCCGGTCACGCCCAGGTGGCGGGTCAGCAGCAGGTAGTAGCCGGCCACGCCCAGCAGGCCCAGCCCGACCACCAGCATGCCGGTGATGGCGCCGCCGCGGAACGCCACGTCCATCGCCGCGCCGATGCCGTTGCGCGCGGCCTCGGCGGTGCGCACGTTGGCCCGCACCGACACGTTCATGCCGATGTAGCCGGCCGCGCCGGACAGCACCGCGCCGATGGCGAAGCCGACCGCCGTGTACCAGCTCAGGAACACCCCCACCAGCACGAACAGCACCACCCCGGCGATGGCGATGGTCAGGTACTGGCGGTTGAGGTAGGCGCGCGCGCCTTCCTGGATCGCCGAGGCGATCTCCTGCATGCGCGGGTTGCCGGCCGGCTGCCGCAGCACCCAGCGGGTGGAAATGAGACCGTAGACGATGGCGATGGCCGCGCAGGCCAACGCAATGACGAGACCGTGGTTTTCCAGCATGACCCCTCCAGCACAGGTGGATTCGTCCAGCGAAGCGCTGAACGCGGGACACGCCGGGGGTGAAGCACTGGAACAGACCCGGAGCCAAGCAGCGGCCGTGGTGCGTGTCGCGGTGTTCAACGTTTCCTGGAGCCGTGGCGAGTATGCGGTCAGGCGGCGTTCACTGTCATGACGCAGTGCGCTTGCCGTGCCGTTCAGCGGCGAACCTGCACCGTTCCGGTTCCGCAATGCGAACGAGGCAAAGCCGATGAACAACCGATGCAGGTGGTTGCCCGTCCTGCTGCTGGCGCCGCTGGCCGTGGCTGTGCAGGCGCAGGAAATCCAGCGCCCGCCGGCCGCCGCGCAGGCCGTGGGCGTGCTGCATACCGTGCGGCAGGTGCCCGAGGCCTGCACCCGCATCGAAGGCCGCTTTACCGGCCAAGCCGATGCACCCTACGACATGCGGCTGGTGCGTACCGGCGCGCAATGCCAGCCGCGCGCGGCTTGGCTGGATTTCGCGCAGGTCACGCCGGGTCAGGGCGGCTGGAAGCTCAACGACCGCATCCGGGTCCCGGCCGCGGAGTGCCCGGGGCAGCAGGCGCTGGTCGAGGTCTGGCGGCGCCCGGTCGAGCAGCCGCTGGACCGCGATGGTCAAGGTCAACTGCGGGTGTATCTGGATGAGGCACGCAAGCAGGCCGGGGCCGGACGACTGGCGGCATTGCCGGCCTACGCGGCACGGCTGGAGATGGAGGGGCGGCCCTGCCGCTGAGCCGGATGAGTATTTTCCGGGAACGCCCGTCCGCAGGTGCCGGGCTTGCCCGGCACGGGGCATTGCCGGGAAGGCCCCAATGCGGGGCAAGCCCCGCATCTACGGCAGGATGCCATCGCGATCAGCGCGACAGCATGTCCACGATCAGCTGGTTGGCGATTTCCAGCAGCAGGTAGTCGCCGCCATCGGTGCGCACCCATTGCTGGCCATGCGCGGGTTGGCGCGGGTGGTGGCGGTCCCAGTCGCGGACCACGTTGACCGGGCCGTCGTAGCGGCGGCCACGCTCCCAATGCGGATGGCTGCCATGACCGGCTGGATGGCCCGGCGCCGCGGCCCGGCGCCGCTGGATCGCCTCCTGCTCGCGCTGCCACGCCGCATCGTGCCGGCGTTGCTGCTCGGCCCGGCGGCGCAGTTCCTGCTCCTGGCTGCGCTGCCAGGCTTCATCACGCCGCCGCTGCTGCTCGGCGACACGGCGTTGCTGCGCTTCCTGCCGCAGTTGCCATGCCTCGTTGTGGCGCTGCTGTTGCTCGGCGAGGCGCCGCTGTTCTTCCTGCCGCTGGCGCTGCTGTTCCTGCTCGCGTTCGCGCCGGGCCTGTTCGCGCTGGCGCTGTTCCTCGCGGACCTGCCACTCGGGTTTGCCGGACGGGGCGTCGTTGCCGTGGCCCTGCCAGCGGCCATCGTCGTGCGCCATTGCCGGGGCCGTTCCGGCAAGGGCGGCGAGCGTGAGGACAAGACCGGCGTTGCGCAGGCTGGGGAACATCGCTGTCTCCTTTCGTGGGGCCGGCACGTGGTCGGTGGTGCGAGCGTGCGGTGCGGTGGCTGAATGCCCGGCGCATGGCCGGACGGCGAGCGTTCGGCTCAGCCCTCCCACGCCGGCAGCTTCTTCGCCACCGCCACGTTCTTCAGCGTCACGTACTTCGGCAGGCCGTCGCGGCCCCAGGGCAGCGGCGCCTCGCCGCGGATCAGCGGCTGCAGGTAGCGGCGCGCCTTGTCGGAGATGCCGAAGCCGTCCTTGCGGATGAAGCCGGCCGGCATCTTCTTCTCGTGGTTGGCCACCTTCGACAGCGGCGCGGCCTCGATCTTCCAGCGGTAGGGCGCGTCCGAGGTGCGCACGATCACCGGCATCACCGAGTTGCGCCCCTCCAGCGCGAACCGCACCGCGGCCTTGCCCACCGCCTGCGCCTGTTCCCAGTCGGTCTTGCTGGCGACATGGCGGGCCGAGCGCTGCAGGTAGTCGGGCAGGGTCCAGTGCACCTTGTAGCCGAGCCCGGCCTTCACCCGGCCGGCGAGGTAGGAGGCCACGCCGCCGAGCTGGGTATGGCCGAACGAATCGGTGGCGCCGCCGGCATCGGCGACGAAGCGGCCGTCGGCGGTGTGGATGCCTTCGCTGGCGACCACCACGCAGTAACCCACTTTCTCCACCACTTGTTTCACTTTGGTCAGGAATGCGGCCTCGTCATAGGCGCGCTCGGGCAGCAGGATGATCTGCGGCGCATCGTCGGGGTTCTCCCCGGCCAGCCCGGCCGCGGCGGCCAGCCA
>Ga0182740_1001922_pt1 | contig 13314 bp, 10 predicted proteins | sample eDN5th37CKraftBY_FD_128872 | JGI IMG/M metagenome (GOLD analysis project Ga0182740, IMG submission 128872) | Enriched backyard soil microbial communities from Emeryville, California, USA - eDNA 5th pass 37_C Kraft BY (version 2) (version 2) | ecosystem: Environmental > Terrestrial > Soil >...
AGCGCGTCGAGGATCGCGACCGAGGTCGTCGTGTAGCCAGCGGGATTAATGACAATGCCGACGGCTTTCTTCTTGCCCGCTTCCTGCACGAAGTTGACGATTTCGCCTTCGACATTCGACTGTCGGAATTCGACCTGCCAGCCGTGTTTCTTGGCGGTCTTCTCGCAAAGCTTCTGGACATCCTTCAGCGTCGTGCGGCCATAGGTCTTCGGCTCGCGCGTGCCCAGGAGATTGAGGTTCGGCCCGTTGAGGACGTAAAGGATTGGCATGAGGCGGGTTCGACGATAGCGCTGCCCGGCATGGGCGGCGGACGTTCCTTATAGAAAGAGGCCTGCCTTATAGAAAGAGGCGGGGCCGAGGGAAAGCCTCGGAACCCCGCCGTTTCCCCGGGAAAACGGGAAAATTGGTTACAATTTCCGCGCTTTAACAGCTCGCCTTGCCGCATTTGCGGACCGAGGCGACGCGATTCTTGAGCGCGTCGTAGCCTTGCGCGCCGACGACCATTTCGTTGGCGATGATGAAGGTCGGCGTGCCGTTGATGCCGAGCGCCTGGGCGATCGCCATGCTCTCGGTGAGGGTTTCGCGTACTTCGGGGCTTTCCATGTCCTTCTGGATGCGTGCGACATCGAAGCCTGCATCCTTGGCCGCTGCGAGCGCGCGGTCCTTGTTGGCTTCGCCGCGGCTGCCGAGCAGACGCTTGTGGAATTCGAAATATTTTCCGCCCGTGTCCTGCATGCGCACGGCGACCGCGACCTTGGCGGCATCGACCGAGCCCGGCCCGAGCACTGGGAATTCCTTGAGTACGACCTTGAGCTTCGGGTCTTCCTGCAGGAGCTTGGCGATATCGCCGAGTGCGTGCTTGCAGTAGCCGCAATTGTAATCGAAGAACTCGACGAGCGTGACGTCGCCCTTTGGGTTGCCGAGCACGGGGCCGCGCGGCGATTCGAAGATGACGCGCTGGTTGGAGGCGATCGTCGCGCTCTGCTTTTTGCTTTCTTCGTTGGCCTGATGCTTCTCGAGCGCATCGAGCGCGTCGCGCAGCACTTCGGGATTCTTGATGAGATAATCCTTGATGATCGCTTCGATCGCAGGACGGTCGTTGTCCGACAGCGCGCCGGCCGGCGCCGCCGCGAACAGGAAGCCGCCGGCGGCGAGCAGCGCGGCGGTGAATGTGAGACGGCGGTTCAGCATTGTCGTTCTCCTCGAGCGAAGCATGTCAGAGCTTCCGCGGTTTGTAATTCACAATATCGTCAGACTTAACCCATCCGGGCGAGCCGACGGGGAAGGCTTTTTGTGCACGCAGCGCGAGCTGCCGCGCGGTGCGGATATCGCCGCTGTTGAATGCGTCCTGGGCGGAGGCGAGGGCGGCATTGGGCTGGTCGCCCTTGCGCGCGTAAGCGATCGCAAGCTGGCGATAGCCGAGCGAAGCGGTCGGCTCGCGATCGACCGCGATGTGCAATTCGCGAATCGCTTCGTCGGTCAGCGACTTGTCGTTGGTCTGCACCATCGCTTGGCCGAGCAGAATACGAATGAGCGGCGAGCCCTTGGAAAGTTCGACCGCTTTCCGGAGCGCCGGGATCGCTTCGCGCGCCTTGCCCGATTCCAGCAGTGCCTGTCCCCACAACTCGTAAAGATAAGGGTTGCGCGGCTGCACCTGCAGGAGCCCGTCGATCTGCGTGAGCGCGCTCCGCAAATCGCCAAAGCGATAGGTCGCAATCGCCCGCGCGTAACGCGCAGGCAACGAGGTATCGGTCGACGGATAGCGCCGCATCGTCGTGCCGGCCGGATCGCTGAAGGCAAAGAGCTTCGCGCGCATCATGTCGTGGCGAAGCTGAAGCTCGGGCGGGTCCTTTTTGTTGAAGTAGGGACTCTGCTGCGCGAGATGCTCGAGGTTCAAAATGCGCTCGCGCGGCATCGGATGGCTTTGCAGGTAAGGATCGATCTGATCCTGAATGAACATCGTATCGTTGGCGAAACGCTGGAACGTCTCGACCATGCCGCGCGGCGACTGGCCGGTGGCTTCGAGAAATTTCACGCCGGCGCGGTCCGCCGACTCTTCCTGCGTGCGCACATAGGAGAGCAGCGTGCGCTGAAGCATGCTCTGCGGCGCCATCAACATGCCCGGCGCCGCCTGGCCCATATTGCTGTTGCCGCGTGCGCCCGCGACCATCGCGGCGCCGCCCGCGAGCATCGCGAGGATTGCCATCGTCTGCATGTTGGCGATCTGCTCACGCCGCCGTGCAAGATGGCCGCCGGCGATGTGGCCGGTTTCGTGGGCGAGCACGCCGATGATCTGGTTCGGCGTCTTGGAATCGGTGAGCGCGCCGAGATTGACGAAGATGCGGCGGCCGTCAGCAACGAAGGCGTTGAACTGCCGATCGTTGATGATGACGACTTCGATCTTCTGGTTCTGCAGCCCTGCCGCCTTCAGGATCGGCCGGGTGTAATCGCGCAGCAGTTCTTCCGTCTCGGCGTCGCGGATGATCGGCAGCGAGGCGCCGCTTCCGCCGTTACTCGACTGCGCGATAGCATGGCTCGCACCCAGAAAATCGCCCAGCACGAGCGCGGCGCTCATTGTGAATGCAGCGGCCCCGCGCGCGAACCGCCGCACAATGCGCTTTGGCGGCAGGAGAGGGCTGGCTGGACGGGCGCTTGTCATGCGAATGTGGGAACCAGTTTCAATGTGTCGGCAAGCTACGGGCGCGGGCATGGCCGGTCAACGCGGCGACCCCGCCGCTTTGGGGTTGAATGGCTTGAAAAAGCGCGCGAATGCGGCGGCAACGGGGCATGCGGCGGCGGCCGTGCGATAAGAAAGAACAGCGAAAGAAGAATCGATGAAACCCGCCGAACTCGCCGCCCGCCGCCTGCTCAAACCCTCCGCCCGGAGCGGCGTGCCGCCCTTCATGGTGATGGACGTCATGGCCGCGGCGGCGCGAATCGAGGAGAGCGGCGCGCACGTCATCCATATGGAGGTCGGCCAGCCGGAGTCACCGGCGCCGAAAGCAGCCCGCCTTGCCGCGCAGCGTGCGCTGGACGCGGGCCGCGTCGGCTATACCGAGGCGCTCGGTATCCCATCGCTGCGTGGGCGCATCGCAAGGCATTATAAAGAGAGCTACGGCGCCGAGATCGATCCCGAGCGCATCGTGATTACGACCGGCTCGTCGGGCGGTTTCATTCTGGCGTTTCTCGCATTGCTCGAGCCCGGCGCGCGGGTCGCGGTCGCCGAGCCCGGCTATCCACCGTACCGGCACATTCTCACCGCACTCGGCTGCGAGCCGGTGGCGATACCGATTTCCGAAGAAACACGCTGGGCGCTGACGGTTGATGCGGTGATAGCAGAACATCGCAAAACGCCGCTCGACGCCGTGCTGGCGGCAAGCCCCGCCAATCCGACCGGCACGATGCTGGACGTCGCGCATCTCAGGTCGCTGATCGATGCCTGCACGGACGCCGGCATCAAATTTATCTCCGACGAAATCTATCACGGCCTCGACTATGCGTTTCCCGCCGAGACGGCGGCGAAGCTTTCGCAGGATGCGCTCGTCGTCAATTCGTTCTCGAAATATTTCTGCATGACCGGCTGGCGCGTCGGCTGGCTTGTCGTGCCTGAGCCATTGGTGCGGCCGATCGAACGGCTGCAGCAGAATCTTGCGATCTCCGTGCCGACGCTTTCGCAAATTGCGGCCGAAGCTGCGTTCGATGGCCGGTCCGAGATGGAAGCGGTGAAGCGCGGCTATGAGGAGAATCGCCGCATCCTGATCGAAGGCCTGCCGAAAGCGGGACTGGATAAATTTCTGCCCGCTGATGGCGCATTTTATCTTTATGCCGATGTTTCGAAATTCACGCGCGATAGTCTCGCCTTCGCGAAACAAATGCTTGAGGAAACCCATGTTGCCGCAACCCCCGGCGTCGATTTCGATCCGGTGCGCGGCAAGGAGTTCATACGCTTCAGCTACGCGGGCTCGAACGCCGAGATGATCGAGGCGGTCGCGCGCATCGGCCGCTGGCTGAAATGAAGGCAGCGAGGAGAATCTCAAAGCAGGGCGTAAAGCGGCGCCGCTTCCGCGACAGCGCACCTGTGCCGGAGCGCATTCCGGCATTCGTGCCGCCGCTTCTGAGTTTTGTTGCCGGCTTCGTCGATGTCGTCACGTTCGTCGCACTGTTCGGTCTTTATGTTGCGCAGGTGACCGGCAGCTTCGTCACCGTCGGCGCGCAGATCGTCGGTTATGGCGCGAGTACGCTGATTTTCATTCTCGCCATCCCGATCTTTCTGTTCGCAGCGATGCTAAGCGTCTTGCTCTGTCACTGGCTGATCCTCCACCGGCGCTCGCCGCTCGGCTGGTCGCTTATCGTGGAGGCATTGCTCTTGATCGCACTTTATCTCTGCATACTGATGAGTCCGCTCAGCGATCCGCGCGCACCGCTGACGCTGGCGGCGGGGGCCGTTGCGCTCGCCGCAATGGGCGTGCAAAGCGCGTTCGTGCGGCTTTTGATGCGCGGCGCGGCATCCACCAACGTCATGACGACGAATACTTCGCTGCTCGGCATCAGCGCCGCGGAAACGCTGATCGCATGGAAAGAGGCGCGCGAGTTTCCGAAGAGCCGCAAGGCCGCCAATCGGTTCCGCAAGGTCTCCGGCGGCTTTCACGCGCTCTCGCAGGTTATGCTCGGATTTCTCGGCGGCGCTGCAATCGGTATCGTCATGTATCAGGAAGGCGGCGTGAACGCGCTGCTCGCGCCGATCGGCGTGCTCATCGCGCTTGCGATCTGGGCGTTCGATCGTGAGAGGCACAGCGCAAAAACTTGACTTTGCGCGTTGGCGGCCTATGTCTGAGCCATCATGAAAACGCGGCCGCTCAAGCTTTTTCTCATCGTTCGCGCCGGGCGCTTGCAAACGGGCCACTAGCCCGGGCTCGCTGCCTGTTTCAGCGGGTGCCGGGGTTGTCGCGGCAATGATACGCCGCCTCCTGTAACCAAATCAGCAAAACCGTGTGCTGCACAAGGCTGTATTCCGGCCGGCGCACGCATTTCAGCAACAGCCAGACGAATGCGGCGAGGAGACATCATGTTGTTCCATCTCAAGCAGTCCTGTCATCCGAACATGACGGTCGCCGTCGCGCCTCTCGCGCGCAAACAGGTGACCGGAATTGGCTGAACTCGCGCGGCTTAAGGCCGATACCGTCGCGGCGGCCGATCATTTCGTCGAGCGCGATGGCGTGCGTTTCGCGGGAACGCACCTGATCGTCGATCTGTGGGAAGCACAACGGCTCGACGACCTCAAGGGAGTTGAGCGCATGTTGCGTGAGGCAACGCATGCCTGCGGCGCGACGCTGCTCAATCTCGATCTCCATCGCTTCACGCCGAACGGCGGCATCTCGGGTGTCGCGGTGCTCGCCGAAAGCCACATCTCTGTCCACACCTGGCCGGAGCGGGGCTATGCGGCGATCGACATTTTCATGTGCGGCGAGGCGAAACCGCATCGTGCGATCGGGGTCATTCGCAAGTTTTTTTCGCCGGCGACACTCACCGTCGTCGAGCACAAACGGGGAATGCTGCTGTGAACTGGTTTCAGGAACGGCAATACGAGGACTTTTCGCAGACGCTGATGATCGAGCGTGAGCTATACCGCGGCTCGACGGCGTTTCAGGAAGCGCGCGTCTTTGAGAATCCGACATTCGGGCGCGTTTTCGCGCTAGACGGCATCGTGCAGCTCACGACGCGCGACAGCCACATCTATCACGAGATGATCGCGCATGCGCCGCTATTGGCTCACGGCGCCGCCAAGCGCGTGCTGATCGTCGGTGGCGGCGACGGCGGCGTGCTGCATGAAGTACTGAAGCACAAGACGGTCGAACATGTGAGTCTCGTCGAGCTCGACGCCGAAGTGGTCGAGCTGTCGCGGCGCTTCTTCCCGGATATTTCGGGGCTGGCGTTCGACGATCCGCGCTGCCGGCTCGTGTTCGGCGACGGCGCGAAGTTCGTTGCGACCGCCGAGCCTGCGCAGTTCGATATCATCATTGTCGACTCGACCGATCCGATCGGACCGGGCGAAGTGCTGTTCGGCGACACGTTCTATAATCATTGCCGCAGGGTGCTGCGGCCCGGCGGCAGCATCACGCTGCAGGCGGGGGCGGCATTTTTCCAGACCGAGCGTCTCCATGCGTTGCAGGCGCGGCTTGCCGGTATTTTTGGCGCGGCGCGAAGCTATCTCGCGCCGGTGCCGACTTATGCCGCCGGCATGCTGGCGCTTGTCACCGCTGCCGCGAACGATGCGCAACTCCTGCCGCCGCTCGCGCTCCTGGAGCGGCGCTTCGAGGAAGCGGAATTGCAGACGTGCTTCTATTCGCCTGCCGTGCATCACGCGGCGGCGACGATGGCAGCGGCGATGCCGCGGAACTAGACCCCTGAAGTCGAGCCGCCGTTCAGCATCTGTCCGGCGGCAGCGACAAGTTGCTCGCGCGTATAGGGCTTGCCGATGATGCCGGTTTCGCGGAATGCAGCGGGCAGGGAGTCGCGCCCATAGCCCGTCAGGAACACGAAGGGAATGCGGCGCGCCAGCAGCGCGTTCGCGATCTCGTCCACCGGCTCGCCCGCGAGGTTGGCATCGACCAGCGCACCGTCGAAGCTTTCGCTCTCGATCAGTTGCCGCGCCAGCGTCACGTTGTTGGCGGGGCCGACGACGATCGACCCCGATTCCGCGAGACAAGTTTCGATGTCCATCGACACCAGCGGCTCGTCTTCGATGACCAGAATGCGCTTGCCCTTGATGCTCAGCGGATCGGGACGCTCCGCCGGTCGCGTGTCCTGTTGGCCAAGCGGCGGCAGCGGCAGGGACATTTGTGCGTTCGTGGGCAGCGGCAAGCGGATCTCGCAAATCAATCCTTCTGGGTCGAAGTTAATTTCGGCTTGGCCGCCATGCGCCTTGAGACCTTTCTCGATCAACGTCGTGCCGAAACCATGCCGGAGCGGAGCATGTACGAGCGGGCCACCGCGCTCGAACCAATTCAATACAAGGCCCGCATCCGGATCGAGCGACCATTGCAGCGACAGCCGGCCGCTCGGCACCGACAGGGCGCCGTATTTGCGCGCATTGGTGCCAAGCTCGTGCAGGATCATCGAGAAACTCATCGCCGTTTGCGGCTCGAGCGAGACCGGAGCCCCCGACCACGAAATGCGGCTGTCTTCTTCGTCATCCAGCAGCAATTGATCGCGCACAAGATCGCGAATGTCGGTGCCTTGCCAGGAGTCGCGTGTAAATAAAGTATGCGCGCGGGCGATGGCCTGCACGCGGCCGGTGAAACTCTTGGCGAATTCGTCTGGCGAAGTGGCGCGCCGTAATGTTTGCGTTGCGATCGACTGGACGATCGCCAGCATGTTCTTGACGCGATGGTTCAATTCGCCGAGCAGCAGCCGCTGCATCTCTTCGGCGCGTTTCTTTTCGGTGATGTCGCGCGCGACTTTTGAGGCGCCAATGATCTTGCCGTGTTTGTCGTGCAGCGGAGACACTGTCAACGAGACGTCGACGCGGCGTCCGTCTTTGGCGACGCGCACCGTCTCATAGTGATCGATATGTTCGCCGCGGCCGATGCGCGTGAGAATTCTACGTTCCTCGTCCTGCAGTTCGGGCGGCACGATGATGTTGATCGACAGGCCGAGCACATCCTTTTCTTCGTAACCGAAGATGCGCGTCGCGCCCTTGTTCCAAGAGGTGATGTGGCCGGTCAGCGTCTTGGCGACGATGGCGTCATCGGAAGAGGCGACGATTGCGGCCAGCCGCGCCTGCGCGGCGGCGCCCTTGTAACTGTCGGTGACGTCGGTCAGGAGGTTGATGGTACCGGTCAGCCGGCCGCTTGCGTCGCGCAGTGGGTAAGGGAAAGCGAGCGTGTGGATGCGCGTGCCGTCCGGGCGCTCGGTGATACATTCATGGCGCGCCGCTTCGCCGCTCTTCAGCGTTGTTGCGACCGGCCCGTTTTCGAGCAGGATTCTTTCCCCGCTTACCGAATAGAAGCGATGTGCGCCGCTCCAGCGCGTGCGGCCGAGTTCGGGCTTGATTCCCCAGAATTCGGCGGCTGCATCATTGTAAAAAGTGAGAAAGCCGTTTGCATCGGTCGTGTAAATGGCAACCGGCAACAACTTCAGAAGATCGGTATCGACAGCCAATAGGGCACCCTTTCCCGCACTCATAAGCACCGCGCTATTGAAAAGGTTCCCATCGCGAAGGGAAAAGATAATGTTTTTTACAACTACGTCGGTCGTTTAACCGACATAAAGAAGGCCCCGCTGTCGCGGGGCCTAACGTCGTTCGGTGCTAAAAACGTCATTTGCCGCGAAGCCGCGACCACCAGCCGGAACGGCGCGGCTGCTCGGGCTCGGCCTCTATATCGCCGCCGCCGCGGCTGCTGGTTTCCCTCGGTTCCTCATGCGCAGGCGCTGGTTTCGGCGTTTCGGAAGCGGGCGCATCGTCGAAATTCACGATGGGCGCGGCTTCTCGCACCGTCGAGCGGCGCTTGGCAGGCGCAGGCGAGCTGGACGGGGCGGGCTCGCTGGCCGGCGCGGATGTAGTTTCAGCCGCGGGTGAGGACGATTCAAAGGACGCCGCGCCGTTTTGCTCCGGCATGCCTTCGGCTTCGAAATCGCTGCCCGACTGATGAGCCTCGAACTCGTGCGACGGCGCACCCTCGCGGTTGCGATCGCGTTCGCCGCGATTGCGCCGTCCGCCGCGGCGTCCGCGGCGCCGGCGTTTGCGCGGTTCGCCGTTTTCGCCGTTGTGTCCTTCACCGTGAGCTTCATGATGGGCTTCGCGATGCGTGTTCTGTGCCTCGTGTTCGCCCTGAGCGTCAAAGCCATTCTCGCCGTGCTCGGCAGGAAAACTCTCGCTGCCTTCGGCGTGCTGCGCGGGCGACTGCTCGCGATGACCGCCGCCGCGGCCGCGCCGTCCACGCCGCCGCCGTCCGCGCCGTGAGCCGCCGTGATCGTCGTGCGCCTCGCCGCTCCGTGTTTCGCCTTCGTCGTCGTTCTCGGACGAGAGCGGAGCGGCGCTTTCTTCATATTCGCCCGCGTCGATTTCCACTGCGACGGAGTCGGGCGAGATGCGGGGAGCGGCCACCGCCGGCTTCTGGCGGGCGATACCGCCGCGCTCGATGGCGAACGACTGCTGACCGATCAGCGTCGAGTCGGCCTGGATCGAGATGGCGACACCGAATTGCTCTTCGAGCGCCCGCAGGTGCGCACGCTTGTGGTTAAGCACATAGATCGCGACTTCGGTCTTCGCCCGCACGATGATGTCGTGCGACGCGCTCTTCATCAGTTGGTCCTCGATGCCGCGAAGTAACTGCAGCGCGACCGACGAGACGGCGCGGACATGGCCGGTGCCGCCGCAGACCGGGCAGATTTCGGAGGAGGATTCCAGAACGCCGGTGCGGATGCGCTGGCGCGACATTTCCATCAGGCCGAAATGCGAGATGCGCCCGACCTGAATGCGTGCGCGGTCGTGCCGTAACGCATCCTTGAGCTTGCGCTCGACATGGCGGTTGTTGCGCTTCTCTTCCATGTCGATGAAGTCGATGACGATGAGGCCCGCGAGATCGCGCAGGCGAAGCTGCCGGGCGATTTCCTCGGCGGCCTCGAGGTTGGTTTTGAGCGCCGTATCCTCGATGTGATGCTCGCGCGTCGAACGGCCCGAGTTGACGTCGATCGAGACGAGCGCCTCGGTCGGGTTGATGACGATGTAGCCGCCCGACTTGAGCTGCACGGTCGGCGAGAACATCGCATCCAGCTGATGCTCGACGCCGTAGCGCGCAAAGATCGGCTGCTTTTCCTTGTATTCGATGACGCTCTGTTCGTGGCTGGGCATCAGCATGCCCATGAATTCGCGCGCTTCCTTGTAGCCGTCGGCGCCCGCGACGATCACTTCCTCGGTGTCCTTGTTGTAGAGGTCGCGGATCGCGCGTTTGGTGAGCGAGCCCTCCTCATAGACAAGGGCGGGGGCCTGCGATTGCAGCGTAAGCTCGCGCACGGTTTCCCAGAGGCGCAGGAGATATTCGAAGTCGCGCTTGATTTCCGGCTTGGTGCGCGACGCGCCCGCGGTGCGCAGAATGACGCCCATGCCTTCCGGCACCTCGAGATCGCCGACAAGCTCCTTGAGCCGCTGACGATCTTGAGAACTCGTTATCTTGCGCGAGATGCCGCCGCCGCGCGACGTGTTCGGCATCAGGACCGAATAGCGCCCGGCGAGCGAGAGATACGTGGTGAGCGCCGCGCCCTTGGTGCCGCGCTCTTCCTTGACGACCTGAACGAGCAGCACCTGGCGGCGCTTGATGACCTCCTGAATTTTGTAGCGGCGGAAACGGCGCGGCTGGCGCTCGGGCACTTCTTCTAAAGCGCCGCCGCCGACCTGCTCGACGGATTCGTCCTCGACCTGTTCCTGCCGCGCTTCGCGCGCCTGTTCTTCACCGCTTTCAAGCGAACCGCCGTTCTCGCCCATCGCCTCGGAGGCTTCGGCCGCGCCGCCGGACTCGCTGCCGACAGCTTCGTTGTACGGCGCGGAAGTGAATTCCTGCGCGGGTGAGGCGGGCTCGGTCTCGCTATGCGGCGTGAACTCGTGTTCGTCGTGCTCGTCGTCGTGGGCGCCGATTTCCTCGGGCGCCTCGTCGTCGTGCGGTACTTCCTCGATCTGCGAGTGCTCGCCGGCATGTTCGTGCGAATATTCGCGATCTTGCTGCGTCTCGGCGGCGGTGGCGGTATCGCCGCCGTTCTCGCCGTCCTGCGCTGGCTCTGAAATCGTCTGATCGCGCCGCGCGTGCCGCGCCTGGTGGCGGGCGGCCCGGCGCTCTTCGGCTTCGCGCGCCGCGCGCTCTTCTTCCTCGATCAGCGCCTGACGATCGGCCACCGGGATTTGGTAATAGTCCGGGTGGATTTCGCTGAACGCGAGGAAGCCGTGCCGGTTGCCGCCGTAATCGACGAAACAGGCTTGCAGTGATGGCTCGACGCGCGTGACTTTGGCTAGATAAATGTTGCCGCGCAGCTGGCGGCGGTTAGCGGCTTCGAAATCGAATTCCTCGACGCGATTACCGCGGACGACCACAACCCGGGTTTCCTCGGGATGGGATGCATCAATAAGCATCTTGTTGGGCATTGTTGTCTCTCGGGGCGGCGCGCGAACGCAGCGCCGCCTAATGGCACGCGCCGAACAAAGCGGGCGCGAGTCCTTGGGTGAGTTTTAGGTTGTGCGAAAAGGCTGAGGGCGGCGGCAAGCGGGCCACCGGAAAAACGAGCAAGAAGACGGGACGCAAAAAAAACGGACGAATGTGAATTCGACAGATATTCGACCGGCAGCGTCATCGCGCCCAGGATCGCGTTCATGTCCTCGACCTTGTTATTCGGACAGCGGAACCGCTGCCCGGCTCACGGCGCTGATCCCGGACCGCGCGTTCCGGCATGGGTCTAAATGCCGGCGCTGCGTGTGCCCGAAAGGATTGCCGGACGAATCCGGCGCGAACCATAAGCTGTCTATTTATTAGGGGTGGGGGCGCCCCTTAGCAAGCGCAAGCGTCAAAATAGCGTCATAGGGCCGGTTTTACGCGCTTTGCAGGAGGAGTTCCGCGAGCTTTTCGGGGGTATCGAGCATCGGCATATGGCCGCTGTCGATCGTTTGGAGCCGCCAGCCGGGTTTGGCCTCGAGCCGCTTCATCACCCCGTCGAACGGATGCGAGCGAAACCGGCTCGCGCGGATATAGCTTTTGTTAACGATACGCTCGCGCGCGCCCGACAGACGGATGACCTCATTGAAGGTTCCGTAGGGCTGCGGCGTTGCGCGGCTGTCGACGAAGGCGCGGTTCTCCGCTGCGACCGCAAGCGACTCCGCGGGAAGCGGCGGCACCGAAACGCCGCCGGATTTTTCCGCTTCCTTGTCCAGCCAGCTCATGACCGAGCCCGGCCAGTATTCGCGCATCGCTTTGCCGTCTTCCGGCACGAAGCCGTCGAGCACGATGAGCGAATGGATACGCTCTTCCATCCGCTCGGCCACACCCGCGATCACCATGCCGCCGTAAGAGTGGCCGAGGAGTACGATGTCGTTGAGGTCCTCGGCGATGATGAGGCGGCAAACATCCTCGACATGGGTCGAAAGGTTGACGTCTTTCGAAAGTTGACCGGCGCGCTCGGCAAGCCCGGTGAGGGTCGGCGCATAGACCGTATGATCTTCGGCTTCGAGAAGCGGCGCCAGCCGGCTCCACGCCCAGCCGCCCTGCCAGGCGCCGTGTACGAGAACGAATGTGGTCATGACGGGCGGTTTATATCCGAAAAAGCCGATCCGGCGAGCAGGATGGAACCGGCAACCACCCCTTAACCACAGCCCTGTAGCCTTTTGGCCGTCTCTAACAGGTGCCCCGAAGATCAATCACGATGCGCAAGAATTTCCCCGTTACCGATGCCGAATATCCCATCTCATCAGGCACGCTGATCGTTTCGCGGACCGACCTGAAGGGAAAGCTCACTTACGTTAATGACGACTTCATCGACGCCGCCGAGTTCACAGCGGAAGAGTTGATCAACCAGCCGCATAACATCGTCCGCCATCCGGACATGCCGCCGGAGACGTTCGAAAATCTCTGGAACACCTTGAAGGCGGGCAAGCCCTGGCTCGGAGCCATCAAGAACCGCCGCAAGCACGGCGGGTTCTACTGGGTGCTCGCCACCGCTTCGCCGATCCGCCAGAACGGGCAAGTCACAGGCTTCACCTCGGTGCGCACGACGCTGCCGGAAGATCAGCGCAAGCTTGCCGAGGAAGTCTATGCCGCGATCCGCGAGAAGAAATCGCACCGCTACCGGATCGATGCCGGCATCATTCGCAAGCGCTCGATCTTCGATTACTTCTCGATCTTCACCGGCACGCTGAAGGCGCGGATGATTACCCTGATCGCGCTGCAAACGATTTTTCTCGGAGTGCTCGGCGCATTTAGCGTGATCGCTCCCAACGGCGTGACCGGTGTCATGCTCGGCGGGCTCGCCGCCGCCGGCATTCTGGTTTGCGGCCTTGCGGGCTATCGGACGCTTCGCGCATTCCAGGGCCCGTTGCGGCACCTGAACGAAATCCTGAACAATCTCGTGCAGGACAAATTCGATAACCGCATCGAAATCGTCCGCGACGACGAGATCGGCGAAGCGCTGCGTAACCTGCAGACCGTGCAGACTGTCGTGCGCTTCAGCCGCGGCGAGGAAATTCATGTCGCCCGGCGCAAGGCCGAAGCCGAGCGCAGGTCGGGCATGATCAAGATCGCGGATTCCTTCGAAGCCACGATCGGCGAGATTGCCGAA
>Ga0182740_1001925_pt1 | contig 13290 bp, 9 predicted proteins | sample eDN5th37CKraftBY_FD_128872 | JGI IMG/M metagenome (GOLD analysis project Ga0182740, IMG submission 128872) | Enriched backyard soil microbial communities from Emeryville, California, USA - eDNA 5th pass 37_C Kraft BY (version 2) (version 2) | ecosystem: Environmental > Terrestrial > Soil >...
CCGCCATCCAACACCGGCTGGAGGAGGCGACACGGATCGCCCGCGCCGCCACCGCCTGCGCACAAGCCGGCAGCGTTAACGAAGGCGCGACGCTCGCGCTCGATATCGAGCAGGGCATTCATGAAGCTGGACGCCTGCTGGACGCTGCGAGTTTTCTTAACAGGCTCATCGTTCCGAATACCTGAAGTAAGACGCCGTTGGTCACGGCCGCGCCGTAATCGAATATTCTCAACTGAGCTGCTGCCGGTTTGATGGACAACCAGTTAAGCCAATCCCAGCTTTCGCTCGAACTCAACCGGGCTGACGTATCCGATTGTCGAATGACGTCGGGTCGTGTTGTAGAAACGCTCGGTAGTCGAACACATCGGCCTTGGCCTCATTCCTCGTTCGATAGTTCCTGCGCGCCGTGCGTTCGGTTTTGAGGAACGAGAAGAAGCTCTCCATTGCGGCGTTGTCCCAAACGTTGCCGGATCGGCTCATGCTGCACACGATGCCGCTGGTCAGCCATCAGCCGCTGGAACTGCTCGCTGCTGTATTGGCCCCTCTGGTCGGAATGGTGCAGCAATGTGTTCGGCTTGCCACGGCGTCATCGCCATCAACAGCGCATCCGCGGCCAACTGAGCCGTCATGCAGCGCTCATCGACCAGCCGACCATCCGGCGCGAGGACAGATCGATCACCGCCGAGACATGGTGCCATGACCGAATGTCCGGACGCCCACGTAACCAATCCAGCAACCGGATAGACGAAGCCGGAAGTCCCGATGGCAACGAACAAGTCGGATTGCGCGACGATGTTTTTTGCCTCATCCGAAAAAGCACCGGGATAAGAGGAGCGGAATTCTTCCTACTTCTGCTCGAAAAGGATCGTGCGGTAGATGTCGATAGTCCGTTGATCTAAGGTCGCACCCGCTGCGGGCGACGGCGACGGGAGAACATGGAAACGGATCGTTCGCCCCAAGAATTCTGCCCTGCAGAGTTCGTCCGTGTAGCCTGTGTCCGCGTTTTTCTTTGCCTTCCTTCTGGCATCCGCTTCCAGAAAGAGCCGACGGTAGTCCTCAGCTTCTTTCTTCGGGAAACAGCGGCTAAGGACTTTGCCGAAGAACCAGTCCGAGGTTTTTACGCTGGTGAAAACGACGCGCTCAATCTTTGCTCCGGCCTGAAGCACTGCAGGAAAATTCATGAACGTTGTGCGGCTATCGTTCAGGTTGATATCCGTGTCCAGCGCTGAACCCGATTTGTTCTCCTTCCTGACATAAGTCTGAAGAATGTCATGCATCCAGATGTGGTGGCGGAGCAGATACTCCTGCATCACGGCCTCCGTATTCTCACGCTTGGCATCGTCACTTCCAGGCTCGGCGAAGTCCGGCTCCTTTGCAGCCAGCTTCAAATAGCTCCAAAGCATGTTGTCTACGGACCCGTAGAAGAAGTCGGCATCCAAGCCGTCTCTGGGTCCCTCATGCTGCGAACGCGGCTGGGAGAAACGTGAGGGCGGCGCGGTCCCGACGATCAAGAGCGTCGTGTTGGGAGGAATGTCGAGCGTGTTGTAAGGGTGGGTTTCGAGTTGGGGCAAAGTATTCAAATCGTCCATTTTTCAATCCTTTAAATGTTGTTTCTCGACCGCATCACGCAACGAGCGCCATCCAATCCCGGAACGAGATGACTCCGCAAGTGGGAAGTGCAGAGATTTCTGCAGGGGACTTTCGCAAAAGGACATCCGCGACATCGCGAGTCAGCTTCGTAATCCAATGGCGAGTACTTTTTCCTTTCTCGATATCGGCATCAGAAATTTCCACGACCGTTTCGCAATGATTTGCAAATTCATCTCGACGTTTCCTGCGGTCCGCATTGTACGCTTCTTCATCGAAATCAGGCTCTATGAAATCCGGCTTCTTCTCGCTTTCCCAATTGACCCACACGACAACGACGCGCTCGTAGTGAGCGCGAAGATCTGGCAAGATGTCGAGCCATTTGAAGGAGCAGTAAAAACAACCGGATTCTGCATTGAATAGAGCAACCCTGGCTCTTGATGCATTCGCGGACTTTGCTGTGAGAATGGATTGTATCCTCTCCCGGAGATCGGTCACATCGTCAAGGTGAGGAGCGAAATGGTGAGGATGATCCAGCGGATTGAAATCATAGTCCTCGTGAACCGACCTATAGAGTTTGGTAAATCCCTGAGCGATCCCATCCGGCAGGATGTCGTCGTCCAATATCACGACCTTGCGACATCCTTTGGGTAATGCCTTTTCGTGGACGTTGCTGAGCCTGCACGTCCAGTAATCGACAGGATTGATGTTTTGATCAAGGACTTCGCTTTCTTCGCTGGCAATAACACACGCCCCTAGATACTCTTCGAATTCATCGCCGCTCTGTAAGACGACATCCGCTGCAGCCAACACGGAGTGCGAAGATAGGGAAACGGTCGCGGCACCGGCGCCCAATCCATGGAGAAGATTTCGACGGATGATCATAGTTACCTCCTTACGGCGTCATGGAAGAATGAATGTTGGAATCCAGCGGTCGAACGGAATCTGACGGGATGGATTGCGTCAGACATCGAATTCCGCCGCCCCCTGAGACGACGTGATTGATGCGCAACATGCGGACGGTTCGTCCCGGGAAAGACCGTTGCAGGGCGTTGGCCGCCATCTCGTCGCGCTCCCGATCCCCGAACGAGGCCGTGATCACGGCTCCGTTTGCGAGGTAGGCGTTGAGATATCCGGGCGCCCAATTCGGTCCCCGGAATTTCCAGCGACGCTTCCGAGGCGCGGTGACGAATTCCACGTGCAGGCGACGACCGGAGGCGTCACGCGCCTGCTTCAACAGAATGACGTCATGCGACCGCCAGAACGGAGCCTCAACATCAGGGTCTCGTACCCTCTCGACGAGCACGCGACCGGGAGACGTCATCAGGACGTATCCATCGACATGACCGTGCGTAAGCGGCTCGGCAGGGTCGCCCTCCAACCAGACGATGGAATTGATGCCGAAGGATCTGAACTCCCGTTCAAGGCGCATCTGCCTGGAGATGCCCGAGCACGCAGGATTGCGCCGGGGATGAAGGAGGCAGCTTCGGGTCGTTACCAGCAGACCCTGTCCGTCGGTCGTGAGCGCGCCACCTTCGGCCACGAATGCCGATCGGACGTAGCCAGTCTTCAGGAGCGTGGACAGATGGAAACCAAAGCTTCTTCCGTAACGACGCACGCGAGGCGCGGACACCGCGAAGTCGATCGGATTCCAGTCGATGGCAACGATGCCTTTTCCGGAAATTGCAAACGTGGGTGCGGCGTCACGCATCCATATGTCGGTTACGGGAGCTTCGACGATTTCGACGTTGCCGCCCTCAAAGCGTGAACGCGCATCGCGAACGAGCGCCGATGGCGTCAGCAGGATGACGGTCTCGTATTCGGAAATGGTCTGGATGATCGCAGCAAGCTCTTTCCGGACGTGGGGGCGCCAATCCTTCCAGGTGTCAGGAACGGCCCATGACATGAGGCAGGCGGAATGGGATTCCCAGTCCGCTGGCATTCGAACGCGTCCGTAAGGTGTGGTCGTTTCTCGCATCGGTTTCGTCGTCAATTCGATCGGATGCTCCACACTGCAACCGATCTTCCGATGCGTCAAATTAGTTTAAATAAATCAATATCTTATTATAAATATAGATTATTTTCAGATGCTCTTTCTATGGGACGGAAGTCGCTGCAGGGAGATCGCGCATGCTTGAGGATGGCCGCGGTGACGCCAGCAAAATGCCGAAGCCGACGACTGAAAGAAGGCAACGACGTTTCTTAGAACCGACCTTGCAAGACGAAGTTTACGGCTGGTGATCGAGCTTGGAGAGAATCCGGAGGGATGGAGTTCGATCAAATTTCAAAAGCGACAATACGTTGCATAATCAATATGTTATCTGCGCTTTAGTGGTGTTTGCTACCCAATACCGCTTATCACCGGGCTTTGCGCGGATCCCTGCAAGCTTCCCGGCTATCCCTGATACGGTCATTTCATTTCCCTGTTTCGATGCTTAGGGAATTGGATTGACAAATCTCTGTGTTCTCGCAGCTTTTTCAGAGAGCTGGCGTCATCTAGTGCCGCAACATCGTAAATTTCCCTGATCACATCGCTGTTAGCAGGGAAACAAGCGCCAGGCGATCGCGTGTTGTCGCGCGCCTTCCTGTGTCGATAAAGAGAAGGACTAGGCGCGCTCATCCGCGATCACCTTGCCGTCGTTGGGCAGGGAGCCGCTGGCGACCAGATCGACCTTGCCGCCGAGCTTGGTCACTGTTCGCAGCGTCGCGCCGACGGCGTCGGCGAGCGCCACTGACGCCTTGGCTGCTTCGGCCTTGAGTATCATGACATCGGCTTCGCCCTCGCGCGCGACCACCAGCCGCAGGCGCCCCAGCTCGGGATGGCGCTTGCCGATCTCGGCCACCTGTTCGGGCCGGACGAACATGCCCTTCACCTTGGTGGTCTGGTCGGCGCGGCCCATCCAGCCCTTGATACGCAGGTTGGTATGGCCGGAAGCGCTTGGGCCGGGCAGGGCGGCGGTGAGGTCGCCGAGTGCCAGCCTGATCCAGGGGTGATGCGGGTTGAGCGTGGTGACGACAATCTCGCCCACATCGCCTTCCGGAACCGGATCGCCGGTGCCCGGCCGCACGATCTCGAAGATGATGTTCTCGGTGACCACCATGCCGTCCCGGCCCGTGGTCTCGAACGCCACCAGGCCGAGGTCGGCGGTGCCGAACATCTGATACGCGTCGATGCCGCGGCTTTTGATCTCGGCCTGCAGCGAGGGCGGAAATGCCGCGCCGGAGACGACGGCGCGCTTGATCGAGGACACATCGCGGCCGCTCTTCTCGGCATTGTCGAGCAGGATCTTCAGGAAGTCCGGCGTGCCGGCATAGGCGATCGGCCGATAGGCTTCGATCAGTTCGAACTGCTGCTCGGTATTGCCGGGGCCGGCCGGAATCACAGCACAGCCCAGCGCGCGGGCGGCCGAGTCGAAGATGAAGCCGCCGGGCGTGAGATGATAGCTGAATGTATTGAGCACGACGTCGCCGGACCGCAGACCGGCGGCGAACACCGCGCGCGCACTGCCCCAGGAATCCGTCTCCGCAGCCTGCGGCTCGAAGATCGGCCCCGGCGAGGTGAACAGCCGCCCGAACGCGCCGAGCGGTGCGCTCACCAGCCCGCCGAACGGCGGCGCGGCCTTGTGCAAAGCCGGCAGGTCGGATTTCCGCAGCACCGGCAACGCGGCCAGCGCGGCGCGGCTGGTGACTTTTGCGGGATCGATGCCCTTGAGGCGCTCGGCATAGGCAGGGGCCTTCATGGCCGCGCGGAGCACGTCCGGCAGTCGGGCGAACAGATCGGCCTCACGGTCGGCGGGACTACGGGTTTCGAGTGCGTCGTAATAGTCGGTCATGGTGTGTCCTGTAATCCGTGCCGTCATCCTCAGGCCCTCGAAGGATGAGAGCCTTTGTATTGGTATCGATTCAGACATCCTTCGCGGCTCGCTGCGCTCGCACCTCAAGACGAGGTTTCCTGTCTGGCAACGATCTCACAGCCAGCGCTTGCGGCGCTTGAAGCTCTTCAGGTTCTTGAAGCTCTTGCGCTGATGGTCGCCGCCGCCGAGGTAGAATTCCTTGACGTCCTCGTTGTCGCGCAGTTCCTCCGCGGTGCCATCGAGCACCACTTTGCCCTGTTCCATGATGTAGCCGTGGCTTGCGACCGACAGCGCGGCCCGGGCGTTCTGTTCGACCAGCAGGATGGTGACGCCGAGATCGCGATTGATCTGCCGGATGATGGCGAAGACCTCCTTCACCAGCAGCGGCGACAGCCCCATCGACGGCTCGTCCATCAGGATCATCTTGGGGCGCGCCATCATGGCCCGGCCGATCGCCAGCATCTGCTGTTCGCCGCCGGAGAGATACCCGGCGAGACCGGTGCGTTCCTTCAGGCGCGGGAAATATTTGAACACCATGTCGATGTCGGCATTCACCTCGCCGTCGCTGCGGGTGAAGGCGCCGAGCCGCAGGTTGTCCAGGGTGGTCATGTCGGCGATGATGCGGCGGCCTTCCATCACCTGAAAGATGCCGCGGCGGACGATGTGATCGGGATCGATCCCGTTGATGCGCTCGCCGTTGAAGGTGATGTCGCCGCGGGTGATTTCGCCTTCCTCGGTTTTGAGCAGGCCGGAGATGGCCTTCAGCGTCGTCGACTTGCCGGCGCCGTTGGCACCCAGCAGCGCCACGATGGCGCCCCTCTGGACGTCGAGCGAGAGCCCGCGCAGCACCAGGATGACCTTGTCGTAGACCACCTCGATGTTGCGCACCGAGAGCAGGGCGGCGGTTGCGGCGGGCGGTTCTTTACGGGCCAATTCGGCAGTTTCTGTCATGTCGTTGTCCGCTTGATCGAGGCGTCATGCCCGCGCATAGCCGTTCTAAGAACGGCGTTCAAAAGAACGCCTATGTCGCGGGCATCCACGTCTTTCTTTGAAGTAGCGGCCAAGGCGTGGATGGCCGGGACAAGCCCGGCCACGACACCTCCGTTCGCTTACCACCCGAGCCATTCTGCCTTGCGCGGCAGTTCGATGGTCTTGACCTTCTCCAGCTTGATGGTGCCCTTCTTCATCAGGTCGTTGAGGTCGCCGTCGGTGGCTCCGGAGACCTTCGACCGGTAGAGGTCGACGGTCAGCGTGCCGCGGTGGTCCTTGTCGGTCCAGGTCGAGGGATTGCACACGCCTTCCATGCCCGCCGGTACCCAGCCCTGCTTCTGATAGAAGGCCTTCCGGACGTTCTCGCCGGTGACGCCGCCGTTCTTGGCCGCCCATTCCAGCGCTTCCTTCATGTACATCGCGCTGCAGACGCCGGCGATGTAGTGGACCGGACGATAGGCGTTGCCGGACGGATCGGAGATCTTGGAGATGTCCACCACCGTCTTCATGCCGGGCGCATTGGCGCCCCAGGCCACCGGCGTGCGCAGCGGAAACACCACGCCGTCGGCGGCTTCCCCGGCCGTCTTCGCGGCGTTTTCATCCATGCCCCAGACGTTGCCGAGGAACTGGACATCGACGCCGGCGGTCTTGCAGGCCTTGATCACCGAGACGTTGGAGGCGGCCGTGTTGCCGAGATAGGCGTAGTTGGCGCCGGAGCTCTTGAGGCTCAGGCATTGCGCGCTGTAGTCGCCCGGCGTCAGGGCGAAGACCAGCGGCGGCAGCACCTCGAAGCCGAGTTCCTTGGCGATGGCTTCGCCGGCGGCCTTCGGCGCGTTCGGATAAGGATGGTTGGCGCCCATGTGAACGAATTTGGGGGCGCCGCTCTTGCCCTTGGCTTTCCAGTCCTCGGCGGCCCAGGTCAGTTCGGCGCGCAGTGCATCGGAATAGCTCGGGCCATAGAAGAAGTTGTAGGGCGCGGCCTTCGACTTGCCGGCCGCGCCGGTGGGGTCAGTCAACTGGCCGGCATAGGAGCCCGACAGGAACGGGATCTTGTCCTGGGCGACGAAGCCGGTCAGCGCCTCGGTATCCGCGGTGCCCCAGCCCATGATGGCGGAAACCTTCTCGGAGCCGGTCCATTTCTTGTACTGCGCGATGGCGCGAGGCACCTGGTAGCCGTAGTCGACGGTCTCGATGTCCACTTTGGTGCCGTTGATGCCGCCGTTCTTGTTGATCCAGGCAAAGGTATCCGCGACCGCCTGTCCGAATGGGGTTCCGACGTCCGACGTGCCGCCCGAATAATCGGCGAGGTGGCCGATCTTGATCGACGATTGTGCCAGCGCGCCGCCGGCGCTGAGCACGACCGCGAGCGCGGCGCTGCCGAGCAGAGTGGTGATTTTCATGGGTCTTCCTCCTGTTGATTTATGACGTCGTTCGAATGTCACCGCGCGCCGCGCTTGGAGCATTTTCGAGCTGACTGAATTGCCCCGACGATGCATCACCTCTCCCCCATAGCCCGTCGAAGACGGGCGTAAACGCCCTGATGGGAAGAGGGAGCACGCATCGTTTCTCCGCAGCATTTCTACCAAAATCGAAAATCCTCTAATGCGAGAACGGGTAGAGTTTCCAATAGGCCTTGATCTGGTGCCAGCGATGGGCGAGCCCGTCCGGCTCGAACACCAGAAAGGCGATGATGATCGCGCCGATGGCGATCTCGCGCAGGAACGTGATGTTGTTCTTGAGGCCGAGCGTCTGGTCGATCAGGCCGCCGCGCAGCGCCGCGCTGATCCATTCCATCGCCTCCGGCAGCAGCACGACGAAGGCAGTGCCCATCAAGGTGCCCATGATGGAGCCGAGCCCGCCGATGATCACCATCGCGAGGAACAGGATCGAGCGCTCGATGCCGAAACCCTCGTAGGACACCACTAGCTGATAGTGCGCATAGAGAGCGCCCCCGATGCCGGCGAAGAAGGCGGCAATCCCGAATGACAGCGTGCGGTACTTCGTCAGGTTGATGCCCATGATCTCCGCCGAGAGATAATGGTCGCGCACTGCGATCAGAGCGCGGCCGTCACGCGAACGCATCAGATTGGTGACGAGCAGGAACGAAACCACGACATAGGCCAGCACGACATAGAAGTACTGATGATCGCCGGTCACGTTGTAGCCGAAGATCGAGAATGGCTCCGCCGTCGCCGGTACCGAGCCGCCCGAGAACCATTCGGCGCGGGCGAAGAAGTCGAGCAGGATGTACTGCGCCGCCAGCGTCGCAATGGCGAGATAGAGTCCCTTCAACCGTGCCGCCGGCAGGCCGAAGATCAGCCCGACGATGGCGGTCACCGCACCGGCAAGCGGAATGGCGAAGAACGTCGGCACCGACATCTTGGTCGAGAGATAGGCGGAGGTGAAGGCGCCGAACAGGAAGAACGCGGCGTGGCCGATCGAGATCTGCCCGGTGAAGCCCAGCAGCACGTTGAGACCGAGCGCGGCGATGCCGTAGATCCCGATCGCGATCAGCAGGCTCATCCAGTAATCGTTGAGCATGAACGGGGCGCAGGCCGCGAGCAGCACCCCGGCGATGGCGAAATTCCGGCTCGTCACCGTCGGAAAGATGGTGGTGTCTGCCGCGTAGGAGGTGCGGAAGTCACCGGCGGGAATCAGAGAGTTTGCCATTTGGATTTAGACCCGCTCGATGTCCTTGGTGCCGAACAGTCCGTAGGGCTTGATCATCAGGATGATGATCAGCACGTAGAACGGCGCGACTTCGTAAAGATTGCCCCAGTGCAGATATTGGCCATCGATGAACTGGGCGAAGTTCTCGAGCAGACCGATGATGATGCCGCCGAGCACAGCGCCGGCGATGGAGTCGAGACCGCCGAGAATGACGGCCGGAAACACCTTGATGCCGTAGATCGACAGGCCCGACGAGACGCCGTTCACCACCGCGACCACCACGCCGGCGACGGCCGAGACCGTGGCGGAAATCGCCCATGACATCGCGAATACGTTCTTGACGGAGATGCCGAGGGATTGGGCCACCTGCTGGTCGAAGGCGGTGGCCCGCATCGCAAGGCCATGCTTGGACGCCTGGAAGAACCAGGCCATCGCCGCCATCATCGCCAAAGAGACGATCAGGCTCATCACATAGACAGTCTGGATCTGGAGCCCGAAGACGCTGACGGACTGGCTGGTGAAGATCGGCGGGAACGGCTGCGGATTAACGCCGAAGATCCATTTCATCGCCGCCTGCAAAACCGTGGACAGCGCAATCGTGACCATGATGACCGAGATGATTGGCTCGCCGATCATCGGCCGCAGGAATACCATCTGGATCAGGATGCCGAAGACGAACATGAAGACCATGGTGATCGGCATCGCGGCGTAGAACGGCACCTGGTACTTGACCATGAGGGCCCAGCACACCCAGGCGCCCACCAGCAGCAGTTCGCCCTGCGCGAAGTTCACCACCTGCGTCGCCTTGTAGATCAGCACGAACGACATCGCGACGACGCCATAAAGCGTGCCGACGACAAGACCGTTGACCAGGAGCTGGATCAGGAGTTGCGTGTTCATGATGGGCAGTCCATCCTGGGCGCACGAGCTTGTGATAACCTCTCCCCGCTTGCGGGGAGAGGTCGGCGCGCGTCGCGCGCCGGGTGAGGGGGACCCGCCGCTTGCGCGGAGCCAACGAGAAAACGACCACGCGCGCGAGACGATTGCGCCGCGATGCGACTGACGCCGAACTGGCGCTTTGGCAACGGCTGCGGTCGCGCTCGATCAATGGCTGCAAGTTCGTTCGCCAGAAGCCGATCGGTCCTTACACAATCGACTTTGTCTGCCGCGAGCGTCGTTTGGTTGTTGAGGTCGATGGCGGACAGCATGCGGATAGTACCGGCGACGTCCTGCGTGATCAGTATCTCACAGGGCGTGGTTATCGGGTTCTGCGATTTTGGAACAACGACGTGCTTAGCAACATCGCCGGTGTACTTGAGACGATAGCCGCCGCCCTTGAGGAGAGGCCCCCTCACCCGGATCTCTGACGCGATCCGACCTCTCCCCGCGCGCGGGGAGAGGTGACCTGAGCCACTGCTTGCGCTTCCTAACTTCTCCCCGCTTGCGGGGAGAGGTCGGCGCGCATCGCGCGCCGGGTGAGGGGGTGAGGGCCGCAGCATCATCACTCCGCCGCCTCTCTCATCGCCCGGCCCGTCAGGTCGATCACCTTCAGCGTGGTGCGGATGCGTTGCGTCGTGCCGTCCTGAAAGCGGATCATGGTATCGACCTTGATGTCGCTCTGGCCGCCATAGATGCCGTCGATGATGTCGGCATATTTCTCGTTGATGACATTGCGGCGCACCTTGCGGGTGCGTGTCAGTTCGCCGTCGTCGGCGTCGAGCTCCTTGTACAGCAGCAGGAATTTCGAGATGCGCTGTGCCGGCGGCAAGGTGGCGTTCACCGCTTCGACTTCCTTGCGCAGAAGCTGGTAGATTTCCGGCCGCGACGACAGATCGGTATAGGTGGTGAAGGCGATGCGATTCTTCTCCGCCCACTTCGAGACGATCGAGTAGCGGATGCAGATGATCGCAGCGAGCTTGTCGCGCCCGTCGCCGAGCACCACGGCCTCGGCGACATAGGGCGAAAACTTCAGCTTGTTCTCGATATATTGCGGCGAGAAGCGGTCGCCGCCCAGTGTCTGCGCCATGTCCTTGATGCGGTCGATGACCACAAGCTCGCCGGCGGCATTGAAGTAGCCGGCGTCGCCCGAGCGCATCCAGCCGTTGTCCATGTCGGCGACGGAGGCTTCCGGATTCTTGTAGTAGCCGAGGAACATGTTGGGGTGGCGGACGAGAATTTCGCCGACGCCGTTGGCGTCGGCATTGTCGATGCGCAGTTCGATATTCTCGGCCATGGCGACGCCGGTGGTATCCGGATCGACGCTGTCCTCGCGGTGCAGGGTATAGGCACCGAGCGTTTCGGTCTGGCCGTAAAGGGTGCGCAGCGGCACGCCCATGGCGCGAAAGAATTTGAACGTATCGGGGCCGAGCGCCGCGCCGCCGGTTGCGGCGGACCGCAGATTGGTGAAGCCGAGGCGGTCGCGTAACGCGCGAAACAGGAGGCCGTCGGCAACGAGTGAACGGTTGCCGTGCTCCAGCGCGGCGAGGCCCGTCTTCATGCCGATGTCGTACAGTTTCTGCTTGAGCGGCGAGGAATCCATCACCCGGGCCCGCACGTCCGCGGCGAGCGATTCCCAGACGCGCGGCGCGAACAGCACGAAGGTCGGCGCGATCTCGCGGAAGTCGTTCATCATCGTCTCGGGTTCTTCGACGAAGTTGATCTTCATCCGTGACAGAAGACCCATGCCGAGCGCATAGATCTGTTCCATGATCCAGGGCAGCGGCAGCACCGAGACATATTCGTCGTCGGGACCTTTGGGATCGAAGGTGAGATAGCTGGCGCAGTGGCGAAGGACCGAGCCCCCCGACAGCATCGCCAGCTTTGGATGCGCGGTGGTGCCGGATGTCGTGCAGAGAATGGCCGTGGCGTGGGCATCGGTCGCGTCCACCATCCGATCGTACAGATCGGGCTGTCGCGCGGCGCGGGCGCGCCCCATCTCCGCCAGCTTGTCGGCGGTCATCAGCCGCGGATCGTCATATTTGCGCATGCCGCGCGGATCGGAATAGACGATATGGCGAATGCTCGGCACCCGATCGCCGAGGCTGAGCAGCTTGTCGATCTGCTCCTCGTCCTCGGCGAACACCACCTTGGCTTCGCCGTAGCTGATCAGGTAGGCCGCCTCGTCTTCCAGCACGTCGCGATAGAGACCGAGGCTCAGCGCGCCGATCGCGTGGGTCGCGATTTCGGCGGCGACCCAGTCGGGCCGGTTATCCCCGATGATGCCGACGACATCGTCCTTGCCGAGGCCGAGCTCGACCAGTCCGAGTGCGAAATCGCGCGTGCGGGCGTGATACTGGTCCCAGGTGAACGGCTTCCACAGCCCGAAATCCTTTTCACGCAGCGCCACTTCGCCGCCGTGCTCGCGCGCATTGAGGCGCAGCATCTTCGGAAAGGTGGGCGCCTGCGCGGCGCGGGCGTGGTAGTCGAAGGCCGGTTGCCGGGTCATGCGCTTGCCTCCAGCGGCCGCGGCGTATCGTCGGGATCGGTCAATGTCTCGTCTTCCTCGCCGAGATAGGCGCTCCGCACATGCGGATCGGCCAGAACGGCGGCCGGATCGCCTTCGGCGATTTTCTTGCCGAAATCCAGCACGACGACGCGATGCGAGATGTCCATCACCACGCCCATATCATGCTCGATCATGACCACCGTCATTCCGAACTCCTCGTTCAGATCGACGATGTAGCGGGCCATGTCTTCCTTCTCCTCGAAATTCATGCCGGCCATCGGCTCGTCGAGGAGGATCAGCTTCGGCTCCAGCGCCATGGCGCGCGCCAGCTCGACGCGCTTGCGCAGGCCGTAGGAGAGGGTGCCGGCGGTCGCCTTGCGCACGGACTGCAGATCGAGGAAATCGATGATCTCCTCCACCTTGTGACGATGCGCGAGCTCTTCGCTGCGCGCGCCGGTCAGCCAGTACAGCGAGCCGGTGATAAAGTTGTTCTTCAGGAGGTGATGGCGCCCGACCATGATATTGTCGAGCACGCTCATGTGGTGGAACAGGGCGAGGTTCTGGAAGGTGCGGCCGATGCCGAGGGCCGGGCGCGCATTGGTGTTGAGGCCGGTGATGTCGCGGCCGCGATAGAACAGCTTGCCTTCGGTGGGGCGGTAGCGCCCGGAAATGCAGTTGACGATCGAGGTCTTGCCGGCGCCGTTGGGGCCAATGATGGAGAACAGCTCGCCCTCGCGCACGCCG